>Ga0213823_1002053_pt1 | contig 11289 bp, 8 predicted proteins | sample MC6MC0907MG_FD_179887 | JGI IMG/M metagenome (GOLD analysis project Ga0213823, IMG submission 179887) | Enriched soil aggregate microbial communities from Iowa State University, Ames, United States - MC6-MC0907-MG | ecosystem: Environmental > Terrestrial > Soil > Unclassified | place: USA: Iowa...
GCACATGCAGCAGCGCACCCGGATCTTCGGTCTTGGCCTGGCCATGATCACCCGCATCCTGTTGCTGTTGTCGATCACCTGGGTCATGCGCCTTACCGCCGACCTGTTCGAAGTGTTCGGTCAGGGCATTTCCGGCCGCGACCTGATTCTGTTCTTCGGTGGCCTGTTCCTGCTGTGGAAGAGCTCGCAAGAGATGTACCACGCGCTGGAAGGCGAAGACGAGAGCGACGAAACCCCGGGTGGCAAGGGCGGCAACTTCCTCTACACCATCATCCAGATCGCGATCATCGATATCGTCTTCTCGCTGGATTCGGTGATCACTGCAGTGGGCATGGTTTCCCACGTGCCGGTGATGGTCGCGGCGATTGTCGTGGCAGTGCTGGTGATGATGCTGGCCTCGGGCAAGATCAGCGAGTTCATCGACAAGCACCCGTCGCTGAAAATGCTCGCGCTGTCGTTCCTGCTGGTGGTCGGTACCGTGCTGATCGCCGAGTCGTTCGACGTGCATGTGCCGAAAGGCTACGTCTACTTCGCCATGGCGTTCTCGCTGGCGGTGGAAGCGATCAACATCAAACTGCGTGGCGCAATGGCCAAGAAGCGGCAGCAGCAAGATCCGGTGAAACTGCGCAAGGACATCCCGGGCCAGTAACCCGGTAGTCTTCAGGCGCCACCCCTTGTAGGAGTGAGCCTGCTCGCGATAGCGGTCTGTCAGTCAACAACAATGTTGAGGCTGATGGCCCCATCGCGAGCAGGCTCACTCCTACATTTGTTTGTGGTGGATTCTGGTGGGTGTATGAAGCGCTTTTCATGGCACTTTTGTTTCAATCGGCACTTTAGCTGTGCAATGCTGGCGCCCAGACCGTTAGCCAACTACAGCTTAATTATCAGAACGTAGAAAACGCGCGGTACCGTCCACTTGCCCCGCTGGGGCGCTGCTACTACAGGGGGTTTGTATGCTCACCCTGCTCAATCTGCTTTCCGCCGTCGCCCTGCTGATCTGGGGCACGCACATCGTCCGAACCGGCATCCTGCGGGTGTACGGCACCAACCTGCGCCATGTGATTGGCCAGAACATGTCCAAGCGCTGGCTCGCGTTCGTTGCCGGCATCGTCGTCACCGCGATGGTGCAGAGCAGTAACGCCACCGCCATGCTCGTCACCTCCTTCGTCGGCCAGGGCCTGATGGCGCTGACTCCGGCACTGGCGACCATGCTCGGCGCTGACGTCGGTACTGCGCTGATGGCCCGGGTGTTGACGTTCGACCTGTCGTGGTTGTCGCCGCTGCTGATTTTCCTCGGGGTGATTTTCTTTCTATCGCGTAAACAGACGCGCCTTGGGCAGATGGGCCGGGTGTCCATCGGCCTGGGGCTGATCATTCTGGCGCTGCAATTGATCGTTGAGGCCGCTGCGCCAATCACCCATGCGCAAGGGGTGAAGGTGATTTTCGCCTCGCTGACCGGTGACATTCTGCTCGACGCCTTGGTGGGCGCGTTGTTCGCGATGATTTCCTACTCGAGCCTCGCCGCCGTGCTGCTCACCGCGACCCTGGCCGGTGCTGCGGTCATCAGTTTGCCGGTAGCAATTGGTCTGGTGATTGGCGCCAACATCGGCAGCGGCATTCTCGCCTTCATGAGCACCAGCATGCAGAACGCCGCCGGCCGGCAAGTTGCACTCGGCAGCCTGTTGTACAAGCTGATCGGTCTGCTGTTGATCATCCCGGTGCTCGACCCGCTGGTGCACTGGATCGACAGCCTCGATTTCAGCCCGCAGGAAATGGTCATTGGCTTCCATCTGCTCTACAACACTGCGCGTTGCCTGATTCTGCTGCCGTCGGTGGGGCCGATGGCGCGACTCTGCGCTTGGCTGCTGCCCGAGCGCCCCGAGATCAACGGCACCGCCAAGCCGCGTCACCTCGACGCAACGGCACTGGTCACGCCGAGTCTGGCGCTGGCCAACGCAGCCCGGGAAACCCTGCGCATGGGCGATCTGCTGGAGAACATGCTCGATGCCACCCTTGATGTACTGCGCGGCAAACAGACCGCCGTCACCCAGGAAATACGCCGGCTGACCGATGACATCGAATCCTTGTACAGCGCGATCAAACTCTACCTGGCGCAGATGCCCCGCGAAGACCTCGGCGAGCAGGACAGTCGACGCTGGGCCGAGATCATCGAGCTGTCGATCAACCTGAAACTGGCCAGCGACCTGATCGAACGCATGCTGCGCAAGATCCAGCAGCAGAAGACTTCGCAGCGCCGCTCGTTTTCTGAAGAAGGCCTGGAGGATCTGGCCGGATTGCAGCAGCAACTGATTTCCAACCTGCGTTTGGGGCTGTCGGTGTTCCTCAGTGGTGATCGCGAAAGTGCGCGGCAGTTGTTGCGTGAGAAACGCCGCTTTCGCGCGCAGGAACGCCGGTTGGCCCATGCGCATGTCAGCCGTTTGCAACGCAAGATCGTGCAGAGTATCGAGACCAGTTCGCTGCACCTGGAGTTGATTGCCGACATGAAGCGCTTGAATTCGCTGTTTTGCGGCAGTGCGTATGTGGTGCTGGAAACGGCGGATACGGGGGCGCTGGCGGCGGATGATATTGCCGACATTACGCATTCGCCTTGAACGTCTGGAGCTGGGTTTAGTCAGTTACATTGATTCAGCCTTCAGGCCGCTATCGCGAGCAGGCTTACTCCTGCAGGGGGACGCATTCCAAATGCAGGAGTGAGCCTGCTCGCGATGGGGCCCTGACTGACGACACGGATCTCCAAATCAGCCGTATGGAAGCCTGTTATGCGTTGCCTGTTGTTCGCCTGTCTGTTGCTCGGTTCCCTGCCCTCCTTCGCCCTGGATCGTTTTCAGGTCGAAGGCTATGCGCTGCCCAACGGTTTGCAACTGCTGCTCAAACCCGGCACCGAGCGCGGGCATGTGGCGATCCGGCTGGTGGTGGGTGTGGGCCTCGACGATTTCGATTGCGATGAAAAGGAGCTGCCGCACCTGCTTGAACACTTGTTGTTCAGCGGCATCGACGCCACCGGCGAAGGCGGTTTAGAGGAACGCATGCAGGCGCTGGGTGGTGACTGGAACGCGTTCACCAGTAACGCCGACACCACCTTCGTCATCGAAGCGCCGGCGAAAAACCAGCGCAAAGTGCTCGATCTGCTGCTGGCTCTGCTCACGCAAACGCGCATCGACGACAACGCCATCAATGCGGCCAAACGCGTGGTCGAACGCGAGGACGGCGGCCATTACACACGCCTGCAACGCTTTCTCGATCGTCAGGATCTCGGCCACACCGCGAGCAATCAACTCGCCGTCGAACTGGGCCTGAAATGCCCGCAACGGGCCGAGGTCGACCATCTGACTGAGGAACAACTGGAGAAGGTGCGCAAGGCCTGGTACGCGCCGAACAACATGACCCTGATCGTCGTCGGCGAACTCGACAAACTGCTGCCGGCCTATCTGGAACGCACCTGGGGCGCGCTCGAAGCGGTTGATCCGAGCGAACACCGGCCGCTGCCGGACATCCGTACCAGCGCCGCCCATGAACGCACCCTCACCCGTGGCTTTATCGGCGACAGCGCCAAACTGCACTGGCTGGTGCCGGAGCCGGTGATCGATGATCAATACGACCAGACCTTCGACATTCTCAAGGATTACCTCGACTGGGCGTTGTACCGACAGATCCGTCTCAACCACGGTTTGTCCTACGGGCCGTGGGCTGAGCGTGAAGTGTTTGGCGGCGTCGGTTTCATGAGTCTGAATGCCGATCTGGATCGTGACGACGTTGATGAAGCCATTCAGGTACTGGAAGACCTCAAGGCTGATCTGCTGAAAAACGGTCTCGATCCGGACACCTTTGCGCGGATCAAACAGGCCTCGATAGCCCATCAGGCCTGGGCGGTGCAGGGTAATAGCGCGATGGCGGATTACTACTGGAGTGCACTGAGTGATTACCAGGATGGCCGCTTCGCCAACCCGGCGCGGGAGCTCCAAGGGGTGACGTTGGCGGCGGCCAACAAGGCGATGCGCGAGTTGTTGCTGCAACCGGGGTATCTGCGGATCGAGAAGCCGTTGATCAGTGATGATCAGGTGTTGTGGTTGAGTGCGGGTGGCATCGGCGTATTGCTGCTGATCCTGATCGGCTGGCGTTTGCATCACCGCCGCCGGCCAGCCAAACACTAACCCTGTAGGAGTGAGCCTGCTCGCGATAGCGGTCTACCAGACGAAGAGATAGTGACTGAACCACCGCTATCGCGAGCAGGCTCACTCCTACAGGGGAATGTGTTGGTTTTAAGTGACCGGCAGCCTTGCCAGCGCTACTCTGTCGAGGTTTTTTCCTATCCAGTCGTGAATCGCCCAAATGCCAAAAATACAGCTCCTGATCCAGCGCATTCTCGAACTGATGAAGCGCTATCCCGGGGTCATTGCGCTTGGCGGGTTCATCTCCGGGGTCGGCAGTTTCATCATGGTCGATCGTCAGCAGGGTCTGGCAAGCTGGATCACCGTGATCATGCTGCTCAGCTGGATCTGGCTGATGCTGGAAAACACCCTCACTGGTCTCTTCACCCGCGTGTTCAAACGCGAGATCCCCCAGCCGCTGCTGCGTTACGCGACGCAGATGATCCATCAGGAAAGCCTGTTTTTCGTCCTGCCATTCTTCTTCATCACCACGACCTGGAACAGTGGCCAGTTGTTCTTCACCGGCCTGCTCAGCGTGGCGGCACTGATCTCGATCGTCGATCCGCTCTATTACAAATGGCTGGCGCCACGGCGCTGGGCGTTTCTCGCGCTGCACACCCTGACCCTGTTCGCCGCCCTACTCACTGCGTTGCCGGTGATCATGCACCTGACCACGGCGCAGAGTTTCAAGTGGGCGCTGGGCATTGCCGTGCTGTTGTCGTTCCCGAGTCTGGCGTCGATCTTCCCGATCCGCACGGTGCGTAACGCTTTGGCCATTCTGTGCATCACCGTCGGCATTGGTGGCGTCGGTTGGGCGTTGCGCTCGTGGGTGCCGCCGGCGACGCTGTGGATGACCGACGTGGCGATCAGCACGCAAATGCAGGATCGCACCCCTGGCGCCAGCCTCGACACGGTCAGCGCCGAGCAGATCCGCAATGGCGGTCTCTATGCCTACACCGCGATCAATGCGCCGCGCGGGCTGGATGAGCGGATTTATCACGTCTGGCAATTCAACGGCAAAGAGGTCGACCGCATCGCCCTCGATATCCACGGCGGGCGCAAGGAAGGCTACCGGGCGTGGACGCACAAGCAGAACTTCCCCGGTAACCCGGCGGGCAAATGGCAGGTGCGCGTGCTGACCGAGGATGGCCAGGTGATTGGCGTGCTGCGCTTCGAAGTCACGGACAGCACAGCGACCAAAGAAAAGTAATCCGGTTCGTGCTATTACGTTAGTTCGCATAAAGGCCGAACAAGCACGGAGCTTATGACCAGCAGCTCGATCAGCGGTAATGCCCTACTGGACACCTCGATAACCCCTGCCCGCCTGCGGGTCACGGGGGACTGGACGCTTGCCCATTACGCCGAGCTCAAGACGCTTAGCGAAAAGCTCCACGGCCAGTACGATGCCAACACCCCGATCGACCTCAACAGCCTCGGCGCCCTCGACACCGCTGGCGCCTCGTTGCTGGTCGAACTGCTCGGCTCCGAGCGTCTCGGCCAATCTGCCGAACACCCCGATTGCACCCTGACCTCCGCCGACCGCGCGTTGCTGCAAACCGTGTACTGCTCGATGACCGACTTCTGCGTGCCGATCAAGGAGCCGGAAATCAGCGTCAGCGTGCAGTTGCTCACGCGCATCGGCCGCGCCGTCGACACCGTCTGGCAAGACACCCTGCAACTGCTCGGTTTCGTCGGCCTGATTATGGAAACCATCGCGCGCAACCTGTTTCGGCCCAAGCGCTGGCGCATCACCCCAATGATTGCGCACATCGAGCAGACCGGTCTCGACGCCGCGCCGATCGTGGCCTTGCTGACCTTTCTGGTCGGCGCGGTGGTGGCGTTTCTCGGCGCGACGGTGCTGGCCAGTTTTGGTGCGACGATTTTTACCGTGGACCTGGTGGGCTTCTCGTTCCTGCGTGAGTTCGGCGTGCTGCTCACCGCGATCCTGATGGCCGGGCGCACCGCCAGTGCCTTCACTGCGCAGATCGGCTCGATGAAGGCCAACGAAGAAATCGACGCGATCCGCACCCTCGGCCTCGATCCGATGGAACTGCTGGTGGTGCCGCGCGTGCTGGCGATGCTGGTGGCGCTGCCGATGCTGACGTTTCTGGCGATGCTCTGCGGGATTATCGGCGGCGGCGTGGTCTGCGCGGTGTCGCTGGATATCTCGCCGGCGATGTTCCTGACGCTGCTGCAGTCGGACATCGGCATTCAGCACTTTCTCGTAGGCTTGGTTAAGGCGCCGATCTTCGCCTTCATCATTGCCGCGATTGGTTGCCTGGAAGGCTTCAAGGTCAGCGGCAGCGCCGAATCGGTCGGCGCCCACACCACGTCCGCCGTGGTGCAGTCGATTTTCGTGGTAATCGTGCTCGACGCGGTGGCCGCACTGTTCTTCATGGAGATGGGCTGGTGAGCCGTTTACCCCGTGCGCCCTCCGAGGCGGTGATCGAAGTCCGTGGTCTGTGTAATCGCTTTGGCAGCCAGAGCGTGCACGAGAACCTCGATCTGGATTTGTACAAAGGCGAAATCCTCGCCGTGGTCGGCGGCTCCGGCAGTGGCAAATCGGTGCTGTTGCGCAGCATTGTCGGTCTGCGCCGGCCCAGCGAAGGTATGGTCAAAGTGTTTGGCAAGAACCTGCCGAGCCTGTCCGAGCATGAGCGCTCGTTGGTCGAGCGGCGCTTTGGTGTGTTGTTCCAGAAAGGCGCGCTGTTTTCCTCGCTGACGGTAACCGAGAACGTCGCCCTGCCCCTTATCGAACACGCCGGCCTTAGTCGCAGCGACGCCGAGCACCTGGCGGCGGTGAAGCTGGCGCTGGCCGGATTACCGCTGTCGGCGGCAGACAAATACCCGGCGTCGCTGTCCGGCGGCATGATCAAACGCGCCGCTCTGGCTCGGGCCTTGGCGCTGGATCCGGACATTCTGTTTCTCGACGAACCTACCGCCGGCCTCGATCCGATTGGCGCGGCGCAATTTGATCAATTGATCCTGACCCTGCGCGATGCGCTCGGCCTTAGCGTGTTTCTGGTGACCCACGACCTCGACACGCTCTACACCATCACTGACCGCGTGGCGGTGCTGGCGCAGAAAAAGGTCTTGGTCGCAGGACCCATCGACGTCGTCTCGGAAACCGACGACGCGTGGATTCACGAATACTTCCACGGCCCGCGCGGCCGCTCGGCGCTGGACGCCGCCAAATTGCTCAACGAGGTCTGACATGGAAACCCGAGCGCATCATGTATTGATCGGCTTGTTCACTGTGATCGTGGTGGCAGGCGCCCTGCTCTTCGGTCTGTTCCTGGCCAAGTCCAGTGTCGATACCGAGTTCAAGGACTACGAGATTGTCTTCAGCGAAGCGGTCAGCGGTTTGTCCAAGGGCAGCCCGGTGCAGTACAGCGGGATCAAGGTTGGCGATGTAATCAACCTGCGTCTTGATCCAAAAGACCCGCGGCGGGTGCTGGCGCGGATTCGCCTGGCCGGTGATACGCCGGTCAAGGAAGACACCCAGGCGAAACTGGCGCTGGCCGGGATCACCGGGACGTCGATCATCCAGCTCAGCGGTGGTACGCCCGAGAGTCCGAAACTGCGTGGGCATGACGGTAATCTGCCGACCATTGTCGCCTCACCCTCGCCTATTTCGCGCTTGCTCAATGACTCCAACGATTTGATGACCGGCATCACTGCGTTGCTGCAGAATGCCAACCAGATGTTCTCCGCCGAGAACGTCGATCGCGTCAGCAAGACCCTCGCCCATCTGGAACAAACCACCGGGACGATCAACGATCAGCGCGGCGACATCAAGCAAGCCATGCAGCAACTGGCAACCGTCGGCAAACAGGCCGGCAGCATGCTTGAACAGACGTCGCTGCTGATGCGCAACGCCAACGGTTTGATCAATGACCAGGGCAAACAGGCACTGGGTAGCGCCGAGCAAGCGATGAAGTCGCTGGAACAAAGCACGACCACCATCAGCACCCTGCTCAGCAAAAACGAAAACTCCCTCGATAACGGCATGCAGGGTCTCAACGGCCTGGCTCCGGCGATCCGCGAACTGCGTGAGACGCTGACCTCGCTGCGCGCCATTTCCCAGCGCCTTGAGGCCAACCCCAGCGGTTACCTGCTGGGCCGTGACAAGAACAAGGAATTCACCCCATGAAGCTGACTCGACTCGCCCTCTTCGCTGCCGGTTTTTCCTTGATCAGCGCCTGCTCGATTCTGCCCAAGTCCGAGCCGTCGGATGTCTATCGCCTGCCGACTGCCCAGGCGCCCGCCTCGGCCAATTCGGCGGCGACTCAGTCGTGGTCGCTGCGGTTGAACAAGCTGCAGGCCAGTGAAGCGTTGAACCGGCCGACGATTGCGGTGATTCCTCAGGGCGACGTGATCAGCAGCTACAAAGGCTCGCGCTGGAGCGACCCGGCGCCGGTGCTGGTGCGCAATCGTCTGCTGGATGGGTTTCAGCGTGATGGTCGGGTGACGTTGCTCAGTACCGATGACAGCAACTTTGCTGCGGATCTGGAATTGGGCGGGAGTTTGCAAGCGTTTCAGACCGAGTATCAGGGCTCGCAGACCAGCGTTGTGGTGCGGGTTGATGCGTTGCTGGTGCGCGGTTATGACCAGCGGATTCTGGCCAGTCGCCGCTTTGAAGAGCGCCAGCCGTTGAGTGATGTGCAGGTGCCGGCGGTGGTCGCAGGCTTTGGCCAGGCCAGTGATCGCCTCACCGCGAAAGTCGTCGCCTGGGCCGTCGACCAGGGCCAGAAACTGGCTCCACCGACCCCCTGACTCACCACAAATCCCCTGTAGGAGTGAGCCTGCTCGCGATAGCGGACTGACAGTCACCGATGATGGCGACTGATAAACCGCTATCGCGAGCAGGCTCACTCCTACAGTTTGGATATTTGTTCAGCCGAAGAACCAGTAGCAGACGAAGATCGCACCCACGACCCCGGCAAACTCCGCCAACAACGCACACCCCACCGCATGCCGCGCCCGCTGAATCCCCACCGCGCCGAAATACACCGCCAGCACATAGAACGTCGTCTCGGTACTGCCCTGAATCGTCGCCGCGACCAGCGCCGGGAAGCTGTCGACGCCCGAGGTCTGCATCGTCTCGATCAACATCGCCCGCGCCGCACTGCCGGAAAACGGTTTGACCATTGCCGTCGGCAACGCATCGACAAACCGCGTGTCCCAGCCGGCCCACTCGACCAGATGCCGAATGCCGTCCAGACCAAAGTCCAGTGCCCCGGAAGCACGCAGCACGCCCACCGCACAGAGCATCGCCACCAGATATGGCAGCAGGTTCTTCGCGACGTCAAAGCCCTCCTTGGCGCCTTCAACGAATGCTTCGTAGACCTTCACCTTCTTTAGCGCGCCGATCAGCAAAAACAGCATGATCAACCCAAACAGCGTGAGATTGCCGAGGATCGACGACAATCCCGCCAAAGCCGTCGCCGAAAGCGTGCCGAGCAGTGCCATGAACCCACCGAGGATCAACGCACCGGGAATCAAATAGGCCAACACCACCGGATCCCAGATCCGCAGCCGCTGCATGAACGCTACCGAGAGGAAGCCGACAATCGTCGAGCAGCTCGTGGCCAGCAGGATCGGCAGGAACACCAGCGTCGGATCGGGCGCGCCTTGCTGGGCGCGGTACATGAAGATTGTCACCGGCAGCAGCGTCAGGGAAGAGGCGTTGAGCACCAGGAAGAGGATTTGCGCGTTACTGGCGATGGTGGCGCTGGGATTGAGCTCCTGCAACGCCTTCATGGCTTTCAGGCCGATCGGTGTGGCGGCGTTGTCCAGACCGAGGCCGTTGGCGGCGAAGTTCAAAGTGATCAGGCCAAGGGCAGGGTGACCGGCCGGGACTTCCGGCATCAGCCGCAGAAACAGCGGGCCGAGCACCTTGGCCAGCCATTCGACGATCCCGGCCTTCTCGGCAATGCGCAGGAAACCCAGCCACAGGGTGAGGGTGCCGAACAGCAGCACCATGACCTCGACCGAGAGCTTGGCCATGGCGAAAATGCTTTCCACCATCGCCGCAAAGATCCCGGCGTTGCCGCCGATCAGCCACTGCGCCAGCGCCGATACGGCTGCCACGATGAAGAAGCCAAGCCACAGGCCATTAAGCATCAGTCAAATCCCCCGAAGAATGCGGCGAATGATAGCGGGGTCGCCAGAAACGACAAACCCCGGATTTCTCCGGGGTTCGTATGGCTGACTCGGTCAACTGTAGGAGTGAGCCTGCTCGCGATCGCGGTGTATCAGACAACAGAGATGTTGAATGTACAGCCCTCATCGCGAGCAGGCTCACTCCTACAGGGATTTGTGTCAGTTCTTGGAGATTTCGCCCGCTGGCAGTTTTTCCTTGCTGCGCCAGTGCGGCAGGGAGTTCCAGTAGCGCTCGCCCTTGGCATCGTCGTACATGCCTTCCCAGCGCGAGATAACCAGTACAGCCAGGGCGTTACCGATCACGTTCAGTGCGGTACGGGCCATGTCCATGACGCGGTCGACACCGGCGATGAACGCCAGACCTTCCAGCGGGATACCGACGCTGCCCAGGGTGGCCAGCAGCACCACGAAGGACACGCCCGGGACACCGGCGATGCCTTTGGAGGTCACCATCAAGGTCAGCACCAGCAGCAGTTGTTGGCTGATCGACAGGTCGATGCCGTACAGCTGGGCAATGAAGATCGCGGCGATCGACTGATACAGGGTCGAACCGTCGAGGTTGAACGAGTAACCGGTCGGCACCACGAAGCTGCAGATCGCTTTCGGTGCGCCGTAGGCTTCCATCTTCTCGATCACGCGTGGCAGCACGGTTTCCGAAGAAGCGGTGGAGTAGGCCAGCACCAGCTCATCCTTGAAGATGCGCATCAGCTTGAGCACCGAGAAGCCGAACAGCTTGGCGATCAGGCCCAGCACGACGAAGGCGAAGAAGGCGATGGCGACGTAAACCAGGATCACCAGTTTCGCCAGCGGCAGCAGGGAAGCAAAGCCGAAGTTGGCCACGGTCACCGCGATCAGGGCGAACACGCCGATCGGCGCGTAATTCATGATCATGTGGGTGACTTTGAACATGCTTTCCGAGACGCCCTGGAACATCTTCACCAGCGGCTCGCGCAGG
>Ga0213823_1002054_pt1 | contig 11283 bp, 10 predicted proteins | sample MC6MC0907MG_FD_179887 | JGI IMG/M metagenome (GOLD analysis project Ga0213823, IMG submission 179887) | Enriched soil aggregate microbial communities from Iowa State University, Ames, United States - MC6-MC0907-MG | ecosystem: Environmental > Terrestrial > Soil > Unclassified | place: USA: Iowa...
GATGAAACTTCACTTGGATGCCATGGGCATCAAGACCGCAATGGACTTGGCGAAGGCCGACCCGTGGACGCTACGCAAGAAGTTCAGCGTTGTGATCGAGAAGACCGCACGAGAGCTGGCCGGCACGCCGTGCCTAGAGCTGGATGAGCCGGACCCACCGAAGCAAGAAATCTGCTGTAGCCGGATGTTTGGTACGCGGCTCACGGAGCTGGCACCCATCAAGGAAGCGGTGGCTACCTACATGATGCGTGCTTCGGAAAAACTCAGGGCGCAGCAGTCGCTGTGCAAGAAGATTCGCGTCAGCATCCGCACGGGCATGTTCAACCCGGAGGAGGCTAAGTATGCCAACGGCGTGTTGATTGACCTGCCGTATCCCACCGACGATGTACGGTTGCTGATCAAGGCTGCGGTGGACGCCCTCGACCGGGTCTTCCGACCAGGCTTCAAGTACAGCAAGGCTGAGGTGCTGTTGATGAACCTCTGTCAGCAGGGTGAGTACACCGATGACCTCTTTGCCACCTCCCAACCAGCCGACGCCACGAAGTTGATGGTGGTGCTGGACCAGATCAACGGGCGATGGGGTAGGGGGACACTTCGATCAGCCAGCGTGCCCGTCAACCCAGACTGGGGTATGCGTCGGGAGATGATGAGCCAGAGCTACACGACCAAGCTGGACCAGCTGTGGCAGGTGTCTTGTCGATGACCTGCTGACCCCATGAGCCGCCCGCCGAGGCGGCTTTTTTTGTCCCGATAAATCGCACCGAAATGGGGTGCTATCGCCGGGCAGTGACGTGCTTCAACCTGGCGCGCGCCGTCGTCCCCCCACCTCGCCTGCGGGCTAAATAGGTCTTTTTTTCCGCAGTCCTGCACCTGGCCAAGCGTCCCCACAGCCGGGCGCTGTAGCAGTGACGTCGAAGGTGAAAATGCCTGCGGATCCCTGCGAAGGGTGGGTGTCTGACAGGGCTGATCTGGTGAAGCGGAAGGCAGGTAGATGAAACCATTCGGTGCGTCTTTTTCAGGAACGCCATCGGAAAAAAGTAATGTGGTAATTCGAATATCGGAGCACCGGTGAAAGCCCCGGATTCATTGGCTTTGCTGGCTTACTTCATAAAGTAATTTTGAGTAATGAAAAAGGTAATGTTGCTGTAAGTGGTTGATTTATAAGGGATGCAAAAAAACAAATATTACTTCCTTAAAAGGTAATTACCTTACTTCTACATTACTCAAAAATTACTTCATGCCAATCCTTTGCAGCCCAGTAAAATCAAGGCTCTCAGCCAGATTGACCGTTCTGCTTACCAAAATTACCTTTTTCCGATGCCTTTCCCGAAAAAAGAACATTACCTATCAGGCGGTAGAGCCGATCGCCTCGCCACTCACTCATGCAGATGACGAAGAGGCACTCGTGCGCAGATCGTTTTGCCCGCGACGGAAACGCTTGTAGGAAGTGCCTGGGATTGGAGCGACAGGCGAGCGTACCGACGATGCGAGAAGAACGCCGCTTCACGCTTGGGGAGAAAAAAGAGAGTGGGGTGGTACGAAAATGGTACGCGCGTTTCTTGATGAGGCTGGAGGCCAGAGGTTTAGCGGCCTACAGGATTAGCCGTGCCAATCCATCATCGGGGCGACGGAGAAGCGGCGGGAGAGTGGGGCGGGTGTGGCGGAGATAGGGGACATTGGCTGTTCTGGATTGGGTGGGGCTGGGAGGTGGGGAGTTTATCAGGAATGGGGGCGGACGGGTTTGGAGGCTGGTGGAGGTCTGACTTCTTTGCTCAGTAATAGTGGATGCTCGGTAGTAAATAAATTTGACTTACGCAGTTGTCTGTCATGTGGGCGATTTCTTAGTCCTTTAACTCGGTGCATGGAAATAGGTGTACTGGCTTTATTTTTTTTTGCGTGGATTTATTTTCGATAGTGTTTTTGGATTTCCTTCCAGATGTAGCCATATCTGAATTCAAGCCAGCGTATTATTAGCTTGTCCCGCTGTCCGAGGAAGTTGCTTTTTTCTCTTGCTTTCAGCATTTTCTCTATGTCCGCTTTCAAGTTTTCTAAATTGAATGCTGACCATACCATTGGAATCAGCGTCTCAAGATTCGTATGACAGACAGGCGCTACCTCATGATAAAGAATTCGTCTGATCTCCTCAGGGGCATAGTTTTCGGTTTGGCGCGCAATAGCTTCGTAATTAACTTCTGTATCAACAAAAGCGTCAGATAGCGACCAATAGACGTAAGCGAGTTCCTCATCCGTCATTGAACGTTCCATGTTAAAAATTCCTCCAGCTCTTCATCCAGACCTGTCAACAAATTAACCGGTGCCGACTTTATCAGACTTGCCTGGAACCGTGCTTTGGGACAACGCCCTCAATTTAAACGGCTAGATGCGTCATGTTTAAAGTGTGGTTATCTGCACTACCTTGGCCCTACAACGCCTTGCGCCACCCCCTACACCTAAGACAGAATCCCCCGGCTTGTGCGTCTAGCCCGCAGGTTCTATCGTCCCTATGTCACTGAAAACAGTGTCCGGGTTTGGTAGCCCGCTTCGTTTCTAGACTCATGGCATCACCGTGTGCAGTCCTTTCTCAGGGCTCCGATTTCATGGTGGTCATGCGTGGGGCTCATTCGTGGGCGCCGGGTTCTAGTGCGACCGGTCTACCAACCCGCGTATGGCCGCCACCTATCGTTTGGTAGCGAGGGTGATGGCTCCTTTTAGTATTCGCACTAGAGGCTCCATCCATGTTCAAACCAACACCCAATCCACCCGAATCCGACCCCGCATCCCCCTACGAATCCCTCAATTCCCGCAAACTCCACGAAGCCGCCGAGCGCGCCCTCGATCACTACCTCACCCCAACCAGCCAGATCATGGCCAGCGGTGATCAAACCAAACCGATGTTCCTCGCCAACCCGGCCTACGACACTGAATCCCTGCTCGCGAACGCCAGTGAGTCACTGGGTTCCGCCACGACCATGCTCAACGACTTCGCCGCGTTGCTGGATGTCTCGCACCGCAAGACGCTGCTGGGCATTGCGCAGGTGGTGATGTTGGGGGAGTTGGCGGTGAATCAGGCGTTGGATAACGTCGAGTTGAAGGCGTAGAGCGCTGCCCTCCGTGGCGAGCGGCCAGGTCGTGGTCGCGGAGGGCGTTCATTCGATGCGCAAAACAACCGCCGAAAACGACGGTTTTCAGCCTGTTTCCACAGCAATAGCGATGTGCCACAAAAAATGATGGCAATGCGTCATCACGCGCTCAAAAAAGTTCAACGATTATACAAAAATATAAAGTTGTACAACTTTTCCCAAAATTTATAGCATCCGTTCCAACACCTTTGCTGAAACGATAAATCCAGCGTCAGTCCTGGATTTGTCCGCTGGTGCGTGGGCCGTCGGTACGGCTTTACGCGTCAGTTTGTTGCAGCCGGGTCAGTGGAAGCTGCCCGTATTTCGCCCAGGACGACGACCCCGAATATGAGCGGTAACTCCGGTTATCAGAGATCTACTTTTTGTGCCTGACGCTGAATCGCGTCAGGGCGTTAGAGGCTGAACATGGCAGAAGCATCGAATTTCCTGGGCAACATCAAGGTTTCCCGAAAGTTGGGGGCCGGGTTTGGCGTTCTTTTGCTGGCGGTGGGGGCGGTGGCCTTCATTGGCTATAGCAGCAGCAATGTTCTGGTGGATCGCCTGGACACCACGCGTCTGATCGGCACGCTCAACGATGCGACGCAGGACATGCGTCTGTCGGAGAAGCAGTACGAAGCGGCGGCGGATGTCGCTTATGCCGAGGCTTATCAGTCGCAGCTGAATGTGTTGAAAGGGCTGATCGCCAAGGCCTTGCAGACCCTGACGCGGGCGGAAAACCAGCAGGCCTTGAAGCGTTTGCAGGACACCACGCTGGCTTACGATCAGCAGGTCAAGCGTTTGGTCGAGGCGGACAAGGCGACCAGCGATGCGCTGAAACCGTTGGGGGCGATGTCGGACAAGTACGCCGAGACCTTCAACAGCATGTTCGAGAGCACCACGGCCAGCGCATTGGCATCTGCCGACAGCGCACGGGTGGCGGACTTGCGCACGGTGGCGGATCTGCGCAATGGCATGACGATGTTTCGTCTGATGTTGCGGCGTTATATCGCCGTGCCGAGCGAGGCCAACAAGCAGGTGCTGCTGGACACCACCGATGCCTTCCTGGCCGACATGAGCAAGGCGCGCAACGGTTTGCCGGCGGCTCTGTCGAGTCAGCTTGAAGAGGCGCAGGCCGGGATGCGCCGTTATCGCGAGGTGCTGGTGCAGGTTGCCGCGCTGTTCGAGCAGAAGCAGAGCCTGCGTCAGCAGGTCGATCAACAGAGCCAGGCGATGGACAGCATCATGACCGGCCTGATGGACACGCAGCAGCGTCTGGCGCGGGACGATCAACATCGTGCGTTTATCCAGATTGCCGTGCTGACGGTGCTGGCGCTGGTGGTCGGTCTGTTGGCTGCGGTGCTGATCTCGCGGCAGATAACCGGGCCGTTGGCGCTGACGGTGGAGCTGGCGCGACGGATTGCCAAGGGCGATCTGACGGTGCAAGCCAAATCCAGCCGCAAGGATGAGTTGGGCGATCTGCAAAACGCGATGCAGGACATGGCGCAAAGTCTGAACACGTTGGTGCAGGGGATCGGTAACGGCGTGACACATATTTCGACATCGGCCGAGAAGCTTTCGGCGATGAGCGAGCAGACCAGCGCCGGTGTGCGCCAGCAGAAAGTCGAGGTGGATCAGGTCGCCACGGCGATGCACGAAATGGCCTCGACCGTGCAGGAGGTGGCGCGCAACACCACCGACGCATCGGCCGCCGCGACCTTGGCCGATCAGCAGGCGCGTCACGGCAGTGCGGTGGTCAAGCAGGCGACTGTGCAGATCAGCGAACTGTCGGTGGCGATCGAAGAGTTGGGCGCGGCGATGAACGTGCTGTCCCAGGACAGTGAGCAGATTGGCAAGGTCATCGATGTGATCAAGGCAGTCGCTGAGCAGACCAATTTGCTGGCGCTGAACGCGGCGATTGAAGCGGCGCGGGCGGGGGAGCAGGGCCGTGGTTTTGCCGTGGTTGCCGATGAAGTGCGCTCGCTGGCACAGCGCACCCAGGATTCGACCAAGGAAATCGAAGCGCTGATTGTCACCCTGCAACAGGGCACGCAAGCGGCATCTACGCTGATGACATCCAGCCGCGAGCGCACCTTGGACACCGTGGTGCTGGCGCAGAAGGCCGAGCAGGCGATTACCGAGATCAACCAGTCGATCGGCACGATCCAGCAAATGAGCCTGCAGATTTCCGCCGCCGCCGAGCAGCAAAGTGCGGTGGCCGATGAGATCAATCGCAGCATCGTCAGTGTGCGCGATGTGGCCGATCAGTCGGCCGTCGCCAGCGAAGAAAGTGCTGCCGCAACCATTGAACTGGCGTCGCTGGGGCAGGACCTGCAACGCATGACGGCGCATTTCCGCACCTGATGGCATTTCGCAATGAACTTGGCCGGAATTGACCGGTCAGCCTGTATAAGCGGGGGCCGCCACGCGGCGCCACCCGGTCCGTGCAGTAATTTTTTCTGGGCCATGGATGGTTGCAACCCGCTCTCAGGGGGCGTCATGACCAATACACCAATCTTCCCCCAGCCCAGCGGGGGGTGCCAAGGATGCCGGCAAAAAGGCGATGCCGATATGGCGTTCTCCTTCGCGTTCCAGCCGATTGTCGATGTGCGTGATCAATCGACCTTCGCCCACGAGGCGCTGGTCCGGGGCGTGCAGGGCGAAGGGGCGCTATCGGTTCTGCAGCAGATCGATGACCAGAACCGCTATCGCTTCGATCAACTGTGCCGCGTGCGGGCGATCTCCACGGCAGCGCAGTTGGGGCTCACCGGGTTTCTTTCGATCAACTTCCTGCCCAACGCGGTTTATCGCCCGGACATGTGCATTCGCAGCACGCTGGAGGCGGCCCGCGCGCATGCGTTCCCGCTTGATCGGTTGATCTTCGAAGCGGTTGAGGGTGAGCACGTCGAGAGCAACAAACACTTGATGAACATTTTGCGCGAGTACCGCGAGTTCGGCTTCAAGACTGCCATCGATGACTTTGGCGCCGGTTATTCCGGGCTGAACCTGCTGGCGGACTTTCAGCCAGACCTGATCAAACTGGACATGGCGCTGATCCGCGATATCCACCGTGATCGCGTGCGTCAGGCGATTGTGCGGGGCGTGGTGGGCATGTGTACCGAACTGGGGATCGAGGTGATTGCCGAGGGCATCGAACACCCGGAGGAGCGGGACTTTCTTGCCGATTGCGGGATTTATCTGATGCAGGGTTTCTGGTTTGCCAAACCGGCGTTTGAGTCGATGGCGCAGATTCCGGTGGAGGCGTGGCGGGCGGTTTGACGCTGGACTCGCAATTTTAGTCTTACGCTCACTGGCAGCGAAGGCCGTCACCTCCAAGTGACGGCCTTGCGACTTTAAACGGTGTTGAGCCGTTCGATCACAGGCGCCAGTGCGGGGCGCTTGTTCTGCCATTCGTTTTTGGTGATACCCAGCAGAACAACGTCGATCCGCACGCCATCTCTCAAGATGTTCTGCCGGCGAACGCCTTCAATCTCGAAGCCGAACTTCTGATGCATCTTCACCACCGCGGCGTTCATCGCCAGCACTTCGCAATTGAGCTTTTCCAGACCGGCGACATCAAACGCGTAATCGAGCATCCAGAACTCGACCACACTGCCCAAGCCCTTACCCTGCAACCCGACGTCCAGATAAAACGCCCAGTCCGCGCTCTTGTGTAAAACGTTGATCGCATTCAACGAAACAACGCCTACCGCTTGCTCATTTTTGATCACCACAAACACTTGTTGCCGTGGGTTGCCCGGCAAAGAGGCCAGCCAGTTGGCATGTTCCTGTTCGCTGATTTCATGCGAGGTGTACATGAACTTGCGCACATCCGGTTGATTGCGCAGGGTGCGGATATGGGCCTGAATCGCGGGGCTGGCATTGGTGAGGGGCAGGAATTGCATGGGGATGTCCTTGTCGGCAGATAAGCGATTCTGAACCGGCGCTGTCGATCAGCAAAGTTTCATGTTGCCGTGCGCGACGCAGGCCCATGATGTTGGCAGAAGATTGCGGTGTTTATTCCAAGGGGAATCGTGGCATGCGCCTGAATGTCATCAAAGTGCTGTTGATCGCTGCGGCGGTATCGGTGTTGAGTGCCTGTTCGGGCGCCGGAGGTTTGACCACCACCAGTTGTTTCTCCTCGGATTGCCAATCGCCGGAGGGGCGCAGTAATGCGACGACCCTGAAGTTTGACGGCAACAGCATTGGCAGCAGCTTGAATCAGTACAGCTCCGGGATGTTGCATGACGACTGATAGGTTTCCTGGCTGAGAATCAATGTGGCGAGGGAGCTTGCTCCCGCTGGGGTGCGAAGCGGCCCCTCAAAAGAAGGCCTGCTGCGCAGTCCAGCGGGAGCAAGCTCCCTCGCCACAAAGTTCGTGCCTGGACGATTACTGCGGCAGCGCCAGCCACTCGCCAAGGACCTTCTGATAAGTGCCAGTTACTTTGCTCAAATGCAGCCACTGATCAACGTACAGCTTCCAGCTTATGTCATCACGCGGCAGCAGGTACGCCTTCTCGCCGTACTGCATGTACTGGTGCGGATTCACCGCGCACAACCCCGGTTTGAGTTTCTGCTGATACAGCGCTTCCGAGGCGTCGGTGATCATCACGTCGGCCTTGTTGTCGAGCAGTTGCTGGAAGATCGTCACGTTGTCGTGTAGCGCCAGTTGGGCCTTGGGCAGGAAGGCGTGGACAAAGGCTTCGTTGGTGCCGCCGGCGGGTTCGACCAGACGCACGTTGGGCTGGTTGATCTGCTCGACGGTCTGGTATTTGGACTGGTCGGCGCAACGCACCAGCGGGATCTTGCCGTCGCTGTCGAGGGTGTTGCTGAAGTAGGCTTTTTTCTGTCGCTCCAGCGTCACCGAAATGCCGCCCATGCCGATGTCGCACTTGCCGGCCTGCATGTCCGGCATCAGGGTTTTCCAGGTGGTCTGCACCCATTCGACCTTGACCCCGAGGCTGTCGGCCAGCGAGCGCGCCATGGCGATGTCAATGCCCTCGAAGTCGCCGTCGGTGCGCTTGAAAGTGTAGGGCTTGTAGTCACCGGTGGTGCAGACGCGCAGTTGGCCTTGTTGCTGGATGGTATCGAGGTGTGAAGGGGTTTCCTGGGCGTGAGCGGCGCAGGAAAGGGCTAGAAAAATGCCGAGCAACGCCGATTTTTTTTGATTGTGCATATTTACCGGGCTTTTTGAGGGAGTGGATTCGTACGTGAAGTAGTTTAGTAACACACGATCAGGCTGCTGATCCACGTTCTTTGGCGGTGGCAATATTCAGTTTGCTGATGCGGTAAGTGGCCGTTGCTGTCGCCAGAATTTGCCCGGCCTCATTGGTTAGTTGGCCGGAGGTGAAACAGATCCCTCCCTTCAAATGTTCAATCCGGCCTTGACCAAAGATTGTTCCGGGGGAAGCCGGATTGAGGTAGCTGGTTTTGGACTCGAGGGTGACCGCTGTCTGGTCCGTTGCGAGGCAGGCATAGAGCGCCGGTCCCATACAGTCATCCAGCATGGCTGAGAGCATGCCGCCTTGTATGTTGCCCATCGGATTGGTCAGCGCCGCGCTGGCATCAAATTCGATTTTTGCTTCGCTGTTTTCGGCGTCGTAACTTAGGAATTTCCATCCCAGCATTTTGGCGGCATTCGGTAACGGAAATGCACCGCTGACGACTTTCCAGAACAGGGCTTCAGGGTTCATGTGCAAGGGCTCCGTTAGTAAAAAATCTATGCAAACCGTCCTGACATCCACGCAAGGACGAAGCCTGTCAGTGTCAGCAGCACGATGAAAATTCCGCTAAAGACAGGAGTGGGTGCCTTGGTTTTATGACGCATGTACAGACCGATCGCCACGGATGGTGTGATGGCGATCAGGCAAAACGCTTGAAAGGCGATGAGGTGCCCAAGCGTCCAGTCACGGGTGAACAGCAGATACAACTGCAATAGTCCGGAAACGCCCAATCCCAGGCTGGTGGCTCCGATCACCCTCATCAGTGCCAACAGAAGTAATTGCATTGCCGGGTCGATGTCTTGCCAGGCACGAGCAGTCGCCAGACTGTGATACGGCATGAATTCGGATCGAACCAGGTAGGCGATTGCGAAAGTCAGGACACCGGAAAATGCAAGTCCGTAGCAAATCAATGCGAGCGAGGTAAAAAATTCCATCTCCATGCCTCCAGTCCACGGTGGAACAGGCGTGCAATTCTCTGCAACGCGATTGAGGCTAACCTAGGTTTTTAGCGGCAAGTCTGTCTACTGACAGAAGTAACAGGTGGATGGGCATCCATCGGTTTCAAAATCGCAATTGCACACCCGGTGCGCACCGCGCTTCGCCTTCTGTCCGGGCGTATTCGGCGGTGCTGTTGTTGGTGCGTCGTCCATGATGCAAGGCACCAGGATGCCATCTTCAGTTAGCGGAGAAGGGAATTACAGTTTTTGCAGGTTCAGCCGTCTGCTCACTAAAGTATTTGAATTCCAGCGCTCGTTTTGATGCGTGAACGGGTTTGAAAACAGCTGAGCGAAAGTGCTCCCAACCCACGACGTGCTCTGCGCGCTGCTGCCAGGTGAGCACACGCGCAAGTCCGGGACGCAACGGTTTCTGGGTCACCTTGCTGTTGCGCGTGGCGATGCAGAAGTGTGTGTAGCGAGGCAAGTCGTACAGGTTCAAGCGTTGTAGGTCTGTGGTGCACAACAGCAGGATGTCGCCGAAAGCGAACAGTGGAAACGCCGTGACTTCGACCTTTTTCTTTTCATTGAGTCTGGTCCGCCACTGTCGGTTATCCACATCGCCCAGACTGATGTTTTCGTCGAGAATAAAGCGCGCCGGCGGTTGGCGGATAGCCAGGTTTCCAGCGGCTGCGTAGGTGATGCTCGGCATTGCCCCGGGCCATACCGCAAGATATGCGCCGAACAGCGCCAGAGCTGCCGCGATGCCATAAGCAATACGCCAGAAGACATGGCCCTTGCTGATGTAAAAGATGAAAACAGGGAAGAGACTGAAAGTGAGTGTGCCGAGGGAAAACAGCCCAACAGCTGATACAGCTTCAGTTGTATCTTCGCCGACGTAAGTGGTGATGATCAGCAAAGTAGGAAGTGAGGCGCATAGAACGGTCAAGCCGACAATGCCACCGATAATGACTCGAAATCCTTCTTTCCTCCAGTCCACCCATCCTTCGGTATTTTCGTTGAAAATCTTACGAAAGGGCTTGATCAGGAAAAGCGCGAAGTAGGCGAGCAGGGTTACCAGAAAAACAATCAGCATCGAATATCCGGCACTGAGTTTGTTTGAGAACCTGAATAGCAGAATGGTAAAAGTGCAGAAACCAAAGAACAGCGGAAGCATCAACCAGCTCGCGATCCGACTGTGTCTGCCGGGGACTTTGTCGAACATCGAGACGGTGATGCCGTAGAGCATGGCGCTGGAAGATAGGACGATCAGGTAGCTCACCATGATCATCACGATCAGTAAAAGCCAGATGGCAAGCGCTGACTTGGCATCGCTCCCGGCCAGAAAAAGGTCTGTACGTCCAATCGCGCGGGTGTAGACATACAGCCCAAGGATGGCCAGCCCAGCGCCGAGGAAGCCTAGCGTGACGGTGATCTGGCTCCAGTAATAAAGAACACGTTTGAAATTGCGTTTAAAGAATTGCGTAAGCGGCGTTACGGTCAAAGCATCCATGCGGTCAGGTTTTCCATTGGGTTTGATGAGTGGTCCTGTAACGACAAACGGCCAGAATTCTTTAGGAAATCTGGCCGTTGAATGGGGTGAATCAAGCAGTCAGTGCTGTGACAGGGCGTACTAGAGCCCCAGTCCTTCCTGCACCACTAGCAACAGATTGTTCTCCGTCAGCGCAATCGCATCCAGTTCCTTACCGGTTTCTATCGTTTGCAACCACCAATGGCTTTCATGATGTTCATCGACGGTGCGCAGCAGGTAGGTGTTGCGCTCGGGCAGGGTGATCTGCACGCGGCCGGCGCCGTCCTCGGTAAACCGTGCGATGGGATCAAAGGTCAGGGTTTGTTGATTGGCTTCGATCACCAGTTGGTCGATCGCGTAATCGTGGCTTTCGCCATCGGGTGAGCTCTCGCAAACGTGGGTCGGATTGCGGCGGATTTTCAGGCCGACTTCGGTGACGGGTTGCAGCCAGGCCTCGATGCGGTGGTACAGATCGTAGA
>Ga0213823_1002068_pt1 | contig 11199 bp, 12 predicted proteins | sample MC6MC0907MG_FD_179887 | JGI IMG/M metagenome (GOLD analysis project Ga0213823, IMG submission 179887) | Enriched soil aggregate microbial communities from Iowa State University, Ames, United States - MC6-MC0907-MG | ecosystem: Environmental > Terrestrial > Soil > Unclassified | place: USA: Iowa...
CACATGTGAAAACAACCGCGGATACATGGAATGTCCTTCAGTATATTGAGCACGAGAATGGCAAAGGTGATTTAGAATACCTATTCCGCCATTCCTCCTGCTTCCATTGTACCGATGCCGCTTGTGAAAAGGTTTGTCCGGAAAATGCCATTAGCTATACGAAGTATGGAACGGTTGTCATTGATCAAGATAAATGCGTAGGCTGCGGCTATTGCACACAAAACTGTCCATTTGACGTAGTTTCCTTGAAGGAATATAAAGACAAAAACGGTAAGGAATATCGAAAGGCTCAAAAGTGTACAATGTGTACCGACCGGATCGATGAAGGCTTACAGCCTGCCTGCATAACAACCTGTCACACCGGGGCAATGGAATTTGGCGATAAAGATGCGATGATTAAAAAGGCTGAGCAGCGCGTCAAGGAAATTAAGGATCGTTATCCAAATGCCATGGTCTATAATCCACAAGGCGTTGGCGGTACTCACTCAGTCTATGTATTAGCTGAGCGGCCATCTGTATACGGTCTGCCTGAAAACCCTAAAGTTCCAACCTCTGCTGTTTTGTGGAAGGATTATGCACAGCCAATAGGGAAAGCAATGATTGGTGCAACAACCATGGCGGTTGTCGGTGCATTTGTGGCCAATAAGTTTTTTAGTAAAAAATTCAATGACGAGACGCAAGATGGAGGTGACAGCCATGAGTAATCAGCCAAAATCTGATGTGAAAGTAAGGCGTTTTTCCAAGGCGTTTGTCTGGGCACATGCCGTTAACGCAATTTCCTTCTTTGCCCTGTATATTACGGCATTGCCAATGTACACGGAGTTCTTTGACTGGCTCTATCCTGTTCTAGGCGGACCGGCGAATGCCCGCCTGCTTCACCGAATTTTTGCCGTCGTATTCTGTACGCCAACAATCATTTGGGTCATTTTTGACTTCAAGGGCTTTAAGCTATGGATAAAAGAGCTTGTTACTTGGAAGAAACGCGATATCCAGTTCTTTAGTGAATTTGTCAAAGAGCTTTTCGGCTTTAAATTTAAGCATGTAAGACAAACATTCTTTAATGCTGGTGAAAAAATAAACTCGATTATTCAAATCTTCACTGCAATCTTAATTATTGGTTCAGGTTTCCCTATGTGGTTCCATGAATATTTCCCAAGAGCTGTCGTTCAGTGGGGCTACTTCCTTCACAACGTCGGCTTCGGTCTTGCGATTGCTGTGATTGTCGGACACGTGTACCTCAGTGTGGTTCACAAAAACTCAAGACCAGGCTATTCAGGGGTTGTCACAGGAAAGGTACCTGCATGGTGGGCAAAAGGCCACTATGCCGACTGGTATGATGAAGAAGTCAAAAAAGGCAACTTCCCTGACTTGGATGATCCAAAACATAAAAAGGGTGCCTAAATCGAAAAGCGGAAGCGCCTAGGCGCTGGAGCTAGACATAACAGCCGCCTAAATAAAAAAGTTAATTGGAGAAAATGGCTGTCGTTAATTTGACGGCCATTTTCTATAAAAATTAAAAATGAATGGGGTGCGACAACGATGATTAAATCCGTTGTTTCAAAAGAATATCAGGAACTGCAGAAGGAAATTGTCAGGCTTCAGGAAAAATGGAAGCTTCAGCTTGACCCGGAAGCCGTTAGGCCAAATCTAGATAAGGCCGCAGTGGGAGCAGGAGTGCCAGCTGCCTCGTTAACGGCGATTGATTTTGATATTTCACTATTTTTACAGTGGATAGAGGAAGTAAATTCCACCCTTGTAAAATTTAATCCTGAAATTGATGATAAACTTGCAGGTATTAACACCCTGCTTAATGAAGAAACAGCAATTCGCTGGATTGAAGAAGCCTTTGCGTTCAACCATCTTTATTTTACAAGTTTTGCAGAAGAATATGGCCTTGAAGAATGGATCCCGCAATTTCTTGCTGAAACCGTCCTTCGTCCATACTTACAATTGACGGCTGAAAAGGTACAGCATGAGATCAACCGGGCAGTGCCGGGTGCCGGCTGCCCTGTATGCGGCGAACCAGTAAGATTTGCATCCCTTGAGGAAGAAGGCAAAAAGGTTGTCCATTGCCCACGCTGCCTTGCCCACTGGCATGCGAAGCGCTTAGAATGCTCGCACTGCGGCAATGAGGACCATAAAACCATTCAATTTTTAACGATTGAAGGCGATGTCACCTCACAAATTCAAGTTTGCGAAGAGTGCAAAGGCTATATTAAAATTATTGATACACGACAATATATCACTAAACCGTCAGCGGCATTACTGGATTTAAACTCGATCCACCTTGATTTTGTTGCACAAGAGAATGGGTATAACGCGGTTGGCGAGAGGAAGATGGAAAATTAAGGAGCGCTAAAAACCAATGAAAGCTTCAGCGATTATTTTAGCAGGCGGAAAATCGAGCCGAATGGGCACAAATAAAGCGCTGCTAAAAATAAATGAGAAAACCAATATTGAAAGAATGGCAGACAAGCTAAAACTGTTCTTTGATGATATAATTCTAGTGACGAATGATTCTGAACAATATGAATTTTTGGAGCTGAAAACAGCCGCGGACCATTATCCAGGGATGGGGCCGCTTGCCGGAGTGCATGCCGGCTTGCTTGCATCCGACTATGATCTGAACTTTATTGTCGCCTGCGATATGCCGTTTGTTTCAGCGGAACTTGCCGAGGCACTTGTCAACAGCTGCGGCCATTATGATGCCGTCATCCCTGTTATTAATGGAAAGCAGCACCCGTTATTTGCTGTTTTTCACAAGAAGGCGGCGGCCAAGGCTGCTTCCTCCATTGAAGCTGGGCAGCTTCGAATGAAACAATTACTAGATCAATTAAACGTCCTATACGTAACAGAGACAGAACTGCAGACTTACAGCACTCATGATTTAGAACGGGTCTTTTTCAATATGAATCACCCAAATGAATATGAAGCGGCGAAAAAGTGGGCTGAGGCAGAAAGTCCCCGCATTAACGGGCAGTAACAAGGAAGTATTGCGGGGGGAGAACTGCCCGTAAAAGCCCGATTAAGTTCAACTAACAATAAGTGGGAAGACCGTCCACTTATTGAAGTTTCACTATATAAGGGGGAGTTAGGGAACCATGCAATTTTTCAAAGTGAAAACAGTTGAAGAGACATTTGCCTTAATCGAGGAAAACATTCCGGCAATTGAACAAACAGTGATTAAGGAACTTGGCGAAACATTAAACCATATTTTAGCGGAGCCAATACTGGCGAAGGAAAATGTCCCGAGTTTTGATCGCTCAACTGTCGATGGATATGCCGTTCGTGCGAAGGATACGTATGGTTCCTCTGAATCCATGCCCGGTTTTTTAACGATAGCTGGAGAAGTAAAAATGGGCGAGGTCCCAGCTGCTGAGGTTAGCCATGGCACGGCCGTTTACGTGCCAACAGGCGGCATGATGCCAAAGGGCAGTGACAGTGTGATCATGATTGAACACTGTGAGGACGTTGATGGCCTGCTAAATACGTATAAGCAAATAGCACCTGGCGAAAATGTAATCCGTGCCGGGGAAGATATAAAATCGGGGGAAATTCTACTGGAGGCCGGGACGAAGCTGCGGCCGCAGGAACTAGGGGCGCTTGCCTCATTAGGGATATCGGCTGTGCCCGTTTACCGTAAATTAAAGGTTGGTTATCTTTCATCGGGGGATGAAATCGTCCCATACCAAACAGAAACACTTTTAGAAGGGCAAATTCGCGACATCAACTATTTAACGATAGCTGGACTTGCTAGCGAGTGGAATGTGGACGTTCAATACGGCGGGATTGTCCGCGATGATTTTGAAGAATTTTACCAAAAAGCACGCGAACTCTATAACCAGGTCGATTGTTTGATCCTCTCCGGCGGCAGCTCTGTCGGAGCAAAGGATTATACAACGGATGTCATTCAATCATTAGGGGATCCAGGGGTTTTTGTCCATGGTATCTCGATTAAACCGGGTAAACCAACCATCCTGGCATTAGCAAATGGAAAACCCGTTATTGGCCTTCCGGGGCATCCGGCAAGCGCGATGATTATCTTTAAGCTGTTCGGCGAGCGAATTTTACGAAAGCTAAAGGGGGAAAAAATCGAGCGTAAACCGGAGCGGATGTTTGCAAAAATCACAAAAAATATCCCGTCTTCAATGGGACGAGCTGATTATATCCGCGTTCGGATGTTTGAAAACGAGGGCGAATGGTGGGCAGAGCCGATTATTGGAAAATCTGGCTTGATTACAACACTGGTAAAAAGCGATGGCATTGTCGAGATTAGTTCAGAAAAAGAAGGAGTTTCACAGGGTGAATATGTACCTGTGATTCCATCGAGATAGGGGGCATCCGAGTCATGGAACAGAAACAGTATAAACGCAAAATTTATTTAGAGGATAAACCCCGAGCGGAAGCAAGAGAAGAAATTCTGGTGGCCTGCGAGCTTACTCCTGAAATCGAATATATTTCAGCTGTGGAAGCGTTAGGCCGTGTGACCGCTGAACCTATTTTCGCAAGAGTCTCGATGCCGCACTACCACGCCTCAGCAATGGATGGAATTGCTGTTGTTGCGGAAAACACGTACCAGGCACATGAGCAAAACCCGCTTTTTCTCAAAAAAGGCCAAGAGTTTTGCTTTGTCGATACTGGGAATGCCATTCCTTTCCCATTCAACGCCGTTATTATGATTGAACATGTTCATATCGTTGATGAAGATACCATTGAAATCATTGAACCGGCTACCCCTTGGCAGCATATCCGCCCGATTGGCGAGGATATAGTCCAGGAGGAAATGCTGTTCCCTCAAGGACATATATTACGTCCGGCGGATCTAGGTGTGCTGCTCGCCGCCCAGCAGCTCGTTATTCCTATTGTGAAAAAACCAATAGTGACGATTATCCCGACAGGCAATGAACTCGTCGAAGCCGATTCTGAGCTAGCTTCGGGAAATATTATCGAATTTAACGGCACGGTGTTTTCCGGTTTTATCAAGGATTGGGGCGGCGAGCCGAAGCTCCATTCCATCGTGAAGGATGACCCGGAGATGATTAAGGAAGTTCTTTTGGAGGCGGCTGAAACCTCGGATATTATTGTGATCAATGCCGGATCTTCAGCGGGCAGAAAGGACTTCACGGTCCACATTATCGGTGAGATCGGTGAGGTCTATACCCATGGGGTCGCCGCACGGCCAGGAAAACCAACTGTTTTAGGAAAAATAAACGGAAAAATTGTCGTCGGAGTTCCGGGCTACCCTGTGTCCGCATATTTAGCACTGGAATGGTTTGTTCAGCCGCTAGTATGCAAATATTTAGGGATCCCCGTGCCGAAAAGACAGACGATAACTGTCAAGCTTGGGCGCCGCATTGTTTCCTCAATGGGTGCCGAGGACTTTGTCCGAATGAATATCGGCTATGTGGATGGTCAATTTGTCGCCAATCCCCTGACAAGAGCAGCAGGAGTCACCATGTCCTATGTCAGAGCTGACGGCCTGTTAATCGTACCGCCAAGTGTAATTGGTTTTGAACAAGGGGATTCGGCAGAAGTAGAGCTGCTGCGCCCGCTTGAGGAAATCAAAAGTGCAATCGTGTTCTGCGGCAGCCATGATTTAACGATCGACCTGTTATCTTCGGAGCTAAAACGCGCTCGGACAGAGATGAAAATCGTCTCTTCACATGTCGGCAGCATGGCCGGCATCATGGCGATTCGGAAGGGCGAGGCCCATGTAGCGGGCATTCATTTGCTTGACCCAAGTACAAAACAATATAATGTATCATATGTTCGGAAAATTTTAGCCGGAAAAGACATTGTTCTCTATCCTTTTTTAAAAAGGAAGCAAGGCTGGATTTTGCCAAAAGGCAATCCCTTGGAAATTGCTTCAGTCACAGATTTAGTCCGGAAGAACGCCAACTTTGTTAACCGCCAAAAAGGAGCAGGCACTCGAATCCTGTTTGATTTGCTGCTGGAAGAGGCGGGTTTGGAACCGGAAGAGATTACTGGCTATGACCGGGAAATGTTTTCCCATTTAGCCGTAGCAGCGGAAGTGAACGGTGATGCCTGCGGCGCCGGACTTGGAATTTATCCTGCGGCAAAAGCGATGGGCTTAGACTTTGTTTCTGTCGCTGATGAAGAATATGACTTAGTGATGACGCGCAGCTTTTATGAGAGCGAAAACGGGAGACAGCTTTTGGAGATTATCCAATCGGCTGCCTTCCGGGAGCAGGTTGAAAAAATTGGCGGCTATCAAGTAGTGGAAAATCCAGTATTGAAGAGCTTGACCGAAGAGGTGAAAAAATGAAGATGTACGAAATTTCCAAAGAACCGATTGATATTCAAGCGGTGATTGATAAAGTGGTTCAGCGTGAAGCGGGTGCGATTACCACCTTCATCGGAACGGTCCGGGAATTAACGCATGGCAAGAAAACGTTATTTTTAATCTATGAAGCTTATGAAGCGATGGCGGTAAAAAAACTTGAGCAGATTGGCGCGGAAATTGAGGAGCGATGGGCTGGCTCTCAAGTTGCGATTACCCATCGGGTCGGCCGATTAGATATTACCGATGTTGCCGTCGTGATTGCGGTTTCGACGCCGCACCGCGCTGACGCCTATGAAGCCAACCGCTATGCGATTGAACGAATTAAGGAAATCGTTCCAATCTGGAAGAAAGAGCATTGGGAGGACGGCGAATCGTGGATGGGCAACCAGTTAGAGACGGTTGCCTATCCAAGCGGCAAGCCTGAGGCAGGTGATTTGGATGAATAAGGTATTGTTTTTTGCCCACCTGCGTGATGCTGTAGGTGAGGAGTTTTTGGAGCTTGATGCCAGCGGGAAAACGGTGGACGAATTGAAGGCTGAGCTAGCGGCAAAGTATGATTTACCACGGATGGAAACCGTGATGACAGCAATCAATGAGGAGTTTGCTTCAAATGATGAAGTCATTAGCGCCGGTGACGAGATTGCGTTTATTCCGCCGGTCAGCGGCGGTTGATGCCGAGGGAATAGTGCCTGAAAAGGTGATAAGTTGGGGGAAACGGTCACAAAAAAGGATAATTGTGCCCGATAGAGCGAAAAATTGAAGAAGACGGTCACTCTGAGGGGCTCACAGTGCCCGTACAGTGAAACTCACCCATTTTTAAAATAGTAATTTTCAAATGACAGCAGTAAAATACTTATAAATCCAAGCCCTAAAAGCTCGCCAAATGGCGAGTTTTCTTTCGAAAGGGGTCGAAAATAAATGAACGAACGATATTCAAGACAAATCCTCTTTTCCGGAATTGGCAAAGAGGGGCAAGCAAAGATTAGGCGAAAGCATGTCCTTATCATTGGTGCTGGCGCTCTCGGCTCCGGCAGTGCCGAGATTCTGACGCGGGCTGGCGTCGGCAAAATTACCATCGTGGACCGGGATTACGTTGAAGCCAGTAATCTGCAGCGCCAGCAGCTCTATACGGAAGAGGATGTTGCTGAGAAGCTCCCAAAGGCAGCAGCAGCGGAACAGCGTTTGCGGGCAATTAATTCCGATGTGGAGATCCACGCGATTATTGGCGATGCGACTGCTATGATGGTGGAGGAGCTTGTCACAGGTGTTGATTTGATGTTGGACGCCACCGATAATTTTGAAACCCGGATGATGATGAATGATATTTCCCAAAAATACAAGATCCCTTGGATTTACGGTGCCTGCGTCGGCAGCTTTGGGATGAGTTTTTCCATCATTCCCGGAAAAACGCCGTGTTTGAATTGCCTGCTGCGGACGATCCCACTCCAGGGGATGACCTGTGATACCGGCGGAATTATTTCGCCGGCTGTACAAATGGTTATTGCCCACCAGACGGCTGAGGCGTTGAAGATGTTAGTCGAAGATTGGGATGCGGTACGTACTTCATTTGTCAGCTTTGATGTCTGGCGTAATCAATATACAAGTTTAAAAATGTCGAAGGCAAAATTTGCTGGCTGTTTGTCTTGCGGCGAGGAACGGACATATCCATATTTGGATCATGAGAATATGACAAAGACGACGGTGCTGTGCGGCCGCGATACGGTGCAGATCCGTCCGTCCACAAACGGGGAGATCTCACTAGAGCGGCTTGCAGGCCAGCTTAGCGGGCTGGGATATACCGTGAAGGGCAACCCATATTTATTGTCGGTGGAAATCGGCGAAGAACGAATGGTTATTTTTCAAGACGGCCGCGCCCTTATCCATGGGACGAAGGATTTAACCCACGCCAAATCCCTTTATCAGCGGATTTTGGGGTAAAAAATATAAGCTAGGGCTCTCGGAATTAAGTACAAAAATAACCCGTACCACTTCTGCTGGTACGGGTTTACTTAACTGCTTAAAAATTTACCCTTTTCCCTTCGATAGCTGAACACAGACGAGCATTAAAAAGGAGATCCCAATCATGCATAGGACCCACAACCAGGCCATCTGCATGTTGCCTGATTCGATGGCGACATAAATGGCTGTCGGAATGGTCTGTGTTTTCCCAGGTATATTGCCGGCAAACATGAGCGTGGCGCCAAACTCGCCTAACGCCCGGGCAAAACTTAAAATTCCGCCTGAAATGATCGACCTTAAAGCAAGCGGGACGGAAATAAACAGAAATAGCTGGACGTTATTCGCCCCATCCACACGGGCTGCATCCTCAACATCCCCATCAACCCCTTCAAATCCGGTCTTCGCCGATTGATACATGAGCGGAAAGGAGACGATCAAAGCAGCAATCACGGCTGCCCCCCATGTGAAAATGACGGGTTGATGCAAGATCCATTCGATGAATTGACCGATTGGACTCTGTTTTCCGAAAATCACAAGTAACAAAAATCCGACAACGGTTGGCGGTAACACTAACGGTAAAAGGAAAATAGTATCTATAACTGCCTTTCCTTTGAAGCGTGCCTTTGCCATCCACTTTCCGATTAATAATCCCAATATTAAAACAATGCATCCTGAAACAACGGCAATCTCTAGCGATAGTTTTACAGGATCCCAAAAGTGGTCTGTCATGTTTATATTTACAGTCCTTTAAATCCATATTTTTCAAAAACTTTCATGGCTTCTTCCGTTTGTAGATATTCATAGAATAACATGGCTTCCTTCGGATGGCTACTAGCCTTGATGATCCCCACTGGGTACACAATTGGCGTATGGGTCTTCTCATCGGCGGTTGCTGCAATCTCTACTTTTTCTGATGTTAACGCATCCGTTTTATAGACCATTCCGGCATCGACATTGCCCGTTTCCACATATGTAAGCACTTGGCGTACATCTTTCGCATAGACAATTTTTCCTTCAACCTCGTTCCAGATCGATAAGTTTCCAAGTACATCTTTCGCATATTTACCTGCTGGTACCGCTTCAGGGGTACCAATTGAAACTTTCTCCGCTTTTGGGAGGTCTTCAATCTTTTTAATGCCTTTAGTGGAGTCTTTTGGCACAATCAGCACCAGTTGATTTCCGACAAGGTCAGTGCCATTTTTCTTTTCAATCATACCATCTGACACTAATTGCGCGAATTTATCTTCTGCAGCGGAAAAGAAGAGATCGACAGGTGCACCTTGGGAGATTTGCTGTTGCAGCGCTCCGGATGCGCCAAAATTATAGTTGATTTTGACATGGCTATTTTTTTTATTAAAATTTGCCGTTATTTCTGTCAAGGCATCTTGCAAACTGGCCGCAGCTGAAATCGTTAATTCGGCGCTTTTTTCAGGGGCTGCTTGCTTTTTCTCATCCTGCTTCGCTGAGCACCCAGCAAAGACTACTAACAAAATTGCAAATAAAATAAGATAGCTTTTTTTCAATACATTTCACTCCTTATAATTAGATATAACTAATTATAACTAATTATAATTAGCTGTGATATGAAAAAAATCACAAATATTTCTGCATATGCTTTTTAAAAAGTAATGAGATACAATATGGAGAGGAGGGATAGTCATGTCAAAGGAGATTTCCTATACGATTGAAGAGGTTTCGCAGCTGTTAAAAGTTTCGAAACTTACTATATATGATTTGATAAAAAAAGGGGAGCTTCCCGTATTCCGTGTCGGAAGACAAATGCGGATGGATGCAGAGGATTTAGACCGGTATATAAAAAATCATAAGTCTCCTCAAACCCAGGCAGCTCCCGTTCCTACAGCCGAACCACACAGGACGGAAATAAAGGCATCCCACAATATTGTCATTAGCGGACAAGATATTGTCCTCGATATCCTCGGAAAACATATCGAGAAATGTTCATCCTATAAGACACTCCGGTCATATTCCGGTAGCTTAAACAGTCTCATCTCTTTATATAATGGTGACTGTGACATCGTGAGTCTCCATATGTTTGACGGTGATACGGGAGAATATAATCTCCCATATGTAAAAAGGATTTTAACGGGGTATCCGTACATACTGCTCCATCTTGTTTCCAGAAAAGCAGGATTGTATGTCCAAAAAGGAAACCCGCTCAACATAACATCTTGGACGGATTTAAATCAACCTTACGTCACCATGATCAATCGTGAGAAAGGATCAGGAGCGAGAATTCTGCTTGATGAACAACTCAGGATCCATCATATTTCACCTAAAATGATTTTGGGGTACGAACACGAAGAGACGAATCATTTAAGTGTCGCTTCCGCCGTTTCTACCGGCAAGGCCGATGTCGGCGTAGGAATTGAAAAGGCGGCAAAAATGGTGGGTATCGACTTTATTCCGTTAATTACAGAACGGTATGACCTCGTGATGTTAAAAACGCCTAAAAATGAAATGCTCATCCGGATTGTAAAAGAGATTTTATCATCTGCTTTGTTTCAAACAGAAATAAGCTCTTTGGGTGATTATGATCAAACGCAAACAGGTTCGATTATTTTTGAAACTTATTAAGGGTGACAAATTGTGACTTGTTTCACGTGAAACATAAGAAGATTGTCGAAGGGTTTATGTTAATTGAGAAATAGAAAGGGAATGTCGAAGTGAACATATCTGTGCAAACGCTATTATCGAAAATAGAAGAAGAATTGAAGCTGGCGAAAAGCAGTGCCAGGCAAGAAAGCTTGCGGGAAAAAGTTTACTCTATTAAAATATTATGCGAATTGATTTTAGACGAAAAACCAACAGCAAAAACGGAACTGCCATTGATTCAACCGGCACCTGTTCAAGGGCAGCAGGTATTTCAACAACACGCGATGACTAAACAAGTTTATCAACAGCCGGCAGCGGTGCCG
>Ga0213823_1002070_pt1 | contig 11186 bp, 13 predicted proteins | sample MC6MC0907MG_FD_179887 | JGI IMG/M metagenome (GOLD analysis project Ga0213823, IMG submission 179887) | Enriched soil aggregate microbial communities from Iowa State University, Ames, United States - MC6-MC0907-MG | ecosystem: Environmental > Terrestrial > Soil > Unclassified | place: USA: Iowa...
GTCCCGCGTTGGGGATTTCCCACTTTTCGCTTTCCAGGTTCACCAGGTGTTGCGCACGGCGCTCGGTGCGCACCAGGTCGGGAATCGGCAACAGGGCGTTGAACCGTGACAAGCCGCTGGCCAACTGCTCCAGGCGTGTGCCCAGGAACAGGATCGACAGTGCATACAGCGACCCGGCCGGGCGGCCGTCGTCGGTGACGTCTTCCAGTTTCTTGCCCAGGTGCTCCAGGACGTTCGGCGCCGACAGGAAACGCTGATAGCCCTTGCCCTGACCGATACCGCTTTGAAACGGGGTCACCACCAGGCACGCAGGCACCTGGCCGAGTTGTTCGGCGAGTGCTGCTCGACCGGCAGCTATGGCCCCTTTGGCCGCTCCACCGACTGGCCCTGGGCTGGTCGTGGCCAAGCCTTTCAGTCCGGCCAAGCGCTGGGCGGTACTGGCCAGCTCGCCGCCGGCCAAGTTCTTCGCCGTGGCCAGGCCGCCCATCCATTGCGTGGCCTGCTCCGGCCAGCGCATTGTCACCGGTGCCCAGGTCATGCCGGCGGCGTCCAGGTGATGAGTTTCAAGGCCTGCAGGTCCTTTTCTGCCATAGCCGTGGCAACGGCCTGGCGCAAGGTTTCGGCGTGCTGCAGCGCGGCCTGCCTGAAACGCACCAGGTCATGGCTGACTTTCTGCAATTGGGCGATGGTGTGCGGCCGGAAGGCCTTCACCTGGTCAACGTCGTAACAGGGGTACACGTCATCAACGCCCAGCAGTACCTGGGCGTTGAGGTTCACCTGGTCATCAATGGCACTGCTGTAGCGGTACACCTCGCCCAGCGCGCTGGAGCTGAAACCTGCGGCGATATAGGCGCTGCAACCGGCGTTGATCGCCTGTAGCGCTTGCTCCTGCCGGATGGCCAGCACGGCGTCGATGTCATCGACCCAATCACCCTCTTTCCAGACCTGGTTCGCTCCGGGCTTTTTCATTGTGTAGCCCGCCGGCACCGGTTCGAAGCCCTCCAGGGTTCGGGGCTCTCCGGTTTCGATGCTGTACACAACCACACCGCCGAAGTGGTCCACCAGTTGCCAGGCCTGGCCATTCCACCAGGCGGCCTTATGCTCAGGGATCGACGGTGGTGGGATCTCCACACAACCGCCGGGGATCATCCAGACGCCTGGTTCCAGGGGCGACTCCTCGGCGGTCACCGCACCAATGAAAATGCCTAGGTGGTCAGTTTGATAGACGAGTTTGTCAGTCATGCTTGGTCTCAATACTTGATGCAGAAAAGGAGCGCCATGTTCTTCGGACGGGTCTCGGTGCCTCCGGCAGCGGCAACAGTAAGGGCGTGGGTGTGCCCGCCAGCCGCTCCAATCCCGACGTTGTGCGAATGTGAGCCAGCTGCAGCTACGGTGACGTTGTGAGCATGCGCGCCAGCTGCAGGCAGAGCGGTTACCGGCCTGTTCGGTTGGGCCTGCCCTTCCTCAACGCCTCCGTTGACGTTGATCAACGCGCCGACGCCGTTACCGGCGTGGGTGTGCTCGCCTTGGGTGTCAGTCGATGCGGTGTGCGTGTGTTGGCCCTGAGCATCCGTCGATGCGCTGTGGACGTGGTCAGCTACGGCAGCTGCCGACGCTGCATGGGTATGAGTCTGCAGGAGCATGTCCTGGAAGGTGCCGAACGAGCGACCGGCATCGATGCCGCGTCCGTCGTCCCAGCCCCGGGGGAACAGCCCGCGCATATCCGGCAGGTTGAACGTCGTCGAGCCGTCACCGGCGCCATAGGCGGTGGACAGCCGACTGAACAGCGCCGCAAAGGTGGTACGGGAAATGGCCGCGCCGTTGCACTTCAGCCAACCGGCCGGGGCATAGTTCATAGCGAACGCAGCGACCATACCCACCATAGGCTCGCCGATTTGCTGATTCAGTTTGTTCAGCGCGGCGGTGGTGGCCAGGATCTCACTACTGTTGGTCGTGGGATCGTCGCTCTTGGCATTGGGCAAGTTACCCAGGCCCACGTCCACTTTGGTGGTCGCCCGGGCGCGCAGTTGCACATAGTCCCCGTTGCGGGCCGCCAGGTACTGAATCAAGGGGCCTGGGACGGGCTCCGTCGTTCTCATATCGACGATGTTGGTCGAGGAAATGAAGTTGGCGATCTGAACGCAGTAATGACGTGCGCCTGCGGCGTCGGTGTAGTCGGCCTGTTCCCCGTAGGCCACTTTCCAGGTGATGACCCGGTCGTTCAACTGGCGCTCCAGGCAAACGTCCAGCCAGATTTTGCCCGACGGGATAATGCCGCTGAACGGCAGCGGTTTGTCCAGGACGACCCGAAGACCTTCGATGTACGCGGTCCCTGGATTCAATTGGTACTCCCCGACAATCTTGGTGAAGGCCAGAGAGTTGCCGAAAAAGCAGGCGCGGCCGTACAGCTCGCGATTGCTCAAGCGCTCACGCTCATCGATGCCGGCCAGGCGTACCGTGAAGTCATGCTGCCAAGTGCTGGCATCAATGGTAATGCCCGTGAGCGCCATTGCTCCGTCAAAGGCCACCAGGAAATTGCGGGTGACGTTGTTGCCGATCTGCAGCGGCGGCACGTTCTTGCGCTTCTGCTGCAACGGCACGGTGGACACGGCAAACAGAACCCCGTCCTCGTCCTCCAGGCCGATCCAGTTGAAATTCCAGTCGCCAACGTCCGATCCTAACTGCGCGCTGTACACCACCTGGTTGGGGTTCACATAACCGGCGTTCTGGGCGGGAATGGTGTACACGTGAACGATCTGCGCAGCCGGCGGCTTGCCTGCAGCGCGATTGATCGGCGCCGCTGGGTCTAGCCCGGGCACGTTGGCAAAGATGAATTTATTGATGATCAGCGGCTTTCGTTCGCTTTGCTTCAGCGCGATTTGGCTTTCGCCGGCCAGGGTGATATTGGCGCTCACGGTGCGTTCCTACAGGCTGGCAACCAGCGTTTGCTGGTCGTCGTTAAAATCCACCACAGCGACTTGCAGCGCGATGGGGGTTATGGTCACAAAGTCGTAGCGTCGACACGTTCTGCCGTACTGCTGGATCAACACGCGCAGCAGCTCAGGATTGAGCGACAGCTGGGTGTTGCTGAACTTGAGCTGGATAACGTCCCAGTCCCGGTCGGGTTGACGTTCCTCGATCTCCACGTACCCCACGCCAAGGCGCTCAAAAATGCGCTTCATCCCCGCGGTGCTTCCGGCGTCCACGGAGTTGATGAAGGCGTACTTCACGCGCAGCCGGAACAAGGCTTCGGGTTCGCCTGGAAAACGTGTGACGTCACGCTGCCAGGCCCATAGCTCAAGGATGCTCATGTGGCAGGTGTCAGGGTCGATTTGCGAATAGGGCCAGCGCAGCCACCCAGTGACGGTTTCCCACCAGGCCTGGGCGGCCTGGGTGAGTTTGGAAAGCTCGGTGCCTTCGAGCCAAAAAGGTAGTTTCAGCTTGATCACTGGATCACCACCTTCAGGCTCTGTAGCCGGGGGATCGACAACCCGCTGACGATGTCCCCCATGGGCACAAACTTGACGGACTCGATCCCTGGGAACTGCTCGTGTAGTTCCTGGGCCAAGCGGCTGACACTGAATCGCGACTGGGGATAAGTGAGCGTTGGCTGGTAGTCCCGAGGTGTGCTTTCGCGAAAGGCGGCCCGCACAAACAATTCAATTTCGTGGGTAAGGTCGGCAATCTGCGCCGGCGTCTGGTTGGCGAAGGGCCAGACGTTCAACTGCAGGCTGACCATCTGTTCAGGCATGACCATGGCCAGCAGATCGTCGCCATGGCCGTGATTGCCCTGGTCGCGGATGTGCGCATTGATCTGGTCCAGGTAAGTGCTGGCCGGCACGCCGGCATCAAACAGCACATAGGCGTTCGCGCTACCTGGTCCGCGTGGTGCGCCATGTTCGAAGTAGACGCCATCCGGACGCACGCCCGGGAAAGCGGAAATCATGGCGCGATAAACCGCGTCCGTGTGCCACTGGTTCACCGCAGAGAACTGGTTGCGCACCCGTAGGCGCAGCTGGTCGTTGGGCTCCGGATCTGCACCAGGTGATTCCAGCCAGCCGTCGCCGTTGACGACCTGGACAATGCCCGGCACCGGAACGGGCAAGATGGCGTAGTAACCAGGTGCCAGGTTAAAACCGCTGCCCGATTCGAGCGCTTCCACCGGTACTTCAAGCTGCAGTTGCCCCTGCTGGAACGTCGCGGCGGCGGTCGTAATCAGCTGGTACACGTTGCCGTTGATCGAGGCCGACTGCACCACAATGCCTTGTTCCAGTTCCATCACCCCGTCAGGCGTGGTCCGCGTGAACAGCAGCTTGCCTTTGGCCTTGGTTGCCCCCTTGCGCTCGACGTTGACCGCCCAGGCCAGCGTGTCCAGCCAAGCGTCCTCAGCGGTTTTGACAAAGAAGTTCGGCAGGACGGTCAGGCACAGGAAGTCCAGGAGCCACAGCACCGGCTTGGTGACCAGGGCGGTCATCACCCGCCAGAAAGGCGAATAGCTGCTGGTGTTGGCCACCTTGGCGCCCTGGGCTTCGACTTCCTTCTCCCAGGCGGCTTTCAGGCCGGCCTCCGTGGTCGGGATGCCCGTCTCGGCGATCACCTTTTTAAAATCGACGCTCACAGGGTTACCTCAATCGATCCGAATTTCAGGGTTTTGGCCGTGACCAGGGAGACGCCAGGCTCCTGCTGAGTGATGCGCGCAGTGCCCGGCACCAGGCGCTCGTCGTCCTCCACCAGCAGCTCCAACTGCTGGATGCAATCGCGTTGGCGCAACCGATCTCGCTCGGCGACCAGGACAACCAACAGTCCGCTGTCGCGGATCATGTGTGCGATGTCCTGGGCGATGCAGGCGCGGTCATCGATCAGCAGCGGCTGACGCGACGGATCCAGGGCCAGGTCGTTGTCCACAATCAACAGATCCACGTACTCGCTCATCCACCCACCGCCATGGCCACCATGTTTTCCATCTCCAGCGGCGTCATCGCCTTGCCGGTGTGGATATTCACGTTCTCCACATGCGTGCCCTTGTTCTGGTTGCTGCTGTTGTTCTGAATGCTCGTCAGAAGGCCGCCAGGCGGCACCGTTGCAGGACGCGTCGGGGAAAGGCTGGGGATGGCCGCGTTGATAGTCTGCTGGGCCTTCTGCGCGGCGCTGGCCGTGTCGGCGGCACTGGTCGCCGCATCGACGCCGGGCACCTCGGGCATACCACCGAAGCGCGCTTCAATGTTCACGCCCGGAATGCTGTTCAGCAGCTCAATCACGCCGTTCACGGCCTGGGTGAAGATACTGACGATGCTGTCCCAGGCGGCCCTGGCCATGCCCGACCAGCCGCCCATGGAATCGAACCAATCGGAAAGCTTCTGGAACTGCTCGGCAACGAACTGAAACGCGGCCGTGTTCATCAGGGCCGTGGTCCACTCGTCCCAGTAGTAAACGGCCGCAACGATGATCGCGACCAGGGCAACGATGGCGACCACGATCCACACCACCGGGTTGGCCAACAGCGCGGCATTGACCAGCCAGATCGCTCCCTGCCACAGCAGCATGGCGCCGCGTACCAGCGCCAGGCCGGCGCTCAAGGCATAGATCACCGTCATGTAGGCCAGGATTGCCAGCTTTTGCAGGACAAAGCCTGCAGCGGTACGCAGGTTGAGCAACTGGACGACCTTCCAGACCGACACCAGGCCCAACCAGGTCATCCTGGAAACCCCCACGACCACAGTGAGCAACGACATGGCCGCGACGATGCCCATGATGGTCAGCGCGGTGATGCCGATCACCCGGGTGATGTTGGGGAACAGCTGCGACCAGCGCACCAGCGTCTTGCCGATCTCGACCATCCTGTTCATGAACGGTGTCAGCACAGGGATCAGCACCTGGCCAAACACCACGCGCATGACCTCGACCAGGGACGCCCACTGTTGCCAGGGATCGACCATCGCCCGCGCCATGTTTTCCGCGTTCTCCAGGCCACGCACCTTGCCCAACTGCTCGATGCCGTTGCGCAAGCGGCTGGTGTCCTTGGCCAATGCGCCAATCACCTGGGCGCCTTCGCCGCCGAAGGCCTCCAGCAGCTTGGCACCGGCTGAAGCGCTGTTGAGGTCGCCGAGCTTGCCCTGGAGCTTGTCCAGGATGGTTAGCATGGGCAGAATCCTGCCCTGCTGGTCGGTGAACTTGACCCCCAGTTTGTCCGAAGCGGCGCCGATGTTTTCGAAGAACGCCTTGTAGCGGCCGCCGGCATCGCCACCTTCCATCGTGCTGCTCAGGGTGCCAATGACTGCCATCTGCTCGGCCAGGTCCACCCCCGCCGTCGTGGCGATGGCGCCGGCCTCCTTGAATGCGTCTTTCATCGCCGCGCCGCTGGTGCGGAACAGCTGGACCGCCAGCGCGGTCTGGCCGCCGAGCCTTTCCACCCATTCGCCCTTACCCATGGCATCGGCCTGAGACTTCTGCAGGTTGTAGAGCGTGCCGACGTATTCGCCCATGGTTTCGGCGTCGGTCTTGGTGGCCTTGGCCAACAGGTTGCTGGTGTTGGTGAAAACGGCCAACTGGTTACCGGCCAGGCCCTTGATGGCGCCCTCGATCAGGTACGCCGAGGCCACGAACTCCTGGGCGTTCTCGCCGTAGTTCACCGCGAACTCCAGGGACTTGGCATTGAGCGCTGACAGGGCATCTTCGGCCACGCCCAGCGATCGGACGTCGCCCAAGGCGCGGTTGACCTCCAGCGCTGGCTCCATGGACTCGCGGATCCCGACCACGCCCGCCGTCAGCCCACCCAAGCCCAGGCCGATGGTCTTGATGTGCTTTTCGCTCTGGTCGGCCAGTTCGGAAAAGCCCATTTTCACCTTGCCCAGGGGCGCGGTGACCTTGTCGGTCAGGCTCAGGATGAAAGCCAGGCTGGCGCTACGGTCTGCCAATGTCGTTACCCATTCAGCGCAAGGGCAATGCCGTTAGCCACGGCAAATTCCATGCGTCTCCAGTGTTCGTCCTCCAACCACTTGGCCGTTCCCATCGCCTCGGGCGTGGGCTCGGCTCCAGGTAGCCAGCGGTTCGTCAGGGCCATCAACTGGCCCAGGCCGTTCTCACTCAGGCGCTCAGCGTGCTCGAGCGCTTTTTTACGATCACCTCAACGTTGGGGGCGTACTCCTCGAGGAGCGCGCCGGCGAGCTGCATCACCATCACCGGGTTGGCCAGCAAGGGTTTCAGGACTGCTTTCTGTTCCTGGAGCACAGTCGTCATCAACAGGTTGTTGCCCGGGGCGACCTTGTTGGTTTGGGTCAGGGCGTTGAAATACTTGGTGACGTCGGCCGGGGTCAGGTTGAAGGTGAATTCCTGTTCGCCGATTTCCAGGGTGATTTCGGTGTTCTGTTGGCTCATGGGGCGGATCTCTCGTCGAGGTGGGTAAAAGTGTTGGTCTGTTGTGTCGGCCGTCGGCAAACACCGTTGGCGTATTGCTGTAGACCGAGAATCATTTGCCGGCTGAGGGCAAGCTGACGTCGGAGGGTGAAATAATCCGGTCGAGCGTCTGCAGCGAGTTCGGGGGCTCCTGCATCAGCCAGGCGGGCGGCGCCGGCGGTGGTGGACACAGATCCGGCGGCGGGACAGGTGGCGTTGACGCGCAGCCGCTGACCGCCAGTGTCAACAGCAGCACGCAGACGCTCGTTTTCAGAAAGTGCATGGTTCAGTTCCGTGGTGTTTCGTTGATCGATCGCGTCCCGCTCGGCGAGCCTTTCGCCGCTGATGCGAGCCGCTTCGCGCAGGCCTGTTACTTCCCATTGCACGCTGTCCCGCTCGCGCCGGGCGTCGTCGCGCTGGTCCAGGATCGAATCAAAGGCAAGCCAGGCCACCAGGCCGGCCAGCAGAGCGAACGGCGCCAGGCGCAACAGGGAAAGGCTCATTTCAGGCACAGCTCCATTTCGGCCAGTCGGCGGTTGTGCAGGCCCTGAATGAACCGCTTGCGGCCCTGGGCGTCGGTGACAAAGGACCACACGGGGGTTCGCCCGTCCGGCGCGCAGGCCAATGCCCGGCAGCCTTCGGCAATGCGCCCGGCGTTGATCAGCCCCACCGCCCGACTGGCGCAGGTGCTGGGCGTGCCGACGTTATGTGCGTGACTGCTCAACGCATCGAACGTGTTCTGGCCTACGTCCTGGTTGGTAATGCAGTCCGCCAACTGCAACTGTCCTTTGCTGATCACCAACTGCTCCACGTCGGCGCACCGATCGGGTGACCAGTAGTCACCAACCACCACCGGAAAGGGGCTGGTGTGGCGGGTGATGCCCTTGCAGACGGTGGGCAGCCCACCGGCAAGCTTGTCCGCATAGACGGTGTTTTGGCCGTTGCCTTCCCAGGTGCCCAGGAAGACCACCAGCGGGGCGCTGGCCAGCGCCAGGGCGCCGGCCTGGATCTTTCCGCGCAGGCTCATGGGAACCACACTCGCAGCACTGTCGGGACGACCATCTGCAGCACCGTTCCCACCAGCGTGAGGATGGTCAACAGACGGCCGACCTTCGACGAGATATCATTGACCGCAACCGTCAGCGTCTGCTGGCCGGCGTTGAGTTCCGATAACTGGCGAGCCATGTGTTCAAAGCCTTGCTCCAGCTTCGTGACGCGGGTCGGGACGGTTTCGTGGCGGTCTTCCAGCTCACTCAATCGATGCTCGACCACGGCCATTTTCTGTTCCATCGAACCGAGGCGAACGGCTTCTGTCGTCATGTGCGCTTACTCTTTTCGTGGCCGCTCTGGCAGGGGACGCAGCGGGTTATGCCGCCCAGGGCTCGGCGTGCGGCCGGGATCTCGTTGTCGCAGTCCTGGCAATGGGTCAGGCTTGGCCCGACCGGCCGAGGCTGGCGCAGCTGGGCCTGGATTGCCTGGTCACGTTGGCGCTGCTCCAGTTCCTGGGCGCGGTCGAACCAATCCACCATCAGCGCAGGCCCTCGATCTCGGCCGCGTCGAGGTACGGCACGCCGTTGATGTGGATGAAATCCGGACTGGTGACGTCGAACGGCACCTTGTGCTTGGACTTCTCGCCGCCCTTCGGGTCGATCGCCAACAGGCTGGAAATTTTCACCTTGCAGCCGAACGCTTCCACGCGCAGTTCCTCGTCCTCGCCGGCCTTGGCGAAGAACACCGCGTCAAAAGGCTTGAGCGCCCGGAAGCTGCCCGCCGATCGCGCCGCGTCGATCAGCAGATTGAAGTTGGTGGTATCCAGCTCGAACTCGCCGGCGGCGGCCACATCGCCGTCCACCGTGCCATCGGGCACGCCCCGGGTCTGCGCCACGGCCGAGTTGTCGGTGATGTCCAGGGTGCAGTTCTCGACGTGCAGCGACAGGTCACCCAGGCTCACGTCGAAGTTCTTGCCGCCAATCTTTGCCATGGCGCGTTACTCCGTTTTGTCGGTGGAAAGATCCAAGGCAATGTTCGCCGTGAGGTCTTTCGGGCAGTTGAGGGGTTTGAGCTTGATGTAGGCCGCCACCTTGGTTTTGCTGAGCCAGCTCAGCACCAGGTCGCCGTCCTTCGGCGGCTCGATGTCGCCAGGGAACACCTCGCCGTTGAACGAGGTGGACTTGGCCATGGCGCGCAGAGGGGCCATCAGTTGGTTGGTGTTGACCGCCATGCTGTTGGGTGTGCTGTTCAGTCGGCGATCGGCCACGCGGCGAATCAGCAGCGGACGGATCAGGCGAGCGGCCTTGTCGGTGATGCGCAGGTATTCCACGACTTGGAAGTCACTCGCGGGGGTGTCGAGCATGTTGCCGTCGCCCCAGTACACGCCCTGGTAATCCGGGTAGGTCTGCGAAACGGAGTAACGGGCGCGGTCCAGTTCACTGCGCACCGCCGAGGGCAGCGGCACCTTGTCGCCATCGATCGGCACAGGGCCGAGGCCGAGCACCGGCCCCGTGGCCACACGCATCGGGCTGTCGGCAATGCTCACGGCCGCGTTGGCCAGGCGGCCGGCCAACACACCCAAGTCGTTGCCATGTAGTTGCGGCACCGGCAGGACACGCGGTGCCGCCACGTTGGCCACCAGGGCTTTCTGCTCGGCGACGTACTGGGACCAGGTCTGCTCTGCAGTGATGCCGGCAGTGGCGGCCATGACAAACACGCGGCGCCCGTAGGTGTTGTTCAGAGCCACAGCCGCGTCGTGCATGGCTGTGAACTCGGCCGACGTGGTGACCGGCTTGGTAATTACCACCGCTTCCACGGAGAAGCCCTGCTGCTGGGCTTTCTCCAGGGCCTCGGCCCAGTTGCCTTCGGCGCCGATCGGGGCGGCCACACAGGCCCAGCGCTGGCCACCGTTGAGGCGGGCGGCGGTGATTTGGGTTTTCAGGTCGCTTGCCGGAATGCCCAGAGCCGTGTCCAGGTCGCTGTCGGTGTTCAGCGGGAGGAACTGGCCGACGTTCTTGCCGGCCGGGCCGATGAAAAGGAAGTAGCGCTCAATCTCTGTTACGGCACCCTGGCCCAGATTGAGATTGTCGACGGTGACTTGACCGAGTGCCATGCAGTGCCTCGTTAGCGGGGTGAAGTTAGGATTTGTTGCAACACCTGGTTAATCAGCAGGCTGGTGTCGCGTTGGGTGTTGGCGCCGATGAACTGGCGTTTCGGCAAGGTGATTTCCCAGCTCTGCGCGCCGCTGGACTCGTTGCGCTCGTCATCCAGGATGCGGATCAGCAGCCCGGCCTGGGCGTAGTTCACGTGTTCCTGGATCCACGCAACGGACGGCCGGGACAGGGTTTTCTTGCCAGCCTGGCGGACGCGAAAGCCCAATCGGCGCAGGCGTTTGGCCTGTTTGTCACTCGCAGCCAGGCCCGGGGCGGTCTTGTTCCAGCGGCGCATCTGCGCGGCGGTGCGTCGCTCGCTGACACCGTTGTGCTGCTGAGTGGCGACCCAACGGGTCAGGGCGTTTTTCCAGCCCAGTTCCGCCTCGTCGGGGCTCAGGCGGGTGACCACCATCAGCTTGGCCAGGCCGGCTTCCATCTTCTTTTTGCCCTTGCCGTCACCCTTGCGCGGGGCAAAGGGTGAGCCGTCCAGGTTCTGCTGATCGCGCACACGCTTGCGGCTCATCGTCCGCACGCGCTTGGTAACCTGGTTGAGCAACCGGCGGCGCAGTTTGGGCGGCAGGCTCAGCAACGCCAGTTGCTCGCGCACGCCGAGTTGGCCGCGCACGTCGAGTTCGAACGTGCTACGCCCGG
>Ga0213823_1002081_pt1 | contig 11138 bp, 8 predicted proteins | sample MC6MC0907MG_FD_179887 | JGI IMG/M metagenome (GOLD analysis project Ga0213823, IMG submission 179887) | Enriched soil aggregate microbial communities from Iowa State University, Ames, United States - MC6-MC0907-MG | ecosystem: Environmental > Terrestrial > Soil > Unclassified | place: USA: Iowa...
ACGGTGACAGTTGTACCAGGTGCCTCTTTCTTTGATAGTGCGGAGTCTTTTGCGATGATTCGTGGAGGGCATATTGATCTTGCTATTTTAGGTGGTATGGAAGTATCTGAGACAGGTGACCTTGCTAACTGGATGATTCCTGGGAAAATGGTCAAGGGCATGGGAGGCGCTATGGATCTTGTTGTCGGTGCGAAAAGGGTTATCGTTATAATGGAGCATGTTAATAAAAATGGAGAATCTAAAATTAAAAAGCAATGTGAGCTTCCGTTGACAGGCAAGGGTGTAGTGCATCGATTAATTACAGATCTCGCTGTTTTCGACTTTACAACGGATGGCATGCAGCTTATCGAATTAGCAGAAGGTGTCACTATCGATGAAGTAAAGGAAAAAACAGCTGCTTCATTCAGTATTGCATTATAATCAGTGTAACCAGTTCTTTTTTAGAGCTGGTTATTTTATCTTTATCTTCATTCAGCAGAAGACTCCCACCTCTACAGGTGTGACTTTGAAATAAAGTCACGATGTTTATAAAAAAGATGCGATGTTTAAAATAAAGTCGCGACGTTTATAAAAAAGTTGTAAAACTTTACCCCTTTGTTATTTTTTAGCCAAACCGGTGGAGTATTGATACTAATAAAAAAATTCATGAAATAAAAAGGTAGAAAAAAATCTAAACAGGTGGTATTATATCTTTATTCTTAAAAACAGAAGGGAGATTAGACTTTTATGCTAAAACTTATTATCGCAAATTAAATTCCAATGAATTTAATAGTAGGGCTGTTCTATAATTTTATTATAGGTTTATTTGTGATGCCCTTTTGCGATAACTAAGAGAAGCGATATAATGTCTAATCCATATAAGCATATAAATAAATTTATGTAATCTAACAAAAGGCAAGCACTAGCTTTAGTTTGGTTAATTTTATTTTTTGCGTATAAAAAGACTTTATGAGTTTATTATTCTCATAAAGTCTTTTTCTGTTTTTAGGAGGTGATAATTCCCATAAATACATGTAATGTACCAAAGTAATTGAAACAAAAATTGGAGGGAATTTAGATGGAAAAATATGAATTAGTAAATGATTATCGAAATAATGAAAGTTTGAAGGAGAGTTTTAATGCCTTAGCAATGAAAACATTTGAATTAGATTTTCGAGGCTGGTACAACAGAGGGTATTGGAATGACAAATATATACCGTATTCATTTGTTGATGAAGGTAAGGTTATCTCAAATGCTTCAGTTAATAAAATGTCAATAATTATTGATGGTAAAATGTATAAAGGAATTCAAATTGGTACAGTAATGACTGATGAGAATTATCGCAATAAAGGTTTAGCTAAGCAATTAATGCAGCATATTATGAAAGAATATGAAAATACTTATGATTTCATGTATCTTTTTGCGAATGATACAGTATTGGATTTTTACCCGAAGTTTGGCTTTACACGTCTTCATGAAAGCGAATTTAGCTTAGACCTAGCAAAAAGTTCAATTCAAAGGAGTATAGATGCGAAAGTAAAACAGCTTACTATTGAAAATGATCTTGCATTAATTGAAAAGTTTGCGAAAAATCGCCATGTAAACGCAATGATTTTAGATGTTGAGAATAATGAAAGTTTATTAATGTTTTATTTCACATTAGTATTTTATGAAGCCATTTTCTATGTGGAAGATTTAGAAACGATTGTGCTAATGGAGGAAGAAGAAGATACTCTGCATATATTCGATATCATTTCGTTAAATGAACCAGATGTTGAAGCTGTATTAGCAAGCATTGTGAATGAAACAACGAAAAAAGTGATATTTAATTTCACACCTGGTTTTTCAATAGAGGGCATGACAGCAACCATTATGCCAAATGATGATGATGCTTTATTCGTCTTAACGAAAGAGTCGTTGCTGAAGGGTAACTTTATGTTCCCGTTAACATCACATTGTTAATTGTAGTGAAATATCTATAATGGGAGTATTGATACAGCTTGCGCTTTTAGTTTTTGCCCGAACATAGCGCTATTGCGGAAATGTCGAAAAACTTAAAAGCTCTTGTAGGGATAGAAAAGGATGTGGTACTAACTTTAAAAAGGTTAGTACCTTATCTTAATAAGCATCTCTATAGAATCTAGTCTTTTATTCTATTGAAGAGCGCATGTTTGTTGAAGATCAACAGAAGAAAAAAATCAAACATTTTTATAAAAATTGAACAATACTTCACAAGGAAAGAATCCATTTTGATCAATCTTTTTTCAATGGATTCTTTTTATTTATTGTAAAATGCTGGTTTGTGGGATTTTTATGATCAAACCTTATTTCAAAGCAACATCAGCAATCGGGCCAGATTGTTGAATAACAACTTTTTATGAAAGATTACCAAACGACGCTTTGGAAACTTTAAGTTTCAGGCTTGAATTAACACAAGGTTTATTGTTATCTTTGTAGAATCTAATTACTATAATAAATTACGGTAAAATTCAATTATATAAAGGGAGTGTAAAGGTGGACCTATTACTTTGGATAACTATTGGTTTCATAATAATTGGATTTGTTGTTCTCACTTCTATGAAAAAAGATATGGAAAGTAAGGTCGCTTTTATAAAAGCAACTATGGAAGACGAGAAAAATTCATCAAAAGCTAAATCCGTAATTTGGTGGATATGGAGTACCACTGCTTGGGGGATAGTGAGTATGTTTCTTGTTGTTTGGTGTTTTCATAATCACTTCGGATAACTGTTGGCTTCAAATGTGCTAAAAAAACAGGTACTTTTGTATTAATTGTCTGAAGTATTACTGTAATGTCTATTCTTGAATAATAAATACTATATACATTATAAATTCAATAAACGTTCCCAAATAAAAGTTTGGAAACACATCAAAAAGCCACAAATGTTGTTACATCAACGTTTAATGGCTTTTCCTATGACCATTATTTATACAGCTTTTTATTCAAGAAGCGCAAACACTTGATACATCAATATATACACGGTTATGGCTTACCTTATAGTGTGCATAAAATCGTGTATATTTCTTAGCGTTGTAAATCCGCATTTTCCTGAAGCTGCTTTGGACCACCAAAAACACCACCATCTATCAGAGAGGAAAGAGTATTACAACGAGATGTGTATATAGGTGATTTTATAACACGACTTCATAAGTATAAAAGTAGATATTGGTCAGCAGAGAAGTATTATTTAAGGAAAGTAAATCCATTAGCTGTAGTGGATACGGTATATGAAGTTTAAATCCACCATTACTTGGAACGAGCATGAATATGGGGAAATTTTCAGTCTTATGACGGTTCTGCAGCTCTCCTTTTTCATTATACAATGATTAAAAAAGGAGAAAAGTAAATGTTACAGCAATGGTCAAAAGAATTACAGGTAGCACAGGTCCGCATGGCAAGACCCACTGATAAATTAAAGGAAATAGAACGATTTTATTGTCATGGAGTGGGTTTAGAAAAAATCGGCTCATTTTCGGGACACAGAGGCTACAATGGGATAATGATTGGCCTTCCGAATGCTGCTTATCATTTAGAATTTACGGAGCATATAGAGGGTAGTCCATGTCCAGCACCAACCAAGGATAATCTACTTGTTCTCTATATACCAAGTATTGAAACAATACAACAAATAGCGAATCGTTTAATGCAAATGGGATATCCAGAAGTAGAGCCAGAAAATCCATATTGGGCTGAGAAAGGAATCACAATTGAAGATCCCGATGGCTGGTGCCTAGTTTTGATGAATACAGAAGGAATCTAATTAAATTAGTAATGGCACGAGCTTTTACATTCATTGTAGGCTCGTTTTTTTATGGAAATGCTGCGAATACCCATTATGGTATATAATGAAGTAAAACAATAATATGGAGGTTTCAGCATGGAGCGAATAAGGACAACAGAAGAGTGGAGAGAGGTTTTACAGCTATCGAGGCATACACCCTGCCTAGTGTTAAAATACAGCCTGACTTGCTTTAGTAGCATTTCGGCATTAAAAGAGTTTAAAGCACTGGAAACTAGCCTGCCAAAGTATATAGTCATTGTGCAAAAAGATAGAGAGATATCAAAAATGATCGAGAAGGAACTTAAGGTGAAGCATGAATCCCCCCAGCTTTTAATTTTGCAAAAGGGGAAGGGTGTTTGGCAGGCAACCCATTATAAGATAAAGCAATTACTCCTATCTGAGGCCATTAGTATGTATGTTAAATAAATAAAAAAGATACCCTTCATTATACGTGGTAGGGTATCCTCTTTGCGGAAAGCTGTTTATTGCCCTAAAGCTTCATTTTGATGATAGTGAGAAGCAATCGATTCTAAATCAAGTTGGGAATAGTTCGCCCAATTGACCTTTCTAAAATCTTCCTCGTTAAAATATATATTTAATACTTCGGTCATATCTTCAACGCCGCCTGGTTCTGTTAACGGAGCAGACCAAATAATTGCTGGTGTTTTAACACTTTTTAATTTTGATAGCTCAGCAAATATCTTCGCAGAGTCCTTTAACATTTGACTTTTTGAGCCCTGTTTTACATCAGCATCTTGAATGGAAATTGTAACAATTCCCTTTGTATCTTCTACTGTAAATTTACTTTTGACAGTCGCATTCACTATATCTTCAATTGAAGTATTGCTATCAACCGCCGTTTCCTTAGGTGCTGTATTTTTTCCACACGCTGATAATAATAGTGTAGCAAGTAAAAACATATAAACTAACTTTTTCAATATCATGACCTCCCTTGTTACTACCATATATGCACAAAATGAAGGTGAATTATACAAGATGAAGAAAGGTTATTAATACTTTTTTCACTCTAAGTGGGAAGATGATTTTATTTGAAAAAATAGATTTTCCTGTAGAAGGAAGATCCAATCAAGTGTTTAAGCTCAAAAAGACTAGGATTTTGTTTGAAATGGGGCATTGATTTGGTAGGAGCAATAATATCTATTTTTTTAACCTGATTTTAACCTTTGAAAAGTATAATGTTACAAGTTATACAGTTCTAGTTGATAAAAACTTATATATATAATTAACTTCATAGTTTGAAAGAAAAGGGGGATATGGAATGAGTCGGACCATTAAAATAGTATTGTTAATTACCCTAACAACCACGATTACAATAGGTTGCTTACTAGGATTGCTTTTTGGAGAAGATAGTAAAGCCTATGCTGCTGAAAATTGGAAAGATGCAGAAAGTGGGGGAATAGAGGGTGCTCAATATGCAACTCTAATAAACTCAAACAACACTCTTTATATTGCTTATGCGGATTTCAATCATGGTGGAAAAGTAACAGTGAAGAAATATAATGGGAACGTTTGGGAGTCGGTTGGGAACGAAGGCTTTTCCGAAGGTCCTACAAGGTACCCATCATTGACAGAGGCTAACGGAGAGCTTTATGTGACCTATCTACATAATACTAGCGCTGTTGTGAAGAAATATGTGGGAGGGAGCTGGGAAACAGTTTGGACAGAAACCGATGCATCAGATGAGTTCCCTCCATTCCTAAAGAATATTAATGGAAAAATATATTGGGCATATGCACGTGCAGTAATAGAGGGGGGAACAGAAAGAGTTCATGCCAGAGTGATGGAAAATGAAGGAAATGACAATTGGGAACAAATATTGAACGCTTCCAATCAAGCAGGGAACATAATCAATGTTGCATTAGCCAGTCAAAATGGAAAAGTGAAAGTAGTGCTTGTATGGCCTAGTAATATGATACATGTATACACTTTTAATGGGCGGCAGGGTACATGGTGGTCAATCGAGGAGCAGTATACCATGTCATCACGAAACCCAATCGCTGCAGCTACCAATGATACCAACCAGTCTTCTTATTTTGCTACAATAAATCAAGGTAATAAATCTATTAAGGTATTCAGTGATATTCCAGGTTATAATAACTCAACTGAGATTAGTCCTCCCGGTCAAGGTGGAATGGATGAGGGGACACATGCGTTGGACATGGATGTCAAAGATGGTATTCCTTATTTAGCATATATAGATAGCAATAGCGGAAAAGCATCGGTAAAGGTTTATACGGGGAATTGGGAGACACTAGGCAATGAAGCTTTTTCGAAATCGGATATAAAAGGACTTTCTTTATCCATTGTAAGTGGTACTACTTATGTTGCAGCAACGGATTCTTCTGGGAGTTCTACCGTATATAGAATGGCTTCAACACCTCCTTTATTATCTACTACTGCAACAAGTAGTGATGTAGATAAAGCAATCGAAATTATGTTTACAGATGACCCAACATGGCGTCAAAAGATTAAAGCGGTAAAAGACGAAACAAACAGGAGACTTTCATACACAGTTGATCAAGGGAAAATTACGATTAATGCAAATGATCTAACTGCAACTGGTCATACTCTCAAGGTAACAGCAATTGGCTATGCAGATACATCGGTGAAAATCTTATCCGATAATACAGATTTGAGCAACCTAGTACTGAATAGTGGCTCTCTAAATGAAACCTTCGATCCAGCAAAGACAAACTACACTCAGAATGTGAGTCATAACGTTACAAGTATACAGGTAACGCCTATTGTGACTGATGCGACTGCAACGGTAACAGTTAACGGCAACTCTGTGTTGAGTGGACAAACAAGTACACCAATATCTTTACAGGCAGGAAGTAATACAATCACGATTGTTGTAACAGCACAGTCTGGTGCAACAAAGACGTATGTGATTCAAGTAAATCAAATGTCACCGTCAACAAACGCAGATTTGAGTAGCTTAACCCTAAGTAGTGGGCCTTTAAATGAAGGCTTTGATCCAGCGAGGACGAGCTACACCCAGAATGTGGTTCAAAGCGTCACAAGCATACAGGTAACACCTATAGTGACCGATGCAACTGCAACGATAACAGTTAATAACAATAACGTGCCGAGTGGACAAGCAAGTGCACCGATTCCTCTGCTAGCAGGAAGTAATATAATTACTATTGTTGTGACAGCGCAGAATGGGGCAACGAAGACATATACGATTCAAGTAGAGCAATTTGTGCCGTCAACAAACGCAAATTTAAGCAACTTAACCGTAAGTAGCGGTCCTTTAAATGAAGGCTTTGATCCAGCGAGGACGAGCTACACTCAAAATGTGGTTCAAAGCGTCACAAGCATACAGGTAACGCCTACGGTGACCGATGCAACTGCAACGATAACAGTCAACAACGATTATGTGTCAAGTGGACAAGCAAGTGCACCGATTCCTTTGCAAGCAGGAAATAATATAATTTCCGTTGTTGTGACAGCACAGGATGGTACTACAAAAACGTATACAATTCTAGTAAATCAAAGGGGACCTTCTACAAATGCGGATTTGGGCAACTTAACCTTGAGTAGTGGTCCTTTAAATGAAGTGTTTTATCCAGCGAAGACATTCTACACACAATTTGTAGAAAACAGGATAGAGAGGCTAACAGTTAACCCCATTACTGCAGATATAAGGGCAAGTGTGACAGTAAATGGTTTATTGGTTCCGAATGGACATGTAAGCTCTACAATTCCGTTAACGATAGGAAGTAACATCATTTTGATTGAAGTAACTGCAGAGGATGGTATGACAACAAAAAAATACACAATTCATATCGACAGACAAGCTATTATTCAACCACAGCCACCTTCTTATTACGCTGTTACTGGTGTAAGTTTAAATTATGATGAGCTTAGATTGACAGAGGGCGGAGAAAAAGTTGTCTTACAAGCAACAATTCAACCATCTTATGCAACGAATTCAAGCGTGAAATGGAGTAGTAGTAACCCAGAAGTAGCAACAGTGGACGAAAACGGTGTTGTTACGCCACTTACTGCTGGAATAGCAATGATAACAGTTACAACAGTAGATCAAAATAAGAGCAAAACGATTCTTGTAAAAGTTGAAAAAGACAGTGAGACTGTGACACTAGAACCAGAACCAGAACCAGAACCAGAACCAGAACCAGAACCAGAACCAGAACCAGAGCAAACAATAGAATTCAGCGATGTTTCATCAGATTTTTGGGCTTATAAGGAAATTCAAGATCTTGTGTCAAAAGGAATCATTCAAGGTTATCCGAATGATGAGTTTAGACCAAATGAATCAATCCGTCGTGAGCATATGATTTTAATGATTACTCGATTGGGTCGATTAACAGAAGAGAGGGATGTTCAGGAATTTACTGATGTACCAGTAAATTACGTCTATTACAATGAAATTCGTTTGGCACAGCGAGCAGGCATAATTGATGGACAGGATGGAGCATTTCATCCAAAGTCTATTTTAACAAGAGCTCAAGCAGTAAAAATTATTGCACTTGCTTTTAATATTGATGGAGAAGGTACAAAGAAATTTAAAGATGTACCAGCAGATGCATGGTATGCCCCATACGTAAATGCGTTAGCCAAAAAAGGCATCGTACTAGGGGATGATGAATATTTCAAACCGAATGCCCCTTTAACACGTGCCCAATTTGCTGCGTTATTATATCGTACATTACAATTAACAGAAAACTAGAAGCAGAGACGATGACAGGAATCAACTGGTCATCGTCTTTTTTGGGTTTTTGAAGTAAAACATGCATATCATATCAAGCCAAAAAATCAAAAGCGACAAAAACTATTTTTCCTACTAACTATTGAAATAGTAGTAGAAAAACTGTTATAGTGAAATTATTTGTCTGACGTCTGACTATTATTTGTTAAGATTGGCTGTTCTTAAATTTTCGTTATTGGACATAATGAATGGAAGAATGCCTTTGTAGTCGAATGCTCAAAATTAATATGGGGGAATTTATGAGATACTTAATATCTTTTTGCGGATTGCTGCTTGTTTTTGGTTTAGCTCTATTAATGAGTAAAAACAAAAAAGAAATAAAATATAAAAATATACTTATGATGTTAATCATCCAATTTCTATTGGCTGCATTCCTGTTGAATACAAAGTTTGGTTATATTTTGATAAAAGGAATAACGAAAGTATTTGATCATTTATTATCTTACGCAAATACGGGCATAACCTTTGTTTTTGGAGGTTTAGCGAATAAGGGGGAATCTCCATTCTTTCTTAGTGTTTTATTACCGATTGTCTTTGTATCTGTATTGATTGGGATTTTGCAGCATTTTAAAATTCTTCCTTTCTTCATGAAATGGGTAGGTTTATTCTTAAGTAAAGTAAATGGAATGGGGAAATTGGAATCCTATAATGCTGTTGCTTCTGCAATGGTTGGTCAATCTGAGGTATTCATTACTGTAAAGAAACAATTAGATAAACTGACTCCACAGCGAATGTATACATTATGTGCATCGGCTATGTCGACTGTTTCTATGGCAGTTGTTGGGGCCTATATGACGATGATTGAACCAAAATATGTTGTAACAGCGATTGTGTTGAACTTGTTTGGTGGATTTATTATTGTTTCCATTATTAATCCATATAGAGTAGAGGAAAGCGAAGATATTTTAACGATTGAAGATGAACATAAACAATCTTTCTTTCAAATGCTTGGTGAATATATTATGGATGGATTTAAAGTAGCTATTATTGTTGGAGCTATGCTTATCGGTTTCGTAGCATTAATGGATATGATCAATTCACTATTTGATATAGTATTCAGTATATCTTTCCAAGAAATATTAGGTTATATCTTTGCACCAATAGCCTTCCTAATGGGTGTACCATGGGCAGATGCTATTTCTGCTGGAGGAATTATGGCAACCAAATTAGTAACGAATGAATTTGTGGCAATGATAAGCCTTGGAGAAGTAGCTAAGTCTATGAGTGCGCATACAGTAGGTATTATTTCTGTCTTTCTTGTATCCTTTGCGAACTTTTCATCTATCGGTATTATTGCTGGAGCAGTAAAAGGTTTGAGTGAAAAGCAAGGCAATATAGTTGCTCGTTTTGGCTTAAAGCTGTTGTATGGAGCTACACTTGTTAGTATCTTAACAGCTACAATAGTTGGTTTTGTTATTTAATTTAGAAAAAAAGCAGTAATAGCTATTTGAACTGCACTCCATTTGTTAGTTTTATTTAAAGTCAAGTATTAATTATCTATAAGTATTTTAACAACAACAGAATATAATGTTACACATTATGATTGTTCAAGACGGAATCCAACAGGGTTTCGTCTTTTTATGTGCGCCCGGCATGCGTATGAACTATAGGGTGCAAGTCCCGAACCGCGAAGACAGAAGTAGAGGTTAGCCAATAGCAAGGGTGTCCGTGGCGACGCGGAATCTGAAGGAAGCTGGAGGCAAAACACCGGTCCGAGGAACACGAATCTCATATAAGGCTAGGTATGATTGGATGAGTGTGCATAACAACACAAAGTCCATTCTGTCGAAGGTCATATCGAGTAAATGAGGCGGATAGATGGTGTGAAAGTGCATACGCTTACCCGGGGAGGTCTGATGGAAACGCAAAGTACACTTTGTAACCTACTTAGCGATAAGTAGCTGAACCATCAGAAGTCAGCAGAGGTCATAGTACCATTCACTTCTAGAATGAATGGGAAGGACCGAACAATTCGGAGAGAATAGCCCTTGGCATGCAGTTTTCTATGATGAACACAGAAAATCCAAAAGGACCGACTTAATGGAGGTAATGGTGAATCCTATGAGGGACATTGGGCGGGTGCAGTAGAAACTGTTATAAGAAGACAAGCTATTCACGGAGGAGTAGAACGAGATGTTAATGAATCAAATATTAACACGGGAGAATCTGCTTCTGGCACTTAAACGGGTGGAACGAAATAAAGGGAGTCATGGAGTAGACAAAATGCCCGTAAAATTCCTACGACAGCATGTAGTCGAAAACTGGCTAACGATTAAGAAGCAAATTCTTGAGGGAACTTTAGTTAAAGAAGACATACTTAAACAAATCATGTGAGTAGTTTGATACTACTATAATAATTAAACGATTATTTTGAACTCATTGAATGAGCAACAATACTTTGGTTTTTGGTCAAATATATAACTTTCAAGTAAACTTAATAAATACTAATAGGTGGCTAAACGTTTTTGTTGTGATTCTTTATTTTGAAAATGAACGATTTTTCCCAGTTAGTCGTATTACATATAAATCATTATTGTATGGAGTAGATCTCATGGATGAAAAGGATTTAATTCGAAAGGCGAAAAAAGGAGATGCATTGGCT
>Ga0213823_1002093_pt1 | contig 11091 bp, 10 predicted proteins | sample MC6MC0907MG_FD_179887 | JGI IMG/M metagenome (GOLD analysis project Ga0213823, IMG submission 179887) | Enriched soil aggregate microbial communities from Iowa State University, Ames, United States - MC6-MC0907-MG | ecosystem: Environmental > Terrestrial > Soil > Unclassified | place: USA: Iowa...
GTCGTAGGCAACCGGCCAGAAACCGCGCAAAAAATACATCACCACAAAATGATTGAGGAACACTCCGTAACTGATGTTGCCGAGAAACTCGTCAACCCGGTGATATTTGAATCGAGTCAGCAGATACACCGCAGGGATGCCCAACGCGATACCCAGGCTCACCTCCGCGTTGAACGGGCGACGTTCGATCAGCCCCGCCATGATCGCGACGAAGAGCAACCCTGCCAGCACCGCTGTACCAGCGGCGATTGCCACCCCTTTGGCCTGAGACCGATACAGATAACTGCCGCACAGGAAGATAAAAAGTACCCCGGGCAGCAACCGGTAACCGTAGATATCCGTGTTGAGGTAACCCAGACACGCCAGCATGAAAATGCCGGGCGAGAGCACAAATACAGCGCCCCGCAGCTTGAAAATCAGCAGGAACGGGATCACCAGGTAGAAACACATCTCCAGACCGAGCGACCAGGCCGGAGGGACGATTTCGGTTCCCGCGACTCCGAACATGTAGAAGCCGAGCGGCAGCATGAGCACGCTGCTGGCGATCGTTTTGAGCGTCAGCTCCGCCGCCTGAGGAGTGCCGGGCAGAAGGAAATGGATCACCGTACAAGAGAGGACGAAGTAGAACAGGAACTGCGGGTACAACCGCAAGGCCCTGTCCACGTAGAACAGGCCGATTTTCCCGGGGACACTGTAGTTGCGCTCGATCAGCGAAGTCATGACAAACCCGCTGATGATCAAAAAGGAGATGACCGCGACCACTCCCGGATTGAACCCTGCGACCGTCTTGCCCATATGAGAAACGGCGACCAGAACGGCCAGCAACAGACGGAAAGCTCCCATCGATACCCTCAAGCATCCTTATTGTTATGGCGGGTAAGCTACGACGCTTTGATCGACAATGCCAGCGACACGAAAAAGGGCCGCCCGGGGACGACCCTCTTTGTTCTTCAGACCAGACGCTCGATCTTCTGATGCTGCCAGACCAGTTTGTAATACAGCGTCTGCAACACCAGCATGCCCAGATATGCCACTGGAAACGCCATCCACACACCCTGCAAACCGTACTGACCGTCCAGCCAGTAAGCCGCCGGCAACTGCACGCCGACCACGCAAACAATCGCAATAATCACCGGCACCAGCACCGTACCGCTGGCGCGCATGATGCCGCCGATGATCGCCTGGAACCCGAACACCAACAGGCTCCACAACATGATGTGCAACAAGTGTTCAGCCATCGCCCGGGTCGAATCTTCGGTCAGGAACAATCCCAGCAACCAGTGCGACAACAGGTAACCGAGCACGATCAAACCGCCGGTCAGGCACACGTTGATCAACAGCCCGGTGCGCAGGATCGCTGCCAGGCGCTGCAGTTGCCCGGCACCAATGGCCTGCGCGCCAAGAATCGATGCGGTGATCGCGATCGACAGCGCCGGAAACTGCACGTAGTTGACGATCTGCGTCACCGCGCCATAGGCCGCTGTCGCCTGCGAGCCGTGCTGGTTGACCAGCGCCAGAATCACCAGCTCCGACAGCGACAACACAATCATCTGCACCCCGGTCGGCAGGCCGATGCGCAGCACTTTGCCGAGAATCGCCGCGTCCAGCCGCAGCGCTGCGAAGAACTCGCGATCCGGCGCCAGCGGATGTTTGTTGCGAATCAGCCGCCACGCCAGCCATGCCATTGCCGACAGGTTACCGGCCAGACCCGCGTAGGCGGCGCTCTGAATGCCCAACTGCGGCAGACCGAACCAGCCGCGAATCAACGCCGGGGTCAGCGCCAGCCCGACCGAGGTCGACACGATCAGCGCCAACAGTGGCGACACGGTATCGCTGACCCCGCGCAGCAATTGCGTGAACAGCACAAACACCAGCATCGACGGCAGAATCCACATCATCACATGCGCATACGCCACTGCGTCGTCCAGGACATCAGCCGGCGTCCCCAGCCCTTGCAAGGCCTGCCGCGCAAACACGCTGCCGAGTACCGCCGCCAGCAAACCGATCAGCACCCCCAGCAACAGCGTTGCCCCGGCGATCGCCTTGACCATGTGTGCCTCGCGTGCGCCCCACGCCTGGCCGATCAACACCCCGGCGCCCGCGCCCAGACCGATCACCAGCGCGATGAAGAAAAAGATCACCGGAAACATCCCCGACACCGCCGCCAGCGCCTGCGTACCGAGCATCTGCCCGATGTAGATGCTGTTGACCGTGCCTGACATCGATTGCAGGAAGTTGGACAACACCATCGGCGCAAGGAACAACAGGTAGGTTTGCCAGAGCGGTTTGATGGTGCTGGGGGTTTGCATTGAGGATCGTTCTCGGGGTGGGAGATGCGAGGGATATTACGCTAGATGGGCGGGATAAAGTCGGTCGACATCGCCTCTGCTCAAGGCTTAAATGTCGGCACTATTTTTTGTGGAACGCGCCTGCCCATGACTCCGTTGCGAAATGCTCTGACCTGTTCCCTGCTGGTTCTTTTCAGTCACATGGCGCACGCCGCCGAGCCCCCTGCTTCCTCCGAAGCATTGCGTCCTTTGCTGACCACCCTGAACGAACGCCTGAACATCGGCGACCTCGTCGCCCTGACCAAATGGGACAGTGGCAAGCCGATTCAGGACAGCCCGCGCGAAGCCCAGGTCATCGCCAATGCCCGCACTTTGGCGACCGAATACCAGCTCGACCCCGAAGACGTCGCCCAGTTGATCGCTGCACAAATGGAAGCGAACAAACTGGTGCAGTACGGATTGCTCGCGCAATGGCAAGCGGCTGGTGTGGCGCCAGACACCCCGCGACCGGATCTGGCCAAGCAGATTCGTCCGCGCCTGGATGAATTGCAGACCCGCCTGCTGCGCCAGTACGCCGACTTCGCGCCGCATCGCCGCGACCCGAATTGCCCGGCCTTGCTGGCCAAGGCTCGGCAGGGTCTGACCCACGACGCACTGCATGATCTGGCCCTGACCCGCGCCACCGGCGAGCTATGCATTCGGGTGCAGAAGCTCTGAATCAGGCGTTCCGGCTTACATCGCTGGCGTCGATAGTGACCATCACGCCAATGAAGTTCTCATAAAAAATCCGCGGCGTAACATCAGCTCCATACCAACCCAATACACCCCGGAGCACACGATCATGAAACGCCAAACCATCCTCGGCATCGCTTTCTCGGTTCTTGCAGTTAACGCTTTTGCAGCAACACCCGCTCACACCCTGGTCGCTGAAGGCGGCTCGGACAAGTTGATTGAAAGCCGTCTGGCTGAAGGTGGTTCTGATCGTTTGCTGGAGCGCCGTGTTGCCGAAGGTGGCTCGGATCGTCTGCTGGAGCGCCGTGTGGCTGAAGGCGGTTCGGATCGTTTGCTGGAACGCCGCGTTGCCGAAGGTGGCTCGGATCGTCTGCTGGAACGCCGGGTTGCCGAAGGTGGCTCGGATCGTCTGCTGGAACGCCGTGTGGCCGAAGGTGGCTCGGATCGTCTGATGGAGCGCCGCGTGGCCGAAGGTGGCTCGGATCGTCTGCTGGAGCGCCGCGTTGCCGAAGGTGGCTCGGATCGTCTGATCGAAAGCCGCAATGCCTGAAACAACGGTTCTGAAGCAGTCAAAGAAAGCCCGGCCTGATCAGCCGGGCTTTTTCATTTCGTCGTTTGCAGCCGTGGCTCTTTTCAACAACTCGCGTCAGAAACGATCTTGCCACGCAGAGCATTGGCGAAACTTCCGACGGTGCTTATCCGAAGCGACCGACTGGCAGGCCGACGCTTAATGCGCATACCATGCGGCCACAACGTCCAAACAGAATTTGCCTGCTCATGCTCAAAGCCAGTCTGCGAAGCCACCTGACCCTCTGGTTCGCCGGTTTGTCCCTGCTGACCCTGGTGAGCGTCGGCTTATATGTCGGTCATATCGCCACCGAACAGACGAAACAGGTCAGCGGCAATTCATTGCTCAATACCGCACGTTCGGCGGCGACGCTGCTCGGTGACCAGTTGCGCGAGCGCCAGCTCGAGGTTTACCTGCTCAGCCGTGCGCCGCATCTGGAGCGCGGCGATCTCGACAACCCGGCAATTCTCAAATCGATGCAACTGCGCACCCAGGCCCGGGCCGAGTATGCGTGGATGGGCGTGACCGATGCCGACGGCCATGTGCATCAAGCGGTCAACAATTTGCTGGTCGGGCAATCGGTACAGCAGCGGCCATGGTTCCAGGCTGGCTTGCGGGGTGAGTACACCGGTGACCCGCACGAAGCGGTGCTACTGGCCAAACTGCTGCCGGGAACGCCCAACGGCGAACCGCTGCGCTTCATCGATTTCGCCGCCCCGATCCGCAACGCCGACGGCCAGGTGGTTGGCGTGCTGGGGGCGCACGCGCACTGGAGCTGGGTGACGCGTATCGTCGAATCGGCAGCGTTCTCGCATAAAAATGCATCGCCGGATATCGAAGCGCTGATCATCGATCATGACGGCAAGGTGCTGTACCCGGAAGCATTGATGGGCCAACAACTGGCGGTGAATGTGTCGAAGTTGCCGGGCTGGTCGGTCGGCAACGGTTACCTGACCAGCATGGTCACCGTACCGACGCCTTCGAGTACTGCGCTGTCCTGGTCGATTGCTGTGCGCCAGCCACTGGACACCGCTCTGGAGCCGGCGCGCCTGCTGCTCTATAAATTGTTGCTGCTGGGTGTGGCCGCCGCCGTGGCATTCGGGCTGGTGGCGTACTATCTGGCGCAGTACCTGAGCCGGCCGATCGAGCAACTCGCGCACTCGGCCAAACAGGTGCAGAACCAGCAGCCCGGTGCACACTTCCCGCTGCAGCACCCGGTGCGGGAAATCGCTCAGCTTGGGCAGTCGATCGACGCCATGACCCAGTCGCTGCTGGCCAAGGAGCGCGAACTGCAAGAAGCCAACGCCTCGCTGGAAGCCACCGTCGCCCAGCGCACCGCCGCTCTTATGCAAGCCAATGCCGAACTGTTGAACCTGGCGACCCACGATGCCCTGACCGGTGTCTACAACCGCCGCCGCTTCGATGAAAAACTCAGCGAATACAGCCTGCTGTTCCGCCGCACCGGGCGACCGTTTGCCCTGCTGCTGATCGACGCCGATCACTTCAAGCGCATCAACGACACCTACGGCCACGCGATTGGCGACGACGTGCTACAGCAATTGGCGCAACTCATTCAGGTCAGCGTGCGTGCCACCGATTTCGTCGCCCGTTACGGCGGTGAGGAGTTCGCCGTATTGCTACCGGAAGTCGCCCAGCCTGATACACCGGAGGTGGTTGCGGAAAAAATCCGTACCGCCGTGGCCCAAGCGCACTTTGCCGACATCGGCCAGGTCACGGTGAGCATTGGCGTCGCGCTGGCCGACCCGGCGGACAACAGCCACACAATGCTGATCAAACGTGCCGACCAGCAGCTGTATCAGGCGAAAGCGGCGGGCCGTAATCAGGTGGCTTGATCGGCCCTCTTTGACTTCGCAAATGCCGTTGACCTGGTTTACCGGGCCGACCGAGCAAAATCTTTAATTGGGGAACTGCTGCAGATACGCCAACAAATTATCGATCTTCTCCTCGTCACTCAGCCCCCAGAAAATCATTCGTGTGCCCGGCACCACGCCCTTTGGATCTTTCAGATACGCGGTCAGCGTTTCGCGGTCCCAGGTCTTGCCCGAGTTTTTCATCGCCTCGGAATACACGTAATTGGCCGAGGTCCCGGCCGCTCGACCGATGATGCCGTTGAGTTGTGGGCCGAATCCCGAACGCGCATCCGGGCCAACCTGGTGGCAGCCGCCGCACAGGCGCGGGAAGATCTTTTCGCCGGCTTGCGGATCGCCTGCGGCGCGGGTAGTCGAGCTGAACAGTACGGCGGTGGCGGTCAGGGCAAGCAAGAGTGCAACGGTGTTTTTCATCTAAGGTTCCGGAACGGCTTGAATCTGGCTGCGCAAGGGTAACATCTGTCCCCCGGGCCTCGTTTTACAGGTAAGCGGCAATGACCTTCCTGACGGTGGTCAAGGCCTGCCGCAATACATCCATTTCCACCGAACCCAGGGCCAGTCGAATCGCATGCGGCACATGCGCCGATACAGCGAACGGCTCGGCGGTGGTGACCGAAATCTGCTTCTGCATCAGCTCCACCACAATCTGATCGGCACGCACGTCTTCCGGCAAGGGCAGCCACAGGAAATACGAGTTCGGATGGGCGACGCACGGCAACCCTTTGAGCAACTCGGCAGCCAGCGCCTGGCGCGCCTGAGCATCGTGGCGTTTTTGCGCTTCCAGCTCGATCACGGTGCCGTCGTCGAGCCAGCCACAGACAATCGCGGTCATCAGTCCCGGGGTGTTCCAGGTGGTTGCGCGGATCACCCGCTCCAACGCAGGAACGTGGGCCGCAGGCGCAGCAATGAAACCGACGCGCAGGCCGGTGGCGATGTTCTTCGAAAGGCCCGAGACGTACACCGTGCGCTCAGCCGCCAGGTCGATCAGAGGACGCGGCGGGTCTTCCACCAGAAAAGCGTAGGCCGCGTCTTCAATAAGGGTCAGATCATACCGTCGCGCGATGGCAGCCAATTCTTCGCGCTGCTCGATAGGCATCACCCAACCAAGCGGGTTGTGCAGGGTCGGCATGCTGTACACCGCACGCACCGAGCGACTGCGGCAGAGTTTTTCCAGCGCGGCCAGATCCGGCCCCTGCTCGTTGACCGGGATCGCCACCACTTCCAGATGCAACGCCTCGGCCAGCACTTTGAACCCGGAATAGGTCAGCGCATCGGCGGCGATCACATCGCCGGGCTTGAGCAACGCCATCAGCGTCACCGCCAGCCCCTGCTGGGCGCCGTTGACCAGCAGCACTTGTTCGGCGTCGACGCTGACACCGCGACTGAGCAAATGGCGCGCGACCGAAGCCCGTTCATGGGCCCGGCCGGCATGGGGCTGATAGCGCAACAACGCTTCCAGATCTCCCGACAACGCCAACTGGCGCAGTGCGGTGCGCAACAATTGCGTCTGACCGGGCAAGGACGGGTAGTTGAAGTTGAGGTCGATCATGCCGACGGCCACGTCTTTCTGGTCGATGCCCTGCCCCGGCGACAACGAGGTTTCGCGCACGAAGGTGCCGCGCCCGGTTTCGCCGCTGACCAGGCCCATGGCTTCAAGTTCGGCGTACACCCGCGAGGCCGTGACCAGCGCCAGTCCTTCCTGCGTGGCCAGTTGCCGGTGCGTCGGCAGACGGGTGCCGGGCGCCAGACGTCCGGTGCGAATGTCGGCGGCGTAAGTGTCGACGAGGGTCTTGTAACGAGAGCGGGACATGTCGGGATGTATCCATGACAATTTTTTGATTGTCCTGATTCTCGATCATAGGATTCTCTCAAAGCAACCCACAATGAGTGTGAATCGTATGGAAAGGACTTCAAACGTGAGCAACCCGGCACTGGAAAAAACCAGCGGCTGGATCAATGGCTTTATTGGCGTGGTGTGCTTCAGCGGCTCGCTTCCGGCTACACGCCTGGCAGTGCTGGAGTTTGACCCGGTGTTTCTCACCGTCGCGCGCGCCGCCATTGCCGGCGTGTTGGCCGTTGCCCTGTTGTGGTTGTTCCGTGAGCGGCGACCGTCCAGGGATCAGTGGTTTTCGTTGCTGATCGTGGCATTGGGCGTCGTGCTCGGCTTCCCGCTGCTGACGGCGTTGGCATTGCAGCACGTGACATCGGCGCATTCGATCGTCTTTGTCGGCTTGCTGCCATTGGCCACTGCGCTGTTTGGCGTGTTGCGCGGTGGCGAGCGTCCGCGCCCGGTATTCTGGTTCTTCTCGATCCTCGGCAGTGCTCTGGTGGTGGGGTTCGCCTTGTCACAGGGACTGTCCGCCTCGCCCACCGGTGACCTGCTGATGCTGGCCTCGATTCTGGTCTGTGGTCTGGGTTATGCCGAAGGCGCGAAACTGTCGCGCACCCTGGGTGGCTGGCAGGTGATCTGTTGGGCGCTGGTATTGTCGCTGCCCCCGATGGCAATCGCGAGCCTGTGGCTGGCCCCGCCATCCTTCAGCGGCATCAGCGTGTCGGCATGGGTCTGTCTGGGCTACGTTTCGCTGTTCAGCATGCTGATCGCGTTCGTGTTCTGGTATCGCGGCCTGGCCCAGGGCGGGATTGCCGCGGTCGGTCAACTGCAGTTGCTTCAACCGTTTTTCGGCCTGGCGCTGGCAGCGACGCTGCTGCATGAGCAAGTCAGCATCGGCATGCTGGTGGTGACGGTGGGCGTGATTCTTTGCGTGGCCGGGGCGAAGAAGTTCTCCCGATAGTGATCTTTGGCATCGCCTCTGTGGGAGCGGGCTTGCTCGCGAAGGCGTAATGGCAGTCGATACCGTTTCACCGACATACCGCCTTCGCGAGCAAGCCCGCTCCCACAACTGCAATCAGTGGTGTTCGACGCCGGCGCGTTTCAACAGCTTCTTGCAGCGCTCGGACAGATGAAACACCTGCAGCTCCTTGCCCGCCTTTTCGTAACGCTCGCGCAGGGTCTTCAACGCGGCAATCGCCGAGTAATCGACGAAGCTCAAATGCCGGCAATCGAGAGTCACTCGTGCTGGGTCATTGGCCGGGTCGAACTGGTTGAGGAACGGCGTGGTCGAGGCGAAAAACAGTGTGCCGTGCAGGCGGTAGAGTTTGCTGCCGTCGGCTTCCAGATGCTCATCGGCGTACAACTCGCGGGCCTGCTGCCAGGCAAAGTTCAGCGCGGCAATGATGATCCCGCACAGCACGGCGGTGGCCAGATCGGTGAACACGGTGATAGTGGTCACGGCGATGATCACCAGCACATCGTTGAGCGGCACTTTGTTCAACACCCGCAACGACGCCCAGGCAAAGGTTTGCTGCGAGACCACGAACATCACCCCCACCAGTGCCGCCAGCGGAATACGCTCGATCAGCGGCGACAGAAACAGGATGAACAGCAGAATCAGCACCCCCGCCACCACCCCGGACAAACGCCCGCGGCCGCCGGAGCTGAGGTTGATCACGGTCTGGCCGATCATCGCGCAACCGCCCATGCCGCCGAATGCGCCGGAGACCACATTCGCCGCGCCCAGCGCCACGCACTCGCGGTCCGGGTAGCCGCGGGTTTCAGTGATTTCGTCGGTGAGGTTCAGGGTCAGCAGGGTTTCCAGCAGGCCGACCAGTGCCATCAGAATCGCGTACGGGGCGATGATGCGCAGGGTTTCCAGCGTCCACGGGATGTCCGGCAGCGCGAAGCTCGGTAGACCGCCGGCGATGTGCGCCATGTCGCCAAGGGTGCGCGTCGGCAGGCCGAACAGGTAGACCAGCAGGCCAACACCGAGAATCGCCACCAATGCCGGCGGCACCGCGCGGGTCAGGCGCGGCAGGATGTAGACGATGGCCATGGTCAGCAACACCAGCCCGGTCATCAGGTACAGCGGCGTGCCGCTGAGCCAGTGTTCACCGCTCTTGAAATGCTCCAGTTGCGCCAGCGCAATGATGATCGCCAGGCCGTTGACGAAGCCGAGCATCACCGGGTGCGGCACCATGCGCACCAGTTTGCCCAAGCGCAACAAGCCGAACGCCATCATGATCAAACCACCGAGCAACACCGTTGCCAGCAGGTATTGCACGCCGTGCTGCACCACCAGCGCGACGATCACCACCGCCATCGAGCCCGCCGCCCCGGAGACCATTCCCGGCCGGCCACCGAACAACGCGGTCAGCGTACAAATGATGAAGGCGCCGTACAGGCCCATCAGCGGATTGAGATGCGCCACCAGCGCGAACGCAATGCATTCGGGCAACAGGGCAAACGAGGTGGTGAGTCCGGCCAGGACATCGGCGCGCAGACGTTTCGGTTTCATGGCTTACCTGACTGAGCGGCCCACGAGGGTGGCCGCGGATGTTCGCGAAAATGAGGGCTGCGGATGTTACGGAATAGTTCGGAATCGGGCCAGTGATCGCTGACACCCGTTGACGCGCGATTTATCCTGACGCGCTTCTGCCCCCATCGAGTACGACCATGACTGCATTGCTGACCGCCCGCGACGTTTGCCAGCGCTTGCGCGAGGCTGCGCTGGGTGTGCTGATGTTCAACAGATCCGAGACACCCAGTGATGCCGGACTGGTCGCGGTCGATATCGAGGGCTGGCGCCTGTTGCTTGATTTTGAGGGTGGGCACTTGCATCACTGTGAACAGTGCCGCTGCCCGGATGGCCGCGAATGGCAATTCAACAGCCGTTACGGCACCGACCCGGTGAATCTGCTCAGTACCTGGGAACTGGCGCAGATCGAGAATCTGTTGAAGCACTGAGCGCTTCACGGGTGAAGTCGGTTGCTCAATGATGGCACTCTGCCCATAATTCGCCCCCCCTTATTCCTCACGCAAGGAAACGCCGTGAACAAGTCTCTGTTGTTGATCCCGATGCTGGCAGTGCTGCTGCAAGGTTGTGGCATGACCATGACCCGCTATGAGCCGAGCTACGAGAACGTCCAGAAGCTCAAGCAGACCCCGCCCCTGCAGGCGATCAGCAATCCTCAGGTAACTGCCGAGTCCGGCGAAGGTTCGCTGACTGTGCGGGCCAACCCGGTGCGCTCGCCATCCGGCAGCATCCCGGCGCACATCCAGGATGCGATCACCGAAGAACTGCGCAAGGCCGGTCTGCTTGATCCGCAGGCTCAGCGTCAGTTGAAAGTGCTGGTGGTGAAGAACAACCTGTCGGCCGGCATGGGCACGGGCGATGGCGAACTCGCTGCACGCTTCACCCTGCTTAATGGGCAGAACGTGGTTTACGACGCAACCAAGCATGTCAGCAGCCAGTGGAGCAGCAGCTTCTTTGGTTTCATTGCGATTCCGAACGCGGTCAACGCCTACAACCCGATGCTGCGTGACTTGCTGAAGGAACTGTACAGCGATCCTCAATTCATCCAGGCCCTGAAGTAAGGGCGAAAAAAAAGAGCCGCGATTGCGGCTCTTTTTTTTGGCATCAGGCCCGAGGGGTACGGGGCTCGAGTGCCGAGTATTTCAGGTTGTTGTTGTCGATCATCTGCTTGAGCAGCGCGTTGACCTGACGGGCGAACGTGTCGTTGACCGCCGCCTTCGGGGTGTTGCCCATCAGCGGAATGA
>Ga0213823_1002098_pt1 | contig 11060 bp, 15 predicted proteins | sample MC6MC0907MG_FD_179887 | JGI IMG/M metagenome (GOLD analysis project Ga0213823, IMG submission 179887) | Enriched soil aggregate microbial communities from Iowa State University, Ames, United States - MC6-MC0907-MG | ecosystem: Environmental > Terrestrial > Soil > Unclassified | place: USA: Iowa...
AATCTGATACTTCGCCACCCGCTCACGAATGATCCGCCCACCCTCAAACGCCATATTGCCTAGCAACTGCGCCTGCTGAGGACCGACACTGCGCTCGATTACATCGATGTCGCGGCTATAACTGTTGACGATCTGTCCGCCGTTACGACCCGAAGCCCCAAAACCCACCTTCGCCGCCTCAAGGACCGTGACCTTGAAACCGTTCTCCAGCAAAAACAGCGCAGAGGACAGGCCGGTGTAACCAGCTCCGATCACGCAAACATCCGTCTCGACGTCATCCTGCAGGGCAGGGCGCGGAGGAACCGGGTTGGCCGATGCGGCGTAATAAGACTCTGGATACGGTGTGTTCGCCATTCTGGAACCTCTGTTTTATATTTTTTACGAATGCAGCGATCCTACCCGAGATAAAAATCGGCCGCCAGCCACCCCTTGAATCTTCGTCGTATTGGTGAAATTAAATATTTTGCATATTCATAGGGTTAGGTGAAAAAAAGGTATTGACACCCCTTTGGAATTCCGTAGAATGCCGCCTCACAGCAGGCACGTAGCTCAGTTGGTTAGAGCACCACCTTGACATGGTGGGGGTCGTTGGTTCGAGTCCAATCGCGCCTACCAAACAAAATCCGCTCTGCTGGGCGGTCTAGAAGGGGTTACCGGAAACGGTAGCCCCTTTTTGCTTTCACATAAGGACATGGTCATGCGGGTTGTCACTTCCGTAACTTTTCTTTCTATAGCACTTGCTGGTTGTGCTGGAATACCTTCAATTCCATACGAAGAGCCTACTCAATCGGAAGGGATAGCGCGTGTTCGCGTTATCACGAACTCCGATGTGTATGGAGATAGCATCGTCGGCAGTTGTGCTCCTGCTACCCGGCATAAGATGGCTGAAGCCGGACGTTTTGGGCAGGACGGCACGGCGAGTATCAACTATCCGCAGTATCCCCTGAAGTCAGCGAGCATTGGCATACCGAAAAGAGTTTGGCCCAGTCTTATCCAGTACACCCCTGCAATTCGGATGGGGGAAGGGGCTTACAAAGAGGTCGTAACCGAGTATCGCGTCAGAACGGATCTGCCATTCCAAATTGCAACCCGGGGTGCAACTATCGCGGGCAGTGGCAGCTCTTACCGGTCCTGTGATGGTCATGCGCTCGTTTACAAGCTGGAACCAGGAAAAGACTACGAAGCTGTGGTAGGGGTGGATAGCAGGCCAAGCAAAGATGGCGAGCAAGCGCTTACTTGCATGTTGGCGGTTCTCGAAGTTACCACTTTGCCTGGTACTTCGATTGTGATTCCCCAAAAGTTGACGCCTGCTGCGCCTCCGCAGGTGGTCTGCAAGAACTAACAAGCACAGCTCGCCATTGACCGGATTTTGCCTCTAATCAGAAGAGCCGCATGACGAAACAGTCAGCAGACTCCAAAACGGCAACTGCGGCTGATATCGAGAGATCGATCCTGGCCCTCAATAAAATGGCTGAACGTCTTTGTGGGGATGGTCGTGAAGCTGAAGCAAAAGCGCTTCTAGACGCCTTGGATGCGTTAAATCGCGCGCTCGATTGCATCAGGGGCGGGGAGAGCCGCAGGGTTCTTCATTGAAGCGAGCCCGCTACCTAAGATAAGGATGTCTCATGTACAAAATGGCAATGACGTTTTTGGCAGCGGTCACACTGGCTGGCTGCGCCTACCAGAAATCCCAATACGTTCTCGATGTCGAAAATGCACCCATTCCAACCGAACCGGCAGCAGTGGCCACTGAGTGCGCGCGCATTTACAGTGAAATCGACCGAAACAACCAAGCCATGGCTCGCAGCTACCAAGACGGCAGCTTCACCATGAAAGCTCAGCACGAAAAGGACGTACGTAACGAGGCGCTGTCTATCAGGCGATTCAAGATTGGTTGCCCTCAGCGTTGATAGATGGGGCCTGCTGTGCTTAGGAGGTGTCGATGGGGTTGCTCGATTTCTTATCCGCGCTTCTTGACGGGCTCGGTAATATCCAGCCATATGAAAGACCTCGCAGGGTTTTCACAAGAAGATTCGTTGCTTTCTGCGTGTTGGTCGCTGTGTTCGAGTTAGTAGCACTGAACGAGTTCTATAGCGTTCGTGGATAAGGCTGGTGAGTGAATGGCTGCGTGCCCAGGCCGCGATAGAAGATTACGGATGACATCACTAGGCTCCAACGAGGTTTTCATCATCCGGTCGAAGATCGGCATCGGTCGTTTGCTCTTTGTCCCACTGCTTCGCCAGACACCCTGGGGCATCACGGCAGTCTTTTGTATCAGCTTATCGACCGGGCTGTCGTTACCTGGGAGGCAATGGCCGGGCATCATCCTCGCAAGCCTTGTTGTGATGTGGTGGTTATATCAACTGGGCAGAGATATCAGCGCGCGTGCTTCACTGATTGTGCGATCGTCTGGTGTGGCTTTCCTCGGATGGTATCGGCTAACGAAACGTACACCGCTGCGAATAGTGCTCAAGCCCGACGGCCACGCTGCTGTTTTTCGCTCGTCCTACAGCAATTACATCGAGTATGAAAACGGGCGCTTGTTAATCGCTCGCCGTGTCGTCGGAAAAAAAGTCAATCAACAGAAACAGCTCGCCTGTGAGCTCGCCGCGTTTCTGGGCGTATTTGCATACGTCGATGATGGCTCTGGACGACTGAAGAGGTTAGCCGGCCAACGGTGAGGTTCCCAGCGCAACCAAGCAAGCGAAGCCCTGCTCAAGGCACGTACCTACGCATTGTGGGCCAAGTCTTGAGTGATAACCTGCGAGCTCTTCTATAAGGATGCAGTTATGAAAAGCTGTTCGAGGACGCTCGGAGCAAATCTCGCTAACAGTATAGTGATCCCCGCCGCTTGGGTATCGGGGCTTGCGACGATAGGACTCTTGTGGGGCGTGGTACGGTTTTGGCCCGATCAGTTTACAGTCGAAGGACGTCAGCTCTTCGTGGCTTCCTGTTCTATTTTTTGCCTCGCCATAGGGTACTTGATATGGCGCAAGAGACGAGCAAAAGCACTTGTCGCATCCATCAACCTGAAAGAAGGTCTGAGCCTTGACGATACTCAGCTGCTCGGCTATCCAAGCCCCCTGTTTTTTGTCTTTGACCTTTCCAACAAGAAACTCGCTCAATGCCAAAGCGTCACCGGCAACTATCAAATTCGAGACTTCACGTGGGTAACAGGCTGGCAGTTTGAGTGGCTACGGATTGACAGCCGGGTGTCGGGCGGGGTTATGCAAGTAGTCGATGGGGCAGGTATGAGTGTTCCAGTCGACGAGCTTCGGCGTAGATTCATAAAATTCTCACTGGTTTTGACGGTTGCCGATACAAGTCATCCTCCCTTCCGTTTTCCAATGAACCGGAGCGCAGCTGAAGGGTGGTGTACCCGGTGCAATGTGCTTTTCAAGTGATAACACGAAGCGAATGGGCAACTGGGAGCGCTAATGCCGTACAACTATACGAACGGCCGCTACCTGGTCTTCAAAGGCAATGGCAGCGATGGGGCTCCCTTGGGTCGGATTCACCAGGACGGAAAAGTTCGAAATCTCCTGGGTGAGCCGCTGTACTACATAGACATGGACGAACATGCGTTCTGTTCGGTCGATTTTATCTTTCAGGGCAATATACAAAAATGTCGCGGCACGTTTTGTGTGCTCAGCGACAAAACGCTTTTCACATTTTCCGAGATGAAGGTTAAGCCACTGGGAAACGAGACCGAGGAGCAGGCGCTTCACAGGGAGTTCAAAAGGAGGGCGCTAAGTTTGGCAGGGCAGATCGTCCAGGCGAAAAATGAGATGGTGCAGGCACGCTTGGATATGGCCTGGTCCAATTTAAACCCTTTGCGCCGTTTCCGTGCCTTCTTCACTGGCCGAGCCAGCAGGGAGCGAGCATCGCTAGGGTGGCGTTACAGTGGGTTGGATCATGAGTTCAAATCGAAGGCTTTCCCCATCCCCTCATCGTCACTCGCGGCAATGGTCTTGCGGGCTGTGGATGCAAGGGAAGCGCGGGCAGACCACGACTATGAGACGGTCCGATTACACGTGAACTCAAATCGCGGTCTGTCCCCAGCTTTCTGGTTTCCGCCGATTGAGGTGGGTTGTACAGCGGCACTTACAGCAAGTCCTCGTCGTAGCTCACGCTGGGAAAGCATCCAATCAATTTATACCCCGCGTTTTTGCCCGGACACTCGCCAAATTGGTCGGAACTTATATGAAAAAAGTAGTTTTGGCACTCTCGCTGGTCACACTGGTAGCCTGTATGCCTTATCAATCAGTGACCTCGCCAGATCCAAACTGGATGCGTCTGGGGGGAGATGAGCCTGAAGGTTATCCAAGGACGTTTGTTGAGAACCTGAGCGGCAATTGCGCTCTGGTTACCGAGTCGTGGTCTGATGGAAGAATCAATGGCCGTCTTCTGTGGACCAAGAAGCAATCTCGAAAGGCCGTTACTTGTCCATAAGTGTCTGTATAAGGGGGAAGGGGACAGGTTTTTTCTGCGTTGGACACTTTGAGCCAGGTACGCTCAGGACGATTAATTGCCTACAAGAAACAGTCTTCTATTCAGGAGACGTCGGATGCCCCCTAACGTTGTTGCTGGCACTGTTCGGACCCGGGGCCGGATATGGACAGGCCGATGCTGATGGGGTCGACATCACGTCTGCCTACGGTCAACACCGCTTCCTGAGCACCTTCCAGACTCGCGCCTTTGGACACCAACCACTGGGATACCAGAACCCGCTCCCGCTCGTCATCCACCTTCTGGTCGATGGTTACCGAGGGCGTTCCATAGCGTTGGATGAGGAGCTCGTTCAATTCCTTGAAGCGGGCGAGAATGGCTGAGTCCTGCGCATCTCCCTGCATTTCTACCGCAGTGTAGATTTCGCACAACCCTGTTCCTTCGCCAAACTTGAGCGATAGCTCATCAAACCCGGCAATAGGTCTCGGTGGATGTTCGACCAACATTATGTTGCGCTGATTGTTACTGCCTAGCACCTTGGTGACTGCTCGAGCCTGCTCGGTGGTCATGCCCATCTGCAAGCCAAACGGCCCATTGTAGACCTCCGGCGGCTTTTGTTTGCAGCCGCCCGCGCCAATTGCGAGGAGTGCTAGCAGAGGCAAAGCTAGATTATGTTTTCTCACACGGGCACCTGTTTTCCATGGTGGTCACGCTGATCGGCTGAATCTCTGTCGAATCTTCAGGCCGTAACAACCCGAATGCGATATCTGTCAAGGACAGCTATTCAACACTCGCCTTTTTGATATCCCCGTGCTTGCTTTGTAAGTAAATCGTGTAGGGCAAAACAAGCGTGTCGGCAAGCCCAGACAGTCCCATATCCAGCGCAATTAGCGATGCAGAGGGATGTCCGTCGAAGCCGGTGCTTTGACGAGGTGCAGCATCGAGCGTGCAGTAGTCAAAAACGGCACCGCTATAGATTCTTGGTACCGAGTCACAGTGCGAGTTCCAGCGGGCCAGCTTGTTGCTTGCGATGATGTCGTCGCGGAAGGTGGTATTGATGGTTCCACAGCCCGAAACTGACGTGGCTACGAGAAGCGCCCAAGCGGTTCTGAAATTCATCAGATTGGCTCCTTGCCAAAAAATCGAAGATTAGCCGAAGCCGCGACATTGCGCTTACCGGCATTTGCTCGGCAAGGCGGCTGATGGCAAGACTACCACCGCGCTACGAGCGCACTCGCCCTATCGATCTACCGCAGACCATCTGCGGCAGGCTCATGCGGCGCAGGCGTATCACTCCGAACTAGAACAACAAATCGTTGACCCGCTTCACCGAGATCATCGACGCATTAAGGTGTGCAGCTTATCGTCCATCTGTCGCCCAAGTGGCGATTCGGGTTTGTCGACTCGATTGAATGAAACGCAGAAGCTCCTGCTACACTGCGGAGCTTTTTTGCAGCCGCAGACTGCTTTATGGCAGCTGTGTGCGGAAGACTTTCGAGTCTGCCGGTTCGCTTTCATTCCCGGTTCGCCAACCCGAGCACAGCTGCCATCCATTCGTATGGCGACGTTTGATTGGTAGTCCCTATCAATTGAATGAAGGTACTGCTCATGACCCAAACGAGTGGCCCAGTATTCGTGCGGGAACCTAAAGGATAGTTTTATGTACGGACTGGTCATTACCGCTTTACTTGTAGCATTGGTTTTTATGAGTGGGGTTGCATTTTATTTTTTTCAAATGTCGAGTGGAAAGGGTTCAAGGGGGGAACCTCAACCATTCAATCAGTTTTTACTTGGCGTGTTAGCGGCGGCGTTTGCGTTGCTAATTGTGTTTCTGTTTTATTTGTTCGTCGATAGGGAATTTGAAATAGCAAAGAATATGGGGCAGGTTGGTGATTTTGTTGGCGGTCTGACAAATCCGGTCCTGAGCTTTTTAGCTTTGCTTGTGTTGCTCAGGACTACGCTTATACAGACCACTGAGGCGAGAAAAACTACAAATTTCATGCAGTCTCAGCAGAAAATTTTGGAAATGGAAAGGTTTGATAGTACTTTTTTCCAACTGGTTGATCGATTGGATCAGTATTGTGACTCTCATCTGCGGGTGATGGGAGGGAGTGATAAAGGCGTTGCGGTTGGTCTTAAGTTTTCTGATGTGGTTGTATCGCGTAGGCATGAGTTTGATCAATTGCCCGGGTTTGATCAGTATGTTGCCGCAAGGCAACTGGCTAATGATTCCGTTAGAAATGATACATGTGTCGGTTTTTCTTATCGAGCCATTAGGGTTGTTGCTTATGTCGATAACTCAACAATGGATGTTGATGTCAAAAAAACTTATATGGGGATATTGAGAGATACCATGCTTCCGGATGAAAGAATTATTTTGGCTACGCTTGCTTTTTTCTACAGTGATGGCGATCGGGAGCTGATTCGGAAGTGGGATGTAGACTCATTGTTGAGTGATTATTATATTTGCAAAATCGTTGCTGATTATTATCAAGGCTCAGAAGAAATCCGGGCATGGGTTGTTCAGAATAAAGAAAGCTAGGGGAAATCACATGATGAGGCGGGATGATTCAGATGAGCCCGGAGTCGTGTTCCGCTCCTCAGTTTTCTCTCCAGCGCCAAGATACAGGAGCGGCGGGCTTGGTCTTCAAGTCTGTGTTTCGGTGGTGAAATATCCGCATTGAAGCTGATGGACCCCGCCCTGAGGAGGGATTAATCAATGCCAAAAACAGAGAAGCATGCGGAAAGCAAAACAGCGACCGCTGCTGACATTGAGCGCTCTATCCAAGCATTGAACAAAATGGCTGAACGCCTCTGGGGGGATGGTCGGGAGGCTGAGGCGAAAGCCTTGCTCGATGCCTTGGATGCTTTAAACAGGGCGCTCGACAGGATCAGGATTGGGGAGAGCCGCAGGGTTCTTCATTAATGCTTGATGGGAAATCGGGGTGTCCACGATATGAAGCGGGCCGATTACACGGGGCACAAATCGTGGTCTGTCCCCGGCTTCATACAGTGGTTACATCCGGTGCAAGTTGTCTCGATGATCATCAAGCGATTCCTGCCCAATGAGTAGAGACCTCCGCAAGCAGTGAGCATCGCCTCGCAATGAATTTACCGGCGGTCCGACCCTTTGGAATTACTGCCGCCCGGGGGACTCCATTCCTCGAGGAATGTGTATTCCTCGATTGCGGTGAGCACCGCCCGAGATAAATGGAATGACGTCGTTCGAAGAATTCAGGGCCACATCCCATGAGCTTCTCAAAGAGCTGGATGCCGCAACGATAAAAATGATGATGCTGGTTTCTGCTAAGGAGGTATCCGGTCCTTTTTGGGAGGATGCTGCCCAGCGGCATCATAACGCTGTGGATGCTTGGCATTCGTTTCTCAATATCCCTACGGATTTCGCGGCGGATCCGCCTCTTTCTTAGATGAACCCGAAATTGTGGTCTGCCATCTACTTTCCGGGGAACCGCTCAGGTGCCATGCAGCGCCGAGCCTCCTGTCATCCGAGACGCAGATACCTGAACCAGACAGGGCACATATTGGTTGATTCAGTGTTGTTCAAGAACACCTGATTCAACCAATCCTCCGCCCCAGCAACCACTCACTAAAAGCCCGCACCTCCACTTGCCGCTCCCGCCCCGGCACGCACACCACGGTATACCGCGCACCCGCCAAGCGAACCTCAGGGCGATAATCAACCAGCTCACCACGCGCAACAGCCTCAGCAACCAGCACATTGCTGGCGAGCACCAGCCCGTGCCCGGCGATCGCTGCCTGCAGTGCATGCTGTTCCTCGTCATAACGCCGCAAGCGCGCGTTCTCCAGCCAACCCAGGGTGCCGGCCTTGGCGCACCATGCAGGCCAGTCGACTGCGACGTTTGCGCTGCTCAGCCACGGCACGTCGATCAGTTCGACGGGCGAGCCCGCCGCGGGTGGTTGCCAACCGGGTCGACAATAAACGCCAAAGTGTTCATCCAATAAAGGCTGTTCGAACAGCTGTGGGTCCGGCTTGAACAGGGCGCGGATCGCCAGGTCGATGCTGGCATCTCGTCGCAGGTCCACCACGTCGTTGCTGCTGTGCAGCCTGACGTCGATCTGCGGGTGCAACCGATGAAAGTCCCCGAGCCGAGGTATCAGCCACAGGCTGGCGAACGCTGGCGTTGTGCTCACCACCAGGGACTGCGCGGCACACGTTGGCGACAGTATCTGCAGGCCTTGCTGGATATCGAGCAGGGCGCGGTGCATGTAAGGGTGAAGGCGCTCGCCGTCGGCGCTCAGGCGTACGTTTTGGCTGGAGCGATCGAACAGGCGCACGCCAAGGAAGGCTTCAAGGCTTTTGACTTGGTGGGAGATCGCCGCCGGGCTGACGTTCAGTTCCTGAGCCGCGGCCTTGAAGCTGCCCAGCCGTGCGGCGGACTCGAAGCCGCGCAAGGCGGTGAGGGGCAGTTTGGCGAACATGGGCGGGTAGGTTACTCAGGTTGAGCGTGGCTCAATTTAGCTCAATTGTGCGCGGGGGCTCAACTTGCCAGGCTGTGGTCTTCCAATCCGGCTCAGGAGCCCACCGATGCAAGGCACGCCCCGTAAAATCCTCCAGGCCATCCTCTACGAAGCCGGCGGTGTGTTGTTCGTGGCCCCGGCGCTCGCGCTGACCTACGAACAAGGGATGGGGTATTCAACCCTGCTGTCGCTGGTGATTTCTGCCGTTGCGCTGGCCTGGAACATGCTTTTCAACGGCCTGTTCGAGTGGTGGGAACGTCGCCAGCGCAGCCGCCATCGCACCTGGCTGCGACGACTGCTCCATTCCCTGGGATTCGAAGGCGGCTTGACGTTGATCCTGACTCCGGTGATTGGCGCATGGTTGGGCATCAGCCTGTGGCTGGCGCTGGTGACCAACCTGGGGTTGTTCGTGTTTTTCTTTTTTTACGCGCTGGTTTTTCAATGGGTGTTCGATCGAGTGTTCGATGTTCCGCTTTCGGCGCAGCCCGCAGCCAATGCCATGACTGGGCAGGACTGATTTATTATCTTGGATGATTAACGCTAACCTGGAAAGCCGGGGGCAAAGCGGAGCCCCCGAGGGGCTTGCATCAATCTATGCCTTTTTCTCAAGTGTTCAGAACTGCGCGTTGGGCCCCGCTGTTTGAAGTATGGATTTGCAATATGAAACGATGACCCTCTCGGCTTCATTCAGCGGGCGTCCGCCTTTGGAAATGACACGTCCGTCGGGGAGTTGGGACCATGAGTCACTTTCGCCCAGATTCATGTTTCGTTTGGCATATTCGTTCAAGCGCTCCAGGCACATATAGGGGAGGTCGTTGGTTGTCAGGACGGCTGTAATGATTTTTTGAGTGGCATCAGCCGTTATCTGGGACGTACCGTTTGCCGGAGTTCCAATTGCCCCCGACGTTTTACCACTGACTGAATTGTTTTTGTTTTCATCGATGGCCTTTTTGAGCTCTGCTTCTTTTCCAGCTAATTCAGCTACCTTCGCGTTGGCTGCGTCAGAAGGTGTGTCGGTCATCACTTTTTTCGCTGTCGCCAGTTCACTCTGAACGGCCGTCAATTCTTGCCGCTGGGCCGCTAATCCCGCGACTGATGCGCTGCCGGAGGACGATAGGTATACAGCCGGGGCAATGGTTCCCTGGTTAAGTTCTTCCACGGCTGCCAATGCCACCGAGTAACGCTGGAGCCTTGCCAGGAAAAAATTATATTGTGCATCATCAAGGGTGTCGTTCATGCGCGCTTCGCAGAGTCGATAAAATTCATCTCTGAAGAGCTGAATGTTCTTTGACCTGACGCCAATGTAGGCTGCCGAAGTTTGTACCGCGGCCGCTAATTCCGCCTTGGCCCTGTCGCTCAGCGTGCCGGAGGCAGCGAGTTGGGCCGCATAGGCTTGCATTGCATCCGGGCTGGGTTCCGCACAAATGGTGTCGTTACCGCTTACGATCGCTCTCTGGTTAATGTCTATGAATACGGATTTTTGTCTCTCTTGGGCGGTTTGAGGTAGCTGGAAGTCATGAGTCCTGTAGATGCTGTTCCAATTTGCATTGCAAGCAGTTAAGAGTAATGCAGTTATTATCAATAGTATTGTTTTCATCTGCTGCTCCTTTGCATTGTTTTTTTGCGTCGCTCAGGCTCAGGGTAGTCGGGCTTTTGTAGGTTGCCATTATTTGCAAAGGTTTTAAGAGCGTATGAGTGCGAGTGTTTAAAATGCGGACAGATATGTATCGCTTACTTAACACCTGGTTGGATTTGGGGACGGTGTCGGCTCGCAAGCCACCCCGAAGTTCCGAGTGTCATCGTACTGCCGAGTATCCCGCGACCTATGAGTCCATGGGCGCGATACTTTTTTTATTATTAAAAACCAAATTCCGACGACTCAGAAACAACAAGCCCGCACACTCATGACGAGGTGCGGGCTGTTGATTACCCGAGCCTGCAATCAGAGACGCATGCCTTTGAACGGGTTCCAGCCTTGCTCGCCTTTCACTTCTTTGAGGTAGTACGCGTAGTTGGCCATGAGTGCGTACATCATCGACAGGGCGATGCTCAGGCCCGTACTCAAAGGACGGGGAAACTCCATGCCGATGAGTGCGAAAATCACGCTCAAT
>Ga0213823_1002100_pt1 | contig 11048 bp, 4 predicted proteins | sample MC6MC0907MG_FD_179887 | JGI IMG/M metagenome (GOLD analysis project Ga0213823, IMG submission 179887) | Enriched soil aggregate microbial communities from Iowa State University, Ames, United States - MC6-MC0907-MG | ecosystem: Environmental > Terrestrial > Soil > Unclassified | place: USA: Iowa...
CTGGCTGGGGACAATTGGACAGACGCCCGGGCCAGCGATTCTACAGCGACCTGTGATGCTCGCCTACGCGCTTCAGCGTGACCGGGAAAGGCGCGAATCAGCCCAACCACTCTCGCTCTAAAGTGAGAGATATAACCTCTAATTATCTCATTTTTACAGAATGGTTGCGCCGCGAAGAACTGTTCATTATGGTTTCATTAAGCCTGAACGCTCGATTCAGGTAGGGATATTCAGTCACCGTAAAGCATCACGCAAAGGAATCTGATGAAACACACCATCCATGGACGCAAGTTCGCCCGTACCGCACTCGCCTTGATGTTGAGCGCATGCATCGGCACCTCTTTCGCACAAAGCACCTCCGGCAACATCAACGGCAGCGCTACGGCGGAGAAGGTTCAGGTCAAGAGCCTGGCCTCCGGTGCCACCCGCGAAGTCACCGTCGGAACCGACGGCCGCTTCAGCTTCTCGCAGTTGCCCATCGGCACTTATGAGGTCACCACCTTCAGTGGCGGCAGTGCGGTGAACACCACGCGCGTCAATGTCGTCGCCGGCCAGTCGACCACTGCCAGCTTCGCCTCGGCATCCAGCGGCGCCACCTCCCTCGACACGGTCAATGTGCGCGCGCTCAGCGCGGCCAATGCCATCGATCTCGGTAGCGTGGAATCGCGCACCACCTTTACCGCCGACCAGCTCAATTCCCTCCCCGTGGGACGCGATATCACGAGCGTTTCGCTGCTCACCCCCGGGACCGTTGCATCAAGTGGATATTTCGGCCCGGCATCGTTCGGCGGCGCCTCGGCCGCAGAGAACAGCTACTACGTCAACGGCTTCAACGTCACCAATCTGTACGACAGCCTGTCGTTCTCCGAGATCCCCTACCAGGCCATCGACCAGCTGGACGTGCAGACCGGCGGTTACGGCGCGCAGTACGGCTTCTCCACCGGCGGCGTGACCAGCGTCAACGTCAAGCGCGGCACCAACGAATGGAAGGGTGGCTTCAGCTGGACCGGCGCCCCGGATTCGCTGCGCGAGAGCGCGCCCGATACGTACTACGACGATGGCTCGCTCTTCCGTTCCTATGATCGCAACAGCAGCAGCTCCAACGTCTACAGCGTCTGGGCCGGCGGCCCGCTGATCGAAGACAAGCTGTTCGTGTTTGCGATGGGCCAGTTCAGCAACTCCAAGACCGGCAATTACGGCAACCGCGGCTCGCAGTACACCACCAATGGCCGTCCGCCCTCCGCTACCGCATTGTCCACGTCGGCCTACGACTATGAGTCCAAGACCCCGTACTGGCTGTTGAAGCTGGACTGGTACCTCAACGACAGCAACCACCTCGAGTACACCGGTTTCGACAACAGCCGCCGCTACAATTACGACTACTACAACGCTGCCTATGATGATCCCAGCAGTGGTGGCGAACCGGCCAAGACCAGCGCCCTCGGCGCGCTGATCGGCAAGTCCGGCGGCCAGACCGACGTCTTCAAGTGGACCAGCTACCTGACCGACAACCTGACTGCATCGCTGCAGTACGGCCAGATGCGCAACCGCAGCTCGGAGCACACGATCAGCCCCGACGGTGTGATGAGCACCTACGACGGCGACATCAACAGCCCGCAGGGCAGCTGCCCCTACGTTCTGGACTACCGGTCCGAGACCGGCGGAACCGGCCGGCAGATTGGCTGCGCCGTGGCCAGCACCGTCGGCATCTTCGGCGGCCGCAACGAGCGCAAAGGCACCCGCCTGGATCTCGACTGGCAGCTGGGCGACCACAAGATTGGCTTCGGCTACAGCGACGAGAAATGGACCTCCGTGCAGGGCACGTCCTACTCCGGCGGGGCCTTGTGGTACCTGGAAGATGACTATGCCGAGCGGGTGAACTTCCGCAACGGCGGTTCCATCGAAATCAAGCAGCAGTCGTGGTACCTGCAGGACAACTGGCAGATCACCCCGAACTTCATGCTGTATGCGGGCATCCGCAATGACTCGTTCGACAACAAGAACTCGGACGGCATCTCCTTCGTCAAGCAGGATGACATCTGGCAGCCGCGTGCAGGCTTCTCCTGGGATATCCTGGGCGACGGTCGCAGCAAGCTGTTCGCCTCGGTTGGCCGGTACTCGCTGCCGATCGCCGCCAATGTCGCGCTGCGCGCAGCCAGTGCCTCGTACTATCTGGACGAGTATTTCACCTACAGCGGCATCAATCCGAACGGCTCGCCGATCGTCACCGGCAGCTTCGAGGACGGTGCGTATGACGCAGTGATCAACGGCGAAAGCGGTGCTACGCCTGATCCGCGCGCAGTCGCGTCGCGGGGCCTGAAGCCGTACACCCAGGACGAAGTCATCCTGGGCTACCAGCAGCAGATCAATTCGTCGATCGATTTCTTCAATGACTGGACCGTGGGCATCAAGGCCACCTACCGTCGTATCAACAATGCGATCGATGACACCTGCGACTCCCGCTCGCTCTACAACGCTGCAGTCGCTGCCGGCTATGACCTGTCCAACTGGTCCGACCCGTGGACCGTGCCGGAAGGCCTGCCCGGCTGCTGGATCTACAACCCCGGCAGCGACCTGAACGTCACCCTGGATGTCGACGGCGATGGCACGGTGGAAGAGATCAACGTGCCGGGCGACACACTGGGGCCGAAGGCCAAGCGCACCTACAAGGCCGTCACCCTGAGCGCGGACAAGCAGACCGAGCGCTGGTACGCCAGCCTCTCCTACACCTGGTCCAAGCTGGAGGGCAACTACGAAGGTCTGGTCAAGAGCACCAACGGCCAGGATGACACCGGCACGACCTCGGACTTCGACTTTGCCGAGATCATGTACGGCGCTGATGGCTACCTGTTCAACGACCACCGCCACAGCTTCAAGCTCTTCGGCGGCTTCAAGTTCACCGACGAGTGGTCGGTCGGCGTCAACGTGCTGGCCCAGTCCGGCGCACCGAAAAGCTGCCTCGGCGGCGGCTGGGGCAGCTTCGACACCGAGTACGGTTATACCGGCGTGTTCCACACCTGCGAACAGGGTACCGACGAGATCTCCAAGGTGGGCAGCGCTGGCCGCACGCCGTGGCAGTTCACGGTCAGCCCGAACATCACCTACACGCCGAACTGGCTGGAAGGGCTGAGCATGCAGGTCTCGGTGATCAACGCCTTCAACAACATCAAGCCGGTCCAGGTGTACGAAACCAAGTACGGCCGCCCGAGCTCGGCACCGACCATCCGGACCTTCTACAACTACAACACGCCGAAGTACTTCAACGATCCGCGCTATGTCCGGTTCCAGGTGCAGTACGACTGGTAAGCCGAAAACCCGCGTTGCTTTCTCTCTTGACCGCCGGCCTCATGCCGGCGGTTTTTTCTGCAGGGAACAAAAGCCTTACAGCAACGAGGACAGGATCGGGATGGCTGCCCGCGGCCGCTTGGCCACTTCCTCGATCAACCGCTCGGCCGCGCGCAGGTAGGCCTGGGCCGCAGAAGACGCCGGCGCGGCAGCAGTGATCGGCGTACCGGCATCGCCCTGCTCGCGGATACCGATCTCCAGCGGCAGCGACCCCAGCAGCGGCACCCCGTACTGGGCGGCCATGCGCTCGCCACCGCCCTCGCCGAACAGATGCTCGACCTGGCCGCACTTGCTGCAGGTATGCACGGCCATGTTCTCGACGATGCCCAGCACCGGCACCTCCACCTTCTCGAACATCTTCAGCGCCTTTTTCGCGTCCAGCGTGGCGATGTCCTGCGGCGTGGTGACGATCACCGCGCCGGCCAGCGGAATCTTCTGGGTCAGGGTGAGCTGGATGTCGCCGGTGCCCGGCGGCAGATCGATCAGCAGGTAATCCAGGTCGTCCCACAGCGTGTCATTGAAGAACTGCGTCATCGCCGAGGTGGCCATCGGCCCGCGCCAGATCATCGGCGTCTCGTCCTCGATCAGGTAACCGATCGACATGGTCTCCACCCCGAACGCGCGCATCGGCTCGATCGACTTGTTGTCAGGGCTTTCCGGACGGCCACTCAGACCGAGCATGGCGGGCACGCTGGGGCCGTAGATATCGGCATCCAGCAGGCCCACGCGCGCGCCGAGCGCGGCAAGTGCGACAGCCAGGTTGACCGCGGTGGTGGACTTGCCGACCCCGCCCTTGCCCGACCCCACTGCGATCACGTTGCGCACGCGCGGATGCGGCGACAACCCCTTCTGCACTTGGCTGGCGTGGGGACGACGCACTTGGCTGGCACTCACTGCGGGCACTCCGGGAACACAACAATTGGACGCAACACTATACAACCTTGACTGCACCTGACTGAAAATCCCGATTGCTACGAAACCATGCAATTTTCGTTAAGTTCATGTTACGGTCGAAACGCACTACGTTGAGCGTTTTCCGCGCGTTCCGGGAGGGAATCATTGGCGTCAGTGCTTTCTGTTTTGTTCTATGGACTATCAATGAATTACAGCACCACCGCACGTCGCAACACGCTCGCCGCTGCACTGTTCTCCGCCCTGATCGCCACCGCAGCCGCTCCGGCCATGGCACAGGATAAAGCCACGACGCTGGACAAAGTCACCGTCACCGGCTCGCTGATTCCGCAGACCGATATCGAAACCCAGACGCCGGTGATGTCCATCACCGCGCAGGACATCCAGACCCGCGGCTTCACCAGCGTGGCCGAAGTCCTCCAGCAGTCCTCGCTGACCACCGGCGGCCTCCAGGGCGGCCAGACCTCGGCGTCCTTCACCCAGGGCGCGGAAGCCTCGGGCATGTTCGGCCTGAACCCGGGTTACACCAAGTACCTGATCAACGGCCGTCCGATGATGTCGTATCCGGCGCTGTACAACGGCGGCGATACGTTCAACAACATCAGCGGCATTCCGATCGACATCGTCGAGCGCATTGAAGTCCTGCCGGGCGGCCAGTCGTCGCTGTACGGTTCGGACGCCATCGCCGGCGTGGTCAACATCATCCTCAAGGAACGCATGGACGGTGGCAGCATCTCCGTGCGCGGCGGCACCTACACCGAAGGTGGCGGCAACAGCGTTCGCTTCAGTGGCGCGCACGGTTTCAGCGCGTTCGATGACCGCTTCAACGCACTGGTCAACGTGCAGATCGAGTCGAGCAACCCGATCTGGGGCTACCAGCGCGACCTGACCCGCACCACCAATGCCAACGGCTACACCGCGCAGCTGCCGAGCAACGATTTCGCCGTCATCGACGCCGATACCAACCGCCTGTACATGATGGACCCGAACAACTGCGCCAACGTGGCCAGCCAGTTCGGTGGCACCACCGTGCTGGGCACCCGCCCGACCGGCCAGTCGTGCGGCACCTACTTCGGCGCCGGCTACAAGACGCTCAAGAACGGCAAGGACAGCGGCCAGTTCTATTCGGCGATGACCTTCGACGTCAACGACAACCTGCAACTGTTCGCCGACGTGCTGTACAGCAAGGAAAAGACCGAGTACACCTCCGGTTCGAGCTACCTGTGGTGGGGCACCAAGAGCGGCATGGGCGGCTTCTACGACCAGTCCTCGGGCAAGGTGGTGAACCTGCAGCGCGCGTTCGCCCCGGAAGACATCGGTGGCCAGGGCTACAACGACGTCCTCAACAGTGACGAGAGCCGCTCCTACCAGGTGACCCTGGGCGCGAAGGGCATGGCCGGCAACTGGGACTACAGCGCCAGCTTCACCCGCGGTGAGTACAAGCTCACCGAAAACAAGTTCATGCGTTGGAAGGACCCGATCAACAACTACTTCGCCGAACACGTGCTGGGCCCGCAGCTGGGCACCACGGCCGACGGCTGGGGCATCTACAACCCGAACTACGACGCGTTCTACTCGCCGATCTCGCCGGAAGATTTCGCCAGCTTCACCGGCTACGCGACCAACCGCAGCCGTACCTGGCAGAACCTGGGCCGCGTGCAGATCACCAACGGCTCGCTGTTCTCGCTGCCGGGCGGCGATGCCGGCTTCGCCGTGGTGGTTGAAGGTGGCAGCGAAGGCTGGGACTACTCCCCCGACCAGCGCCTGCTGGACGGCCAGGTGTGGGGCTCCTCGGCCGTGGCCGGCAATGGCCACCGCAGCAATTATGCGGTGACCTCCGAACTGCGCATGCCGGTGCTGGAGCAGGTCACGGTGACCGCTTCGGGTCGCTATGACGCGTTCAAGATCGCCGACAACACCGTCGACAAGGCCACCTACAGCCTGGGCCTGGAATACCGTCCGATCGACAGCCTGCTGTTCCGCGGCAAGTACGGCACTGCGTTCCGTGCACCGACCCTGTCCGATGCCTTCCAGGGCAAGAGCGGGTACTACGCCGCGAACTCGACCGACTACTACCGTTGCGGCACCCTGGGCTATGCACCGGGCAACACCGCCGACTGCCGTTACCACGACAACGTCTCGGTGTACTCCGAGCGCGCCGGCAACCCGGACCTGGAGCCGATTACGGCCGATGTCTGGAATGCAGGCGTGGTCTGGGCACCGATGGCGAACCTCTCCATCTCGGCCGACTACTACAACTGGAAGATCGAGAACGAAGTCGATACGGCCAGCACCGACCAGCTTCTGCTGGCCGAGTACTACTGCCGCAACGGCCTGCCCAACGGCTCTTCGGCCAGCTGCCAGAATGTGGCCGACTGGGTCGTGCGCGACGCCGCCGGCAACCTGAGCAGCCTGTACACCCCGAAGATGAACGTGGCTCGCCAGAACCTGCAGGCCGTGACGGTCGGCTTCAAGTATCTGCAGGACATCGGCCGCTTCGGCTCGCTGCAGTTCTCGGCCAACTACACCAACATGCTCAAGCGTGAAGTGCAGTCGCAGCCGGGTGAGGAGTTCCAGGATCTGCTGGGCAACCCGATCGCGATGTGGAACTACGACAACTTCGCCAAGGTCCGCAGCGATGCCTCCGTGGGCTGGTCGGTCGACAAGTTCACCACCACGCTGTACGCGAACTACATCGGCAAGACCCCGAACTACCTGGCCGGCATCAACGGCTATGACTATGTCCACCCGGCATCGGGCAAGGCGGCAGGCAAGTGGGGCTCGTACACCACGTACAACCTGAGCGTGAACTATCGCGCCCAGGAGGACCTGACGCTGTCGGTGATGGTCAACAACGTGTTCAACAAGATGCCCGACGGCCAGGCTTACAGCTACCTGGGCACCTCGGGTGCGCCGTACAACACCGGCCTGTACAACGCGTACGGCCGTGCCGTGTACGTCCAGGCCAAGTACGACTTCGGCAAGTAACCGCCGCAGGCCACACCGGCGACCGTGCAGGGCCCTGCCCTGCCGGTTCGCCATCCGGAGCGCCCCGAAAGGGGCGTTTCGCGTTTGTGGGGCTGCCACATCACCCGCGCCGCCACCGGCGCGAAAGAGGAAGCGAAACCGAAACGACGACCTTGGAAACAGTAATCGTTTTCAACCGCCACCATTCAGCATTGCGTCATGCACTCCGTTGTTACAAATTGTTACATTTTCATACACGACTGATTTTCAAACACTTTTTATTGAATCTCCAGCCTTGTGGCCAATGGCTATGTGACTGAGCCGTGTAAGCATCGTTAAGCCCGTGTTACGTTCGATGACGAAGCACGGAAAGCTTCACACGCAAAGTGATCGCTTCCATGGACGGCCCTACCCACGTCGACACCGCACTCGGGGATGCCCATGTCTCGCCACAGCTCCACTCTGTCTCGCCACCCGCTGACCGCCGCCGTACTGACCGGCATGCTGCTGACCAGCGCCGTCACCGCCTTTGCCCAGGACACCGGTACCACCAACCTGGACAAGGTCACCGTCACCGGTTCGCTGATCCCGCAGACCGAGATTGAAACCCATACCCCGGTGGTGACCATCACCGCCGAAGACATCCAGACCCGCGGCTTCACCAGCGTGGCCGATGTGCTGCAGCAGTCCTCGCTGACCACCGGCGGCCTGCAGGGCGGCCAGACCTCCGCCTCGTTCACCCAGGGCGCTGAAGCGGCCGGCATGTTCGGCCTGAGCCCGAGCTACACCAAGTACCTGATCAACGGCCGGCCCATGCTGTCCTACCCCGCCCTGTACAACGGCGGCGATACGTTCAACAACATCAGCGGCATCCCGATCGACATCGTCGAGCGCATCGAGATCCTGCCTGGTGGCCAGTCCTCCCTGTACGGCTCGGATGCGATCGCCGGCGTGGTCAACATCATCCTGAAAGAGCGGATGGACGGCAGCGTGCTCAACGTGCGCGGCGGCACCTACACCGAAGGCGGCGGCAGCACCTTCCGCGTCAGCGGCGCGACCGGCTTCAACAGCGCCGACGATCGCCTCAACGTGCTGGTCAATGCCCAGTTCGAGTCGAGCAATCCGATCTGGGGCTACCAGCGCGACGTCACCAAGACGACCAATGGCAAGGGCTACACCGCCCAGGTGCCGACCAATGACTTCCTGGTCGTCAATCCGGCGGCCGGCAACGCCTACCTGATGATGGATCCGAACCTGTGCGCCAACGTCGCCGGCCAGTTCGGTGGTACCACCGTGCTCGGCACGCGTGCGGCCGGCCAGTCCTGCGGCTCGATCTACAGCCCGGGCTACAAGACCGTCAAGAACGGCAAGGACAGCGCGCAGGTCTACAGCTCGTTCACCTTCGATGCCAGTGACAGCCTGCAGCTGTTCGGCGACGTGCTGTACAGCTATGAGGACGTGAAGTACGCCACCGGCTCCAACTACACCTGGTGGGGCACGGCCTCCGGTTACGGTCGCTTCTGGGACCAGACCAGCGGCCAGTGGATGAACCTGCAGCGCGCGTTCGCCCCGGAAGACATCAGCGCCAACGGCTACAAGGACATCCTCAACACCGACCGCAACAAGGCTTACCAGGTGACCCTGGGTGGCCGCGGCACGCTGGGCAACTGGGATTACAGCGCCAGCTTCACCCGCGGCGAGTACAAGCTGACCGAGCGCAATTTCGTGCGCTGGGCCGATCCGATCAACAACTACTTCGAAGAGCACGTACTGGGCCCGCAGTTGGGCACCCGCAACGGCTACGCAGTGTTCGCGCCGAACTGGGACGCCTTCTATGCGCCGATCCCGGCCGGCGACTTCGCCACCTTCACCGGTTACACGGAGAGCCAGAGCCGCACGTGGCAGAACCTGGGCCGTTTCCAGCTCACCAACGGCACGCTGTTCTCGCTGCCCGGCGGTGATGCCGGTTTCGCCGTCGTTGCCGAAGCCGGGAGCGAAGGCTGGGATTACACCCCCGACGAGCGCCTGATGGACGGCAGCGTATGGGGCACCACCGCGGTCGCCGGTGCAGGCCATCGCAGCAACTACTCGCTGACCTCCGAGCTGCGCCTGCCGCTGCTCGATTCGCTGACCGTCACCGGTTCGGGCCGCTATGACGCCTTCAAGATCGGTGACAGCACCGTCGACAAGGCAACCTACAGTGTCGGCGTCGAGTTCCGTCCGATCGAGAGCCTGCTGTTCCGCGGCAAGTACGGCACCGCGTTCCGCGCGCCCAGCCTGTCCGATGCGTTCCAGGGCCTGAGCGGCTACTACGCCAACGGCTCCACCGACTACTACCGCTGCGGCCAGCTCGGCTATGCGCCGACCGATACCACCGGCTGCGCCTATGACAGCGTCTCGGTGTTCGGCCAGCGTGCCGGCAACCCGGACCTGGAACCGATCACCGCCGATGTGTGGAATGCCGGCGTGGTCTGGGCACCGTTGAGCAACCTGTCCTTCTCGGTCGATTACTACAACTGGAAGATCAAGAACGAAGTCGACACGCTGAGCTCGGACCAGCTGCTGCTGGCCGAGTACTACTGCCGCAACGGCCTGGTCAACAACACCTCGGCCAGCTGCGACAATGTCAACGAGTGGATCACCCGTGATGCGTCCGGCGTTCTGGACGAGATCTACACCCCGAAGATGAACGTGGCCAGCCAGAACCTGCAGGCCATCACCGCCAGTGCCAAGTACGTGCAGGAACTGGGTCGTTTCGGTGCACTGCAGTTCTCCACCAACTACACCAACATGATCAAGCGCGAGCTGCAGCCGCAGCCGGGCGATGAATACCTGGACCTGCTGCGCGATCCGTACAACATGTGGATCTACGACTCCTACGCCAAGGTGCGCGCCGATGGTTCGCTGGCCTGGGCCTTGGACAAGTGGACCACCACGCTGTACTTCAACTATGTCGGCAAGACCCCGAACTACCTGGCTTACGCCGGCAACGGCTACGACTACGTGCACCCCTCGGGCGCCAAGGCTGGCAAGTGGGGTTCGTACACCACCTATAACCTGAGCGTGAACTACCGGGCAGCGGAGAACATGACCTTCTCGGTCATGGTCAACAATGTGTTCAACAAGATGCCCGACAACCAGGCGAGCAACTACCCGGGCACCTCCGGTACGCCTTACAACAATTACTTCTACAACATCTACGGCCGGGCCGTGTATGTGCAGGCCAAGTATGAATTTGGCGGGAAGTAACACGATAGCCACTCAGCACTGACACCAGAAAGCCCCGCCGAAAGGCGGGGCTTTTTTCATGCGGCATCGTACATTCGGAATGCGATTACCGGTTTAATCCCACTTGTTAATCACCTCCCTGTTCAGCAGCCAGGCCGCGGCGCAATATGAATAAAGTTTCATGTTCATCCAGCCCATTGTTTTTGAAGATATTTCAACAACGCCTCGCCTTCGCCGCAGACAGGCCGAGCCCATTCAGCGTATTTCACGTTAAGCGCGTGTTACGTTCGCGGCACGCCGGTACCGACTGAACGCAGAATGAAACACCCAAGGACGGCCATGCAGGCCTGATACCGGATCGTTGTTGCACGCAATCAAGAGGTCCCACGGAAGGGCAAGCCACGACATCACCACTACATGGGGTTGCACATGTCTCGCCAAGGTAATTCGATCTCGCGTCATCCGCTTGTCGCCGCCGTCCTCACCGGCCTGCTGCTCACCAGCGCCACCGTCTTCGCACAGGACAACGCCGCCACCAATCTCGACCGCGTCACCGTCACCGGGTCCTTGATCCCGCAGACCGAGATCGAGAACCC
>Ga0213823_1002102_pt1 | contig 11037 bp, 9 predicted proteins | sample MC6MC0907MG_FD_179887 | JGI IMG/M metagenome (GOLD analysis project Ga0213823, IMG submission 179887) | Enriched soil aggregate microbial communities from Iowa State University, Ames, United States - MC6-MC0907-MG | ecosystem: Environmental > Terrestrial > Soil > Unclassified | place: USA: Iowa...
CGCCCATTGAAAAACCAATCACATACACGGTCCCACAGGTTTCAAAAAGTTTTTTCAATTCAGCCTCAGCATAATCAATCCATTCTTGATAGCGGACTCCTTTTAAAGAACCAGGTTCACCGTGTCCCGGCAGCGTAGGTACGCTAATTAGCCAATCCGTGCGTTCCTGCAAATACTCAGCCAGGGGCTCTACTTCATAAGGTGCACCCGTAAAGCCATGAATAAGTAAGCAGCCAATCATCCTTGTCTCACCTGCCAATCATCACAAAATGATTATTTCTGTAAAGCTGAAACGACATCCTCTAACTTCATTCCACGGGAAGCCTTCACAAGTACCAGTGTATGTTCATTCACAAATGTTTTTAACTTCTGAATGAGTTCCTCCTTATCGGCATAAGCAAATACTCTTTGTTCCCCCAAGGCCTTCTTGGCACCTTTTGCGATATTCATACCGAGTTCACCATAAGAGAAAAGATAATCAATTTGATCAGCGTTTAACCCCTCACCAATTTGAAAGTGGTACTGTTCCTCCTGTGGTCCAAGCTCCAGCATGTCACCGAGAACAAGGATTTTCCGCTTATATCCTTGGAGATTTGACACCAATTCAACGGCTGCCATCATCGAGGTAGGGCTTGCGTTATAAGCATCGTTGATAATTTTTTCCCCATGCTGCCCTTCGACTAACTCCATCCGCATGTTTGTCAGCTTAATGCTCGCTAAGCCTGCGTTCATTTTTTCAAATGGAATGGAAAAATAATGCGCAATTAACATTGATGCAAGGGCGTTTAATATGTTATGTGTCCCAAGAACAGGCAGCTCAAAAACTATGTCCGCCGCATTAATTTTGAAGGAGTTTCCTTGTTCAATTTGAGTCATTTCTGTTGGATATAGATCATTGGTTGCATTTCTGCCAAAGGTTTGAATGTTAACATTCCCTTGATATTGATGGATACGCTCCATTAGCAGCGGCTCATCACCATGGAGGACAGCTAGACCGCCATCACGAAGCCCTTGGAGAATTTCCAGCTTCGCTTCCGCAATGCCTTCCCTTGAACCAAGGTCAAGAAGGTGTGATTCCCCAATATTGGTAATTATAACAGCATCAGGACAGGCAAGTTTTGTCAGGAATTCAATTTCCCCCCTGCCGCTCATCCCCATCTCAAGGACAGCAATTTCAGTGTCTTCATTCAAGCCTAAAACCGTTAATGGCAGGCCGATATGGTTATTATAATTCCCTTCTGTCTTTTGCACTTTATATTGGGTCGATAAAAGACCCGCAGTCATATCCTTTGTTGTCGTCTTTCCATTACTTCCCGTAATCCCGACCACTCTAACAGGTAATTCTCTCCTGTATTTACGGGCTAATTCCTGTAAGGCAACAAGACAATTATCGACCATAACAATCGGCAAATGGACAGGTGGATTGGGGACATCTGTTTGCCATAGGGCAGCCGCCGCCCCTTTTTGAATCGCTTCCTCTACATACTTATGGCCATCTGCCTGCTCCCCTTTAAAAGGAATAAACAGGTTTCCCGCTTGTATCTTTCGGGAATCAATCGTCACTCCCTCAATCATCACATCAGCAAAAGAGGTTATGTCATTTGAGGCTGAAACCATTTCTGCAATTTGCTTTAATGAGCGTTTTATCAAGTTGATACCCTCCTTTATCAATATTAAATAACAAAAAAGTTTATTATACTTCGATAACTGTCTAGCTCCATCGCCCAGCGGCTAGTGTACTTCGCTCTTCTCCCTACGATAAGTCAACATCGAATCGCTATCGCTCTCCGTGTTTCCTTTATCTCAGTCGAAGCGCTCCAGTCCATACGCCGCTAAGCGGGCGCTTCCGCTTTTCTAAACAAATGGACACGGCGCTTCAGCCGTGTCTCCGTTGTCTTACTCTCTCGTCGGTTAAAAAGTATATTTTATATTTTGTTTCTCCGCATGTCTTTCTTTCGCAAGATTCACCAGACGCTCGATTAATTGTGGATACTCCAGCCCAGTGTGCTTCCATAAAAGCGGGAACATACTAAACGGCGTAAAGCCCGGCATCGTATTCACTTCATTAATTAACGCCCTTCCATCTTTTGTTAAGAAGAAATCAGCGCGAACAAGTCCGGAGCAATCCAAGGCTTTAAATGCTTGAATCGCCATTGCTTTCAGCTGCTCGTATTCTTCTTCTATTACATCAGCAGGAATAATCAGCGCTGTATCGCCATCTTCATATTTTGCTTTATAATCGTAAAAATCCGTTTTTGGAACAATCTCACCAGCAACGGAGCATTCCGGCTTATCGTTACCAAGGACAGCAATCTCGATTTCACGGGCAGTAACCCCTTCTTCAATAATCACCTTACGATCAAATTGGAAGGCTTCTCCAAAGGCTTCATCTAATTCAGCACGATTCGTACATTTACTGATCCCTACACTTGATCCAAGATTCGCAGGCTTCACAAAGCATGGATAGCCGAGTTCAGCTTCTACCTTGGCATATGCCTCTTCCTTCATAAGCTCCCATTCGCTCTTAATAAATGCAACATAGTTTACTTGCGCGAGCCCGGCTTGTGCAAAGACATTCTTCATCATCACTTTATCCATTCCCGCGGCTGAAGCAAGAACGCCATTCCCAACGTAAGGCAAGTTTAGTAATTCTAATAAGCCCTGCACGGTCCCATCTTCGCCGTTTGGCCCATGAAGCAATGGAAAAATAACATCAAGCGGAGCTGCTTCCTCCTGCTCCTTTTGTTGAAACGATGGCGCAAGTGACAGCGGCGATAGTAAATGTCCTTGTGAAAATTCAAGTGCCTTGACGCTTTCGATCGGCTCATTTAACTGCGGTCCTTTTATCCACTCGCCTTCAACATTTATGTAAATAGGATGAATTTCAAATTTCTCAAGGTCTAATGCATTAATAACAGATAGTGCTGTCTGTAAAGATACTTTATGCTCGGCAGATTTCCCTCCGTATAACAATCCTAGTTTTGTTTTCATACCCAAAACCTCCATATTCTCTTTCACCGTTTTATTTTAACATTTTATTAAATAAGAAAGGAAATGCGGCAGACCTGTTTTTAAATGTTTTTTTCTCTTCATTAGTTTATGATACAATTGGCTTGCTTCAAAACAGACATTTGGTCTACTATATAGAAAAATCTCCCCAATATGGAGAGATTTAGATAACATTTAGCTTCCATTCTTTTGTTTTTTTATCAAAGATGATTTTCGCATGGAATGGTTTTGTGGAGATTTGTTCATATTCTTCTACCATATCATCCATATTGGCGAAATCGCCAATCACCCAGATGGGAATTTCAATCCGGCCTCGCTGATGGTCAGCGTCTCTTAAAGAGATACAAATCCCTTCCTTGATAAAGGGTGTTAACGATAGAAGAATTTCTTTATTTACTTGCGGATAGTCGCGTTTTTTTCGAATTCCAAAGATTGATTTTTCCAGCTTCATCTCCCCAAGTTTGCCAGCGAGTACTTCACTAAGTAGATGAAAAAAATCCTTGAAGCTGCGATAATAGATTTTGTTATACCAGCCATCATCATGGGCCAAATAAACAAAACGGTTTCCCAGCTTATTATAAAAAGGCAATTTTAAATGCTGCTTTTGATGGCCTAAATATAATAATTCAGCTAATTCCTGACCTGAAAGTTCATTCAATACTTCTTCTTCCATAAAGTCGACCCAGCAGAAGTTTCCGTAACTGTATACATCGTCCTCAGCTAACTTGTTAATTCTCTCTTCCGGACAATATTCGAGCAGTGTATGCATATTAAAATCAGCATCATCAAAGCGGTGCTTTAGTAAAAGCAGATGATTTAATGAACCTGAAAAAGCAGCAGCAAATTCAGCGAATTCGATACCGTAGGACAGTACATACTGGTCTGATTGATTTAAATGAATATAGATGAGATCCCGTATGTCTTGATGATGCTTTTTCAAAGCCAAACTCCTCCGTTCAACTACATTTATATAAGTTTTTTGGTCAATTCCCATGAAACTTCCAAATGCTTTTGTAAATACTTCCTTATTTTATCAAATAATAGGTCAAATAGCATATTTCATTTCGTTTACAAAAAACTATCAAGTGTTACACATACTACTTTTAAATTCACTTGAATATTATTGGTTCTTTTGCCTAATTATAGACAAATTGTCTAGTACCTCAAGAAAGGAGTGTAATAAAGATGATTAAAGATATGACTCCAGCTGAAATAAGTCTTTATATTATAAAAACCTTAAAGGAGAACAAAAAATCGGAATTTGAACTGATGTTGGATGAACTCCAGCCCTATGATGTGGCGAAAATTTATAAGGAATTACCGGAAAAGCATAAAGGCAGGTTTCTATTATTTTTAAAATTTGACGTCCTTGCTGACTTGATGGAGGAGCTAGATAAAGAGGACCAGCTCGGTTTATTAAACATTCTAGGCATCGAAAAGTCCAGTAAGGTGCTAGATTTAATGGACAATGACGACCTGGCATTATTATTAAATGAACTGTCCCCTGAGAAGAAGGATTCGCTTCTTTCAGGTATGAAAATAGAAGAATCCAATGCCGTTAAAGACATTATGAATTACCCGCCTGAAACAGCTGGAAGAATTATGACAAACCGCTTTGTCTGGATCCGTGATTATTTCACCGTCAGAGAAGCGGTCGATAAGTTTAAAATATTTGCGGAGTTTGCTGAGTCCATTAACTATTTGTATGTCATTGATGAAGCACGAAAGCTTGTTGGGGTTGTTTCTTATCGAGATTTGCTGTTAGCGGAACCGGAAGAAAAAATCGGGACGATCATGTATGAACGGGTCATTTCCGTTTCGGTTACCACTGACCAAGAGGTCGTTGCGCGGACAGCGGAACGCTATGATTTCTTAGCGATTCCAGTTGTCGATGAGGATGATGTGCTTGTCGGGATTGTGACGGTCGATGACATTATCGATGTCTTCATTAAAGAAGCAAATGAAGATATTGAAAAGTTATCGGCATCAGGGAAAGCGATTGACTTTGAAACGAAAACACTCGTCGCTGCAGCACGACGGCTTCCTTGGCTGATTTTACTCTTATTCATTGGCTTGATTTCAGGAAGAATCATCAGTGGTTTCGAAGACACACTTCAACAAGTCGTAGCCCTTGCCTTTTTTATGCCGATGATCGCCGGGATGACAGGAAACACTGGCACGCAATCGCTTGCGGTCGTTGTTAGAGGGCTGATTTCAAATGATATTAATAAACGAGTGGTTACCCGTCTAATCACAAGAGAACTTGGCGTTGGAATTACCATCGGCATTACCTGTGCCGTCCTAATTGCCATTATCGCTTATATCTGGCAGGGAAATTTAATATTGGGCGCCGTTGTCGGCTGTTCCTTATTTTTTACACTCATTATCGGTACGCTTGCGGGAACGATTATTCCCCTTATTCTTTACCGGTTAAAGATTGACCCTGCAGTCGCCTCAGGGCCGCTGATTACCACCTTAAACGATATTTTTTCCTTACTTACCTACTTTGGCATCGCCACAATGTTTTTAAAACATTTAATGTAATCAGAAAAGTGGAGGCGCCTTGATCAGGGGCGACAGGCATAAGACGAGAGCCGGCGAGAAGGTTGCTCTTTAACCTTCTTGACGGATTGGCTTAGACCTAAGAGCCCCTAGGCGCTGGAGCTGGACAGTTTTCGAAGTTTAAAACGATATTTATTAAATAAATGAAACCTTTCATTCGCCGAATCGTTATATATAGGGGGAAGATGTAATATTTTCCATGAATAAGCATTGTTAGCAAACCTTTTCTTTGCTAGCATGAAAGTAGATTATTATAGAAAAAATGGGTGTGGCCGATGGATAAATTCAGAAAAAAAGCCGATCGATTCGATTGGACTTTAACATTATTATTATTTCTTTTTTTCTTAGTCAGCTGTGCGGCCATTTACAGTGCACAAGCATCGGGGCAATATGGCGAGAAGAATTTTTTAATCATGCAGGTATTTTGGTATGTGATTGGGGCCGCCATCATCTCCGTTTCCATCTTTATCGACAGCTATCAATATAAGCGTCTTTCCTGGTATTTATATGGCTTCGGTCTGATTTTGCTTATTGCTGTTTACGTTGCACCAGAATCCATTGCCCCAATAAGAAACGGGGCAAAGAGCTGGTTTGTCATTAGAGGAATCGGGCAGATTCAGCCGTCGGAATTTGTGAAAATCTTTTTAATCCTAGCCTTAAGCCGTCTTATTACAAACCATCAGGAAAAAAATTTAGAAAAAACGCTAAAAACCGATTTTCTATTACTGTTAAAACTAGGCTTGACAACAGCGGTGCCGCTTGGGTTGATTATGCTCCAGCCCGATCTTGGGACAGGGCTCGTCATCCTATCCATTTTAACAGGGCTAATCTTGATTTCCGGGATTTCATGGAAAATCATTATCCCGATATATGGCTTGGGGGCGTCCCTTGGAGGCCTTATATTCTATCTTGTCTTAATTAAGCCTGAATTTCTTGAAAAATATCTCCATGTGCAAACCTATCAATTTAATCGAATTTATGCCTGGCTTGATCCAGAGAATCACGAAACCGATTCTAGCTTTCACTTGATGAGATCAATCAGAGCGATCGGCTCAGGACTTATAACCGGAAAAGGATTTGGCCATCGTGAGGTTTATATCCCGGAAGCCCATACTGATTTCATTTTTAGTGTAATTGGTGAAGAATATGGCTTCGTTGGCGGCAGTATCGTCGTTGGTCTCTTTTTCCTGCTTATATATCATTTAATCAAGACTTCTTTAGAAACCAATGATCCGTTTAATACCTATGTCTGTACAGGAATTATTAGTGTGATCACCTTTCATGTCTTTCAAAATATCGGTATGACCATTCAAGTACTGCCGATCACTGGAATTCCGCTGCCGTTTATCAGCTACGGAGGCAGCTCACTCATGGGTAATATGTTTGCGATGGGCCTTGTATACAGCATCCGCTACCACCATAAAACATATATGTTTTCTTCGAAGAATTCATTAAATGCTTAGTTGTAAAAGGGCGGCTGCTTGGTGCCTTTTTCTATTCATTAGGAATTTCTTATAGAAGAGTACCATATTAATTTGATAATAAGACAAATTAGTATAAACTTATTACTGTTGGACTCCATTATATACATAAGTGAAGGTGAACTATGGCACAGTTTATTAACTCTATTTTGGAATTTTTATCACAATTAGGATACCTCGGTATTGCTCTTGGATTAATGATAGAGATCATCCCAAGTGAAATTGTCTTGGGCTATGGCGGTTATATGATTTCACAAGGACATCTGAATTTTGTCGGCGCTGTTATTGCCGGTACAATCGGCGGCACGATTGCCCAGTTATTTTTATATTGGGCCGGTTATTATGGCGGCAGGCCCTTTTTGGAAAAATACGGGAAATATATTCTTATTAAAAAGAGTCATATTGATGTTGCTGAACATTGGTTTGAAAAGTATGGAGCCGGTGTGATCTTCTCTGCAAGGTTCATACCCGTTGTTAGACACGCCATTTCCATTCCTGCCGGGATTGCCAAAATGTCAGCAACTAAATTTACCCTTTACACCGTAGCAGCCGTTTTGCCATGGTCCATTCTCTTCCTTTACTTAGGAAAGGTGTTGGGCAAGAACTGGTCACATGTGAAGGAATTTGCCCAGCCATATGTGCTGCCAATCATAATTGCCGCTGTTGTGCTGGGAGTGATCTATTTTTTAGTCAAAAAAACGAAAAAAACCACCGATTAATCTGTTGATTCGGTGGTTTTTTATTCCATTATATGTTAAAAAAGCCATAGTCCAGGAAAAACAAGCCAATAATGGAAGGAAATAAGCCATAATTTTAAAAATTGAGCCATAAAGCAAGAAAATTAAGTCAATTGTCAGTTTCTCTGGCACTTGTTTATACTTTTTAAAATGATATACTCTGTAGTTTTTTTACCATTAAAGCATAACACCCGTAATCGCAGCGGTTAATAAGCTTACAAGTGTTGCGCCAAAAAGCAATTTAAGGCCAAACTTTGCGACAACATTTCCTTTCTTTTCATTCAAGCCTTTTACGGCACCGGTGATAATTCCAATCGATGAAAAGTTAGCAAAGGAAACAAGGAAGACAGAAATGATTCCAACGGTTCTGCTTGATAAAGAATCTGTGATTTTTCCTAAATCAATCATGGCAACGAACTCATTGGATAGCAATTTTGTCGCCATAATCGTTCCTGCATCAACAATTTCGGATGAAGGTATGCCAATAACAAAGGCTAGTGGTGCAAACACGTATCCAAGCGCCATTTGGAAGCTAATGCCGAAAATCGCCGCAAAGACATGATTAATCGCGCTGATTAAGGCCACAAAACCGATTAGCATCGCACCGACGATGATGGCCACTTTGAACCCATCTAAAATGTATTCTCCAAGCATTTCAAAAAAGGTTTGTTTTTCTGCCTGCTGAATTTCAATAATATCCTCTTGTTCTGTTACTTCATATGGATTAATGATATTTGCGATAATAAATCCACCAAATAGGTTCAACACTAGAGCCGTTATCACATATTTCGGATCTATCATCGTCATATACGCCCCTAAAATCGATGCCGACACCGTCGACATCGCCGAGGTGCACAAAGTATATAAGCGATGTTCAGGAAGGTATGGAAGCTGTTTTTTTACTGAAATAAACACCTCAGATTGACCAAATACAGCAGATGCTACCGCATTATAAGACTCTAATTTCCCAAGACCATTCACCTTACTTAAGACCATACCGAGGAAACGGATGATAATTGGAAGGACTTTTATGTACTGGGCAATTCCAATTAATACGGAAATAAAGACAATTGGCATCAAAACGTTTAGGAAGAAAGGCGCTGCCCCTTTATTCGCCATTCCGCCGAAAACAAAATTAATCCCTTCTGCCGCGTATGCTAGAAGATGTTCAAATAACCCCGATACTCCTCTAATAATCACAAGTCCTACTTCTGTATTAAGCAGTATATAGGCAAATACAAGCTGTAAAATGATCATAATGCCAATCGGCTTGAATTTGATCCTTTTTTTATTGTTACTTACGATAAACGCAAGCAAAAAAATAACGATTAATGCCGCTAAAAACATAATAAATCTCAAAAATGCTCTCTCCTTTTTCTGATGATGTTATCTCTTTGGTGTAATCTATAAAAAGCAACTATTATTTTTCGACAAAAAACGACAGCGTTTTCAAACATAAATCTGATTATAGAATTGCTTATTATACGTGTCAACCTTTTACAAAGAAGTAGTAACATTCAGGTTATTTACTATCATCTAATTTTTACTTTCTCCTTTTTGTCATAAATCATCCGCCTTTTTCCACTCATGTTAAAAAGGCATGGAGACTAAAACTCCATACCTTTTCATCTTTCCTATTCATTTTGCACAACTTCTACCCTTGTTGTGCCACACTTACCCGCTCTTTATATAAAAAATAGAAATATAGCAGCATCGCAACGAAAATGGAAACAGCAGACGTTTTATAAATACTGCTATATCCGAGCATATGGCTAATCTGACCGAACACCATCGCCCCTAACCCAACCCCCAAATCGAAAAAGGAAAAGAAAGTTGCATTCGCCATACCTCTTCGATTCATTGGGACTTTTTCGATCGACCATGCCTGCAGGGCAGGTTGTACCATGCCAAAGCCTAGACCGTACAAAACAGCCGCCACAAAAAGAACCATGCTGTTTGGAAGCCAAGATAACAACATCATCGCTATCAAAATTAGCAATGTTCCGGGAATAAAGACAGCCTGATGTCCTTTTCGATCATATAGCTGACCCGCGAAAGCCCTGGTGGCCATCAAGGCAAGTGCATATAAGAGAAAGTACAATTGGATACCGGTAATATGCTTTTCAGCCGTATATAACGGGAGAAAGGCAGCAATCCCGCCAAATGTTACCGTGATGAAGAACATCAGCATCGAAGGCTTCAGGGCACTTTTCTCATAAAGGTCAAGCTTTGCATTGGTCTTTTTCTGCTTTGGTTCAACCATTTTGTAGGTAATTCTTGATGACAACAAAAGGGCAACCAATCCTAATCCCGCGCAAATTAAGAAAAATGGTTTAAACGAAATGGTGCCAGTTAAAATCAGCCCCAGGGAGGGTCCGAATGCCAATGCTAAATTGCCTGACAATCCATAATACCCCATTCCCTCTCCTCTCCTAGAAGCTGGAATTAAATCCGTGGCGATCGTTCCTGAGGCAGTAGTGGAAAACCCCCAGCCCACCCCTTGTACAACACGCATCGCAAAAAGGAAGACGATGCTTGTTAAAAATCCAAAGGATCCGACCGAGAGGACAAAGATAGCCAAACCAATCAGGTAGACAAATCCCCTGCCCTTTGTTTCAAGCGAACTTCCCGCATATGGTCGCAGCAATAAGGCCGAGAAGGTAAAAATCCCTACAACAAACCCGATTAATTGATCATTGCCGCCTAAATCCTCCACAAACAGAGGTATGGTCGGCAGTGTCATTTGAAAACCAAGAAAGATAAAAAAGTTAGCAAAACAGATAAGCACAAAGTCTTTTGTCCAGATCTTTTCTTTTGTCAGCTGTTTTTCCATAGAAGGTAAAAACTCCCTTTTCGAAATAAAAACGAAAAAACGTTTCTACAAGTCGTAGAAACGAATTTCAAGTCAAAATGTGTTACTTTGCATTTGCTGCTTCAACGACACGTTTCATTGCCTGTATTTGACCTAAATGAAGGGACTCATGAAAAATGGCAAAGTTGGCAAGCTCACCAAAGGTTTCCTGTCCTAGAAACGGAGTCTTCAGCTTTTCATTAAAGCTTTCCCCTGGAATTTCCCTGATTCTTTTCATTTGCTCTTTTAACTGTGCTGTTAATTCCTTAACGGATGGAACATCCCCATGCCAGTCAGCCGGCTTAGTACCAGTAGCAAAAAATTCCATATAGTTTGTTGGGAGGCCCGCTGATTTTTTCGGAAAGCCAAACATAAATTGTTCCGCAACTGTTAGGAC
>Ga0213823_1002106_pt1 | contig 11024 bp, 9 predicted proteins | sample MC6MC0907MG_FD_179887 | JGI IMG/M metagenome (GOLD analysis project Ga0213823, IMG submission 179887) | Enriched soil aggregate microbial communities from Iowa State University, Ames, United States - MC6-MC0907-MG | ecosystem: Environmental > Terrestrial > Soil > Unclassified | place: USA: Iowa...
TTTCCTTGAAAACATTGTTGAAGGGAGTATGTACACACAAATTTACCGAACCATGAGTGATAGGAAATAAAAGCCGGCACTAATCAATTTTAGCGCCGGACCATTCATAATATCAAAACAATGCATAAGAATACTAGCATCATTCATTCCAATTCCAGCTTCATTATGGAAAATTGCTGTATTGATAACTGGCATGATGTGCTTAGAATTTATGGATATAACTTCTGATTTGCCAAATAAAATGGCTTCAAAAGGCTAAATTCCGCTTTTTAAATAAACGTAATCTATAATAACTGGCTACACACTTTCAAGGGACCCCGAAGACAAAGTGCCCTTATGCAGCACAGCAGCACGCTTAGGAAGCCTGGCTACAGCTTCGGCCGAGCAGCTAGCTGGAACGAGTACAGCGGTTACAGCATCACCGACCTTTGGCCATACTTGCTTACCAGATTCGTCTAATGGAGTAATACCGCCTGTTGCAAGGGAAAGTGCTCGGGACAGGGTATATTCGTGTTTCCATCCATAAAGCTGTGCAGCTAGGTGTGCCTTCTGTAATGTATCACCTATCCCGAATGGATCCCAGTGATCAGTTATACTGTCATTACCAAGCATGACGTTCACCTTTTGCTTTTGAAGCAGTGGAATCGGCATTACACTTTTGCCAATTGGAACGGATGATGCAATAGAGATGCCTAGCGATGCAAGGCGGTTTGCCATTTCAACATCGGCGCCTGCCGTTAAAGAGGCGAGTGAGAATGCATGGCTGATCGTTACCTTGCCCTGCAAACCAGCTTCCTCAGTCAGGTCTGCCAGCCTGCGAATGGCCTTCAAGCCTGTTTCGCCACCTTCATGAAGGTGAATATCAATGCCAGCTTTGTAGTCTACCGCAATTTGTACCATCGTTTGTAACGATTTTTCCATATCTCCATCAACCAAGGTTGGGTCTAGTCCCCCAACATGTGTAACCCCGAGCTTAATCGCGTCACGTACCAGTCCCTCTACATTTGAACGAAGCAAGCCATGTTGAGGGAAGGCAACGATTTCATGTGATATTTTATCTGAATAGTTCGCTAAAGCGAGCTGCAGCTTTTCTAGATTTTTTAGACCAACGACTGGGTCAATGTTGCAATGGCTTCTTGTATATGTCGTACCGTAGCTGAGAATCAGCTCAATTAATTTTTCTGCACGCTCTTGGGCGGTTGGGAGCAACTCTAGGAGCAGTTTCTGTTCCAGCTCTATCATACTGAAGATACCGTTTTTCCTGAACGCTGCCGCTCTCCATGGACCGCCGTAATAGGTTTTATCCAAATGAATATGCATATCTCTAAATGATGGAAGCAGCAACATGCCTTTTGCGTCATAACAATCGATACCTTTTTTATATGGAGTCTTAGTATCTAGTATTTTTGTAATTTTGCCTTTTTCGATTTGGAGATTGCGCAAAACGGATTCAGTTGCAACGACCTCACCATTTTCATACATATATCCGCTTTCCAATCGGACATTTAATAACATGTAGGAGCTATTTTTTTCTGGTTTTTTTGTGATATAGGTATCCTTCTTTCTCTCGTCATGCGCGCTTGCCGTTTCAGGTGCAAATAATTCCATCGTTCCCGTAACCCCGAGAACCGCAGAAGCACCTCCAATTTTGCCAACGGTATCTAGAAACCTTCTACGTGAAAAACCTTTGTTTTCCTGTTCCATCTAAAATTCCTCCTCTTGAAAAGTTTTTATTTTAGAATAGCTTTCTATTTGGGATAACTATTAATAAAAAGTCTCATTAGGGTCAAGTTCACACACGTTTTATCATATTCGTTAAAGAGCTTCCTCTAGAAAAATCCTTCGCCCTCAACAATACGAGGACGAAGCGATTTCTTTCTGTAATAATATTTGAATAAAAATCAGATAGTAACCTTATATTGTTTTACGCCACAGCCTCTTCTTTTTCTGATTTTGAGGCATGCTTACTGCGATCCATCAAATGTTTCACCATAAATAAGGCAGCTACCATCAAATAAGCATAAACAAACTGCATTGATGCTGGTTGTGCAAATCCAACTTTTCCTGCATGGATAATTCCGAATAGAGAGAGTATGGCTGCAATAACCGCTGCTATAGTAGCTCGAATTGGTTGATTCCTAATCGCAAAGATAGCTAAACATCCCCACATTAAACTACTGATTGGTGCACCATTACCTAAGTGAATTAATCCGTCATAATAGACACCCTTGGCAGCAAGCACCTTAGCACCAACAGCTTGTCCAGTTGTTCCGGCAGCAGACAAAATATTATTGGCTAGTGATAACGCCCAGTTTGCAATCCACGGGAATAAACAAATGAATATAACTGGCACTTCAAGTTTTGGTGTTTCTCGGACAACTTGATTGGCTGTTACAATCCCAACATAAACTAAGATAGGTACGATTGCTACTACTGGAATAATGGATAATAAAAGTGCTCCGATTCCAAAGAAGGAAATGATTAGCATCGATGCACCGGTTGCAATCGTGTAACCAAGTCCTGCACCCATTGCTTTCCACCCCGCATGACCGATATAAACGGTTACCGGATAGGGGTTGCCCGCAAATGCACCAATGCAGGAGGAAATTCCATTGGCTAACATGACGCGTCGAGTTTTATATGGATCGCCTGCAGCGTGTGCACTTTCAATATTCTCTAAGTCAAAAATATAGTTTGCAAGCCCTAGCGGGACCGCAGACGCTAAATATGGTAGTGCATGTGGAATTCCTGAAATTAGACTATTTATATGCACTTCCGGAGGATTAAATCCTAAAGTTTGTAAAGCCGCGGTAATTGCTGCAGGGTCCTGGAGACCAAAAATCCAAGCCAAACCAGTTCCAGAAGCTAATAATAGAAAGCCTGTTGGAATTTTTGCGAAAATTGGCGACTTTCCAAACCAATTAAGAAAAATAATGATAAGTACAATAAAAGCTACCATAGGGGTTTCAAATGACTGGAGCATCGGGTTCATTGCTAATAATAAAAGACCAAGACCAGATAGACATGATAAAAGTACTGTTTTTGGAATGATTTTTCTAAGTGTATCTCCAATAAAGGCACCAATGATTAGGATCGAAGCTTCAAATAAGCACCAAACTAGGGCGATTGAAAAAGCAAAATTCGCATCATTTGTTGTTTTATAAACAGGCAAAATAACCAAAAAAGTAACTGTAAATATCGAAGGGGCACTAGGGCCTGATGGCAAAGCCGTAATATCCAGCCTTCCTGTTTCCTTAACGAGCATCCGTCCAAATACAAAGTAACAGCAACTTGCTAAGAAGACTCCAAGACCAAATCCCGGGACAATTCTACCGTAAACAATCTCTGAAGGAAAACCTACTACAAAAAGCAATAATGATACCATTGTTAATAGGTTCGTTAAATTGTTAGCAAGTAAGCCAAAATAAGCAGCCCAATCACCTTTTTGCCACAATTTTAATTTTTGCTCCATCACATTTCACCTCAAATTTTTTAGTAAACCTTGTTATAACTCTTTTCATCCCTCATTTTATGAACCTAATGTGTCTGGCCTCCTTTGCCACTTACGTGAAGCTTAAATATACTTTTCCTCGTAAGTGATAATGTTACATTTCAAATGAATCTTAATTAATATGAAAACACTTACAGTAATAATTTTAGTAGGATACTCCAATTACGTCATTGTTTACCCATACCAAAAACACAGGATATCAATTAGGCATGTTATACAAAGGAATTTGTACAAAATATGTCCTGGAAATGAAATGGTTTGCCGGTTGCTTTGCTGTCTTTAATGACTTCATTTTAGCTTTTTGTTAAACTAGATTTTGGAAATTATTATTAATGAACATCTTGAAATTACTATCGTGATTGGGCGTGGAACAAACTGATGAAAAAAACAGTTATTTATAAGCAAGATGATCAATTTACAATTAAGGCTGATTTTTATAGAACTAACGGTGAAAATGCACCTGTTGTCGTTTATATTCATGGCGGCGGGCTCGTTTGGGGAACAAGAGAAGAGATAAGTGAAGATATGATTAAACTCTACACTGATAATGGGATTGCATTGTATTCTATTGATTATCGGCTGGCGCCTAAGACAAGACTGCCCGACATCCTTGAAGATGTTCAAGACGCACTCCATTGGATTGAGTCAGAAGGGCCAAAGCAATTTTCCATTGATCCAAAAAAGATCGCAGTTGTAGGTAGTTCAGCAGGCGGTTTTTTGGCACTTAGTACTGGAACGTTTCCTCGTAAGCCACGTGCCATCGTCTCCTTTTATGGATATGGAGATATTATTGGTGCATGGGCAACTAGTCCGAGTAAATTCTATTGTCAAAAGGACATGGTTCCTAAAGAACTTGCGCAAAAGCTTATTTCTGACAACGTGATGACAGAGGCATCAATTGAACAGCGGTTTCTCTACTATGTTTATGCAAGACAGCAAGGAACCTGGATACAAGAGATTACAGGCGTAGACCCATCAGTACATAAGGATGCACTCTCAAAGTTTTGTCCAAAACAAAATATCACTAAAGATTTTCCACCCACCCTATTATTACACGGAACGAAGGATACCGATGTTCCCTACGAACAATCAGTTTTTATGAGAGCTGCCCTTTTAAAGGAGCAAGTAGAAACCAAATTAATAACCATTCCAAATGGTGAACACGTATTTGATAGGGATTTTCATGATCCTATTGTCCAAGATGCACTTAAACAGGTAATTGAATTTTTGCAAAATCACTTAGTAGAATAAGGTTTAATAGAGAAAACTAAACACAAAAATGAAAAATAGCAGCCAACCATGTATGGTTGACTGCTATTCATTTGCTTCAAAGCAGGCTCGAAATCCTACTTCTGATTTAGTTTGTGAGAATGCTCAAATAGATTGTCACAATCATCTCTTTGCTCTACCTATCCATTATTTATCATTCCGTAAACTCATAAATTTTCTTACTTTCCAAGCAATTCAAGAGATTGGTTTTTATGCAGATGATATAATGGATTTGTCGGGTCATGAATAATCGCATTCTCAATGGCTTCAATTGCTTCTTGATGTTTACCTAGAGATCTGAGACTATTTGCCTTATGAAAAGAAAAATCATAGCGATTTGGCTGTAGAGCAAGTAGTTTGTCCATTTCAACAACGGCTTCCTCATGTCTGCCTAGTTCTCTCAAGTAATTGGATTTATGATAACGATAAAAAGTCTCCTTAGAATTTAATGTACAGGCTTTTTCATATTCTGAAAGCGCTTCATCTGGTTTCCTCATGGAGCGTAAACAATTAGCTGTATAAAAATAGAAGTCTAAATCCTTTGGATTTAAGGTTAAAGCTTTGTTGTACTGCGCCAGAGCTTCTTCATATCTTTTTAATTCTTGTAAGAAATAGCCTTTATAATAAATGAAATCAAAGTTTTGACTATCAATTTCAAGACCTTTTTCAATCTCTGAGATTGCTTCTTCATACTTCTCGATTCTGGCAAGCGTTTTTGCTTTTTTTATAAATTCATTATTTTCTATGTATTCTTTGTTGAGAATGCTTACAACCTTTTGCTGCTTCAATTGTAGAGCATGTTGATGTGACGACTTTCCATCTCGATCAGTAAGGTTCACATCTGCACCTGCTTCCACAAGCTCTTGAATAATATCAGAGTAAAGCCGACCTCCATTACCCAAAATCACAGACTCAAGTAGAGCAGACCAGCCTAAATTGTTCACATGGTTTACCGGAACTCCTGCATTTAAGCAAACTTGAACAGTTTTCAGATAGCCCTTCTCACTAGAAGGTAACAATGCCGTACCTCCGAAACGATTTACACTATTTAGATCGGCACCATAATCGAGCATCATAGTTAAAATTTCATGAAATCCGTTTGCACCTGAACAAATAAATGGAGTTAATTGGGTTATATCTCTTGTGTTTACGTCGCTGCCAGCTTCAAGTAACAATTTTACTACAGCAATTTGATTTTTTTGGGTAGCTGCCATTAAGGCGGTTCTGCCGTCATCATCCTTATAATCAATGCTTGCCCCCTCATGTAATAACTGTTTTACAGATGTTACATCACCCTGTTCGCTAACATGAATAAGATGAGTGTTCAAGGAATTATTTTCCAAAATTAATCTCCCCTTTAGCTGTATGAACTAGAAGAAATAGTACAAAACTGTATAATACCTATTCTGGTCCTGACGTGGCAGGACCAGAAACTCTTACTTAATATTATCACTTAAAGCAAGTAATGCCTTTTCAAAAGCTTCAACTGGTGGATGGGTAATTCCTGCACCAATCATCCCAATACCTGCTTTCTTATGGGCTATAGCTGTATTAATAATTGGCATTACACCAGTTTGAACGACCTTCCGAACATCGATTCCTGTTGGAATACCCATGAAATTAAGCAATGGGATTGTTACGTTTGGATTTTCAGAAGTTGTTATTTCCTTCATTTTAGTAGAGTATCCGATTGCATCTTCAATAGTACCTCCTACAAGGGCAACAATCGCTGGAGCCGTGGCCATCGCAAACCCACCGATACCATACGTTTCTGTGATGGCACTGTCACCAATATCTAGTCCTGAGTCTTCAGGCTTGTATCCGGCAAACATTGGACCGATTACTTTTTGTGCCGGCCCTGTAAACCATGTGTTTCCTGCCATTCCACTTACACGAATCCCGAATTCCGTACCATTGCGTGCCATTGTTGTAACAATAGTACTGTTTTCAATGCCATGTGCAGCATCAAGAGCACATTTTGCAAGTACCATCCATGTCGGACCGGAGAAATAATCACTACTTGCTACAAATTCAAAAACTTCAATCTTTTGGTCCATCGTGAAATCTGTTCTTAATATATATGGCGTTAATGCTTGGATTAATAATGTTGTCCCAGCAACGTTACGGTTATGGCACTCATCCCCCATATGCAGGGCTTGAGCGAGCATTAAACGAAGGTCAATACCATCTGGATTTAGCTTCATTGCGGCACTTAAAATTGGACCAAACACATCACGCATCCAAATTAAACGATCAATAACACTTTGATCATTTGCTCCCATTCGAAGAATTTTTGATAGTTGCTCACTTAAGTTTGTATAAGCAATGTTTCCATAGGTTTTGTTCTCCACGATGTGCATATACATCGAAGCGGATGTTACACCAGCCATCGACCCAACACAGTTGTGCTCATGACAAGGTGAGAAAGTAATTTCTCCAGATGCGGCAAGCTGGGCTGCTTCATCTAAATCCTTTGCTAAGCCTTCAAATACGATTGCCCCTGTCACAGCACCTCTCATCGGACCATTCATCTTATCCCAGGTGATGGGTGGTCCTGCATGGAGAATAGTCGTTTTCGTCATTCCTGGAACACAATCAATTGCTTTTTCAAAACCAATTAATACTGGTTGTGAAGTAATAATTCTTTCCACGGCCAATTTATTTGCAGCTTCAATTTTTTCAATAATCGCTGGGTCTTCAAGTTGATCTAGCGCAGCAATTAGTTCTGGGTTGCCTCTGCCAGGTGGTGTCCATTCCAGATGGGTTACTTCGGTATTTTGCATCACTAAATCATCTTTAAAGGATTCAATACCCACATTAATAACATTAAGTTTTTGATTAAAAAGCTCGTTAATTTTACTCATGGCTTATTCTCCCTTCACAACAAATTCTCTAGCCAATAGACCTGCATTCTGATTGCTGCTAGCATGGGTTACACCTGCAGCAAGGAGTTTCTCTACTTGTTCGTCAAGGTTTTGAGGGTCTAATTCTGTTCCAAGGACATATCCGATAATTTCTAGATGTCTGCCTTCCAGTTCTGCCAATTGCTTTGCTTCCATGATGGCAGGAAGCATTGCTCCGACTGGATCCTCGTGTGCACCATAGCCTATCACAAAGTCCATGACAATCACACCAACAGATGGATCTTTCGCTTCTTGAATAAACCTTGAAATTCTTGTGGATGGATCTATCATTGGATGTGGCTTACCTTGTGTGAACTCATCATCTCCAAAATCAATAAATGTATGGCCTTGGCTGATATTTTTATCTTTCAAACGATAATTAGGATCTCTTTGGATATTACTATAGACATTATCGAACTTCTCCATCGCAATATGCATCGCTTCATCACAAAGGGTTCCGCCGCTGAATAGTCCTCGAATATATTTTTGTTTTGGTGTTAATTTTGCGCGGACCTCTTCAATTAGTGGAAGGTTTAATGCTCGTTTGTTTAGTTTACTTTCATCGGCACCAGCTAATAGGACTGCTTTTAGCGCAGCCTCTTTTGACATTTTTGCAAAGTGGCCGCCTGCTTGCTTAACCTTCTCTTCATTTCCACCAACAAACCATACAACAACTGGTTTTTTACATTGTTTAATTTGTGCTAAAACTTTCTCTTCAACACTTGGCGCAGGTGGCTTCGAAATGATGACTATGACTTTAGTTGCTTCATCCTCTTCAAGTGCTTTGATGCCATCAAGCATCATGATGCCGCCAATTTCCTCTCTAAGGTCTCTACCGCCTGTTCCAATCATTTGTGTGATTCCGCAACCGAATTCATGAATGCGAACACTGACTTCTTGGCTGCCTGTTCCTGATGCACCAACAATTCCAATGCTTCCTTTTCTTACAGCATTTGCAAAGCACAATGCCACATTGCCTATTATTGCTGTCCCACAATCTGGACCCATCATTAATAAACCTTTTTCATGTGCCAACTTCTTCAATTCGATCTCGTCTTCAATGCTGACATTGTCACTAAATAACATTACATGAAGATTATTTTCAAGAGCTTTTCTTGCTTCTCTAGGTGCATAGGCTCCGTTAACAGCAATCACTGCTAAGTTTGCTTCAGGAATAGCTTGGGCAGCTGAAGAGATGGTTGAATATTTGACTTCGCTTTTACCTTTAGATGAATCCTTTTTGGTAAATAATTCATTAATTTTAATGAATGCGTTTTCACACAGCTTATCTGTCGCAGCTTTAACCACAATAATCAAATCACTAGATTTTGCCTCTTCCACTTCCATTGTCATCAAGCCAACGTTTTTCATGACTTCTTTATTCATTTCAGTTCCCATTGCGATAATGGACTGTTCCACACCTTCAATTTGGTTAGCTTTCGTTGATAGTGACATTAAAGAAACAGAATCGAAATATGTGTTTGGCTTTACTATAGCTTGTACAGTCATAATTGACCTCCGACTTTAAGATTGGCTTTCAACCCACAGACAAGTCCTAATGCTATATCTGTTCCTGATGAAGAGCCTATGTTTAGTACTTTATTTAAAGAGAGATATAAGTCAGCTTCATTACCATTCAGTATGGCATAGACTAATTGAATAATTGACTCTCTCACTTTACCGATAGATGCTTTTTTTAAGGCCATATAGCTTATTTCATTCGTTAAGGTTTTTGCTCTCAAAACCACTTCTTCACAAAACGATTGATGCGTATTGAAAGGACTATTTCTCAAATTAATGATTGTAAATAATCCAACTAAAAAGTCATCTCCCGATGGAGTCAGCCCTGGACCGAGACCTATTAATGAAACAGCATGATGCAATGCATTAGTCATTCGATTGTTTAATAATTCGTTTTCTACTAACCTAGTTCGTTCTTCGATCAATTTAGACATTTCCGTTTCATAGAGACTTTGGGCAAGTAAATTCTTTTTGATTCCTCCAGCTTTACCGTGGAAATCGATGTATTCCTTCATTTTTATCAAATTTCGAATGAGGTTCTGATGTTTAGATGGGTATTCAGGTAAAATACTTTCCCACTTATTCGCTTGATTAATGGAGATTGCAAGTTTATTTAAAATGGATAGCGTTTTATTTTTCAGAAATACCGCATCATTGACATCGACATTCCATTCTTCAAGACTAGCAGACTGAATCACTAGTGTATTAGGAGCATTATCTACTTGACTGCTTGCAATCGTATATAATTCGCCATTTTCTATACATTGAATATTAATTGTCCTTCTAAATGTGCTATGAACAAAACCAGTTAGGCTCGAATTTTTTATTCTCTCAATAAATTCAAGATCTCCAGACAGTGCATTCCTTTGTATTGGCTCCTCGTTGACCTGGAACGTCTGCACATGCAACCCCTTTCAAGTTATATATTTGTAAGGCATAGTGACATCCCTTACCTAAAGGGTTTAACTTCAAAATATCTTGACAAGTTATTTGCCTTACATAATTATTTTAGATAGATTGCATAAAAACATCATCGGTTATTAAATCCAAAAAGAATTGGATTCATTTGTGCATGTTATACAATGTATTGTGATGAAATTATGACAAAGGAGTGAGTGTGATTGTTAACGGTTAAAGAGCTATTTGATATTAAAGCCATTGATCGGCTAAAGATTGTAGCCGGAGAAAGTGGAATTAATAATGAAATATCACTTGTAAATATTATTGAGAATCCCGATGCCTTTGACTGGCTATCACCAAATGAACTGCTTTTATCAACAGGATATATTTTTAAGGGTGACGAAGAACTACAAAATAGAATTATCAAAGAGCTTTCTGAAATTAACTGTGCTGGACTTGTAGTAAAAATGAAACGATATTTTGATCAACTTCCGCAAAATATGATTGACCAAGCGAATAAGTATGGGTTACCACTGATAGAATTGCCTTTTGAATATACTTTGTCTAAGGTCATTTCCATTATTAATGAGAAGGCATCAGGAAGATACGATTTATTGAATAGAAAAACGTTGGACATGCATAATTTATTTTTTAGAATTACACTTGAAGGCGGCGGAATCGAAAAAATTTCGACTATGTTATCAGGAACTATTAATAATCCGATTATTTTTGTAGATAAGGATTGGAAATTATTGCATTATACAGAGCATATGGATAACAAAATACCGCTCGAGTACTGTCTAGAATTAATGAAAACGAAACCTGTTTTCAATCAAGAGTTTATTGATTCCATTCCAAAAAATATAAGCGAAATGAAAAAGTCAATAAAACGGATTTATTATTTGGAAAACACGGAAATT
>Ga0213823_1002110_pt1 | contig 10999 bp, 13 predicted proteins | sample MC6MC0907MG_FD_179887 | JGI IMG/M metagenome (GOLD analysis project Ga0213823, IMG submission 179887) | Enriched soil aggregate microbial communities from Iowa State University, Ames, United States - MC6-MC0907-MG | ecosystem: Environmental > Terrestrial > Soil > Unclassified | place: USA: Iowa...
TCGTGGTAACCGACACTCCAGACAGGGTGTCGCCCCGGCGCGGCATGCACTGAATTAACGCTGCCGAACAGGCACATCAGTAACGCTGCACAAAGACGCATCATGGGATGGCCCACCCTGTGTTACTCAATCGAATGATCCTTTGTGCTCCGACACGCCCGAAACACGGTGGTTCGGTAATCCGGCGCGGCGCTGCACTCAGATGTTGATCGTTTGGCTGCATAACCCGGGCCAAGTTATGCAACAGTCAGAAACAAAAAACTCCGCACCTGGCCCTTGCAGAAACAGAATACAGAGTTTTTTGAGGGGCTACCTGAACGGCAGCTGGTCTTTACGCAATGCTTATGCAGCGGCGAACAGTTGCTCGCTGATCTTCGCCTGAGCAGCGCTCATCGCGTTGTTGCGCACTTCATCACCGTAGGCCAGACCTTCGGCACGGACGATTTCGATGTCGGTGATGCCGAGGAAGCCCAGTACCAGCTTCAGATATTCTTCGTGGGCGATGCCGCTCGCCTGACCGGCATGGATTCCGCCGGAGGTGGAGACGATCACCACTTTCTTGCCACCGCACAGGCCCTCAGGGCCGGCTTCGGTGTAACGGAAAGTCTGGCCGGCAACGGCGACGCGGTCGATCCAGGCCTTGAGCTGGGTCGGTACGGTGAAGTTGTACATCGGTGCGGCAATGACGATGGCGTCGGCAGCGATGAATTCGGCCAGGGTCGAGGCGCTCAGTTCGGCTTCATGCTGTTGTGCGGCGTCGCGCAGTTCAGCGGTGGTACCGGCAGCCACCAGGGTGGTCGACGAGAAGTGACTGATGGCGTCGGCGGCCAGGTCACGGTAGGTGACCACGGCGGTTGGCTCGGCGACTTGCCAGGCTTTGACGACTTGGCTGCTCAACTGACGGGAAGCGGAGTTGTCGCCCAGAATGCTCGAATCGATGTGCAGCAGTTTCATGTGGAATCTCCTGTAAAGAATCGCCGGCGGCGACGGAATGGAGACAATCCTACGGAAGAAACCAATAGCTGATTAGCCGCCGACAATGCGATAGTTCGTCCCACTGATAGAACGGTGGACTTTTCATGCAGGATCTCAACGATCTCTACTATTTCGCCAAAGTGGTCGAGGCCGGTGGCTTTGCCGCAGCCGGGCGATTACTGGGCATTCCCAAATCCCGCCTTTCCCGACGCATTGCCGAACTCGAAGAACGCCTCGGCGCCCGCCTGCTGCAACGCACCACGCGCCAGTTGAACCTGACCGCGGTTGGCGAGCGCTACTTGCGCCACTGTCAGGCGATGTTGCTGGAAGCGGAGATGGCCGACGAAGCGGTCGCCAGCATGTCCAGCGAGCCACGCGGCCGCTTGCGGGTGTCCTGCCCCACGGGGCTGGCGCGAGAAATGTTGCCGTGGGTGATCAGCGAATTCCTCGGCAAATTCCCTCAGGTGCAACTGGAGGTGGTGTTGCTCAACCGCCGGGTGGATCTGGTCGCCGAAGGCTTCGACGTTGCGCTGCGTGTACGCGAACTCGGCGATGAAGATCCGTTGCTGGTCACCCGCCGTCTGCGCCAAGCGCAGATGGTCGTGGTGGCCAGTCCGGCCTTTGTCGAGGGTAAGACCATCAGCCAGCCGCAAGATCTGAAGTCGCTGCCGGTGCTCGGCGCACTGGAGGCCGATCGCATGGTCCACGTGCGTCTGCTTGATCAACAGGGCAACAGCGTCGAACTGAACATGGAGGCACGGCTTGGTATCGATGACTTCATCGTGCGCAAGGCCTGTGTGCTGGCCGGCCAGGGTTTTACCCTGCTGCCGATGATGTATTGCGAAGCCGACCTTGAGAGCGGCGCGCTGGTGCAACTGTTGCCCGAGTGGTCGTTGCCCGGCGGCTGGTTGCAGGCGGTGTATCCGCATCGGCGCGGGGTGATGCCGGCGGTGCGGGCGTGGATCGATCATCTGGTCGAATCGTTCAATGCGTGCGGGGAGCGACTGTTATGACCAAGGGAAAAATGAACGAAGCGGACGTCGCCGCCTTTTGCCTGGCCTTGCCGGGAGCGCGGGAGGATTACAAATGGGGCGGCGTGCGGGTGTTCTCGATTGCCGGCAACAAGATGTTCGCCCTGCAAGGGCTGCGCGGGGATTCATTGGCGTTCAAGGTCGACAAGGACCTGTTTCTCGGCCATTGCGACCGCCCGGGTATTCACCCTGCGCCTTATCTGGCGCGGGCGCAGTGGATCATCATGCACCCGCCCTACCCGCTGGGCGCGGAGGAATTGCAGGGATTGCTGCAGCGTTCGCATCAGTTGGTGGTGGGCAAATTGCCCCAAAAAACCCAAATCGGATTACTGCTGTAAACCCGATCCTGTAGGAGTGAGCCTGCTCGCGATAGTTGTGTGTCAGTCGACATCTCCTTGACTGATGCGACTCCATCGCGAGCAGGCTCACTCCTACAGGAGGATTGGCGGTGATTCAGAACAGTGACAGCAGGTTCGAACCGAGAAATAGCTGGTCGATCCAGAACACCTGATGCAGCGCCACAATCACCCAGAACAGAATCTGAAACGAGACCTTGCGCGTCTTGTGCCGGAATACCTGTTGGGCGATCAGCGCGCCCGGCCAGCCGCCGGCGAGTTCCAGGGCATGGAGAATGTTCTCCGGCGTGCGCCACGCATCGGCGCGGGCCTTGCGTTTGTCCGCCCAGTACATGAAAAACGCCAGCACGCTGACCACGCCATAAGCAGTCAACGGCACCAGCGAGATCCCGCGCAGCCACATCGACAGCGAACCAAACAGTGGCAAGGCGCAAACAATCAGCAGCACTGCCAGTTTCAACTTCAGATGCTGAATACCGCCACGGGACGCGTGTCCATCCGGGCGGCGCGCGCGGGAATCATTCATGGTTTGACCGCCGACCAGTCCACCCAGCCGAACTGCCAGGTCGCCAGAATCACCAGACCAAAAACGATCCGGTACCAGGCGAACGCCGCGTAGCTGTGGCTGGCGATGAACTTGAGCAGACCGCGCACGGCGATCATGGCGAAGATGAACGCGGTGACGAAGCCGATGGCGAATACCGGAAAATCCGCCGGCACGAACAGATCTCGATATTTGTAACCCGAGTACACCGCTGCACCGACCATGGTCGGCATCGCCAGGAAGAACGAGAACTCGGTCGCGGTCTTGCGCGACAGGCCGAACAGCAGACCACCGATGATCGTCGAGCCCGACCGCGAAGTGCCAGGAATCATCGCCAGACACTGGGCGAACCCGACTTTCAGCGCGTCCTTCCAGGTGATCTCGTCCACGGTTTCGGCGTGCACCTCATGCTGGCGACGCTCGGCCCACAACATGATCACGCCGCCCACCACCAGCGCGCTCGCGACGGTGATCGGGTTGAACAGGTATTGGTGAATCAGGTCGGCAAAAATCACCCCCAATACCACCGCCGGCAGAAACGCGATCAGCAGGTTGGCCGTAAAACGCCGTGCACTCGGCTGGGTCGGCAAGCCGATCACCACGTCAAGAATCTTGCGGCGAAACTCCCAGACCACCGCGAGAATCGCGCCAAGCTGGATAATGATGTTGAACGCCATGGCCCGTTCGCCGCCGAACTCGAGCAGGTCGGCAACAATGATCTGGTGTCCGGTACTGGAAATGGGCAAAAACTCCGTCAGCCCCTCTACAACTCCAAGAATCAGTGCCTGCAAGGCGGTCCAAAGATCCATCAATCCCCCAAAGAGCGATGCGCGCGGGCATGCCCCGATAATATTTTTCTAACGTTCACTGCGTTCAGCGTAGCTGTACCGATTCCGCGCGCACAGGATCCACACGAAACGGTCAAAATTCCGTGAAATATCAACTTGGATTCAGGTTTTCACGCGCGGGGCCGAAATCCTAACAGACAAGCCTTGATAGTGCAGCGGCGTTATACGACTTGGGTCGCGTATGCCCGACCACTCAAACGTGGTTGGATGCTGGCGTTGATTTATTACAAGAAAAAGAAATCGGAGTGACAGCGTTATGAACAGCTTGCGCAGTGTGTCGATCAGCCGACGCTTGTGGCTCATTTTGATTGTGGCCGTGGTCATGTTGTTGACCTTGGGCGTGTTGATGCTCAAGCAGATTCACGATGACCTGTATCACGCCAAGGCACAGAAAACCCAGCATGTGGTGCAGACCGCCAGCGGTCTGCTGAGTTACTACCACGACCTGGAAACCAACGGCACCCTGACCCGCGACGCCGCACAGAAACAGGCGTTGACCGCCATTCGTGGCCTGCGTTACGACCAGAGCGATTACTTCTGGATCAACGACCTCACCCCCGTGATGGTCATGCACCCGACCAACCCCAAACTCGAAGGCCAGAACCTCTCGGCGATCCGCGACCCGGACGGTTTCGCGGTGTTCAACGAGATGGTTGCGATCGCCAAAAGCAAAGGCGCCGGCATGGTCGATTACCGTTGGCCCAAGCCCGGCGCCAGCGAGCCGGTCGCGAAAACTTCCTACGTAAAACTGTTCGAGCCGTGGGGTTGGGTGCTCGGTTCGGGGGTTTACGTCGATGATGTGCAGAGCGAGTTCCGCGCTCAGTTGATCAAGGCCTCGGTGATCGGCCTGGTCATCGCGCTGATCATGGCCCTGCTGGTGATATTGATTGCCCGCAGCATCGTCCGTCCATTGCAGGAAACCGTGAACGCCATGGCCAATATCGCCAGCGGTGAAAGCGATTTGACCCGCAGCCTCGATACCCATGGCCAGGACGAAGTCACGCAACTGGCCCACCACTTCAACGCCTTCACCGCCAAGCTGCGCCGGGTCATCGGTGACTTGCAGGTTTCGGCCAGTGCCTTGGGCCAGTCGTCCAGCGAACTGGGCAACGATGCGACTCAGGCTCAGCAGCGCAGTCAGCAGCAATCGCAGCAGATGGAACTGGTGGCGACCGCGATCAACGAAGTGACCTACGGCGTGCAGGATGTGGCGAAGAATGCCGAGCACGCTGCTGCGGAAATGCGCGATGCCGAAGCCCAGGCGCAACAGGGCCAGATCAACATCGACGGCAGCCTGCAACAGATCGACAAGTTGTCCGCAACCATTGATCAGGCGGTCGAAGTGATTCGCACCCTGGCGGCGGAAAGCACGCAGATTGGCAGTGTGCTGGAGGTGATCCGCTCGATTGCCGAGCAGACCAACCTGCTGGCGCTCAACGCGGCCATCGAAGCGGCCCGCGCCGGTGAACAGGGCCGGGGCTTTGCGGTGGTGGCCGATGAGGTACGGTTGCTGGCGCAGCGCACGCAAAAGTCGACAGCGGAAATCCAGAGCATGATCGAACGCCTGCAAAATCATTCCGAAGCTGCAGTGAAGGTCATCGGCGACAGCAGCAAGGCCTCGCAACTGACCATCGAACAGGCGGGATTGGCCGGCGCGAGCCTGAATGCCATCGGCCAGGCCCTGCGTAATCTCAACGGCCTGAACGCTTCGATTGCCAGCGCCACACTGCAACAGGCGCATGTAGTCGAGGACATCAACCAGAACGTCACCCAGGCGGCCGGCCTGTCTCACAGCACGGCGCTGGCGGCCGAGCAGTCGAGTGTGGCGAGCATAAAGCTTGGGCAGTTGAGCGAGCAGTTGAACCAATTGTTGCGCCAGTTCCGCGTCTGACCCCTCACCCCTGTAGGAGTGAGCCCTGCTCGCGATAGCGTCGTATCAGTCAACCAAAGAGTGGCTGACCCACCGCCATCGCGAGCAGGCTCACTCCTACAGGTTTTTCGGTACAATCCGCTCCCTCGTCAATTCCCTCAAGGAACACCCATGTCCGGGCTTGAACTGTTTGCCGCCGCCCTCGGTGTGATCGCCGTGTGGCTGACGGTCAAACAGAATCCGTGGTGCTGGCCGATCGGCCTGGTCATGGTGTTGCTCTACAGCTGGATCTTCTATGACGTGAAGCTGTATTCGGACATGTTGCTGCAAGTGATTTACGCCGCGCTGCAAATCTACGGCTGGTGGCAATGGACCCGCGCCGGGACGATGCTCGACGGCCGTGAAGTCACGCGCCTGGATCAGCGTTCGATTCTGCTCGGCCTGAGTGTGGGCGCACTCGGCAGCCTGCTGCTGGGCGCGGCCATGGCCCACTGGACCGACGCCGCACAACCGTGGCTCGATGCCGCACTGACCGCGTTCAGCCTGGTCGCGCAACTGTGGATGGCGCAGAAACGTCTGCAATGCTGGGCGCTGTGGTTCGTGCTGGATGTGATTTTCGTCGGTCTGTTCCTGTACAAGGGTCTGTACCTCACCGCCGCGCTGTATGCCCTGTTCACCCTGATTGCGCTGCAAGGCTGGCGCGAGTGGCGCGCCGATCCGGCGTTGCAGCGATGAAGGTCGTTGTCCTCACCGGCCCGGAATCCACCGGCAAGAGCTGGCTGGCCGCTGGCCTTCAGGCGCGCTTTGGCGGCCTGCGAGTGGACGAATACGTGCGCTGGTTCATCGAGCAGAATCCACGCGATACCTGCCTCAACGACATCCCCGACATCGCTCGCGGGCAGTTGCAATGGGAAGATCAGGCGCGGGCACAGCAACCGCCATTGCTGATCCTCGACACCCATTTGCTGAGCAACATCCTCTGGAGCCAGACCCTGTTTGGCGACTGTCCGGCGTGGCTGGAACCCGAGCTGCTGGCGCGGCATTACGACCTGCACCTGCTGCTGTCGCCGGAGCAGATCGACTGGACCGACGACGGTCAACGCTGCCAGCCACAACTGAGCGAACGCATGGCGTTCTTTCAGGCTACCCGTGACTGGCTGGAACAGCACGGGCAACCGTTGCAGATCATTCAGGGCGATTGGGATCAACGCCGCGCTCAAGCCTTTGACGCGGTCGCGCGGTTATTGGCTGATTGATCCATCGAATAGCTCCGTTCAGGGCGAAAGTGTCCATTCCTGAAACACCTCCCTCAGCGCAAAGCGGCGAGTTCAATGGCCTTCATCGTTTTGTCAGAACATCTGTTACGTCAGTGAAACAGTCTTCGGCAAACCCCTGTCCCAGAGCTTTGCGCCGCCCTTGACCGTGTGGCTGCCTGCCCGACTGTTTCAATGCTGAAACAGCTTTTGTATCAGCGCTGCACGGCGCATCGCCAACCCATTGAAAATCAACAACAACTCAAAAGCGGCACAGCTTTCGCTCTCTCCTTCCCAACGCTGACAAGAGCCAGCCCACTGAAGAAGGAATTGCCGCCGTGGGGAATATCAATAAAGGCCTGACCTGCCTTCTGCTGATTGGATCAGCCGCCAGCACATTCATCAGTTTCAACGTTCAGGCCGAAGGCAATGGCGTGATCGTTCTCAACCGCGACGTCCAGCCCATTCCCATCGGGCGCAGCGGTGGCAAAGACCCCTACCCAACCACAGTCAATGCCAACCCTTCGGCTCGTATCAATCAAGCGATGACCAGCACCGAGCTCGATGACGGTGAATTTGCCAGTGTAGCCAGTGGCTCTTCGATTCGCGGCAATATCACCACACCCACCGCCAACATGCCTGGCATGAACACCCTGACCAATCCCAACGGCCTGCCCGGCATGGGCGGCGGTCACGGCGGTGGCGCGGGCGGTTCGATTTCCAACACCGTCAACCGTGCGATGAGTTCAGGTCTTGCTCCGCTGACCCGCATGGCCGGAGGTCAATGAGATGAATCGTTCCCTTCTGCTGCTTGCCCTGTTCGGCTGCGCCAGCGCCATGGCCGATCCAGGCTCCGTGAATAACGCCGACATCCAGAACAGTGGCATGCAGTACCGCGGCAACTTCAACGTCAACCAGGCCGCCGGCGACCAGATGCAACAGACCAACACCAAGGCGATCGCCATTGGCACCAATGCCAGCGCCACGACCATTGTCAGGCAAAAGCTGGATACCCCCGCCAACCCTTCGATGAACGCCAGCGCCACCATCGGCGGCACCTCTTTCAGTAATGGCAACGGGATCCTGGGCGTGAACCAGGGCGCCGGTGCCAATAACCAGATGGCCAACGTGACGCGCATCAGCATCAGTGCTGCCCCGCAAAGCGTTGACGACAGCGCCCTGTCACAACAGAACGTGGCGCTTTTACCGAGCTCAGGAGCAACTGGCACCTCACCCGGCAGTCGCCAGGTCACGACAAGTGATCAGGCCTTCACCGGCAGCCGAGGGGTGATTCAGGTGAACCAGAGTGCCGGGGTGGGGAACCGTATGGCTAACACCCTGAGCATCCGGGTCGCTGACTGACCCAAACAACAAAAGCAGTGCAATTAGAAAGTACCAACACTTAACCAACTAATAAGCACGACGGAGAAACACCATGAAACCTACAATGGCTCTCAAACCTCTGGTTTTCGCACTTGCAGCAGTAATGGCAATGGCCGCTCAGGCTGGCGGTAATGATCGTGGTAACGGGCACGGCAATGGTCATGACAACCATGGACCAAAAGGCCCAACCCTGGAACAGCTTCTGCAGATCGGCGCAGGTGCCGGGGCGGCAGTGCTCGACGAACAAAACAGCGATGGCAACGTGGTGAAAAACCAGGGCACTCTCAACAACGCCAACGCCAGCGACTCGCTCAATGGTTCTAACGGCAACATGGGCGCCAACGTTGCTGCCGGCGACGGCAACCAGCAAGACAACGCCGCCGCCTTGGCTACCGCCGATGAAAGCTTCATTTTCGGCACTGCAGTTGCTGCCTCCAGTGCAACTCAAGTCAACAACAACAACTATGTGAAAAACTCGTCAACCTTCAATAACGCTACGCTCAACAACGCAGGCAACAATGGTTCCGGCAACATCGGCATCAACGTGTCCTCCGGCAACTTCAACCAGCAGAAAAACAACCTGGCGATCGCCGTATCCGGTGGCCGCGTAGCCACTGCCGCCGCGTCCGCCAATCAGTCCTCTACTGGCCTGGTTGTAGAAAACAAAGGCGTGCAGGCCTACAAAACTGACACCCTTACCGGCACCTACGCGGCCGCTGGCGTGTTTAAAGCCAAAGGCACTGCAACCATCGAAGACGACAACCATGGCGGTTGGGATAACCGTGGCGGCGGCCACGGCGGCAACGATGACCAGAAAGCCAAGTTCGAAGCCGTGGGTACTTTTGGCCTCGCTGGCGTCACCACTCAGCAAGTGCTGACCAAAGATGGCTGGAAAGCACCTGTTGTGAACAATGCCAACATGACCAACTCGATGAACAACTTCTCCGGCAACGGCGGAGCCAACGTCTCGGCGGGTGTGGGCAACCAACAAAGCAACTCGCTGTCCATCGCTGCAGGTTGCAAAGCCTGCATGTAATCGCGATCGAAACGAAAGCCCCGGAAACGGGGCTTTTCCTCAGTCCGCAAAGGCGTATCGATCATGCGTAAGACTGCCCTTCTCGCTCTGCTTTGCCTGTCCGGCCTGACCCAGGCTGCCCAGATGCCTATCGCTGCCCTGCCCGGCGGCGTGCTCGTCTACAAGGACGTGCAAAGCATTCGTGAACGCAAGTTTGCCGACATCGTCGAACAGAAAACCGATTTCAGTTGCGGCGCCGCCGCACTGGCCACGGTATTGCGCCAGGCCTATTGGCTCGACGTCGATGAGGAGCACATCATCAAAGGCATGCTGGTCAACGCTGACCAGGACCTTGTTCGTACTCAAGGGTTTTCCATGCTGGACATGAAGCGCTACGTAGAAAGCATCGGCATGCGCGCCAGGGGTTACAAGATTCCGCCGGAGAAGCTCGAGGCAGTCACGATCCCGGTGGTGGTACTGTTGGAAATTCGCGGCTACAAGCATTTCGTGGTGCTGCAGCGTTCGGACAAGAACTGGGTTTACATCGGAGATCCGGTTCTAGGTCACAAACGCTACACCCATGATGACTTTGTCAAAGGCTGGAACGGCATTGTCTTCGCCATCGTCGGCCCCGGATACGACAAAACCAACGCATTACGCAGTCCTCCGACCCCGCTGACCGCCAAGAACAAGCTCGATTCTTTCAACCCTGTCAAAGATGCTGAATTGATGGACTTCGGGTTCATACAGAGCGACTTCTTTTAATCGCCGATTATAAAGAAATGGGGCTGGATGTCCCGGGAGCAGCAGATGAAAACCTCATACTGGCTGGCCGCCGCCTGCCTGGCAGCGAGCGCGTCAGGCTATGCCAATGCAGGATTCAAACCCATCGAAATCAAGGACCAGGAGCTCGCCGAGCTGCGTGGTCGTTACGTCATGCCGGGGCGGATCATCAGCTTCGGCATTGTCATGAGCAGTACCTGGCGCAACGCCAGCGGTGATCTGATCGGCGCTGCGACGTCGATGCAAATCCAGGCCGCCACCATCAAACCGGAATTTTATGTCTCGACCATCAAGGAACAGGGCAACGGCAGCACCCCGACTCCGGGCACTGGCAATGTCATTGGTGGTGCGGCACTCAACAGCAGCCAGGGCGTGACCCAAAGCGTACGCGCCGCCGGCGACGGCAACACCGCCAGTAACAACGTGGCGATTAACGTCAAAGAAGCCAACACCCCTCCTCCACTGGCCCCCGCACAAGGCCAGGCGCTGATGTCCGGGCAGACCATCGGTGCCAGCAATGCCGCCGGCAGCGTCGCCGTTTCGGCCAGCAGCGGTGGGGTGCAAATGGCGATTCAGGCTTCGGGCAATCAGGGCACCGCCCTGCAACAAGTCGCCCAGGGTGGCCTGCTGCAGAACACTCGCCTGCTGGGCAGCGCCAACGTGGTCAACAACATGACCCAACTCAATGTTGTGCTTAACAATAACGGCATCAGCCCCGGCGCACTGGACTGCAACCTGACTCAACTCAGGGCACTACGCAATATCGGATATTGAACTACGCTGAGTCTCGATCATTGGGCTTAAAGGGACGGCTTATTCATGTATCGATCAGTATCACTGCGCGCCGCTGTATGTTTGAGTACCCTTCTACCCGCGGCGATGCTGCAAGCAGCTCCCGACGCAGATGTGGAGACCCTGAAACAGGAACTTCTGGAGCTGAA
>Ga0213823_1002113_pt1 | contig 10998 bp, 10 predicted proteins | sample MC6MC0907MG_FD_179887 | JGI IMG/M metagenome (GOLD analysis project Ga0213823, IMG submission 179887) | Enriched soil aggregate microbial communities from Iowa State University, Ames, United States - MC6-MC0907-MG | ecosystem: Environmental > Terrestrial > Soil > Unclassified | place: USA: Iowa...
GCGTGCGCGCGGGGAATTCCCGCTCTCTTATCAACTCTTTCATGGGATTATCGAACGTGACTGAACGCTATTTTGTCACCGGAACCGACACTGAAGTCGGTAAAACCGTCGCCAGCTCGGCGCTGTTGCAGGCGGCGCGTTTGCAGGGATTCATCACCGCCGGGTACAAACCGGTCGCCTCCGGCAGCGAGATAACGCCGGAAGGCTTGCGCAACTCCGACGCGCTGGCGCTGCAACGCCACAGCACGCTTGCACTGCCGTATCAGGCGGTGAATCCGTACACCTTCGCCGAGCCAACTTCTCCGCACATCATCAGCGCCGACGAGCAGCGTCCGATTGCGTTTTCGGTTCTCTCTGCAGGTCTGCGCGCGCTGGAGCAGCAGGCGGAATGGGTGCTGGTCGAAGGGGCAGGCGGCTGGTTTACGCCGCTCTCGGCGCATCAGACGTTTGCTGACTGGGTGCAGGAGGAACGGCTGCCAGTGATCCTGGTCGTGGGCGTTAAGCTTGGCTGTATCAACCACGCGATGCTCACCGCGCAGGCGATTCAGCAGGCCGGTTTACGCTTCGCAGGCTGGATCGCCAACGACGTGGTGGCCCCTGGTAAACGTCATCAGGAGTATCTTGCGACGCTGAAAAACGTGCTTTTTGCGCCGTTCCTCGGGGAGATCCCCTGGCTTGCTGAGGGCGCAGAGCAGGCCGAGACCGGGCAGTATCTCGATCTCAGCGTCTTGCATCCAGCGACATCCAGTGGGCGATAAGCTCATCATCCAGCTCGTTAACGTGGCCCTGAGCCACGTTACGCCCGCGATACAGCACGCAAAAACGATCGGCCACCCGGCGAATAAACGACAGCTGCTGTTCCGCTAACAGCACCGTCATTCCCAGCTCCCGACTCAACCGCATCAGCAGTTGCCCAAGCCGGATGGCAAAGGTGCTTCCCGCGCCGTGCAGCGGCTCGTCCAGAATCAGCAGGCGAGGGCGGCAAATGAGCGCATTGGCCAGCGCCAGCTGGTACTGCTCGTCGGGCGACATTCCCGTCGCTCTGGCGTGGCGCAGCGGCCACAGCTGGGGAAACAACTCGTAAATATCACTGCTCGCCGCCGCATCGGGCGCACCTTTGGCGCGCATGGCGACGTGCAGATTCTCCTCGACGGTGAGCTGAGAGAAAATACGCCGGTCCTGTGAGACATAGCCAATGCCCGGCATCGCGCACTGCTCAGGTGCAGCGCTGCTCAAATTGCACGGTGGCGCGCCCGCTTCATGCCAGATGATGGTGCCGCTCTCGATGGGCAACTGGCCGGTGATGCAGTTGATAAGCGTGGTTTTCCCCATACCCGGCAGCCCGATAACGCCTGTACACATCCCTGGCGGCAAATCCAGATCGACATTCCACAGCGTGTGCTGACTTCCATAGAACTGATTAACGGCGCGCAGACTTAGCATATTTCACTCCTTAAAACGCATGAGGGATGAGACGTCTCAGGATAATCTGCAAAACCCTTGCCATAACCGATGGCGTGGTTCGATATGCTGCACTTTTCAGATTTGGCTCACAGCCGTGAAAAGGGCGGGCTGTGCACATAATGACGGAAATGTGATTAAGATCTCGCCAGTCGGTTATGCGCGGTGGGGCTGAATATCATCAAAAAAGAGCTATAAATATTTTTTACGGACATGCCCTTGGGAAAAACCGGGAATTTGCGGAGTCGCGGTCTGTACGGGCTGGAAGCACTTATCCACTATTCCTGTGGATAACCATGTGCATTAGAGTTAGAAAACCTGAGGCAAGCGAGAGAAGACGCGGCCTGCGCATGAATTGATGCGAAACGCGGCTTTAAGAAATATCTTCTATGAATTAACGAGTTAGACAAAAGCAATCATCGTCATGAAAGTGTCACTGACTGCCATAAAACTATCATTACGTGGCTTGACAAATGTTAAAAATAGAAATGTTCTGGGGATAACCGAACATTGCTGGTGTTTTATCTCGTCACAGCCTAAATTTTGGCCCCTTTTGCGCTCATCAGGCGGATGCTAATCCAGATATCCTTACACGCCACTGGTTTTACATCCAGTATTTATTACTGGCAAATTTGCCAGCCGCGAGTAAAATTACTCACCTGCCGCTTTTTCCGTCATCAGGTTGTCGCCCATGAGTAAATTGTTCAAACTGAATTCTGCTTTCCGTCCGTCTGGCGATCAGCCGGATGCGATCCGTCGCCTGAAAGAGGGTCTGGAAGACGGGCTGGCGCACCAGACCCTGCTGGGTGTGACCGGTTCGGGCAAAACCTTTACCGTTGCCAACGTGATTGCGGATCTGCAGCGCCCGACGATGGTGCTGGCCCCTAACAAAACGCTGGCGGCGCAGCTGTATGGCGAGATGAAAGAGTTCTTCCCGGAAAACGCCGTTGAATATTTCGTCTCCTACTATGATTACTACCAGCCGGAAGCCTACGTACCCAGCTCAGACACCTTTATCGAGAAGGATGCTTCGGTCAACGAACATATCGAACAGATGCGTCTGTCGGCAACGAAAGCGCTGCTTGAGCGTCGGGATGTGATCGTGGTGGCGTCGGTCTCCGCCATCTATGGTCTGGGCGATCCGGATCTTTACCTCAAGATGATGCTGCACCTGACCATCGGGATGATTATCGATCAGCGCGCGATTTTACGCCGTCTGGCGGAGCTGCAGTATGCCCGTAACGACCAGGCGTTCCAGCGCGGTACTTTCCGCGTGCGCGGCGAAGTGATCGACATCTTCCCGGCAGAATCCGACGATCTGGCCCTGCGCGTTGAGCTGTTTGACGAGGAGGTCGAGCGTCTGTCGCTGTTTGATCCCCTGACCGGCCACGTTGAGTCGGTGATTCAGCGCTTTACCATCTACCCGAAAACCCACTACGTCACCCCGCGCGAGCGTATCGTGCAGGCGATGGAAGAGATCAAAGTGGAGCTGGCGGACCGTCGTAAAGTGCTGCTGGCGAATAACAAACTGCTCGAAGAGCAGCGCCTGAGCCAGCGTACGCAGTTCGATTTAGAGATGATGAACGAGCTGGGTTACTGCTCGGGCATCGAAAACTACTCGCGTTATCTCTCCGGGCGTGGTCCTGGCGAGGCACCGCCGACCCTGTTCGATTATCTCCCGGCTGACGGTCTGCTGGTGGTGGACGAATCTCACGTCACTATTCCGCAGATCGGCGGCATGTATCGCGGTGACCGCGCGCGTAAAGAGACGCTGGTGGAGTACGGTTTCCGTCTGCCGTCGGCGCTCGATAACCGCCCGATGAAATTTGAAGAGTTCGAGGCGCTGGCCCCGCAAACGATCTACGTGTCGGCCACGCCGGGGAACTACGAGCTGGAGAAATCCGGTGATGAAGTTATCGATCAGGTGGTGCGTCCAACGGGCCTGCTGGACCCTATTATCGAAGTTCGCCCGGTGGGAACGCAGGTGGACGATCTGCTCTCAGAGATCCGCGCTCGCGCATCGGTTAACGAGCGTGTGCTGGTCACTACGCTAACCAAACGTATGGCGGAAGACTTGACCGAGTATCTGGAAGAGCACGGGGAGCGCGTGCGCTATCTGCACTCGGATATCGATACCGTTGAGCGTATGGAGATCATTCGCGATTTACGTCTTGGCGAGTTTGACGTGCTGGTGGGGATCAACCTGTTGCGAGAAGGTCTCGACATGCCGGAGGTGTCGCTGGTGGCGATTCTGGATGCCGACAAAGAGGGCTTCCTGCGTTCTGAGCGCTCCCTGATTCAGACCATTGGCCGCGCGGCGCGTAACATCAACGGGAAAGCGATTCTGTACGGTGACAAAATTACGGCGTCGATGGCGAAAGCGATCGGCGAAACGGAACGTCGGCGTGAGAAACAGCAGCAGTACAACGAAGAGCATGGCATCACCCCGCAGGGGCTGAACAAGAAAGTGGTGGATATTCTGGCGCTGGGTCAGGGGATTGCGAAAACCAAAGGCCGCGGAAAAGCGCGTCATCCGGTTGAGGCCGATGCGGTGGAGGTGCTGCTGACACCGAAAGCGCTGCAGCAGAAAATCCACGAGCTGGAAGGGCAGATGATGCAGCATGCGCAGAATCTGGAGTTTGAAGAGGCGGCGCAGCTTCGCGATCAGCTGCATAAGCTGCGCGATCTGTTTATCGCGGCGTCGTAACTCGCATTGCCGGGCAGCATTGCGTCTGCCCGGCTAACCGTTCGGATGCGTTGTCGGCCCGGTTAGCGTAACGCCACCGGGCGCAGTTCGGTTATCCCAACGCCTGAATCGCTTTTTCCAGCGCCAGGCGCAGCAAATGCCGGTCGTGGCGATATTTAATATCACTCGCTTCCAGCTCTGTCTGCACTACCACACGGTCTTCCATACCTGAAATATCCACCTTCGGCCCTACAACCACGCCGTCGATGATTTTTTTACCGACGTACTGCTCCATCAGATTGAGTTTATCGGCAAGCGAAAGGCTGGCGGCGGCAGGGCTAAGCTCTTTCCCAAGATTACCGATATACACCATCGGCGCGGGTGTTCTGCGCAGCGCCTGGGCCAGCTCTTTTACCAGCAGCAGCGGCATCAGGCTGGTGTAAAAGCTGCCAGGGCCGATGAGGATCAGATCCGCTTCGCTGATTGCTTCCACCGCTTCGCGCGTGGCGGGAACAGTCGGGTAGGTCATCAGCTCTTTGGGCGGGACTACCAGCTGGTCAATATTGACCTCGCCGTAAACTTCATGCCCTTCCATGTCGATCGCCATCAAATCGACCGGTTGTTCCGACATAGGAATCAGGAAAGCATCCACTTTCAGCAGATTACGGATTAAATTGATCGCCTCAAGTGGGCGTACGCTCAGGTGATCCAGCGCCTTTAACATCAGATTTCCGAGGTTATGCCCGGAAAGTTCCCCGTTACCGCCAAAACGATACTCAAACATCGCCGATGCGACGCTTTGTTCGGTAATTAACTGGTTAAGACAATTACGCATATCGCCCCAGGCGATGCCGCCTTCTGAACGACGAATACGACCTGTTGAGCCACCGTTATCGGTGGTGGTCACGATCCCGGTGAGCCTGGAGCCCAGCGAGGATAATGACGACATAACCCGCCCCAGCCCATGCCCTCCGCCGAGAGCGACCACACGGTCAAGATCCGCAAAAGTGCGATTGCGCATACAGATTCCTTATGACATTTGATCCGCGTAACAGTAACCCAACTACCCCTAAAAGACGATGCCCGACCCCTGTCAAAATGACGTATATCAATGCGAAACATTGATTTTTACGTATTCTGTAGTGAAAGTGCACGATCAGGTCGCTATATATATAATTATATAGCGAAATCGGCGAATGGCGAAAGCGCCATTTCCGCGCTACTATCGGCATAACCCACGTTTTCAAATTTGAAAACATACACTCTAGCCCTGGCGCCTGTGTCACACGATATGGCGCCCTGGCCGTGACGGAAACGTCACCAGGGTACAGAAAGAAATGACTGTGCCTCCCGTACTGGAAAGGTGTACATGGCTTCTCAACTCACAGATGCTTTCGCGCGTAAGTTTTTCTATTTACGTCTGTCGATTACCGATGTGTGCAATTTTCGTTGCACCTATTGCCTGCCAGACGGCTACAAGCCGGGCAGCGTCACCAATAACGGATTTCTTTCCGTCGAGGAAGTGCGCCGCGTCACGCGTGCGTTTTCTGAGCTTGGCACGGAAAAAGTGCGTCTCACGGGTGGTGAACCCTCTCTGCGTCGTGATTTTCCCGACATCATCGCCGCCATTCGTGAAAACGAGAACATTCGCCAAATCGCCGTCACCACCAATGGCTATCGCTTGGCCCGCGATGTGGCCCAGTGGCGCGATGCGGGTCTCACGGCCATCAACGTCAGCGTCGACAGCCTCGATGCGCGCCAGTTTCACGCCATCACCGGGCAGGATAAGTTTCGCCAGGTGATGGAGGGGATCGATGCGGCGTTCGAAGCCGGTTTCGACAAAGTCAAAGTCAATACGGTGCTGATGCGCGATGTAAACCATCACCAGCTCGACACCTTCCTCGCGTGGGTCAAACCCCGCCGCATTCAACTGCGTTTTATTGAGCTGATGGAGACGGGCGAGGGCAGCGACCTGTTCCGTCGTCATCATATCTCCGGCATGGTGCTGCGCGATGCGCTGCTGAAGCGCGGCTGGATCCACCAGATTCGCCAACGCAGCGACGGCCCGGCGCAGGTCTTTTGTCACCCGGATTATGAAGGGGAAATTGGGCTTATCATGCCCTATGAGAAAGACTTCTGCGCCACCTGTAACCGTCTGCGCGTCTCGTCTGTGGGCAAGCTGCATCTGTGCCTGTTCGGCGACGGCGGCGTGGATCTTCGCGATCTGCTGGAAGACGATGCGCAGCAGGAGGCCCTCGAAGCGCGCATTTCTGCTGCTCTGACGCATAAAAAACAGACCCATTTCCTGCATCAGGGCGACACCGGGATTACACAAAACCTGTCTTACATCGGCGGGTAATCGGCTTAAAAGGAACCAGAAAATGAGTCAGGTCAGCGCTGAATTTATTCCGACGCGTATTGCTATTCTTACCGTTTCTGAACGTCGTGGTGAGGAGGATGACACCTCCGGCCACTGGCTGCGCGATGCCGCCCACGAGGCAGGGCACAGCATCATTGATAAAGCGATAGTGAAAGAGAACCGCTACGCCATTCGCGCTCAGGTCTCCCAGTGGATCGCCAGCGCAGAGGTGCAGGTGGTATTGATCACCGGCGGCACCGGTTTTACCGCAGGCGATCAGGCGCCAGAAGCGCTGCTGCCGCTCTTCGACCGCGAAATCCAGGGCTTTGGCGAAGTGTTCCGGATGCTCTCCTTTGAGGAGATCGGTACGTCCACGCTACAGTCGCGCGCCGTGGCCGGTATCGCCAACAACACCCTGATTTTCGCCATGCCAGGCTCTACCAAAGCTTGCCGCACCGCGTGGGAGAACATCATCGCTCCGCAGCTGGATGCCCGCACTCGTCCGTGTAACTTTCATCCTCATTTGAAGAAATAAGCTATGTCGCAATTGACCCACATTAACGCCGCTGGCGAAGCGCATATGGTGGATGTTTCCGCCAAGGCCGAAACGGTGCGTGAAGCGCGCGCCGAGGCTTTCGTAACCATGTTGCCAGAAACCCTGGCGATGATTATCGACGGCAGCCACCACAAGGGTGACGTTTTCGCTACCGCGCGTATCGCCGGAATTCAGGCCGCAAAACGCACCTGGGATCTTATCCCGCTGTGTCACCCGCTGATGCTCAGCAAGGTTGAAGTGAGCCTGCAGGCTGAGCCGGAGCACAACCGCGTGCGTATCGAGACACTGTGCCGTCTGACCGGCAAAACAGGCGTCGAGATGGAAGCCTTAACGGCGGCCTCGGTTGCGGCGCTCACCATTTACGATATGTGCAAAGCGGTGCAGAAGGATATGGTGATTGGCCCGGTTCGTCTGCTGGCGAAAAGTGGCGGCAAATCCGGTGATTTCAGGGCGGACAATCATGATTAAAGTGCTTTTTTTTGCTCAGGTGCGTGAGCTTGTGAATACCGACAGCCTGACGCTCGAGACGCCGTTCGACAACGTAGAAGCCCTGCGAGCCCATCTGGCGGCGCAAGGCGATCGCTGGGCGCTGGCGCTCGAAGAGGGAAAACTGCTGGCGGCGGTGAATCAGACGCTGGTGGAGTTTTCCCATCCGCTTAACGCCGGTGATGAAGTGGCCTTTTTCCCGCCGGTCACAGGGGGTTAATCATGGCTGACACGCGGATTATTGTTGGACCGGAACGCTTCAATGTCGGCACGGAATACAGCTGGCTGGCCGAGCGCGACGAAGACGGCGCGGTGGTGACATTTACCGGTAAAGTCCGGAACCATAATCTGGGGGAGAGTGTGAGCGCGCTGACCCTCGAGTATTATCCGGGGATGACGGAAAAGTCGCTTGCCACTATCGTGGAAGAGGCCCGTCAGCGCTGGCCACTTGGACGTGTCACGGTGATTCACCGCGTCGGCGAAATGTGGCCTGGCGAAGAGATTGTCTTTGTTGGCGTCACCAGCTCGCACCGCGGTAGCGCGTTCGATGCCGGTGAATTTATTATGGATTATCTCAAAACCCGCGCGCCGTTCTGGAAGCGTGAAGCCACACCGGAAGGGGAACGCTGGGTGGAATCGCGTGACAGCGACAAGCAGGCTGCCAGCCGCTGGTAACCGGATGGCGCGGATGTGTTAATCTTAAAAGGTGTGCCCACTTAATCAGGAGTTATCATGGACCGATTTCCACGTTCGGATTCAATCGTTCAGCAGACGCGTAGCGGCCTGCAAACCTATATGGCGCAGGTGTACGGCTGGATGACCTGCGGTCTGCTGTTAACCGCGTTTATCGCGTGGTACGCAGCCAATACCCCCGAACTGATGATGTTTATCTTTTCCAGCAAAATCACCTTCTTTGGGCTGATTATCGCCCAGCTGGCGCTGGTGTTTGTGCTTTCCGGACTGGTGCAAAAGCTCAGTGCGGGCATGGCGACCACGCTGTTTATGCTCTATTCGGCGCTGACCGGCCTGACGCTCTCCAGTATTTTTATCGTCTACACCTACTCCTCTATCGCCAGCACCTTTGTGGTGGCCGGTGGGATGTTTGGTGCCATGAGCCTTTACGGCTACACCACCAAACGCGATTTGAGCGGTTTCGGCAATATGCTGTTTATGGCGCTAATCGGGATTGTGCTGGCATCGCTGGTGAACTTCTGGCTGAAAAGCGAAGCGCTGATGTGGGCGGTGACGTACATCGGGGTGATTGTGTTTGTCGGCCTGACGGCGTATGACACTCAGAAGCTGAAAAACATCGGCGAGCAGATCGACGTGCGTGACAGCGGTAACCTGCGCAAATACGCCATTCTTGGCGCGTTAACGCTCTATCTGGACTTCATCAACCTGTTCCTGATGCTGCTGCGGATTTTCGGTAACCGCCGCTGATTGCTGTGCCCGGCGGCGTTTACGCCTGCCGGGCATGCCATTCGTCGTTTGGTCAGTGGACCGCCACCCGCATTTTGTTATTTCGCCATCGCTTTCTCATTCTTCGCCCGCAGCTTTTTCGCCCGACTCTCCAGAATCAAATAGCCGACCGTCGCCAGTGCCAGCGGCAGGAAGTAGTACAACATTCGATAGGCCAGCAGCGCCGCGATAATCGTGCCGTGGGACACGTGTTCCCCCGCCAGCAGGGCAATAAACACCGCTTCTAACACCCCGATCCCGGCCGGAATGTGGACAATCACCCCGGCAATACTGCTCACCAGCAGCACGCCAAGCACGAAGAAATAGTTCACCTCTTCACCGATCAGCAGCCAGATAATGGCCCCCATTACCATCCAGTTAGCGCTGGAGATCACCATCTGCACCAGCGCGAACTTCCACGATGGCAGCACCAGTTTCTGCCCTTTGACGGTCATATGACGGCGTTTAGCGAATGCGCAGGCCCAGAGATACGCCGCGATGATCAGCAACAGGACGATGCCCAATATCCGCAGCGTCGTTTCGTCGATATACCAGTGGGCCGGAAGCTGCACCACGCCAATGGTGAAAATCACCCCGCCGAGCAGGATATACCCGAGCCAGTTTGTGGTGATGCTTAGCGAGAAAATGCGCGTGATGGTACTGCCCGGCAGCCCGAGGCGCGAATAGAGGCGGTAGCGCATGCCGATGCCGCCCACCCAGGTGCTGAGGGTCAGGTTAAAGGCGTAGCAGATAAACGACACCAGCATTACCTGGCGTTTCGCCAGCTTATGCCCGCAGTAGGCGCGGCCCAGCAGGTCGTAGCAGCCGTAAATCAGATAACTGACGATCACCAGTCCGACGGCGCTGAGCAGCACCAGCCGGTTATAGTTGCGGATGACTTTCCACACCTCTTCCCAGTCAATTTTCTGCGCGTATACCACCAGCAGCACGGCAACGGCAATGAAAAACAGCCAGGTGAGAATGCGTTTAGCCAGCCGCCAGCGCGGATGTGATTTGCTCATTACGGTTTCACCCCTGAGTTTTCGGCTTCAACCCGATCCTGGGTCTCCATTTCCGGCTGAACAGGCGCCGGCACCAGTGCGAGCTTGGGCGTATGAGCCGGCAGCCAGCCTACCAGCGCCGGGAAGTGGCGCAGGAAGTGAAACACCACCACGCTTTTGGTCAGATTCCACCAGGTGCGTTTCGGCACCATCGAATCATCTACCCGCACGCAATCGCGAGCGATAATGCCCGTAAGATTGTCGCGCAGGGTCTGGTTAAATGCGCGATCGTGGATGATCAGGTTAGCCTCCAGATTAAGGGACAGGCTCAGGGGATCGAGATTACTAGAGCCAACGGTCGCCCAGTGATCGTCCATCAGCGCCACTTTTCCGTGCAGCGGGCGGCGGCGATACTCGTAAATCTGCACGCCACCTTTGACCAGATAGTCGTACAGCAGCCGCGCACCGACGGTGACAATCGGCATATCCGGCTCGCCCTGTACAATCAGTTTGACCCGCACCCCACGCCGTGCGGCATTGCGCATGGCATGCAGCAGACGGTAGCCAGGGAAGAAATAGGCGTTGGCGATGATCACTTCGCGCTTCGCATTGGCGAGCATCTTCAGATAGTGGCGTTCAATATCGTCCCGATGCTCGTCGTTATCGCGCCAGATAAACAGCGCCTGCGCCTCACCGGGCTGGCGGTTTTCTTCCGGACGATGATGGCGTTTCCACCAGCGGCGCACCGCCGACTGCCCCGGCAGATTTTCCAGCTCAAAGAGCAAGATATCCTGCACCACCGGGCCTTCGACTTTCACCGCATAATCCTGCTTCGCCTCCGGGCCGTAGTCGGACATGTGCTCGTCGGAGTAGTTGATCCCGCCCACGAACGCGACGTTGCCATCCACCACCACAATTTTGCGGTGCATCCGGCGAAACACGTTGGTACGCATGCCGAAGAGCGGCGGGCGCGGATCGTAATAGCGGAACA
>Ga0213823_1002114_pt1 | contig 10997 bp, 10 predicted proteins | sample MC6MC0907MG_FD_179887 | JGI IMG/M metagenome (GOLD analysis project Ga0213823, IMG submission 179887) | Enriched soil aggregate microbial communities from Iowa State University, Ames, United States - MC6-MC0907-MG | ecosystem: Environmental > Terrestrial > Soil > Unclassified | place: USA: Iowa...
CCCATCGACAAGCGCAAGTAAAACCAAGCGGAAGTAAAACCGATCGAGGGCGCGGCATGGCCACCTGTATTCACTTTTCCGAAGAGGTACTGCTATGTCTGCCCCGATCTCGAACGTCCGTCCCGAGCCCGACCAGGTCCTGGCCGATATCGCGGACTACGTGCTCAACTATGAAGTCCGCAGCGATCTGGCGTACGAGACCGCGCGCAACTGCCTGATCGACACGCTGGGCTGCGGCCTTGAAGCGCTGGAATATCCGGCGTGCAGGAAGCTGCTGGGTCCGGTCGTGCCGGGCACCGTAGTGCCGCAAGGCGCCAAGGTGCCCGGCACGCAGTTCCAGCTTGACCCGGTCCAGGCGGCGTTCAACATCGGCACGATGATCCGCTGGCTGGACTTCAACGACACCTGGCTCGCGGCCGAATGGGGCCACCCGTCCGACAACCTGGGCGGCATCCTTGCCACAGCCGACTGGCTGTCGCGCACGGCGGTCGCGGCGGGCAAGCCGCCCCTGTCCATGCGCGACGTGCTGACCGGCATGATCAAGGCACACGAAATCCAGGGCTGCATCGCGCTGGAAAACTCCTTCAACAAGGTCGGCCTGGACCACGTCGTGCTGGTCAAGGTGGCGTCCACCGCCGTCGTGGCGCAAATGCTGGGGCTGACCCGTGACGAAGTGATCAACGCGGTGTCGCTTGCCTGGGTCGACGGCCAGAGCCTGCGCACCTATCGACACGCCCCCAACACCGGCAGCCGCAAGAGCTGGGCGGCCGGCGATGCCACCAGCCGCGCGGTGCGTCTGGCGCTGATCGCGCGTACCGGCGAAATGGGTTATCCATCGGTGCTGACTGCCAAGACCTGGGGCTTTTACGACGTGCTTTTCAAGGGGCAGCCGTTCAAGTTCCAGCGGCCTTATGGCAGCTACGTGATGGAAAACGTGCTGTTCAAGATTTCCTTTCCCGCTGAGTTCCATGCGCAGACCGCCGTGGAATGCGCCATGCAGCTCCACGGTCTGCTCAAGTCCCTGGGTAAAAGCGCCGACGACATCAAGCAGATCCGGATCCGCACGCACGAGGCGTGCATCCGCATCATCGACAAGAAGGGACCACTGAACAATCCTGCCGACCGTGACCACTGCATTCAGTACATGGTGGCCGTTCCGGTGCTGTTCGGGCGCCTGACCGCGGGCGACTACGAAGACGAGATCGCGCAGGATCCGCGCATCGACGCGCTGCGCGCCAAGATCGTCTGCGTGGAAGACCCCGCGTTCACGAGCGATTATCACAACCCCGCTAAGCGCTCGATCGCCAACGCACTGACCGTGCAGTTCAACGACGGCTCGGCGCTGGATGAAATCGTCTGCGAATATCCCATCGGCCACAAGCGCCGCCGCGCCGACGGCATTCCGCTGCTGGAGGCCAAATTCCGCACCAACCTGGCCCGTGTGTTTCCGCCCCGTCAGCAGCAGCGCATTTTGGCGGCGTCGCTGGATCAGGAGACGCTGGAAGCGATGCCGGTCCATGAATATATGGATTTGTACGTGATCTGAGGTTGTCCGGCTGACGGGAGGTGTAAGCGGCAGGCGTCTGCTCTGCTCACACCGGCGCGCATACAATGCGGCTTTCCTCCATCGGATCGCGCCATGGCCATGCTCTGGGTCAAGACCTTTCACATCGTCTTCATCGCTTCCTGGTTTGCCGGATTGTTTTATCTGCCGCGCATCTTCGTGAATCTGGCGCAGACCTCGGACACTGCTGTCCAGGAAACGCTGCTCGGCATGGCGCGCCGCCTGTACCGCTTCACCACCATCCTGGCGGTCGTGGCCATCATTTTCGGGATGTGGCTGTACGTGGGTTACCGCATCGGCGTGGGCCCGGGCAATGGCTGGATGCACGCCAAGCTCTTTTTCGTGCTGCTCGTCATCGGCTACCATCACGCCTGTGGCCTCATGCTGCGCAAGTTCGAACAGGGCAAGAACACCCGTTCGCACAAGTTCTATCGCTGGTTCAACGAAGTTCCCGTCTTGCTGCTCTTGGTGGTGGTGGCGCTGGTCGTCGTCAAACCCTTCTGATACCCCTACCTTTGCACATTCGCCAGGATTCGTATGTCCTCTGATGAACAGGACCGCCCGCGCAAGACGCTGACGATCAAGAAAACGGCCCGCGACGCCCAAGCCGAGGGCGCTGCCAAACGCACCCGCGCCGGCGCCCGCGCGCGCCTGGTCGCGCAGATCGAGCGCGCCCGCGACAACACCGAACGCCAGAAAGACCCCGAGGGCTACCAGCGGCGCCAGGAAGAAGAGGCCCGCAGCGCCCGCAGGCCGTCCGGCGCGGGCCGCGATGCGCCCGCCCGTGGCACGTCGCCGCGTTCGGGGCAGTCGCGGTCTGGTCAGTCACGCCCCGGGCAGGCCGAGCGCGGCCAGTACGACCGCGGTCCGTCCGACCGTAGCCCGTACGACCGAGGTCCTTCCGATCGCGGCCAATCCGACCGTCCCTCGGCGCGCCGTGGCGCTTCGGACCGCACCCGCGCGGACGACAGCCGCCGTGGCGACGGCCGCCGCGATGACGGCCGCCGCGATGACGCACCCGGCTCGCGCGCAGGCCGCACGCCGCAGCGCGCGCCGCGCTTGCGTGATGACCAGTACATTGCCCCGGCGACGCCGGCCGGCCGTTTCTACGATCCGTTCGAAGACGACGGCCCCGCCCCCGAATTCGCCCAAGAGCCCGACCACACCGCAGCATCCGACGACGCGCAGCAATCCGATTTCGCGCACGAAGCCGATGCAGATCACGACTGGGATGCCCCGCGCGAGCGCGCCGCCCCCCGCGTCGATGTCCGCAGCCGCCGTCCCCGCGAGCCGCGTCAAGCTGAGACCTTCACCGTCTTCGCCCCCTGCCCCCAAGGCCTGGAAGAAGCGCTGACCGCCGAAATGCAGGCCCTCGGCTACGAAGACGCCAAGGCAGGCCGGGCGGGCTGCTCATTCACGTCGGACTGGTCCGGCATCCAGCGCGCCAACCTGTACTCGCGTCTGGCCACCCGCATTCTGGTGCAGGTGGCGCACGCCGAGATCTCGCACGAAGACGACATCCTGGATCTGGCCCGCGATACGCCCTGGGAACGCTGGTTCGGCGCCGAACAGACGCTGCGTGTGGACACCTCGGCCATCAAGAGCCCGGTGCAGAGCCTGCAGTACTGCAACCTGCGCGCCAAGGACGGTATCTGCGACCGCCTGCGCGAACTCGAAGGCGAGCGCCCCAGCATCGACACGGTACGCCCCGATGCACGCGTACACCTTTTCCTGACGGGTCACACAGCCACGTTGTACCTGGACACCTCGGGCGAATCCCTGTTCAAGCGCGGCTGGCGCCTGGACAAAGGCGAGGCGCCACTGCGCGAAAACCTGGCCGCCGGCATGCTGGCGCTGGCGGGCTGGGATCCGGCGGCGCCGCTGCTGGATCCCTTCTGCGGCTCCGGCACGATTCTGATCGAGGCGGCCTGGATCGCGCTGGGTGTGCCCCCGGGCATCTCGCGCCCGTTCGGTTTCGAACGTCTGCGTGACCACGATGCGTACCGCTGGCGCGACCTTAAGGAAGACGCCCGCGCCCGCATCCTGCCGCAGCTGGACGCGCCGCTGGTAGGCTACGACCTCAATCCCCTGGCCATCGAATACGCCCGCAACAACGCCGAGCGCGCCTGGCTGACGGCCGACTCGATCCGTTTTGAAGTGGGCGACGCCCGCGACGTGACGGCGCCCGCCGACCACGGCTGGATCGTCACCAACCCGCCTTACGGCGAGCGCATGGGCGCGGAGCAGGACGCCGACCTGTGGCGCGACTGGGCCACCTGCCTGAAACGCAATTTCGCGGGGTGGGAGCTGCACGTCATCACCAGCGACCTGACGCTGCCCAACCAGATGCGCTTGAAGCCCAAGCGGCGCGTCCCCTTGCACAACGGCGCGCTCGATTGCCGCCTGTTCGGCTTCGAGCTGGTCGCCGCCGGCTACCGCGACGCCTGAGCGCGTTTTGCCCCCTGCGGCACACGCCGCGGGGGCGCCCCTTCCTTGATTCCGCCAGCATCCCACGTTGTAAAAGCGCCGCAACATGCGGCGCCTATCTTTGCTTATGGTGCCCGGCCGCGCGGTTTTGGGGCATCATCAGCACCAAGGTGTTGCCAGGTTGCACCAGCTTGAATCGGCCTCTTGCATAGTTTCAGGGTAAACCCCTATAATCCGGGTTATCCCTAGTAGCAAACAACTGTGCAAGCCCGTGGAGGCTATTGTGATCAACCCGAACAACACCATTCGCCTGACCGACGAACTCGAGCGTCAACTGATGCTCCAGGCTATCGAAGAACAATTCCGCCCGCATCCGATGCGGGCGTTGGCTGCAGGCCTGCGCAAGCTGGCCCACGGCATCAAGGCTCTGGCCGGCAAGACGAGCGCCAAGAACGCGCATTCCGCTGCCTAAGCTGGGCCCAGGCCTTCGGGCCTAACGATTTTCCCCTTGGGGGCTGCATAGCCCCTTTTATAGACCCGCCCTCACCGGCGGGTTTTTTTTGCGCGAACGCCGCGCTGAAGCGGCAGTGGCAAGGGTTTGCCCCGCCGCCCGGCCGCCCGGCCGCCCCGCCGCCCGGCCGCCCGGCCGCCCGAAGGCGGGGCAGCTCCCTCGGGGGCAGCAAGCGCGCATCGCGCGCGGCGTGGGGTCAACAATTTATGGATAATACGCGTCCATGAATGACGCCCACCTCGACGAGACGCCCAATCGGCTGCGCCGGTTTGCCTGCATGATGTACGAAGCCGTCCTGCTGTTCGGCGTCGTGTTCCTCGCGGGTTACCTGCTGGATACCCTCACCCAAAGCCGCAATGCGCTGGAATTGCGGGCCGCCCGGCAGGCGTGGCTGTTCGTGGCGATCGGCGCCTACTTCGTGCTGTGCTGGCGCCGCCGCGGCCAGACGCTGCCCATGAAGACCTGGAACATCCGGTTGGTGGACCGACACGGCAACACGCCGTCGACCGGCCTGCTGATCCTGCGCTACATCCTGGCCTGGCCGCTGGTGCTGGCAGGAGCCGCCGTGGTCTGGGGCGCGGCGCTGGCTACCGGTTGGCCGTCCGTGGACATGTTTATCGTGGCGGCCCCCTTTGCCATCTTCATCTGGTCATGGTTTGACCCGGACGGTCAGTTCCTGCACGACCGGATCCTGGGCACGCGCCTGCGCAATGCGCCGCAGGCCAAGAAAGCGCGCTGACCGGCACGCTCGGCGGCACGCGGCCGGCATCGCCGTTTGATGCTTGCCAAGCCGCCCGCTATTTCGCGCGCCTGTTCAGAAAGATGACAGCCGCACGCCCGGACAATGAGGCCCCATTTAATTTACGGCTTCATTCTCACCATGCGCGCATTCCTTTCCCGCCTGTCGCTGGCCTTCGCCAGCGCGCTGTTGTTCCTGCACGCAGGCGCGTCCGCCCAAAACGCATCGGCCCAGCAGGAAATCGAAGCGGCTTCAAAGGCCGCCTTCGCCGCCGCCCGGCAAGGGCCGACCGACGTGACACTGGGCGACCAGGCCACGCTGAAGCTGCCCCAGACCATGTTCTTCGTGCCGCGCCCGCAGGCCGACCGGTTGATGCAGGCCTATGGCAACGGCAAGGATCCTTCTCTGCTGGGCGTCGTGATGCCCAAGAGCGACGACGAGGATTGGGTCGTCACTGTCAATTTCGACAAGGCCGGCTACATCAAGGACGACGACGCCCGCAACTGGAACGTCAACGAACTGCTGGACAGCCTGCGTAAAGGCACCGAGGCGTCCAACGAGGAACGCAAGAAGCGCGGCTTTCCGGAGCTGACGGTGGGCGGCTGGGTGGAGGCGCCCAAGTACGACAGCAACACGCAGCGCCTGGTCTGGTCGGTGGCCGCCAAGCACAAGGACGCCGCCGCGGAGGAAGACGCCACGGTCAACTACAACACCTACGCGCTGGGCCGCGACGGCTACATCACCCTGGACCTGATCACAGAAAAGAACAAGGTGCCCACGGACAAGGCCGCCGTGCTGGCGCTGCTGGACAACCTGCACTACGTGGAAGGCAAGCGCTACGCCGATTTCGATGCCTCGAGCGACAAGGTCGCCGAGTATGGCCTGGCGGCTCTGGTGGCGGGCGTCGCCGCCAAGAAGCTCGGTCTGTTTGCGGTGATCGCGGCTTTCCTGGCCAAGTTCGCCAAGGTCGGCATCCTGGCCGCGGCAGCGCTGGGCGGCGGGCTGTGGAAGCGCCTGAAGGGCAAGAAGGCCACCGGGCAGTCCTGATCCGCTGGACGGGTGGTGCGCGTGCGCCTGCCTGGTCGCGCGCGCCGTCACAACCGCGTCATGGATTCGTCACGCGCGCGTCATCGGTAGGTGGTCTCATTCTCAAGCATGACCACAGCCCACAGGGAAGCGACCGTGAACGAGATCCAACCGACGCACTGGCGCGCCCTGTGGATTTCCGATATTCACCTGGGCACTGCCGGGTGCAAGGCGGAATTCCTGCTCGATTTTCTGGATCACAACGACTCGGACACGCTGTACCTGGTCGGGGACATCGTCGATGGCTGGCAGTTGCGCAAGCACTGGCACTGGCCCCGCGCGCACAACGACGTGATCCAGCGCATCCTGCGCAAAGCCCGCAATGGCACTCGCGTGGTGTTCATCCCGGGCAACCATGACGAATTCGCCCGCGAGTTCGCCGGATTCGCCTTTGGCGACATCGAGGTCCTGGACGAGGACGTGCACGTCACGGCCAAGGGGCTGCGGCTGCTGGTGCTGCACGGGGACCAGTTCGACGGCGTCATCCAGCACAGCCGCTGGCTGGCGCACCTGGGCGATGGGCTCTACCAGTTTGCGTTGTGGGTCAACCACCATTTCAACCGCCTTCGCCACCGGCTGGGCATGCATTACTGGTCCCTGTCCCAGTACCTGAAGCACAAGGTCAAGAACGCGGTGTCGTTCATCACCGACTTCGAGGAGGCGCTGGCCGGCGAAGCCCGGCGGCGTGGACTGGACGGCGTGGTCTGCGGCCACATCCACAAGCCCGAACTGCGCGACGTGAGCGGCATCCTGTACTGCAACGACGGCGACTGGGTCGAAAGCCTGTCGGCGCTGGCAGAAACGCACGATGGCCAGCTCCAGCTTCTGGACTGGGCGGTGCTGCAGGCCGAACGCCAGCGCGACCCGGCCAACCGCCCGCCGCGGTCCCTGACGCTGCCCGCCCTGCCCTCCGCGCTGCGCCGGCAAGGCAAGCATCCGTGATAACCCGTATGCGTCCCCGTTACGCAACGGGGATATTGCAGTTCACGCCCCTCTAGGTCATGCTTGCACCTGAGTAACGGGCGATATGACCCGTTCACGCCGCAACATGCTTACAACATAGGGCCATGAACGACCAATATCAGGCGCTCTACCAATCATTCCGCTGGCTGGTGCCCACCCAGTTCAACATCGCGGAAGCGTGCTGCCACCGCTGGGCATCCAGCAGTCCGGATGCGCGGCGCATTGCCATCTACTACGAAGATGAATCCGGCAACCGCGAGGTCTGGACCTTCGCCCGCCTGGCGGAAGCCGCCAATCAGCTCGCCAACGGCCTGGTGAAAATGGGCGTGGGCAAGGGCGACCGGGTCGGTGTGGTTTTGGGGCAACGCCCGGAAACCGTGGTCGCTCATATGGCCATCTACAGCGTCGGCGCGGTGGTCCTGCCCCTGTCGGCGCTCTTCGGCCCCGAAGCGCTGCAAAGCCGACTGTGCGATGCCGAAGCCCGCGTCGCCATCGTCGACCACGCCTCCAGCGCCAACCTACTGGCCGTCACCGAACACTGCCCCGCCCTGCAGCAGGTCATCGGCATCGGCTTCGCCGACGAGCGCGTGCTGCCGTGGCGCAGCCTGCTGGCCCGCCAGCCCAACGAATTCAAGGCCGTGCAGACCCGTTCGTCGGATCCGGCCATCCTGCTTTACACCTCCGGCACCACCGGCGCCCCCAAGGGCGCGCTGCTGCCCCACAGCGTGTTGATCGGCAACCTGCCGGGCTTCGTCGCCTCGCAGGACTGGTTTCCCAAGCCTGCCGACGTGTTCTGGTCGCCCGCCGATTGGGCCTGGACCGGCGGCATGATGGACGCCCTGCTACCCACGCTGTATTTCGGCCACCCCATCGTGGGCACGCGCGGACGCTTTTCCGTGGAACGCGCCTTCGAACTGCTGGAACGTTATCAGGTCACCAATACGTTCCTCTTCCCCACCGCGCTGAAGATGATGATGAAGGCGGTGCCAGAGCCCCGCCAGCGCTACCAGCTTGCCCTGCGCTCCATCATGAGCGCCGGCGAAAGCGTGGGCGAGACGGTGTTCGATTGGTGCCAGACGGCGCTGGGCGTGACGCCCAACGAAATGTTCGGCCAGACCGAAATGAACTACGTGGTGGGCAACAGCAACAAACGCTGGCTCGCCAAACCCGGCTCGATGGGCCGCCCGTATCCCGGCCACAACGTGGCGGTGCTGGACGACGACGGCACGCCGGTCGCGGCGGGCGCCACGGGCGAGATCGCGGTCAACCGGCTGGACATCCACGGCTTTCCGGACCCGGTCATGTTCCTGGGTTACTGGCGCAACGAGGCCGCCACGCTGGCCAAGTTCAAGGGCGACTGGTGCCTGACGGGCGACCTCGCCACCGTCGATGAGGACGGCTACCTCTGGTATGCGGGCCGCGCCGACGACGTATTCAAGTCGGCCGGCTACCGGATCGGCCCGGGTGAAATCGAAAGCTGCCTGGTTGGCCACCCGGCCGTGGCCAATGCTGCCGTGGTGCCCAAGCCGGACGCCGAGCGCGGTGCGGTGGTCAAGGCCTTTGTGGTGCTGACGCCGGAATTTGCCCTCCGGGACCGAGGCGAAATCACCGAAAACCTTCAGGAGCACGTGCGCGAGCGCCTGGCGCCGTACGAATACCCGAAGGAAATCGAATACGTGGACGAACTGCCCATGACCACCACGGGCAAGATCCAGCGGCGCATCCTGCGCGAGCGTGAAGCAGAACGCGCGCAGGCCAGCGCGCCCCAGACCGACGTTGGCGCGCCCGTTGCCGCCCCGGCGCGGCAAACGGAGACCTAGGCATGGCCATTTACCAGCTCAACGACCTGATCCCCCGCATCGACCCGCAGGCCTACGTGGCCGACAGCGCCGACCTCATCGGCAACGTCACGCTGGAAGCCGGCGTCAGCATCTGGTCGCATGTATCGATCCGCGCCGACAACGACGCCATCCTGATCCGCGAAGGCACCAACATCCAGGAATCCAGCGTCCTGCACGTCGACGCGGGCTGTCCCATGACCATCGGCCCGAACGTCACCGTCGGCCACCAGGCCATGCTGCACGGCTGCACCATCCACGAAGGGGCGCTGGTCGGCATGCAGGCGATCGTCCTGAACAACGCCGTCATCGGCCGCAACTGCCTGATCGGCGCCGGGGCGATCATCCCCGAAGACCGGGTCATTCCGGACAATTCGCTGGTCATCGGCATTGGCAAGATCGTGCGGGAGCTTTCCGCCGAGGAAATCGCCAACATGCACAAGAACACCGCCCACTACGTGGCGCGCGGCCAACAGTACAAGACGGCCCTGAAACGCGCCGGCTGACGGCTCCCCCGAGGGCCCCCGCAAGTGCCCCAACCCCTGCTGCCAGCAGGGGGAATACCCCCCCACGATCGGCTAACATTCCGCTATGACCGATCAGCTCAAAAAATACCTTACCGAAGACCGCAGCGTCCGCGTCCAAGCGGTGCGCCTGTCTGACACGTGGAAGGCCGTCCAGGCCAACCACGATTACCCGCCCGCCATCACCGACCTGCTGGGTGAATTGGTGGCGGCATCCACCCTGCTCGCCGCCAACATCAAGTTCGATGGCTCGCTGGTGCTGCAGATCCAGGGCGACGGCCCCATCGCCCTGCTGGTGGTGGAATGCCGCTCGGACCTAAGCCTGCGCGCCACCGTCAAGATGCGCGAAGGCCACGAGGTACCCAGCACCGGCGACATGCAAAGCCTGTTGAACCCCGGCGGCAATGGACGCTTCATCGTGGTGCTGGACCCGCAGCGCAAGCTGCCCGGCCAGCAGGCCTACCAAGGCATCGTGCCGCTCGAGGGCGAGACCGTCGCCGAAGCCCTGCAACACTACATGAAGGCCTCGGAGCAACTGGATACGCGCCTGTGGCTGTCGGCCGACGCCGACCACGCGGCCGGCATGCTGCTGCAGCGCCTGCCGCACCACGGCGGCGGCGAGACCGACCGCGCCCTGACCGAACAGGTGGCCGCCGAGACCTGGGAACGCATCAACGCCCTGGCCGGCACGCTTAAGCGCGACGAAATCCTGGCCACCGACATCGACACGCTCATCCACCGCCTGTTCTGGGAAGAAACGCTCATCGCCTTCGACCCCCAGCCGGTGAGCTGGCACTGTCCCTGCACTCGCGAGCGCGTGGCGAACATGCTGCGTTCGCTGGGCGAAGCAGAGGTCAACAGCATCCTGGAAGAGCGCGGCCAGGTCGACGTGGCCTGCGATTTCTGCGGCAAGCCTTACAAGTTCGATACGGTCGACTGCGCGGCGCTGTTCTCGGCGAGCCAGACGTCTTCCGGAGATGAGCCTCCCACCGTGCATTGATGATTGATGCGTCCCGGCGGCAAGCCCGCCGGAACGTTTTTGTCACGCCGGATTGTCCTTATCGACAGGCGGTCATGGGCGCGCCACACTGCGCAGCCATGACCGCCTTAATTTTTTCTTGCGACTTACGCGCCGTACGCCGGCAACACGGTGCCGCCGCCCTCGAGTTCGCCGTGGCAGGCGCCATCGTGCTGCTGCTGGGCCTGCTGTGCGTCGAGGCCGCGCGGTGGCACGGCGCGCGCCAGATGGCGCACCTGGCGCTGATGGAAGCGGCGCGCGCCGGCGCCACGGGCCATGGCGACCCGGCCCGGCTGCGAGCTGCCTTTCTGCAGGCGCTGCTGCCGC
>Ga0213823_1002117_pt1 | contig 10973 bp, 6 predicted proteins | sample MC6MC0907MG_FD_179887 | JGI IMG/M metagenome (GOLD analysis project Ga0213823, IMG submission 179887) | Enriched soil aggregate microbial communities from Iowa State University, Ames, United States - MC6-MC0907-MG | ecosystem: Environmental > Terrestrial > Soil > Unclassified | place: USA: Iowa...
AAAAGTGGACAAGCTTCATGAAGAAGGAATTACCGGAAAAGGCATTAAAGTTGGGGTAATTGATACAGGTATTGATTACAACCACCCAGATTTGAAAAAAGTCTATAAGGGTGGATACGACTTTGTTGACAATGATAATGACCCTATGGAGACGACTTACGCAGACTGGCAGAACTCTGGAGGATATCCGGAAATTTATGCTGGCTCAGCCTATTATACTTCACATGGAACCCATGTTGCCGGAACCATTGCCGGACAGGCAACCAATCAAGATATTTCTGTCAAAGGCGTCGCACCTGATGTCGATCTATATGCCTACCGTGTGCTTGGTCCATATGGCAGCGGTACTTCCGAGGATGTCATTGCCGCTATTGAAAAATCGGTCGATGATGGCATGGATGTTATTAATCTTTCGCTTGGAGCAGGAATCAACGACCCATATTATCCAACAAGTACTGCAATCAATTATGCAGTCCTAAGCGGTGTTACAGCGGTGGTCGCAGCAGGTAATGATGGTCCTGGTGACTATACATTAGGTTCCCCTGGAACAGCTGCACTTGCGTTAACGGTTGGAGCAAGTGATGTGCCGATGACGATTTCTACCTTTAAAGGGAAAATCGGCAAGGAAAATGCAGTAGATCTTATTGGTATGGCTCGCCACTATACAGATCAATTAAAGGATTGGGACGGAAAATCCTATCAAGTAGTCGATGTCGGCTTAGGAGTCAGCAATGACTATACTGGTAAGGAGGTACAAGGGAAAATAGTTCTTATGGCCCGCGGAGAATTCGCCTTAGCAGACAAAGTCAGCATAGCGAAACAAAAAGGTGCTGCAGCGGTTCTTCTCTATAACAATGTCACAGGACAAATCGATGCGAATCTTGGTGAAGCAACTAACTTTGTACCAGCCTTTTCTATCACGAAAGAGGCAGGAGAAAAAATTAAGTCCCAGCTTCAAGCAGGTGAAACAAGCTTTACGTTCTCTAATTATGCAGTTACCGAAACAAAAGGCGACCGCTTAGCGGACTTTAGTTCACGCGGCCCAGTAAGACAAACATACGGTATAAAGCCGGAAGTAACGGCACCTGGAGTTAGTGTACTCTCTACTGTCCCTTCTTATATGGTTGATCCTAATAACCAAAGTGACTATAAGTATGCCTACTCTCGCTATTCCGGAACATCGATGGCAACACCATTTACTGCAGGGGTTGCAGCACTGATGCTGCAGGCAAATCCCAAATTAAAGCCGGAAGATATTAAGACAGTGCTAATGAATACGGCTGACCCTCTTAATGGAGAGTATAGTGTCTTTGAGGTCGGTGCAGGAAGAGTTAACCCATATCAAGCAATTCATAATGGCGCAAGCTTCCAAATTATCGACAAGACGTTTATTCCGGGCGCAGAGGATCTAGTGAAAATAAAAGCATTAACGGGCGGGCTTAGCTTTGACTATGAACTAGTCGGTAAAAACGTTCATATCAAAAAAGATATTAAAATGAAAAACAGTGAAAATGTGAAGAAAACATTTAACGTATCGATCAGTGAAGCAAAAGGTTCCAATAGCATGAAGGAAAATGGAGTGGAATTAAACATTTCAAATAAGCTTGAAATAAAGGGCAACGAAGAGAAAAAATTGTCCGCAAGCCTTCTCGTTCACAACAAGGCAAAGGCTGGAATTTATGCTGGCTATATTACGCTGACAAATAATGCAAAACCATCCGAGCAATATCGAATTCCGTTTAGCTTCCGTACAATGGAAGAAGGGTTTAACAAGGTGGAGATACTTAATCCGGCTTATTCACCAGGTTATTTAAACGAGACTCCATGGGATCCATTTCGTGATGTCTTTGTACTATCTCAGTTTAACATAAGTGCACCAATGGAAAAAATGGATATCGTCATTCAAGATGCGAAAACAGGGAATGACCTTGGACTTATTGGAACCGTTAATCTGAGTGGTGCTTCCGACAATGTAGATTATGGATTGTTTACATTTAATGGAATCTACTATAAATTTACGGGTGACTCCAAACAACCTATTTCACAAGATGAAAGCTATGCTCCAGAAGGTCATTACAAACTAAAATTCATTGGAACAGGCCTATCCGGAAAGGTAAAAACGGAAACTAAAGATTTATGGGTATATCTCGATCCACCTAGCTTTAAAAGTTCATTGGATGGAAAATCGCCATTTATTGAATATAAACCAGGTCAAGAAACGTACCCATTTGACATTCAAATCACCGATCCATTGGTTGATGAAATGAAGAAATCTGGAGTAAATGTCGATCAATCATCGAACTTTATGGTCTATTACTGGGGTGATTGGGGTTTCCCTTCCTCGCCTATTAATATGGATAAAGAAGGGAAATTTGTCGAAGAAATTGCCATGGATGAATCCGTTGAGGCCCTTCAGTTTAGGATGGATGGATATAATATGGCAGGCAACAAACCATTTCCAAAGCAATATTACTTTGTAAAAGAAGGGACACCTTTTACGTATCCAACGAGTGAGGCTACAGCTGCAAAACCTGGTGAAACGGTGAAGGCAAAATTAGTCTTAAATAACCTAAAGGATGTATCCAAGGCAGAATGGACCTTCGGAGACGATTGGGGCATGAAGACACTGCAGCTAGTAGATGCTAAACTTTCTAAGACGTTTGAAGATAAAGCCACAATCAATGTTCAAGGTGATAAAGTAACTGTTCAGTTTAATGAGCCGAGTGGAACATTGAATCATACAGAAACAATTGAAGTGACATTAAAGGTGCAAGACGATCAATTGTTCACAGGGGCAAATATCAACCCGAAAGTGAGCGTAACGAATGCAAGTAATAAAACCATTAAGATATTAAACGCAGGTTACCAAATTAAAATTAACCCGCAATTTTCTAGGGTTCAGGGCTTTATATCACCAAAAGGATTTTATATAGGTGATCCTGAGAATGGCGGATACATCGGTAAGAAAGATTGGTCTAAGGTTGGGGCGACTGTCAAAATGACCGATTCTAACGGAACCGTGTTTGATGCAACTGCTTCCATTAATGAATATGCGCAATATGAGATTGCTAAAATGCCGATAAGCAAGGATCCATACACTGTTGAAATGAAGGTTCCAGGTCACTTCTTGACAAAGAAAAAAGTAACAATTGGTTTTGAGCACAATGGCATATTATATGGAAAATATCAATCGATCCCATCGCTTGATATCATTGCAGGCGATGTGAATCAAGATCATGTCATAGATGTATTGGACGCACTTGAAATTCAAAAAGTTTGGAAAACGAATAACCGGGCTGCAGATATCAACTTTGATGGAATCGTCGATGAAAAAGATATCAATTTTGTGCAACAAAACTACCTCAAACAAAACAAGAGTGTGGACAATGCTCCAAAGCCAAAGTCGAGCTATAAAGGCAAGACACTGGAAATGATCTTAGCTGAATTGGGCATTAAGCCGTAACAAAAAGGATTAAACCTAAAACCACCTGATTTTTTATACATGCAGAAAATCAGGTGGTTTTTCTTTTACTAAAATCCAAGTGATTGGTACCTATTTTGGTTAGAAATTACCCCAATTTACAATATAGGGAAACATGGGCTAAGATGAATGTAATTCCCAATCCCAAGCAGAAACTAGCGGAAAAATCAATTAGATTTTAATTAAGGATTGGGCGATTCCAAAAGCTTTTTCGATTTGCTGAGTATTGGAGTAATGGGAAAACAGCCGTTTTTCATATTGTTCTGACAACCAAAACAGTCGATTTTCTTTGAAATATGGAATTGCTGTTTCATAAATGAAGGGGTAAAGATTGTTATTATTCTCTATTTCATAGATAAGCATCGTAAATAAAATCTTGAAAAGAAGTTCATTCAATTCTTTTGCAATCGCGATCCCTTCTTCAGCAAGTCTTATTAATTCATCTTTTTCTAACAGTCGTGCTTCAAAACTACTCCGAATATAGCCCTCGAAGGATAATAAAAAAAGGGTTGAGTATTTTTCGCTAGATTGCATGGCTTTAAAATATAATTGTTGAGCGTCGATTAATTCCTTTCTCCGGTAATGGTTATATGCCCAGTTATGAAGCAGTTTTGCTTTTTTATCATCAAATTTACAAGTTTCACATGTTTGAATTAAGGATTCGTACCGGACAACAGTCTCTTGGAAATTGAGATACTCATTGTCACCTATTTGGACAAGCATTAATGTTTCTGTATCGATGATTCGAACAAAATTATTCATGATTTTAAAATATTCTAGTGCTTTCTCTGCATAATAATATGCCAATATTTTTGAGTCAATGGAATGATAGGAATAGGCTAAATTATAGTAAAATTCAAGGTTTTTATAGTAGTCGGTATTAATCGATTTTAGGATATCAATTGCCTTGATAAATTCCTTTTCAGCAATGTAATAGATTCCTAAAACATGCTTTAATAAGTTGCTTTCATATGTGGGTAATTTTTCCTTATTCTTCTCAAATTGAAAAAATACCTTTTTTGCTTTGGCTACGTTTCCTTGTAGAAGGTAAAATCTTGCTTTTAAAAGATTAAATTGTTCCCGATAATCAGATACATAGAGGATCGATATTTCCTCTAGATCATTTAAGGTAGTTTCAGCCTCATCTAGTTTTTGCATGATGATCGCATTATGCAGCCTATGAAGTTGTTTTTCAATCCCTTTAAGCCGCTCTATCTCTGCCTGGATATTAATTCCTAGCCTAGTTGCCAAAAGGGTGGTGATTTCGGAGGAATATTCCGTAATCCCACGTTCAATTTTGCTAATATGAGTAACTGAGCAAATACCACTGCCAAGTTGCTCTTGTGTTAAATTTGCCTTTTCACGAAAAAATTTAATAATTTTCCCCACATTCATATAGAACCACCTTCCTTTTCTTGAAAAATTCCTTATTTCTATTACAATCCTTCCTATTGGTAAAAATCTTATTCAATATATTATCAGAATATTCAGGTGGGGAAAGAGGAAATTTGTCGAATAATCTATCTTTTCGAAGTTTTTCGCGGTTAATGTGGAAATTTCGACCTTTTGTCATAGGTTGGAGTAATCTTTTAGACCTAATGAAGTATGTTTCCTGATAAGGACGTTATTAACGAATGGGAAAAATACAAAAAATCTCACGGAATTGAAATTCATTCGCCTGAGAAATATATTTTATAATTTGTTCACGTAGTTCATTAAAGCTGCCGTTATTACAGGTGCTGGAAGTGGAATGGGACAAGTTTCTTGCTTAATGAAAAACGGAAGTAATTGAACATCTGTCTCTATCGGAATTTGCCCCACAATGAAAAAAGTCCCTTACGTCTAAGGAACTTTTATCTGTTTAATCTATAAACACATTGAGCTCAATTTATGCAATCCACTATATTTAGAAAACGATCTGCCCACTGTTGATAAAATTTTTCTTCATGAGAAACGAGTAATACACTTCCTTTAAACTGAATTAATGCTTTTTGTAATGCTTCTTTTGTTTCCGCATCTAAATGATTAGTTGGTTCATCCAAGATGAGGAAATTGCAAGACGAAAGAAGGAGTAAGCATAATTTCACCTTTGACTGTTCGCCACCACTTAGCGTTGCTACTGCTTGAGTGGTATGAGTATTCTTCACCCCGCATTGAGCCAATCGACTTCGAATTTCCTTCACACTCAATCTTGGGTAATCATCTGAGATAATTTGGATAGGTGTTTTTGCTCCATCTTCCCATATTAAATCTTGTTCGAAATAACCAATCTTTACTGATTCCGAAAACCGAAAACTACCAGCTACAGCCGAAATACGTTGAACGAGTGTTTTTAGTAATGTGGATTTTCCAATTCCGTTAAAGCCTGTAATCACAAGTTTTTCTCCGCCTAAAACTGAGAAATTCAATTTAGGCAAAAGGGGTTTACCATAACCAACCTCAAGGTTATTTACACGGAGTGCTACTTGTGCACCTGACGGTATTTCCTGAAAGGTAAAGGCCGGTTTATGAGTGAAAGCTGGCGGAGCCAGTCGTTCCAACCTTTCAAGCTGCTTCCGGCGCCCTTGAGCTATCTTGGTATTCACTCCAGCAATATTTTTTCGAATAAATTCTTCCGTCTTTTCGATCTTTTTTTGTTGAGCATCGTATTGTCGAATATAATCTTCTCGCAAATGCTCTTTTTGACGAAGAAAATCCGAGTATTTCCCCGCATACTTTTTAATCGTTCCAAACTCGATATCACATATACAGGATGAAATTTTCTCCAAAAAATCAAAATCATGGGATACAACGATATAAGCGCCATCGAAAGCTGATAAATAATTGGCCAGCCAGTCCACATGTTCCTTATCGAGAAAATTTGTTGGCTCATCCAACAATAGAACATTGGGCTTTTCGAGCAATAGCTTTGCTAGAATCACTTTCGCTCTCTGACCGCCGCTTAACTCCCGAATAGGGCGATCGATGCCAATTGCATGAATCCCTATGCCATAAACCACTTTATCGATGTGACTTTCTATTAAATAAAAATCACTCGTTTCAAGCTTCTCCTGATATGTTGCTGCTTGCTCCAATAGACTGTAATCACCAGTGATAGACATTTCTTGATAGAGATCATTCAGTTTTTTCTCTAGTTCAAATAAATGGGCAAAAGCTGTTTTCAAATAGTCAATAATTGACTTGGTACCATTGATTTCGGCATATTGATCAAGATGCCCAATACGAATAGTAGATTGCCATTTAATCATTCCGCTATCTGGAATGATTTCTCCCATTAATATTTTTATCAGCTTGCTTTTACCAGCTCCATTTTGTCCGACAATCCCCATATGTTCACCTTTGTATAAATCAAAACTTGCCTGATTATATAGGAGTTTGTCGATAAAACGGTGGGTTAAATTTCTGACTTCAAGTAAACTCATCATAATTCCTCTTTTCCTAAAAATAAAAAAAGCAAAGAGACAGCGTCACTAGACGCTAGCTCTTTGCTTTGCGGTTTTGCTGCAACAAATGCAACAAAAATGATTTCAATTTGAAAAAAACTAATTGAAATATCCAAAACAAAGGGCCATAGACAAAGCATTGTCTATGGCCCTTTAATCTATTATCCATCGGCAAATAGTCATACTCAAATAAGCATAGTACCACTACACTTTTTTCAGCAAACTATAAGCCGATGAATATAGGAAACAGTATGCTTCCCGATTAAGCTCCTGACACAATGCTTCATCGTATACATTTGTGCGGAGCTAAGTTCTCTAGTAAATACTCTAGACTGGATATTCATTATGGAAAGCACCTTCTTTCCCATTTATACTATCATAATATCACAAAAGTGTTCTTAAATGTAACGAACCCTACTCGATGTTTCTATAACCTATAAAGTTAAACCACCATCAACAAGAATAACTGAACCGGTCATGTAGCTTGCTCTATCTGATGCTAAGAAAGCAACCATTTCAGCGAGTTCGTTCGGATCAGCATAACGACCCATTCTCATAATGGAAACCTCTTCGGGAACGTATAGTCGAAGCAAAAAAGCTGTTAGTATTAACAAATTATTCGATTTCAGACATAAGCACATGGCTAAATTTCAACGACCAAAGTTATTTTATAAAAATCTTTAAAAAATATACTGGATTAACTCCAAGGTAGTTTAGAAATGATCATTCCTCTAATCAACCATCGACATGATGGAGGAAGATATGAATGTTTAAAGGATTTATATAAGTAGGGTAGGCATTCTCGCAAATAGGTATAGTCTTGGATAAAATTGCCCTAAACTAAGAAGTCACCAAAAAAAGTCAGCGCAGTTAATGGGGTAATTAGATGCAGGTATACTTTCAATTTCATTCAAAGCTTGATTCGTTTCGTCTCTTTTCAGTAGAGCACCTTTTGACGCTTGGGATTATTTTCATTCTTTGTCTTCTCCTGTTTGTTATGAGGAATGAGCTTAAGAAGGAGGGAAAGCGAAGTCCTTTTCGGTTCTTGCTGGCGTTTCTCTTAGTGATTTCTGAAGCTTTGGAGCATCTTTGGCTTCTGGTTGAAAATGCTTGGTTAATAAGGAGAGATTTGCCGCTACAGCTCAGTGATCTTGTTGTCCTACTAGCCATTGTCATGTTGCTTACGAGAAGCGAAAAACTTTTTCAAATTATGTATTTTGCGGCGCTTAGCAGTTCTATTCAAGCCATCCTGACACCTGATCTTGGCAAGTTTCCGTTTCCTCACTTTCAATATATCGAGTTTTTTGTTTCACATGGAGGGGTGGTGCTAGCTTGTTTGTTCATGGTGGTGGCCTTCAACTATAGGCCAACCATTCGTTCTATGTGGGTGACCATTCTCATTGTGAACCTATATGCTGCATGTGTCTTTTTCCTAAATAAGGTACTGGGAGCAAATTATCTGTTCATCATGAAAAAACCTATAAGCAGATCCCTTTTAGATTATCTCGGCCCATGGCCGTGGTATCTCTTATCAATGGAGCTAGTGATGATCCTGAGCTTTTACATACTCTACATTCCATTTTGGAACAAAAGAAAATAGCGAAGGGACAAGGGGCTCTGTCCCCTGTCCCACCAGTTAAACAAGGTCTGTATTAGGAGGGCTGTAGCCCAAGTGCCTAGCCATCCCAGCAATCAACCCCTCAAAGAACAACTTATTTATCTTTCTATTCTTAATTCGACAAATTCAGAGTAATTCCTTTCTAATTTCGAGGGGACGTAGTTATTCATTTGGAATGTTCCTATTGGAGCCCTTGGCGGATCGTCTCTAGATTTTGGACGGAAGAATCAATCATTTTCCCATATAAATCTATGATTGATTGTCCATAATTGCTGCCAGGCACAGCCCATTTTCCATTTAATGCGGTCCATGTAGGTGCAGACCCTCTAGTTACTAGATTAAAGCGTGGATCAACTAAAGGATATTTAGCTGGAAATGGGTTCGTTGCAGCGTAAGCATATAAATGCTGAAGATGGGCTAGAACCCCTTCTTCCGGTGTTTTAAAGCTGGCTCCCGAATTTCCTTGCCCTGTTGCTGCTAACCCTGCAAAGTTGTTTTGTTCTGGTTTGACGATTCCGGTAAAACGAAAATAGTTTGTTTCGTGCAAGGCTTGGGCAAAAGCAACGTCCCCCCTTATTCCATAATAGTCTCCAAAGGTTAAATAGTAGTTTCCAACCTCCACGGCATTCGGATTGACTTTTTTGGCAAATGCATTCATTAGCTCAGGAGAAAGTAAGGTTGGGCCAAGAATGGATAATCCAGTTGGGGTAGCTATAGGCGGCTGGTTGTCTTGTCCACCAGGTGAACCTCCGTTTGTGCCGCCGCCACCTTCACTCGAGTTTTCACTAACAATAAAGGCATCGGTAATGCCCGCATTTTTGAGTGCTGTTACGCTTTTTTCTGCATTTTCACGATTGGCAAATGCCCCAGCCTGCACACGGTACCAGGTTTCACCAGATATTATTGTTGAAACGACAAAAGACTCGATTCCTTTTGTTTTTAAAAAAGCTGCACGATCGTCTGCGTTTTGTTTTGATTTGAACGATCCTGCAATGACCTTGTAAAGTGTTCCGGAAACGGGGCCAGTTGATTTAGGCTTAAGGTTAAATGCCTTGGCAAGACCGTTTACATGACCTTCTGCCACGTTTTGCAGCCATGAAGCCTGTTTCATTAAAGCAGCATCTTGTGAATTATCGATAAAACCATTTTCCGATAAGAGTGCGGGCATTTTTGATTCGCGAAGAACGTGGAAATTCGCCTTTTTCTTACCACGATCGCGAAGCTGATTCGTTTTCAATACTTCTGCATGAATAATCGTTTGATAGCTAGCAGTGGTTGAAGTGTCAGATATGCCGCTGTAAATGTAGTCCTCGTATCCAGTTCCTCCCCCAGCATTAATATGAATTGATAAATAATAGTTCGCACCCCACGCATTTGCCTCATTTGTTCGCTGGCTTAAGCTCTTCGTACTATCGCTTGTCCGGCTCATTTTTACCTCGATATTTTCATAATCATTGTTTAATATCGAGTTAATTTTAAGCGCAATATCTAATGTAATATCTTTTTCGAGTAATCCATTGCCGGAAGCACCGGAATCTGTACCACCGTGGCCAGGATCTAAATAAAGTTTCATACAATCCCCTCCAATAGATTCTATTATCATTTCATACTATGTAAAAACTTTGATTTTGATTGGGTAAGAGAGGGGTCGGTTCTCTTGCCTCTTTTTTACTCTTTTGGATTTTCTGTGCCTGTGCCCCAAATAATTCTTGGAGACAGCTTTCGATATTTTTTTGTTACCAATGAAGAGGCACCACCATTGAAGCGATTGAAATTATCCTGTTTCACGATCAAAGTGGAATGGGATTTTTTTGTGAATTAATTTTAGAAATAGTGAAAAAACTTTATCACATTTTCATGGTTCATTGACGAAGTGTACGACCCCGAATATTGTAGGGAGAAGAATGAGTTTTATTGAGTGTTTGTACATATGAAAATGTTGAAACTATTTTTTTGATAACGCTTTCTTTTTGTGTCCAAGATGAGATGGAATGGTTAAAGGGAAGCCCGCTAAAAAAAGCTTCATTATAAAAAATCGGAATGGGAGAGATGGAAAATGAATCATTTGAAAAAGGGACATTTGTTGATGCCCGTCTTTTTCGGCTTGTGTTTAATGCTATTCTGGCCAAATGCAAGCTATGCGAAACAACCAGAATCATCATATTGGTATCCCGAACAATTATTGAATTGGACTCCTGAGAATGACCCGGATGCTGTGTTTAACCGCAGTCAAATTCCATTAGCCAACCGGGAAGTGTTATACAAAGTAAATGACAATGCCCAATCGGATGCGAAATTAGTCGCATTGTCTGCGCTAAACGCGAATACAAGCGGCGTACCTTCTCAAGGCGGGAAAGATTTTTTTGCGAATACGTTTAGCTATTGGCAATATGTTGACCTCATGGTGTATTGGGCTGGTTCGTCCGGAGAA
>Ga0213823_1002121_pt1 | contig 10942 bp, 6 predicted proteins | sample MC6MC0907MG_FD_179887 | JGI IMG/M metagenome (GOLD analysis project Ga0213823, IMG submission 179887) | Enriched soil aggregate microbial communities from Iowa State University, Ames, United States - MC6-MC0907-MG | ecosystem: Environmental > Terrestrial > Soil > Unclassified | place: USA: Iowa...
GCTTGTCGAACTTCCGTGGCTGGCGCATCGCGGAAGTGATGCGCTTGTGCGAAAAAATGGGCGTGCCGCAGCCGGTGGTGTGCCAGCCGTACTACAACATGCTGAATCGCGGCCCCGAAGTGGAAATTCTGCCGGCCTGCAAGCATTACGGACTGGGCGTGGTGCCGTACAGCCCCATCGCGCGCGGCGTGTTGACGGGCAAGTATCAGCCGGGCCAGGCGCCCGCGTCCGATACGCGCGCCGGCCGTGGCGACCGCCGCATGCTGGCGACCGAGTTCCGTGAAGAGTCGTTGCAGATTGCGCAGCAGCTGGTGCAGCACAGCGCTACGCGTGGCGTGCAGCCGGGTCATTTCGCTACCGCCTGGGTGCTGGCCAACCCGGTTGTGACCGCCGTCATCGCTGGCCCGCGCACCTTGGCGCAAATGGAGGATTACTACGCGGCGCTGGACGTGAAGATCACGCCCGAAGACGAAGCCATCGTAGACGGCTGGGTTACGCCCGGCCATGCCTCTACCCACGGCTACAACGACCCCAACTATCCGTTCTTCGGGCGCCCCGTCGCGTCGGCCTGATTGAACTCGCGGGCGTTAGGCCGGGGCGCGCGCCGGTTCAGTGGCGATGCCGTGCAGCATCATCTGTTCCACCACCGACGCGATGCCCAGCCGGGCCACGCGCCCGCGCCGTTCGGCGTCCACCATGCTGGTCAGCACGCCGAACAACATCTCGGTTAGCGCCGCCGCCGTCATGTCCACGCGGAAGGCGCCTTCGCGCTGCCCGCGCAAAAAGAACGCGTCCAATGATTCCTGGTAGCCCGACCAGCTGTTCATGATGTCGGGCTGCTGCTCGTTGTCGGGCTTCCAGTTGTACATGAGGAAGGCCGTCAATTCCTTGTGCGCCAGATTCTGATTGATCAGGTTGCGCAGCGCCTCGCGCGGCGGGGCGGAATCCAGATGCGAGTCCGCCAGCGCCTTCTTCATGACGTGCGCGCAATGCTTGGTGAGGCGCAGGACCAGTTGGTCCCGCGTCTGACAGAAGCGATACAGCGTTGCCTTGCTGACGCCCACAGCCTTGGCCAGTTCCTGCAAGGTCGCGCGCGGCTGATCCACCATCGCCAACGCCAATGCCACCAAAAAGCGTTCGTGCCCCGCCTCGTCAGACATTGCCTGCCCCTAATCGTATGTGTGTGTGGAATCCCCGTTTGCCGGGTATTGGAGCATGTGCGATTCACTTTGTACAAACTTTCGTGATTTTGACAAGTAAAGACTTGTGAAGCCGGATTGTTGATCTTCACAAAATCAAATGAATCATTATTGATTCAAATCAATCGTTAAGGTAGCATCGCCCACTTGGTAAATGACAGTGCCGCGGGGCGCGAGGTTACAAAAATGAAAACTCACATGAAGCGGCGCTTGCCCTTGACGGCATTGTTGGCGGCGATGGTGTTGGCCGGTTGCGGCGGTGACAAGGCCGAACCGCCCCAGGCCCAAGCGCCGCGCGCGGTGCAGGTGCTGGCGGTGCAGCCCGAGCGCTTCACGATGACCAGCGCTTTGCCGGGGCGTGTTGAACCCGTGCGCGTGGCGGAAGTGCGCGCCCGCGTGGCGGGCATCGTGCTCAGCCGCAATTTCGAAGAAGGCGCCGACGTGAAGGCGGGCGACGTGCTGTTCAGAATCGACCCGGCGCCGTTCAAGGCCGCGTTGTCGCGCGCGCAGGGTGAACTGGCCAAGGCCGATGCCGCCGTGTCCGACGCGCAGGCGATCCTGAAGCGCTACACGCCGCTTGTGAAGATCGAAGCGGTCAGCCAGCAAGACTTCGATACCGCCGTGACCACGCTGAAAAGCGCCCAAGCCGCGCGCCGTTCGGCACAGGCTGATGTGGAAACCGCGCAGCTGAATCTGGACTACGCCACGGTCAAGGCGCCGATTTCCGGCCGCATCGGCCGGGCGCAAGTGACCGAAGGCGCGCTGGTGGGCCAGAACGAAACCACCGTGATGGCGAAGATCCAGCAACTGGACCCGATCTACGTGGACTTCACCCAGCCCGTGGCCGACATGCTGCGCATGCGCGCCGCCCTGCAAAACGGCAGCCTCGCGCAGGGCGAAGGCGCAAGCATCTCCATCACCATCGACGGCACCGACGAAAAGCGCAGCGGCAAGCTGCTGTTCTCGGACATCGCGGTGGACCGGACCACCGGCCAGGTGTCGGTGCGCGGCGAGTTCGCCAACCCGGACGTGCTGCTGTTGCCGGGCATGTACGTGCGCGTGCAGACGCAGCAAGGCGTGGACGCCAACGCCATTCTGGTGCCGCAGCGCGCGGTCACCCGCAGTACGGATGGCAAGCCGCAAGTGATGCTGGTGGGCAAGGACGACGTGGTGGAGTCGCGTGCGGTGCAGACCGGCGCGATGCGCGGTTCTGACTGGCACATCGTTGACGGGCTGGCCGCGGGCGAGCGCGTCATCGTCGGCGGCGTATCGGCCGCCGTGCCGGGCCAGAAAGTCACGGTGGCGCCCGCCGAGCAAGCCCGCGTTGCCGCCTCTGGCGAGGCTCCCGCCCGTGCCACGAACTAATCGGCCGCCCACGCCCCGCGTGCAGCCCTAAAGGTAGATCATGTCCAAGTTTTTCATTGGCCGCCCCAATTTTGCGTGGGTGGTGGCCATCTTCATTTCGCTGGCCGGCTTGCTGGCGATTCCGTCGCTGCCGGTGTCGCAGTTTCCCGTCGTGGCCCCCCCGCAAGTGACGATTGCCGCCACCTACCCGGGCGCGTCCGCGTCCGTGCTGGTGGACTCGGTAACGAGCGTCATCGAAGAGGAGCTGAACGGCGCGAAGAACATGCTGTACTACGAGTCGTCCAGCAGCTCGAGCGGCAGCGCCGAAATCACCGTGACGTTCGAGCCGGGCATGGACCCGGACCTGGCGCAGGTGGACGTGCAGAACCGCATCAAGAAAGCGGAAGCGCGCCTGCCGTCGGCGGTGACGCAGCAGGGCCTGCAAGTGGAGCAGGCCAGTTCCAACTTCCTGATGATCTACGCCCTGACGTATAAGGGCGAAGACGCGCACAAGGACGTGGTGGGCTTGTCCGACTACGCCGCGCGCCACATCAACAACGAAATTCGCCGCGTCAACGGCGTGGGCAAGGTGCAGTTCTTCGGCGCCGAAGCCGCCATGCGCGTGTGGATTGATCCGCAGAAGCTGCTGGGCGTGGGCCTGTCGGTGGCCGACGTCAACGCGGCCATCGCTGCGCAAAACGTGCAGGTGCCGGCTGGCAGTTTCGGCAGCCGCCCGGGTTCGCCCGAGCAAGAGCTGACGGCAACGCTCGCGGTGAAGGGCATGCTGGACACGCCGGAAGAATTCGGCAACATCGTGCTGCGCGCAAACGCCGACGGCTCCACCGTGCACTTGCGGGACGTGGCGCGGCTGGAAGTCGGCCGCCAAAGCTATGACTTCGAAACCCGCTTGAACGGCAAGAAGTCGGTGGGCGCGGCCGTGCAGCTGGCGCCGGGCGCCAACGCCATCGACACGGTCAAGGCCGTGAAGGCGCGCTTGCAGGAGTTGTCGGCGTCGTTCCCTGAAGACGTGGAATTCTCGGTGCCGTTCGACACGTCGACCTTTGTCAGCGTGGCGATCACGAAGGTGGTGCACACGCTGCTGGAAGCGATGGTGCTGGTGTTCCTGGTGATGTTCCTGTTCTTGCAGAACTTCCGCTACACGCTGATCCCAACGATCGTCGTGCCGGTCTGCCTGCTGGGCACGTTTGCCGTGATGTCCGTGCTGGGCTTCTCGGTGAACATGATGACGATGTTCGGCATGGTGCTGGCCATTGGCATTCTGGTGGACGACGCCATCGTGGTTGTCGAAAACGTGGAACGCATCATGGCCGAAGAGGGCTTGTCTCCGCGCGAGGCCACCATCAAGGCGATGGATCAGGTGTCGGGCGCCATCGTCGGCATCACGCTGGTGTTGTCGGCCGTGTTCCTGCCGCTGGCCTTCATGAGCGGGTCGGTAGGCGTTATTTACCAGCAGTTCTCGTTGTCGCTGGCTGTGTCGATCCTGTTCTCGGGCTTCCTGGCGCTGACCTTCACGCCAGCGTTGTGCGCGACGTTCTTGAAGCCCATTCCGAAGGGCCATCACGACGAAAAGAAGGGCTTCTTCGGCGGGTTCAACCGCGTCTTTAACCGCCTGACCGGCCGCTTTGAAGCGCTGAACACGCGGCTCGTGAAGCGCACTGGCCGCTATATGGTGATCTACGTCGCCATCGTGGCGGTGCTGGGCGTGCTGTATGTGCGCGTGCCGGAGTCGTTTGTGCCGGCCGAAGACCAGGGCTATGTGATTGTTGACGTGCAGCTGCCCCCGGGCGCCACGTACACCCGCACCGACAAGGTCGTGGCGGATGTCGAGCAGCACTTGATGTCGTTGGACGCCATGGGCGACGCTTTCACCGTGATGGGCTTCAGCTTTTCGGGCACGGGCCAGAACGCGGGCATCGCGTTCCCCACGCTGAAGGACTGGTCCGAACGCGGCAAGGGCGAAGCCGCATCCGACGTGGCCGATGGCGTCAACGCACGCTTTGCGGCGATCGACGACGGTTCGATCATGGCCGTGAACCCGCCGCCGATCGACGGCCTGGGCAACTCCGGCGGCTTCGCGCTGCGCCTGCAAGACCGGGGCGGCTTGGGCCGCGCCGCACTGACCGAGGCGCGCAACCAGTTGCTGGCCAAGGCCAACAGCTCGCCCGTTATCGCTTACGCGATGATGGAAGGCTTGGCGGATGCGCCGCAGCTGCGCCTGGACATCGACCGCCAAAAGGCCGAGGCGCTGGGCGTGGGCTTTGACACCATCAGCACCGCGATCTCGTCGGCTTATGGTTCCGCCACGGTCAACGACTTTGCCAACGCCGGGCGCTTGCAGCGCGTGGTGGTGCAGGCCGACGTGCGCGACCGCATGACGCCCGAAAGCATTCTGATGCTGAACGTGCCGAACAAGTCGGGAGGCATGGTGCCGCTGTCCGCATTCGTGAAGACGGATTGGGAGACCGGCCCGGTGCAGATCTCGCGCTACAACGGCTACCCGGCGTTCAAGATCGCGGGCGATGCGATGCCGGGGCACAGCACGGGCGAGGCCATGGCCGTGATTGAAAAGATCGTGTCCGAACTGCCCAACGGCATTGGCTATGAATGGACGGGCTTGTCCTATCAGGAAAAATTCGCCGGAGCGCAGGCGCCGATGCTGTTTGCGCTGGCGTTCCTGGTGGTGTTCCTGCTGATGGTCGCGCTGTATGAAAGCTGGGCGATTCCTGCGTCCGTGATGCTGATCGTGCCGATCGGCGCGCTGGGCTCGGTGTTGGCGGTGACGGTGCTGGGCATGTCGAACGACGTGTACTTCAAGGTGGGCCTTATCACCATCATCGGCTTGGCGGCCAAGAACGCCATTCTGATCGTGGAGTTCGCCAAGAGCCTGCGCGAGCAGGGCCATTCCCTGGCTGACGCGGCGATTCAGGCGGCCAAGCTGCGCTTTCGCCCGATTGTGATGACGTCGCTGGCGTTCATCCTGGGCGTGGTGCCGTTGGCGCTGGCCAGCGGTGCGGGGGCGGCCAGCCAGCGTGCGCTGGGCGTGGGCGTGATCGGCGGCATGCTGAGCGCCACCTTGCTGGGCGTGATTTTTGTGCCCATCTTCTTTGTCTGGGTGCTGTCGCTGCTGCCCAAGAAGCGCAGCCAGCCGGCCGCGGACGCCTTGCCTGCGCAGCGCACGGCCGAGGAGTGAGAGTCATGATGCAAATGAATTTTCCCCGGAGCCTGGGGGCTCTGATCCTGACGGCGGCGCTGGCTGGGTGCTCGATGGCGCCGGTCTACCAACGGCCCGATGCGCCCATTCCCACGCAGTTCGGCCAGCCGGATGCGATGGCCCCATCGGCCGCCGGAACGCTGGCTTGGCAGCAGTTCGTCACCGATGAGCCGCTGCGCCAACTGGTGACGTTGGCGCTGGACAACAACCGCGACCTGCGCCAGGCGGTGCTGAACATTGAAGCGGCGCGGGCGCAATACCGCATCGAACGCGCCGACCGCCTGCCGGGCATCAATGCGCAAGGCACGGGCACGCGCCAGCGGGTGCCGGGTGATTTGAACAGCACCGGCAGCGCCGGCGTGCAAAGCAGCTATCAGGCGGGTATCGGCCTGACCTCGTTCGAGATCGATCTGTTTGGCCGCGTGCGTAGCTTGTCTGATGCGGCGTTGCAGGAATACTTCGCGACCGAGGAAACCGCGCACAGCACGCGCATCAGCCTGGTGGCCGAAGTGATCCAGGCCTATCTGACGCGTGACAGTGCGCTGCGCCGGATGCTCGTCACCGAGCAGACGCTGGCCAGCCGCGAGGCGTCGCTGGAGCTGATCGTGAAACGGCGCCAGGCCGGCACCGCCACGGCGTTGGACTACCAGGAAGCGCTGGGCTTGACGGAGCAGGCGCGCGCCGAACGCGAGCGTATGGACCGCGAGGTCCGTCAGGCAGGCAACGCGTTGGGCCTGCTGGTGGGCGTGAATGACCTGAGCCCGTACCTGCCCAAGCAACTGGCGGCCTCACCCGTGCTGGTGCAAGAAATTGCCGCGGGCGCACCGTCGGAATTGCTGGAGCGCAGGCCGGACATTCTGGCTGCCGAGCATCAGCTGCAATCGCGCAACGCCAGCATCGGCGCGGCGCGCGCGGCGTTCTTTCCCAGCATCACGTTGACGGGCTTGTTTGGATCGTCCAGCGCCGACTTGTCCAATCTGTTCGACGGCGGCCAGCGCGCGTGGTCGTTCACGCCGCAGATCACGCTGCCGATTTTCTCGGGCGGCCGCAACGTGGCCAACCTGGATCTGGCGACCGTGCGCCGCGACATCGCGGTGGCGAAGTACGAGCAGACGATCCAGACCGCGTTCAAGGAAGTGGCCGATGCGTTGGCGGCCACCGACACCTTGCGCCGCGAAGAGGCGTCGCGCCGCGCGTTGGCCGAGTCCAGCCAGGAAGCGATGCGCTTGTCCGAAGCCCGCTATCGCGGCGGGGTGGACAGCCACTTGCGGTATCTGGACGCGCAGCGCAGCGCGTTTACGGATCAGCTGAGCTACATCGACGTCAGCACCCAGCGCCAGATCGCGTTGGCGACCCTGTTCAAGGCGCTGGGTGGCGGCTGGACGGGAGCCCAGCCGCCCGTCGCGCAGGCTGACTGAGGGGCGGATCGGGGTTACGCCTTGCGCAGCCCCGGCCGCGCCAGCGGCGCCGAAGACTGCACGACCGGGTCTTCGGCGGGCTTGCCGCGCCCGATCAGCCACGCGCACCACGCCGATACGGCGCCGGCAAACAACACGTACAGGCAGATCAGCCACGGCTGTCCGCCGCCCGTTTTCAGCAGCGCAGTCGCGATGATGGGCGTGATGCCGGACGCAAAGATGCCCGAGAACTGATAGACGAACGAGATCCCCGTGTAGCGCACCTTGGCGTCAAACAGCTCGCAGAAGAGCGCGGCCTCGGGTCCGTACACAGCGGCGTAGAAGATGCCGAAGGGAATGATGATGGCGAGCCAGATCAGCATCACGCTGCCCTGGCTGTTCAGCATCAGCCAGAAACCGGGAAACGACGCCAGCGCCGTAATCAGCGACCCCCAGAAGTACACGCGCGTGCGGCCGATGCGGTCGGATAGCCGGCCAAAGAACGGGATGAAAAAGCACATCACCAAAGCAGCCGCCATCACGCCTGTGAGCGCTTCGGTGCGGGTGATTTGCACCGTCTGCGTCAGGTACGAAATTGAGAACACGCCGAACACATTGAAGAACACACCGTCGATGTAGCGCGCGCCCATGCCCTTGAAAACATTGCCTGGATAGCGCTTGAGCATGTCGAAAAACGGAATGCGGCTTTCGGCGTTGTTGGCTTTGACAGCGGTGAACTCCGGCGTTTCCTTGATGTTCAGCCGGATGTACATACCGACCAGCACCATGGCCGCCGAGGCCAGGAACGCCACGCGCCAGCCCCAGGCCATGAACTGCTCGTCTGTGAGCAAGGTGGACAGCAGCGCCACCGTGCCGGAGGCCAGGCACAGGCCAATCGCCAGCCCGATCTGCGGCAAGGATGCGTAAAACCCCTTTTTGCCGGGCGGCGCGTATTCATAGGCCATCAGCACCGCGCCGCCCCATTCGCCGCCCAGCCCGATGCCCTGGAACACGCGCAGCAGCAATAGCAGGATGGGCGCCCAGACGCCGATGCTGTCGTAGGTGGGCACCAGCCCGATCAGGAAGGTGGACACGCCCATGATCATCAGCGTCATCACCAGCATGCTTTTGCGGCCGATGCGGTCGCCAAAGTGGCCGAAGATGAGCCCGCCCAAGGGGCGCGTCACAAAGCCCACCGCAAAGGTGGTGTAGGCCAGCATGGTGGAGACGAGCGGGTCGCCCGTGGGGAAGTACAGCTTATTGAATACGATGCCGGCCACGACACCGTAGAGGAAGAAGTCGTACCACTCGATGGTGGCGCCGATGAGTGACGCCGTGACGACTTTGCGTACCGCGGCTTCATTTTGCTTGGGCATTGCAGTCTCCTTTGGTGGAGCGGGGCACTCTGCGTTGCCGCGCGCCAGTCTGGCTTTGGGGTTTCGGGGTGGGATGCGTCCTGGGTAAGGGGTAATGGGTAATACGTTCAGGCGGCGACCAAATCCGCGTGCCGCTGCGCCTGCTTGAAGTCTTCCAGCATGAAGTCGGCCGCGCGTTCGGCCAGCATCACCACCGGCACATTGGTGTTGCCGGAGACGAGCGTGGGCATGATGGAGCAGTCCACCACGCGCAAGCCCGCCACGCCATGCACGCGCAGGCGTTCGTCCACGACGGCCATCGGATCGCTGCGCGGACCCATCTTGGCGGTGCCGGATGGGTGGAAGATGGTGGCGCCGTATTCGCGGCAGAAGTGCAGGATCTCGTCGTCGGTGCGCACGTCAGGCCCCGGTCGGAATTCCCGCTTCATCAGGCCCGCCAGCGGTTGCGTGGCAGCCACTTGCCGCGCGTAACGCACGGCGGCCACCGTCATGCGCCGGTCCAATTCCGTGGACAAGTAATGGGGTTGCATGGCGGGCGCTTCGAACGGGTCGGTGCTGCGCAGGCGCACGTGGCCGCGCGACGTGGGGCGCAACTGGCAGACCGAATACGTGCAGCCTGAAAACGGGTGCACCTTGCCCCCGGCCATGTCGGCCGACAGCGTGGCGAAGTGAAACTGCGTGTCGGGCGTGCGGCTGGCGGGGTCGACACGGCAGAACAGGCCGCCCTGGTTGATGCCGACCGCCAGCGGGCCGCTGCGAAACAACAGCCATTGCAATCCCATGCCGACGCGGCCGTGCAGCGTGCGCAGCTGGTCGTTAGTGGTGATGGGCTGGGTGGTCTCGTAGATCAGCCGGATCTGCAAATGGTCTTGCAGGTTTTCTCCCACACCGGGCAGGTCGCGCACGACAGGAATGCCGAATTCGCGCAGCAGGGTGGCAGGCCCCACGCCGGACAGCTGCAATAGCTGCGGCGATTGCAGCGCGCCCGCGCACAGCACCACTTCACGGCGGGCGCGCAGCGTGCGGACCTGTCCGTCTTGCCGGTAGCGCACGCCGCAGGCGCGGCCGCCTTCGAACAGAATGGCCATGGTGTGCGCACCGGTTTCCACGCGCAGGTTGGGGCGGTCTTCGGCGGGGCGCAGATACGCGACGGCGGTGGAGCAGCGGCGGCCATTGCGCGTTGTCAGCTGGTAATAGCCCACGCCTTCCTGCTCGCCTGTATTGAAGTCGCGCAAATGCGGCACCCCTAGCGAGCCGGCCGCGGCGATCAGCGCTTCGACCAGCGGATGTGGCGTTTTGATGGAGGTCGCGTTCAAGGGGCCGTCGATACCGCGCGTGGGGCTTGCGCCCAAGTCATTGGTTTCCAGCTTACGGAAATAGGGCAGGCAGTCGTCCCAGCGCCAGCCGGGGTTGCCGGCATCGGCCCAGGCATCGTAGTCGCTGCGCTGGCCGCGAATATAGATGAGCCCGTTGATGGCGCTGGACCCGCCCAGCGTGCGCCCGCGTGGCCAGTAGATGCGGCGACCAAGCATGTTGGGGTCGGGGTCGGTGTAGTAGCCCCAGTTCACCACCTTGTGGAACATGGTCTTGCCGTAGCCGATGGGGATGTGTATCCACGGATACGTGTCCCGGGGGCCGGCTTCCAGCAGGCAGACGGCGTGCGCGCCGTCGGCGCTTAGCCGGTTGGCCATCACGCATCCGGCCGAGCCGGCGCCCACCACGATGACATCCACGGTATCGGACATATCGCCTTGTCTCCCTGTTATCGCCCGGGTGCAAGACCGGGGCGGAACGGCGCGTTTTCCCTGCTTGCCGCAGCGAGGCGCACTTATATACTGGGTCGGTCCCGCCGGCTTCGCGCGGTGTGCGAAGTGGCCGGGATCTGTGGCGATTCTAGGAATCAGGCGCGTAGAACAAAGCACAACACGCGTGGGGGCAGACAAATGGAACGGAACATGCAACTTCGGTTTCAAAATCGCAGTGCAGCATCGGCGCAGACCGCTGAGCCGCCGGAGCCCGCCGCCCAACAGCAAGAGACCGCGCGGTCATTACGCGCGCTGATCGTGCTGGAGCATCTGGCGCGCGCGCAGCATCCGCCCACCTTGGCGCAACTGGCGCAACGGCTGGACATGCCCAAGACCACCTTGATGCGTTTGTTGGCGGCGATGCAGCGCGCGGGTTTCGTGGCGGCAACGCCCACCGAGCACGGCTTTGTGCCCGGGCCGCAAGCCACGTCGCTGGCGCTGGCGACGTTGCGCGCGTCGGCATTCACACGTGCGTGCCGCGCGGTGCTGGCGCAACTGGTTGGCGCCTTGGGCGAAACCTGCAACCTGACGGCGCCCGACGGCGATCGCGTGGTCTATATGGAACGCGTGGAAACGTCGGAGCCCTTGC
>Ga0213823_1002122_pt1 | contig 10941 bp, 5 predicted proteins | sample MC6MC0907MG_FD_179887 | JGI IMG/M metagenome (GOLD analysis project Ga0213823, IMG submission 179887) | Enriched soil aggregate microbial communities from Iowa State University, Ames, United States - MC6-MC0907-MG | ecosystem: Environmental > Terrestrial > Soil > Unclassified | place: USA: Iowa...
CAACACCGCGGCCCCTACGGCGAAGCCGCGCGTGCCTATGTGATCGTCGACTTTCGTGGCCACCCCGATCTGCTGGCGCGCATCACCGCCACTGAAGACCTGAGCTTCGGCTCGATCTGGGCGCAGACCGGCCTGGATATCTATGGCGACGTAGCGCCCCTGCTGATCGAAGTGGACGGCGCCTCGCAAGGCGTGCTGCGCGGGCCGCGCCGGGCTGATTTCAGTACGCCGCTTGTGCGCGTGTTGAACGCCTTGCATGAACGCAATGGCGGCCGCTACGCAATGATGAGCTTCGCGTCCGCCGTGCCATTGGAAAAACTCATCGCGCACTTCGGAAGGTTTTGCGACTACGCCTTGCCCGACGCCAGCGAGTTCTTTCTGCACTGGTACGACGCCCGCATCCTGGCGCGCGCCCTGCAAGTCTGGACCGCCGAGCAGCGCACGCGCTTCGCCTCGCCGCTCATCACCTTGCGCTACGCGCTGCGCGATGGGACGCAGGCGGACGTGTCCGGCATGGGCAGGCTGCCCGCAAACCCGCCCGACGGCATCCAACGCTTCACGCCCGAGCAGCACCAGATGCTGTTTGATCTGGACTACCCGGACAAGCTCGCGGTGCAACTCCGCCGTTTGTATCCCGGGCTGCTGCCCGGCGACCCGGATCAGGATGCGCTGGTGCCTCGCGTGCAAGCCCAGCTGGAGCGCGCGCGGGCGCATGGGGTGAAGGGCGACAAGGACACGTTTGACTACGTAGCGTGGGGCGTGTCGATTTCACCTGCTTTTGATGAGCATCCGTTGATTCGCGAGGGCTTGCGGGGATATCGGCCGGATGCGGACGGCGCGCTGGCGAAGGCGCTGGCGGGCGTGCCGGATGCGGTGTGGGATGAGGTGCAGGCGTTGCATTGGGCGGGTTGATCGCCGTGCAGCCTGGATATCTCATTAGGGAGACATGATGTTGCTGCAAGGGCTATTGATCAGCTTAATACCGCATGCAGTATCCGGAGAGGCAAGAAGTCTGGTGCGAAGCCCAATGGACAGTCGTAGCAAAGAGATTGTGTGAATCTGAATAATTCGGGAGTCAAGGATGCGTAAAGGGTTGATCGGCGTGCTCATCTGGCTTGGCCTATTGGCGGGCTGCAATGGCGAACCAACCTACCAGGGTGTGAGCGTCATTACCTACAACTACACGCCGTGGGACTTAACTTCCGTTCGAATCGTCGATGCGTTCGGTGGCGCGGCCGGGAGTGGAATGATTCGGTCCGGAGGGGGGGAAGGCAGTGTCTCATGCTGCTACACGCTCAAGGGAACTGACTTTACTGTTAAGTGGCGTGGCGGCGATGCAGACTTGATGCGAAAACACATGTTCGATGGGAAATTCGATGACGTGATCTTTACCAAAGAGACCAAAGTTGACTTTCCTCCTCAGGAGTCTCCTCCTGGAGACGGTCCCATCTTTTTGGAATTGCATATCTATCCAGATGAGCACATGGAGTTTGCCTTGAGTCGAAAGCTGCTTGGCCAAGCCAGAATTCCAATCCCAGAGACGACCAGGTGGCTTTACGAGCATCACCGAGATGAATTGATGGATTACGAGGATATACATGAACTACGGTATGTCCTCGCAAAGGTCGCGAAGCAAGCGTGGATTCGCTATCGTATCGAGGACGCCGAGGATATGAGGGCGTATATGTATCTTTACTTCACTGTTGCGTCGAATTTTGATAACGACGCCGACCTGGCGAAACTACTGCAGGAGCCGAAGCGAAAGCCAGGTGATTTTGGTCGTGCCGTCGCCGCCCTTACCAAGGAAAAAATCGCCCAAGTTAAGGCTGCTGGAACGCCTCCTGGGGATAAGAATGTCTAAGTTGCAGTTGCCAGAGCAGGATCGCACCCCAGCCTCGGTATTGAAAGCGATCGCGCAGAACGAGGCCGCCTACCCCAAGGATTCTTGCACCGAATGCGGTCTGACTTTGCGGATGGGATTCTTCTTTGATGGGTTTGGGAGCAACAAAGACCTGGACGAGAATGCGCCAACGTTCTTGTCGAATGTGAGCAGGTTGTGGATGGCCCATTTCACCGAGGAGGATAGCGAGCGCCCAAAGAAGCAGCATTGGCTACGTTTTTATTATTCCGGCATCGGCGTCGAGCTTAACCATGGCGCCAAGGTTGATGAATTCGTCAACGCGATGGCGATCGCCGGTGGAAAGCTGGCCGATAAGGCTGTAGCTAGTGTAAAGGGCGCTGCCCAGAATATCACTCGCCTTGACGAGATTCCCAATGTTGATGGGATGGCTCGGGCACGAAAGGCGGTGCAGGAGTCCCTCAAGAATGGCTCCTATCAACCTATGGTTAAGACGTACAAGGATGTCATCAAGGAAGTCCGAACTCTGCCAGAGAAGACCGTGCGGATCTGGAACGCGTGGGATTTGGAGCGCGTCGGCACCCGCGCAGAAGCCACAATTCGAGGTGCTTGGACGGGGTTTAAGAAAAACCCATTGAAGGTCGCATGGACCAGTGCCAAAGAAGCCACCAAGGCCACCATCATGGAAGGCGTTCCGATCATACGGGACAACGCGAGCGTTGCTCTTCTGATGGGCACTGGTATAGACACTCGGTTGGATGCGGCAAAGCGTCAATTCAAGCTAGCCTACGAAACTGCCAACGCGGGTACTGAAAAAGTCGTACGTATCGAGATTTCAGTATTTGGCGCCGACCGAGGCGGAGTAATCGCAAAACAGTTTATCAACGATATCGTAAAAAAGTATAAGCGCCGTCATGATCAGGACCTTGCCATCATTGGCAAAGATGGAGCCCCTGATGCTGAAATTCGTATCCGATTCTTGGGGCTATTTGATTCTGTTGCGTCGATCATGGACGAGAATACCTTTCTGGGGTTTCTTCCCTTCACGGACCTTCTCAAGCAAAGTCATAAGGATCGCACGCTGACCGTGCCCGCCGCTGTTGAAAAGGCCGTTCACTTCGCTGCGGCCCATGAACTACGTCGCAACCAGCGCATGGATTCGTTGGAAAAGACGCGCGGCATGCAATATCTGCATCCGGGTTCTAGTGGCGACGTTACGGGTGTAGCACCTCCCGGCGCACTGGGGGCTCGGGCATCCTTATCGCGTGTTCCTCTACGAGAGATGATGAACCTCGCGATATCGCAGGGAGCCGCGATTCATAGCATGGAATATCTGGCCAAGACTTTGCCTGCCGCCTACAACTTAATGACTCTCGCCGTCCCCATCGAAGACGAAGGCCAGAGCTACCACGTCCCGGAACTCGTCGCGGCCTACCGCGAACTCGTCAAATACGAGCCCGGTTGCGATTTCGCTCCGCACATGGAAATCTTCTTGCGCTGGCTGGCGGTGCGGTATCAGGACCCGGTGTTTCGCGCCGGTCTTTCAGACCCCGCCGAAGCATGGCTCAAAGACCGCGATTACATGACTCCCGAGCAAGAGGCCCAGGAGGAGGCGCGGCGCTTGTCGACGCTGTCGCGGGAAGAGCTTGCCAAGCCCGAAACCACCGCGCGGCATCGCGAACTCCAAGCCCTTGCGAAAGAACGCCGCGAGCGCGCCATGGCGAGCCGGGGAGAAGCGCCACCGCAACGATTCAAGCCACTCTGGGATCGTCTGGAAGAGGAATACAAAAGCCTTGAAAAGGCCGAGCAGCGGGATGCCGAAACCGAGCTGCGTCGTAAGAACTGGGAACAGCATGCCCCGGAACAGCTTCGCGTGATGGAAATGTGGGCCCCAGAACGGGATGCCAACGAAGCCATGCGCAATGGGGCAAAGCCGGGAGACGCCCAGACCGCACAGAAGGCCCCCGACCCGCTGGCCGACATGAAGGCAGAACGCGCCATGCAAAAGCGCCTGCTGACCGCCTGGCGCGATGCGCGCGACGGCAAAACGCAGTTGCCACCCAAGGTCATGACCTTGTTCGACTGGCTCGTGCACGACGCCATGTTGAGCAGTTGGCCCGATCACCTGTTGGCCAGCACCACGATGTACTTCCGCGTGCGCGACAAAGACATATTTGCCAAGACCGATGCGAAGGCGGAAATGGACCAACGTGCCAAGGACATGCGCAACGCGGAAAAGGTGGAAGCTCTGGCGGCAAGATCAGAGCAGAACATGCAACAAATGACACCCACCCGGCCTTGACGGCGCGAGCGACAGGCATGCGTCGGGCATGGATCGCGGTGCTGTGTTGCGTGGGCTTGTTGGCCGGCTGCAATGCCGAGCCGGTCTACCAAGGCGTCAGCTTCGTCGCCTACAACTACACGCCATGGAACCTGGAGCCGGTTCGCCTCAGTGATGCATTTGGCAACGTGGCCGGTTCCAGCACCCTCATCCCGGGCGGCGGTGGAGGAAGTGTCTCGTGCTGCTACACATTCAGGGGAACCGACTTCACCGTGAAATGGAGTGGCGGCGATCCGGATTTGCTTCGCAAACACCTGTTTGATGACAAGTTCGATGAGGTGCTCTTTAAAAAGGAAATGTCTGTACATTTTCCCGCCGCGAAGCCGCCCGACGGCGATGGCACCCTCGTCATGGAATTGCACATCTATCCAGATGAACATATGGAGCTCGCGTTGAGCCGCAATTTTGGGCGGCATGCCAGGATTCCGATCGTGGAAACCACGCGCTGGTTGTACGGAAAATACCGCAACGAGTTGGTCGATTACGAACACTCTTCCCAAGTGAACCAGGTTCTCTCAAAGGTCGCGAGGCGAGCCTGGATGCGGTACCGCATCGAAGACGCAGCGGACATGCGCGCCTACATGTATCTGTACTTCATCGTCGCGTCCGATTTTGAAAGAGATGCGGAGATAGCAGCCATGTTGAAAGCGCCCAACCGAAAGCCAGGCGACTTTGGCCTTGAGGTGGGAAAACTTTCAAAAGAAAAGATCGCCCAGATGAAGGCGACCGGCGCGCCGCCCGGTGACAAGAACGTGTGCAGCGAAGTCCGGGGCCTCGTCGCGGCCACGAAAGTGCATGCGCCTGGAATGCTCGCAAATGAAGAATGCGTGTCGGAATGACGCGCGCGTGATGTGGGCTGGCCCGCATCACGCAGCGCGGCACGCTTCCCGCTTTGCCGCGCTTACTTCTTCGCGGCTTCGACCTCGATCGTCACCGTATTCGACTTCACGGTTTCCGCCTCGATATACACCTCGTACGTCGCGGGCGTGGCGGGCAGATGCAGGACGCCGGCCATATCCGTGGTGAAGCGCGTTTCGACGGTCATGCCTGGCGGCAGAGGAATCTTGGGCGGGGGCGCGCCTTCGCTGGGGTCGACCGACACATTGGGCAGTTTGGGCCGCACGTAGTTAAACGCGATGCCGCGATAGACCTTGCCGGTGCGCGTGTCCACCGCCACGAAGCGCGGAAGCTGCGGGTCGTCCACGACGGGCAGGATGCCGCGCGCGCATACGGGAATCGTCAGTGTGCTGCCGTCGCGGATCGTCACGCGGGTGGGCGCGGCGATGCGCATCTGTGCGTCGTAGCCTTGCAGCGGCGGCATGCAGGCGTGTTCCTTTTGCGAGTGCGAAGGCACCGAGGCGAAAGTGGCGGGTTCAATCCAATCGGTCGTCATGATGGGCATGTCGGAATCTAAATTTGCGTAAGCGGGCGGCGGAGGTCGTCGGGGCTAAGGCGGCGTCAGAATGCCGTCCAGCCTTCGGAGCAGTCGACCTTGCGCACGGCCTTGCTGCAACTGGGGCAGAAATGAATGTTGGCGCAGGTGATGCCGTACATCACGCACTGCCCGATTTCTTCGTTGTACTCGCCATTCTGGTCGGGCAGGCCGTAATAGCAGTGGCCCCCTGCGTTGTAGTAGAAGTGCGGCGGCGGGTCCAGCTTTGAGTCGTCCGCCGACTCGTCCTGGTTGCGCAGCCCAGGCCAGTCCGGCCCGCTGGGCACCATGCCCAGCAAGTGGCCCATTTCGTGGGCAAGGGTTTCGGTCAGGTAGGCTTGCGAATTGGGTTCGTAAGGGTCCAGCGTCGACACGAACAGCAGGTTGGTGCCCGTGATGGCAAGGCCGGCGTAGCTGGCGGCCACGGTGTTGAACTGGATGTTCAGCATGCCAGTCAGCGGGGTGGGCGACACGCGGGTCAGGTCCACGGACACGGACCAGACCGACCCATTGCTCTCGCGGATGGGCGTGATCAGGTGGCGCGGAATCGGAATCGAGCGCTCGGCGCCCGAGGCGTCTGTGTAGAGGTAGCGCGCGTGCACCAGCCAGTCGTCGCTGGCGTCGAATTCGTACCAGAGGCTGGACCGGCTGCGGTCGTCATTGACGATGGGCACGGTCATGACGCGCCCGCCGGGGCCGGCAGGCACCGGCAGCCGCATGTCGCCGCTGACGCCCGGCGCGGCCAGGCGGTCCACGTGGCAAACGACCAGCGTATAGGGTTCGCGCTGCTTGCCTGCGGAGCTGGCATAGACGGCGCGCACGGCGCTCATGATGGCTTGCTGGGACTCGGGGGTGTCGGCCGCGTCAACCGCCGAGCGGCCTCGGAATTGCAGGCGTGGCAGCTGGATCATGTCGATGCCGTGCAGCGCGAATTCCGCGGTGACGGGGGTGACGTCGGCCAGGTGGCCGGCCGGATGCGCGCTCATGCACATGACCTCCTGGATGTACAGGCGGCGCACGGTCTCGACGCGTTCGGTCTTGATCAACTGCCCACGTTCGTCGCGCACTTCGAACAGGTACAGGTTCAGGCCGGCGGCAGGCAGCGTGATGTCGTCAACGATGCGGGTGCCGTCGGCGTTGGTGACGTAGCTGCGTGGGTTGCTGTGCGGTTCCTGATAGCTGGCGCGGCGGCCGCGTTCGCGCGCGGAGTAGGGAATGTTGGCGGGGTCGGCCTTGACCGTGATGGTGAAGCGGTGCTGGCCGGGGCGGTTGAATTCCACGTGGATGCGCGGGCGGTTCGATTGCCGTTCGGTGGTGGTCAGCGCGCTGCCGTCGTTCCAGCGGTCGGCCACTTGGGCCAGGTTGACGTATTGCAGGCGTGCGCCGTCCTGGCGGGCGCGGTAGGTGGAGATGCCCGGCACCACGCGGCCGGAGCCCGAGGGCGACGGCGTGCCGCCCGGCAGGTTGGTGCCTTGCGTGCGCGCCACGGGGCCGAGGCCAATCGTGTCCAGCACATCGCGCGCGATCTGCGGCAGCGGCGAATCGGCCACGCCGGGAATCTTCATCAGCACATCGGCCACCTTGGGCAAGGTCTCGGTGGCAAGCGTGGGGGATTGCAGGATGGCGCCGATCACGCCCGGCACCGACGACGATGACAGGCCCGGCATGCTCAGGATGGCGCCGGCCACGGACGGGATGTTCGATTGATTGACATCAGGCAAGTTGAACAGCGTGTCAACGGCGGAACTCAAGGCGGCCATGCGGTCGCCACTGGCGTTCAACGCCTGCGTCATGACCGGCACGATGGCCGCGCCGACGTTGGCGCTGACGCCGCCTGCGGCGAACGTCGACGCACTGGAGATCGCTGTGGACGCGGCGCTGGCCTGCTGCGCGAACGTGGCCAGGCCGCCGCCTGCCGCCACAGCGGCGATGCCGGATGCGCCCGCGCCACTGCTTGAGGCCGCGGCGCTTGTCGCGGCGCCGGCCCCCGCGGCGGCTGACAAGTCCGTCGCGCTGGTGGCCGGCGTGCTGTCTGACATGCCCGCCGCGCGCGCGGTCGTGCTGCCCAGGACAGTGTCGGGGGGGGAGGCGGGGGCGGTGCTTGCGATCGGCGCAGAGGCGGTGGGTGCAGATGCAGTGGGTCCAGAGGCAGTGGGCGCGCTACCTGCCGGCGAGCCCGTGGCCGCGCTGCTCGTCGCCGCTGCGCCGGGTGTCGCGGTTCCGGCGTTGGCGTGGCTGCCTGCGTTGATGCCAGCGGTAGTGCCGGTATTGGTGCTCGCGGTGCCGCCAGCGTCTGCGCCGACGCTCGTACCCGCACCGGACGCAGCGTCCGTTCCCGCGACGCCACCCGGAGCAGAACTTGTTTGCGCGACTGACCCCGCACCTGCACCCGGCGCAGAGACGGCCGCCACGGTTGCATCGCCGCCTGTCGCAGCCGTCGAGGCCGAGGCAGCGCTGGAACTCGTACTCTCCGCAGCGGCGGTCGCACTGGTTCCTGCGCTGGCGCCGCCAATGGGCGCATTACTCGTAGCCGACGTGTCGGTGCCCGGAATGCCCAAGCCGCCACCGCTTGCAGCCGGAAGGCCCGCGCCCTGCGGCAGCGAGGTTCCTGATTCCGGAGCGAAGCCGGGCGTTTGCATGGCAGCTTGCGGTATGGACGGCGCGCTGTTCAGCACGGTCTCCGATCCCGCGACGCTGGTGGTGCTGGCGGCAAGGACGTTGGAGTCGCTTGTGATGCCAGCGTTGGACATTGTGGATAGGCTCGCGCCGTGGCTCGCTTCTGTGGCCTGCGTGTAAGCCTCCACTTGGGGCAGGGGTTCAGCAACTGGCGGGAGCGTACTCGTCGTGACGTCAGGCACGTTCATGCTCGGCATCGCCGTGCCGTCAGGCGATGCAACGTTGGGCAGATTCAGGGCGCCGGACAAGGTGCTGTCAGCGGCGGACACGGTTGACGTGGCGCTGCTGGCTGCGGAGGCGCTAGCGCTGAACAAGCTGCTTGCGCCTGCTGCGAGCGTCGTCAACAATGCCGCGTTCGGGACAGCGGAAGGGCGTTGCGCGGCATCGTCTTTATGCGTGGCGTCTGCTTGGGATGCTGCGTGTGCTTGGGATTCGGCGTCTGTGGACGATGCGGCGGCTCGCGTGGATTGCGTGGCATGTGCGGATGGCAACGCGGATGATTGCGCCGATCCGTGTGCCTTCTCGCCGGCAGGTGTCGCGTGCCGCGTATCGCTGCTAAGTCCGGTGGCATTGTGGTGTTGCGATGCTGCCGCGCCCGGCGTAGCGAGTGTTGGCGTCTGCGTGGTGGGGCCTTCGCGGGAGTCGTCATCCGAGCGCGAGCGTAGCGGTGTAGTCGCCGCCACCGTTGCCGCAACGGCGGCCAACAGGCCGGTGCTGGCGATAGCGGCGTTGGCGATCGCGGTTCCGATCGACAGCTGCGTGGCGATGGATGCCGCTGGCGGTGCGTCGGCGGCAACCGGTATCGACGGCAACGTCGCGGACGCGGTGTTGATTGAGCCGGACAGGAAAGCGTCGCGCGCCGAAATATTTCCCGCGTCGCTATTCAAACCGTTTGCGTCAGGGGGCACGCTGGTCTTGTCGATGGCCGAAGCGTTGATCGTTGCGCCCAAGGCCGCCGTAGTGATGGCGGCCGCACCCAGATTCACCGCGTCAAGGCTGACGGGAGCCGCGCTGGCGGTTCCGACGCTTGCCGTGCCTGCGTTGGCCGTCTCTGCGTGGGTTGCAATGACGCCCGCCGCCTCTGCACCCATCGCGCGCGTGCTTGTCGGGTTGACCGCCTGAATGGCCGCTTCCGAAGCGACACTCTCTGCCGCCACGCTTTGAACATTCGTCGCGCTAGCCGCATGGGTCAACCCTGCGGCATTGACGTTCGGTGGGGATAGGTCAGCAGTCGAATAATCGGATGCGAACGTGGCCGGCGTCACGACTGCGGGCGCATCGACTCCTGGCGCATCAATGGCGTTCACGCCGAATGGCGTATTGCCGAGGCTGGCGGTGTCGGTGCCCGTTGTCGCAGGCGCGGCGGCCAATGGGGTGGCCGGGATGGCGTTGCCGGCTGCCGATTGCGCCAACGCGTTCGTTGCAGCAACGCCTGCGCCCGCTACGCCTGCACCAGCGGCGACACCCGCGGTGTTGACGGGCGCGTCCATTCCCGCAACGGCGGGGGCTGAGGACATCGAGGCCACCGGGATGTTGGCGGTACTTCCCGTCGATGCAGGCGACGTCGCGGATGCTTGCGCTGCGGCCATCGGCGACGCGGCGGCAGTCGCTGCCGCATCAGGCTTACCGGAAGACATGCCAGGGCTGGTGGACGCAGACATCGGAGCGGGCGCGGTGGAGGCCGGCGACACGCTGGCAGGCGCGCCATCCGATGCGGTGGCGCTGCTTGTTCCATTTGCGCCACCCACGTTCGTCGAGGTTGTATTGGGCGTGGAGGCGGCGGATGCCGCAGGCGTCGGAGCGGCAGTAGACGCCGTCGCGGTAGAAGGTGCGGCCGCTGCACTCGGCGCCGTGGTGGCAGGCGCCGATGCGGATGCCTCCGGCGAAGTCGATGCCGAGGGAGGAGCCGAGGCCGATGCCGAAGCGGGAGCCGAAGCAGGAGCCGAAGCGGGAGCGGGAGCCGAAGCGGGAGCGGGAGCCGAAGCAGGAGCGGGAGCCGAAGCAGGAGCAGCCGCCGATGCAGATGCCGTTGCAGCACTGCCCGCCGAACTCGCATCCGCCACACTCGCCTGCGGCGCGGCCCCGACGCTCGATCCGACACCCACCCCCGCACCCGCCCCAACGCCCGCAAAGCCTGTCGCGCTGCTGATCATCTTCGACGCGCCTTCGGGCGCAACGGATGCCAGCATGTCGGTGGCGGCGGGCAGGGCCGATGCCGGGTTCTTGATCAATTCCGCCGCCTTCGTGGCCGTGCCAACCGCCGACGTCGCGCTGTCGATCATGCCGCTTGCGCCCGGCGCAACCGAGCCCAGCAGGCCCGATGCGGCGGGTAGCGCCGACATCGGGTTGGCGATCATGGCTTGCGCTTGCGACACCATGCCCATCGTGTTCTTGGCGGTCGACATCAGGCCGCCCAGGGCGGGGCTTGCGTTGCCCAGCAAGCCAGAACCCGCCGAGAGCGCGCCCATCGGATTCTTCGCCAGCCCGGCCAGCGTGTTCGCCTGGCCTGCCAGTTGCGACAGCTTGGATGCAGCGCCGGCCGCGGTTTTTCCCAATTCACTCAAGCCGCTGGGCATGACATCGCCAAGCCCTGCCGCGGCACCTGCCCCCGCGCCCGCGCCGGTGCCCGCGCCA
>Ga0213823_1002130_pt1 | contig 10911 bp, 14 predicted proteins | sample MC6MC0907MG_FD_179887 | JGI IMG/M metagenome (GOLD analysis project Ga0213823, IMG submission 179887) | Enriched soil aggregate microbial communities from Iowa State University, Ames, United States - MC6-MC0907-MG | ecosystem: Environmental > Terrestrial > Soil > Unclassified | place: USA: Iowa...
CAGAAACCGGCGCACGCAAGCGTGCCCCATGCACAGCCGCCATGAACGGCTATGCGCTGTATATCGTCGCGGCCTGTCAAAGCCGGTCGCTGATGTGCAACGACCCACGGAGCCTAGAACTGGAAAATAATGACCGCAACGAAAAACAGGCGCCGGCAGTATCTTTGGGAAATGCCCTACAAGAAAGGGGCTTAATCTGATTTTTTTAGCCGTCAGCCGTAACACGATGTTAGGGAAAATCAACTGAACGTTGAGGGCTGCATATGCCCACACCGGTGCCGGGCCATGCCGTCATGCACCAAACATCATTCGCTGCATAGGTCTGCTTCGGCCTTTCAGGGCCGATTTCTGCTTCGTTACTTCGAAAATTTTTGTTATAAACTCGGGCCCCTCAATGGACTGAGCCTGCTGATGTTTCGCAAAACCCTTCTTCTCATTGCCACCGCTGTCCTTCTGACGGCCTGTGACGACGATGCTACCCGCTACGCGGTCTCCGATGCGCACTGCCAACCCGACTACTTGAAGACCCTGCCCGCCGATGGCGCGCGGGATTCGCTGGTCGAAAAGTGCATGGCTCGATAGCGGGTCGAGTTACTCCAAGCGCACTACATGGAAGCGGCCACCGCACGTGGTCCTTTTTACCTATGGATGTTTCAAAATAGAGGTCTCTATGCACGCCAAGAAAATGCTGGTCGCAGGTCTGATCGCCACCCTCGCCGGGTGCGGGACGATTGGTAATAACGTCGTTTCGGATGCAGAACTTGCCCGCAAGGCGGCCTTTGCCCTGGATACCACCGCCGACCAGGTCACCATTTCCGACCGCTCCGGCGAAGTTTCCGGCGCCATCAACTTCGTCGCCGCCACCCGCGGCCGCAAACACCAGTGCTACATCACAACGGTGATGGGCGCGGTGAGCTCCAGCGCCATCTGCTCGGGGGCTAATTCGGTGAACAGCGCCAGTGCCGGTTCCAGTGCCGGTAACAGCAACTGCAATGCGCTGCTGAGTGCTGCAGGGCAGTGCCGCTGAACTGACGCTCTCGCCAGCCCCGCGCGTGGGGCTCCCGGGAGAACGCTTGGGTTCTCCCTGTCCGAGTTGTTTAAGGCACTGCTTCTTCAGCTATTGAGCCTGATAATGGTACTCCCTACCTGCCAACGGCGAATACCGAATGACTCGTGGCAGGTCGTGCAGCATCCGTTCCCCTGCATCTACGTCTTCAAGCAGTTGAGCAACGGGGGTGGTAATCAACGCACGCACATCGTTGACGTCATTGAGGTCGGTCAAGCGCACACTGTAGGTCCACCAATCGGGTTGGCGGGTTTTGGCTTCCCAGCGAAAAAGCCGCGCGCTGCCATTGGCCAGTCGATGCAGGGTGGCCGCCGTCATGTGCTCCATCGGGAAGCCCATGTAGCAATCCTCTTTATGGTCCACAGGTGACTCCCAGCAACTGATGTGCAGCAGTGGCTCCGCGATAGAGCCGCCCTCCGCATTATTGTTGAAGATGCTGAGCTGAATGCTGAGGTAGAGGGGTTCGGCTTTCTTGGCCTTGGGCGTCAGAGGCAATGTCCAGACCGCGTCGGAAAACACCCAGCCACTGGCGTCTTCGCGGTAGCGGTTGCTCCATTTGCCAGGTAACAAGCGTGATGAAAGCGAAGGTTTCAGCAGGCTGGCACTGACCTCCTGCTTGATCAACTGCGCCAGTGCCTCACACTGCTCACCGACCTTCGCAACAAAACCGAATGACTGTGTAATGGATGAGCCTAAGCTGTTCATGGATGCATCCTGGGCAGTTGGGGGGATGTGAAAAATAACGGGCTGGCTTCAGGGCGATGCACCGCGGCCTCAAGCGATTTGAACCCTTTGAACGTCGGCACTTTCAGCAGGGCAAAAAAATCCATCACTTGCTTGCCCCATGCCGACAACCCGTCGTGCGAGGGTATTTGCAGCGTGGTCAAAACGGTCATCACATCGAACCAGTTGCAAGCCAGCAGTCTTCCATTCCAGACATCGTCGCGCGCAAGCGCGCCGAGTGCTTCGCTTTTATCCAGCCCGATGAACAGGTGATAGCCATTCGTTTGTTCTTCGGGTTTGAGGTAGCGTTGCCACTGATCTTGCAGTTGCGTTGGTGTGCTCAGGCGGGCGCGCCACTTGAACTCCACCAGCACCGTCCTTTTTTGAGGGCCCCAGCATAATTCAACGTGCAAGTCAGGCTCGATGCCTTCATGCCTTGGCCAAAAGCGCATGCTCGCCTGGCTGGGTGGGCCGGCAGGGAAGTCGACATTGGCATGGTGTAGTTGAATCAGGTTGCGCCAGAACATGCCGATGGCAGGCGCACCCAGGAAGGCGAGGGGGCCCATCACAATGGAAGTGATTTCGTCTTCGGCGGCAATTCGTCGCTCATCGGGGTCATGCCGCACGCCAAGATAGCGTTGGAACTGTCTGGACTTATTATGATTGAAGGCGTGTAACACAGGTGTCTCCTGCACCCGCCAGCGATCAGCACGACCACCTGGGCGCGATCAATACCATGATCAGGTAATGGTCGGTCACCTGATCATGGTCGGCTTCACAAACGGGGATTAAGCGGCAAGCTTGCCGCGAACTTCCCGGGCATGCTCCAGCTCTTTGTGAATGCTGTCCTGCAGCACCACATCTTTGCCATTCTTCTTGCCGGCCAGTGCGCTCTGCACCAGTTGGGTCAGCAGTTTCACCAGCATGATGTTGTTGGACAACAGGTCCTTTTCATCCTGGTTGAATGCGTTGTAGTCGGTGGTGCGCTGAACCAGCTGCTCCAGGCTCGTTACGTGCTTCACGTACAGGCTGAACGTGATGGTCAGTTCACCAATGACTTTGTCGCTGATGAGCTTGAGCTTCTTCAGGTAAACGGTCGATTCCTTGATCAGGTCGACAGTCTTGTTCACTTCCTGGCGGATTTCTTCGGCTTTCTCGAGGCTCGAGTTGCCTTTGGCATTGAGCAGCAAACCGCCCACCGCAATCACTGGCCCCGCCACTGCGCCGCCCAGCACCATCGAGCCCAGCGCCATGCCGCCACCGCCCGCAGAAAGCGCGCCGCCGCCCAATGCTGCGAGCGTGGCGTTATAGGCAGCAACACCAGACAGCGAGCTGATGGCTGTGCCGGTCGACGCCACACCCAGCGCCATGGTGCCGCCGTACGCTGCAAAACCTGCCAGCGCGCCAGCGCTTGCGGTCAATGCCGAGCTGCCGAGAAGGTCGATTGCCGAAATGGAGATTTCCTTGATTTCATCCAGGTCGTGCTTGTTGAAGCGGATGTCCTCGCCATGGAATTCCTTGAACTCCGGCTTGTTCTTGATCTTCTCGTAAACGGCTGCAAAGCGCCCGAAGCTGCGGCTGATGTCGAGCTTGAGCTTGCCCAGTGCCTCAAGCGATTGCTCGGTGCTTTTCTGGTCACCGTCAAGTTGCTCGCGGGCGCGGTCATAGCGCTCCTGTGCGTCGGCAACGATGCCCTTGGCTTCGGCAATTTTCTTGGCGCCTTTCACGCCGCCGGCAATCCCAGCGCCGCCCGCGACTACAGCTGCACCGATCAACAGAAACGGTAATGGCATCTCTAACGTGTCCTTTTGCTTTTGAGAGTTTCACAGGCAGCCTGATTTAGCGCATGGAAGTGCGCTCGGCTCATTTGGCCCGCGTAGATGTGTTCGTAACTGTCGTCAACCCGGCACTTGAGCGGCCGTTGTTCATAAATGCCGCAGCGGCGGCTGGCTTTGTCGTAGTGGCGGCAAACACCTGTCCCGTCGTCCAGGTCGCTGTAGAGCGGTTGCGCTGCCAGGTTCTGGCAGCACAACCCACAGGCATCGCAGTTGAACCGCGACATCCGCGCTTAAAACACCAGCACTGCGTCTTTGTCGTTCATGAAATCGTCCAGGCCTTTGCGATCCTGGTAAGGCATGTCGATTTCGTAAGCGGCCATTGCACTGAACAGTGCGTCATTGAGGTCCGCATGGGTTTGCGCCTGCACCAGGCTGGCATTGATTTTCTGCAGCTTGTTCAGGTCTGCTTGCAACTGCTGGAAATCAATGCCCGCGAGTTCAGCGGTGTAGGCTTCCAGGCGCTGGTTGACCAGCTTGAAGTAGTCCAGCGTGTGGTCCAGTGTCGACTTGAGGCCGTTGGCAAACTCGACAATGCGGTTCACCAGCGGCGAGTGATCGATGAAGTACAGCAAGGAGATGTTCAGCAAGCCGCTGGCCAGCGCGCCGACGAAAGTGGACAGTATTTCCCCCAGTACGGGCACCTGCATGCCAGGCACTTTGGCGATGGCTTCTTGCACCAGCACCCCGGTGCACACCGACACGCCGGTTGCGACAATCTTCGAGACCGCGCGCAGCAATTCACCGAACGGCAGCCGCTGAGGGTTGAACACCAGTGTACGTACAGCTTCAAGGATAGTTGCCCAGGATTCACGCAGAATCTTGGCGACGTTCTTGGCCGTGGTGAAGAAGATATTGATCAAGGTGGTCATTACGGACGACAGCACGCCGGCCAGCAGGCCGTCCTTGAAGCGCGTCAGCAGTTCACCGCGCCGGGCCTGTACGCCTTCGAACGCCGCCTTGCAGGCATTGCCCAGGTGTTGCAGGAAGAGGCCAAAGTCAAAGTTGCCTTTCATGCTCTGCAGAATGTGCGGCAACTCTTGGCGTAGTGCATTCCACGCTTCAAGCAGGACCAGGCCGAGCGTTTCCCGCGCGCCCATGCGCACCCCTTGGTTGAGGCTGGCGCTGGCGGTGTCGGCCAGGAATACAGTGCTGGTGTAATAACTGTTGGCCAGTTCGCGTTCGTAGGCTTCACGGGCGAGCCGGTCCTTTTCACGCAGTTTGCCTGGGTCGACGGCGTCGAGCTTTTCCAGTTTGTTTAACGTCTTGCGCTCTTTATCGGTGAGGCCGACACTGCGCTGCTTCGATTGCAGGTCGCTGATTTCAGCCTTGCGTTGCGCTTCGTTCTGGTCGAGATAGCGGATGAACTCGTCGGCGCTCTTATCTTTCTTGGATGTGTTTACAGACCCATCGGTGGCATTGAGGTTGCTGCGCTGATTGGCCAATTCCACACCATCACGCTTCGCCAGAACCCGGGCGCGGTCGTCGTGTATCGTCTTGGCCGCAATCGTGTGGTCACGATGCACATCTGCGTTGCGTGCAAAGGTCTTGCCCGTATAGGCATCCTGCAGCGTGCCGGATTGTTTTCCCGCTTTGTACTCTCGCCCCACCTGTTTGTAAGTCTCGGTGGAGTGGTAGGCCGCGCTGTCATAGTCGCCGCGCGCGGCGTAAGCCGCCTCGTTCGCCGCAGATGCATAACCCACGGTATCGTCACGTACAGTGTGCAGGGTATCGACGTGGCCGCCACGGCGGTCATTGGCCAGCAGGAAGTCCAGCCCAAATGAGGTGAGCAGGCTTTTGATGACCACTTGCTCAGACTGATGCAGAAGCGTTGCGCTGACATCGGGGGTAGCCTGGTGGACGGCTTGCGCCAATGGGTCCAGGGCGAGTTGGGTCATCAAGCATGCTCCTTGCACGAATGTAGGCGTCCTGCGGTGATTGGCAGATAGGCCTGAATCGGAAGGGAATATAGCGAAGTGCCACCTATGGATCAAGGCAGAGTGCTACTACCTTGATAGCATGGAAAAAAAACCTGCATTCGCGTCCGCTGCCACGGGGTAGGCCCAGTACGTATTTTCGCCAAAAGGAGGTTAAGGAACGATGTTATACGAAAGCCGCGATCCCATGCTGTTGCGATTCGCAATTAATCCAGCAGCTGAGGTAAAGGGAATGCGGGAAACGAGCACGGCATTAAGCAGGTGGAGTCGATTTCTATACCGTATTCCATTGTTCAGGGGTTGGATATCCAAGCAACAGGTGGAGTGCTTATTACTGACTAAAGTGCTCGACGGGTTGGAGTCGTCAATCGACACGCTACCCGAATACCTGTTTGAAGAGGCGCGGCCTGTTGATAAGAATGCCGTGGGCATTTATCTGGAGCGATTAAGTGATTATTTATCTGTCGGCTATGGGTGTGAGGAAGGGAGCCCAGTTGCCGAATGGTCGCGTGAAGAGCTTATGGATTTGGCGTCGACTCAGTTGTTTGCAAAATTCGAATATACGAATAATCGAGTCGCTGAGAGCCTGAAACTTCGGCCCGAACACAATCTCGCTATCGTGAGTCATAAAGAGTTGTGGTTGGCGTACTACCTCTCCGAGGTTTACTGCTTGGTAGCTAATGGCGTGATGGAAGTCAGTCTGTCCAGAAGAGGGCTTCTTATCAAGCCCTCTGAAGATTTTTCGTTACGTATCAAAGCCTATTGGCTTGCACAAGTCAGTGAAGAAAACACAACGCTCAGTGATATGAAAATGATGGCGATGGCGCTAGAACGTTTTCGGGTTGCCAAAGTATTACCTCCTGTCCTGGAAAACCTGATGCTCAAAATGCTGATGGATAAATGCCTTTCTATTCACGCTGACTACGTCCCCGCAGCAATGGCTGCCGACCCCCAATATCAACTGTTGCGTGAAATAGTTTGCTTTGCACTTTATCTTGAGTTGAATGCGAAGGCGGGGCAGCCGCATGTCTCAGTGGCACAGATGCGCAGCTACGTAAGCCCAGCAACCCTTTCCGTGATCGACGCCGGCTTGAGAGGGAGCTACCCCTCCTGGATTCTGTTGGCAGCTTTGTAACCCGCGACGAGCGAGGGTATCAACGAGGACCCGTAAAGCTGAAGTATGGCGTTAAAAAGCTTATTCAACAGTCAATTGGTAAGGTGTTTGTAAGTCGATTGGGGGATTACTTTGAGAAAGATTATATAGTTAACTATATGCGGTCGCTTTCAGATCCGAGGTTTGAGCTGTTTGATGGCTTTCAAGGAGAGACTAAGGCGGCGGTAAAAAAGTTTGATATCGATTTTGTCTTGCGCGATGTTGAGAGTGAGATTTATTATTTCGTGCAGGTCAAGTATAAAGCGTTCTACTTGCCTGTTTATTTTGGTGAGCAGTGCCGTTTGATGGGGGATGAGAATTTTCGAAAAGGGTTTGATGTTCAGCTGCTGGAGTTGAAGCGAAACCTAGGCGACCCAACTGTTCGTCAGAAACTGCTTGGGTTGGGCCTTCAGGGTGCTGGTGTGGATAATAGTCATTTCATATTGCTCCATAATTTGCCGTTTTTGAATTTTTATGAATTTCAGGGGGTGATTTTTTACGAATGGAATTTGTTCAGGAATTTATTGAAAAATGGTAAGGTTCATTTTGTAAAGGGGAATGAGGTTACGCAGGCTAGCCTTTTGCGGAAACCGTGTTTTCACCGCCCAGATGAGATTGTGGCGGCTTACTTTGAGCAGGGGCCCCTTGCAGCTGAGATGCGCAAGCAGTTCGAGATGTTTAAGCGGACCTACGTGATGTTTTCTTACAGAGGCATTGATGTTGTTTGTAAAACGCTCTAATGCCATCTATGCCTGTCCCCATTGCATTTTAGTAAATGAAGTGCTTCTGCGCGCTTAGTATGCTACGGCTGAGAGCGCATCTTGGCGCTGGATTCATGAACAGCTAGATGGCACAATGATGGCGACTTTCCGGCGGCGTTTGATGTCCCGGCGGCACATGATGATCTCACTCAGGAGCGTTTCAATTGAAAGGTAATTCACTCATTTGGGCATTGGGTGCCCCTGCTGTACTAGCCGGTGGCTGGATGCTGTATTTGCTGATCAGTCCCGCACCGGTTGAGCCCCTTAAAGGCCCCGAAGTCAGCAAGCTGGCTGCTGGCAATTATTATGCAGTCGGTGAGAAGATCGGCGCGCAAGAGCAACATCAGAAGCAGAAGCATAAAGCGGTAATCTACGTTGTAACGGGGAGTGATGGCGACAAACCCCTGGAGTTCGAAGGGACCGCGCTGTTGCCAGTTCCGGCTGGCGTTGCGTACTCCCTGGAGTTCGCGCCTTCGGCAGCGTCATGTGAAGGCAGTGTCATCACAATTTCCCAGGCCGGTAAAATGGCCACTGTTACCGATGTTCGCTCGGACCCAGGCTGCCAGCTCGTTGACCTGCTCGGCAATAACGCTTCGCTGACTCGTCTCGATTAGCGGTCTGGGTAGAGGCCGATACTGCAGGCGATGATGCCAGGTAAAGCGTCGAGTAACTTGCGGTGCACTTAGCGCACCGCAGGTATTCTGGCTACGGCGGAACTTGGCCGGCTCTTTCGCTGTTTCAGCCAGCGCCTTGAGTCCGAAGGTCGAGTTGAGTTCAGGGCAACAACCAAGTACTGGTCGGCGTGGTTTCACGCTGGATGCCGACGGCATGGCATTGCTCCAGAATCGGCAGGATGTAGGTGATGACGACAGTGCTCAACTTGCCTTGCGCATTGCGGCGTGCGGCCTGACAGAGCGGGCCAGCGTTTTCAGCATTCAGGTTGGAGCGGATTTCCACAGCATGAAGCTGGCCAAAGTGCTCATTTTCGCTGAGGTAGTCCAACGTTTGCTGGAAAGCTGCACGGGTCAGGGTAATCAGGCTGTCATTTGCTCCGGTTTCGATTTTAACGCTAGCGGTATCGACGGCGACGACCCGGAAGAAGGTGTTACTTTTGTTCGATGGTGTTTGCAATTGCTTGCCTTGCAAGCGGCTGATCAATGCCCAGAGCGTGCTGTCGACTTGAGTGATGTGCTGCATGGCATAGCTCCTTGATTTGCTAAATGCGCAAGTGTGGTTTGATTCCAGAATGACTTCAGGCCTGTTGCGACGATGAGGGCTTCAGGTGTAGGCCTTCACGAAACGGGAGGCTTTTTCCTGGTCCAGGATCAAAGCGTTCACAGGGCGGTAGAAGCAGGAGTAAGACTTTTTGGTCCGGCTGAAAATGCCCGTCTCGACCAAGGCGTCAACTACCTCGGTCACTGCTTGCATCGTGTTTTGGTAGGGCGAGTCCTTGCCAAGCAATTCGCGCCTGATGATGGGGTCGAGGGTGTCGGCCTGTTCGTCCGGGAACTTCTGCAGCGTTTGAGCGCGCTGGTTGATTGCCAAGTCGGTGATGCCTTTCGATTCAAGCAGCAGCAGCAATTCAACGATGTCCAGCTGGGCGTCAGGGCCGCCATGAGGCAGTCGAATGTAGCGGCCGTCCTCACTGAGCAAAGACGGCGCATTGGCCGTGCCTTGTACTTCATTTTGGTTTGCGATCAGCCGCATATATTCCGCGTACGGCAGCACTGCGAACATCGGCGACTCATTCTGGTCAAGGATGAACTGGACGGGTACTTTCACGTAGGAAGCTCCTTTTTCGTTTATAAAAACAAAATAATCGAAATAAACGAAATTCGCAACGGCTTCGTTGCTGGGTCACACCTTCCGCTGTGAAGAATTGGATCGGTATCAACCTTTGATGCGGTCGTTAAGTACCTCTAATGGAATGCCACCAGATGACGATTGAAGCCTTCGCCCCCTTCCGGCCCCTGGCCGCCGACCTGCTCAAACACCTGCCAAGCGGGCAAAAGGATGGCTCCCACGACCTGTCACACATCCACCGGGTGTGGGTCAACGCTCAGCGTATTCAGCGGGTAGAAGGCGGCGACCTTGAAGTGCTGCTCGCAGCCACTGTGTTGCACGACTGCGTTGCGGTGGAAAAGAACTCGCCTCTGCGTGGGCAGGCGTCGACGCTGTCGGCTGAAAAAGCCGCTTCAATCCTGGCAGCCATGGGTTGGCCCGTGCCGCGCATCGAGCGGGTGGCACATGCAGTCAAAACCCACAGCTTCTCGGCTGGCTTCGAGCCCCTGACGCTGGAGGCCAGGATTCTGCAAGACAGCGACCGCCTCGACGCGATCGGGGCGGTGGGTATCGCTCGGTGCTTCTACGTGGCCGGGCGCATGGGCTCGTCGCTTTACGACTTTACCAACCCCAGCGCGCAGGGCAGGGCCTATCAGGACACTGCATTCGCGATCGAACACTTCCATACCAAGCTGCTCAAGCTTGCATCAGGGTTCCAGACCGGCGAAGGGGCGCGGCTTGCCGCTTTACGTCATGCAAGGCTCCAGGCGTATCTCGAAGACTTCATGGATGAAGTCGGTGCGAGCGCCCCAAGCGCCTAGCTTTGCGGGGTTGGTGGCGCGCTCGGCATTCTCGCATGCGTTACTTGTCGACGTTTCGAGATGCCAGTGCCAGATCGATTAATTCCATTCGATAGGCATCTCGGGCGGTAATGATTCGGACGGCCACGGCACCCAACGAAATACCGAACAGGAATGCCATTATCCAAGTAATGACTTGCGTGGAAACAGGGCTGTCGAACGATGCAGAGAACAGTGTTTGCCAGCCCCCCTCCGAGATCATCTTGCCGATGGTGTAGTTGAGCATCAGTAAGCTGAAGATGGCGAATTTTTTGCCGTCGCCCTCAATAAAGTGCCCGAGCCTACGTTCGAGCCGTTTGGTCTTGAGGTCCAGGTGCAGCTTCGCTCTCTGCAGGTCGCTAGACGCGTAGCGACCAAGCTGGCCCGCCAGCCGATGATCATGGTCAAGCTCGGCATCGCGCGCTGCTCTCGCTTTTTCTTTCCAGAACCAGATGTGGCACATCATCAACACGGGCGGGCAGAGCAGTGTCAGCGCGGCGAGGGCTTGAGACGTCAGTGCGCAAACTACTGCAATTTCAACCCACGTAGCCGACAGCCTGGAGAAGTAGTGCCACGCAGCCAGGCCGCACAGGGCAAGAAAAGGTACCGATGCCGCGATGAGACCGTACTTCCAACCTCTCTCAATCAGGGCCTCGAAACGATTGGATGTTTTTTGGGGGCGATAAGGCTTCATGCCCTCTAGCGCGTTCAAGAGTTGCTTGAGTCCTTCCATCGTCTAACCTCCATTCGTGAAGTGATGCCCTGGTCTCAGGGCATCTAACTGCTGTAATTCCAAGCTTTTAATCAAGCTTGGC
>Ga0213823_1002140_pt1 | contig 10878 bp, 11 predicted proteins | sample MC6MC0907MG_FD_179887 | JGI IMG/M metagenome (GOLD analysis project Ga0213823, IMG submission 179887) | Enriched soil aggregate microbial communities from Iowa State University, Ames, United States - MC6-MC0907-MG | ecosystem: Environmental > Terrestrial > Soil > Unclassified | place: USA: Iowa...
ATCGATTTGTCCAGACATCGATGAAATCAGGTGCAAAGGGTCCTCTTTTTTGTTGAATCCAGCTAATTAATTTATCGACATTGCGCTTTAAAATTTTATCAATGACATCTGGATAAGACATTTCCTTCCGATGCAACTCATATTCATCCTCATCTAGGAGTGAAAAAGACATGTCAGGAAAAACTTTTATATCCAAATCATAGTCAATATATTTAATGGCATTATTATCGAAAACAAATGGTGAGCTTAGATTACAATAATAATACACACCGTCCTCACGTAGCATGCAGATGATGTTAAACCAGTGCTCCGCATGGAAATAACAAATAGAAGGCTCTCTCGTTAGCCACGTACGACCATCGGATTCTGTCACAAGTGTCCGTTCATTCGCACCGATAATGATATTTTTCGTTCCTTTTAACACCATTGTTTCTTGCCAAACACGGTGGATACGGCCATTGTGCTTATAACTATGTATTTGTATCGTTTCTCCTTCTACCGGTATTGCCATTTTTGAAGCCCACCTTTTCGTCTATGCTACCTAAATCTAGCAGTCTCTAGTATATTATAGCAATGTGTAGGCGAAAGGTGTAGTTAGAAAACCACAAATTTCCCTGCGTCCTTTTCAAATTCCACAAAAAATTTAAAGAGAATTTCTATTTTTTATGTGAGTCAATGATTTCTTCGATTACTTGAGCAATTTTTTTCTCGCCCCGAGCGATTTCTTCCATTACCTGAGCAGTTTTTCTCGCGACCAGAGCAGTTTCCTCGACTACCTGAGCAGTTTTTCTCGCGACCCGAGTGATTTCTTCGACTACCTGAGCAGTTTTTCACGCAACCTGAGCGGTTTCTTCCACTACCTGAGCAGTTTTTCTCGCGGCCCGAGCTATTTCCTTGACTACCTGAGCAGTTTTTCACACGACCTGAGCTATTTCCTCAACTACCTGAGCAGTTTTTCATACGACCCGAGCGATTTCTCTTTATGCCCAGCACTTTTTGGACGTTTTTAATAATATAAAGGAGCTGTCTTTGTAATCTTTTTGATTTTGACAGCTCCTTAGAGGTAAATGCAAATATGCAATTACAAAGTGTTATTCACCAAGATCTTGGTTTGTTTTAGTGAAGTTTCCTGAAGCTTGAGCTTTCTTTTGCTCTGCTTTAGCATTTTGCTTTTGCACTTCGTTCACATCAGTCTCAGCACCAAACTCTTGACTTTGACGTTGCATGTTTTTATTTGGTTGGAAATTTGCGTTGTTTTGCTTTTTCATTTTTCATTCACCTCCACGGTAATTATTGTGTACCGAGGTGAATGCTTTTATGCTTATAAATTTCTTATTTTAATTTTCCATTTCCCTCCATATTTTAAGCATTGGTACTGGCATTGGTAATTGCTTTATTTGTTCTCGGGTCAGCCAAACGCCTTTTTCTGTAGAATGACAACATATCATGAAATAGCTATTTAGATGCCAAGTTAAATGTGAAAAAACATGTTTAAACGTAAGTAAATCCGTTTGTGATTGAACATCTAAAGAATGTTCAATTTTAAACGTATCAATGGAATCTTTACCGTGCTCTATCATTGGAAATTGCCATAGATTTGCTAATAACCCTTCTGCAGGTCGCTGTTCCATTAAAATTCGGCCATTTTGATCTTCACATACAAGGACATCGTATGTAAGATGCTTCATCTTTACTTTTTTTGATTTAACAGGTAGCTTCTCTGGCTCACCTTCATTAAATGCAATGCAATATTCACGAACGGGACACAATAAACATTTTGGTGATGTTGGCGTACAAATTAGTGCACCCAGCTCCATTAAACCTTGATTAAAAGATGATGCATTTTCAGGGTCTATCAATTCTTCCACGGCTGCTTCAAAAATCTTTTTTGTTTTAGGGATGGCTATATCCTCATGAATATTGAGTACACGGCTTAACACACGCATTACATTGCCGTCAACTGCATGTTCTGGCTTATCATAGGCAATACTTAAAATAGCACCAGCTGTATATGGGCCTACACCTTTTAATGTCGAAATCTCATGTCGATTATTGGGTACTATTCCTCCGTAGTTCTCCAATACCTCTCTTACTCCAGCCTGTAGATTACGGGCGCGGGAATAATAGCCAAGACCTTCCCAGTGTTTTAATAAATATTCTTGTGGTGCCTCCGCAAGTAATTCTAATGTTGGGAAACTTTCTATAAAGCGATTGTAATAAGGAATAACCGTGTCGACCCGTGTTTGCTGTAGCATGACCTCAGATACCCAAATTTTATAAGGGTCCTTTGTATGTCTCCATGGTAAATCACGTTTCTCTACATTAAACCATTCGACTAATGATTGTCGAAATTCTGTTACATATGGATAATTCACAGTGACCTCCAGTGTTTTTACGATTTAAATTATGGTAAAAAGGGTATACAATTAAGAAAAGATTATTTAACTAACGACATAAATTGTTCTTTTTACTCGTTAATTAATACATGTATGCCATTGTACTCTATTTACACGCATACTAGGAGTGGATATTTTTGGATTCAGGTACACATTTCGTTATGGGTATAGCCCTCGGTGGTCTTGCTTTAGCTGATCCCGTGGTAGCAAATCATTCAATGACATTTACTGCAGTAATGGCAGGCACAATTATTGGCTCACAGGCACCTGATGTCGATACTGTTTTAAAGCTGCGCAATAATGCAATTTACATTCGGCATCACCGAGGAATTACACATTCGCTCCCAGCAGTAGCTCTCTGGCCTATCTTAATTACAGCGGTTTTATCATTCATTATTCAAGACGCAAATGTGTTTCATTTATGGCTCTGGACATTTTTAGCTGTAGCCCTTCATGTCTTTGTTGATATTTTCAATGCATATGGCACACAAGCCATTCGCCCATTCTCCAGGAAATGGGTAGCTTTAGGTGTAATCAATACCTTTGATCCTATTATTTTTTCTCTTCATTGCATCGGCATTTTATTATGGGCTTTCGGTGCAAATCCTGTTTGGACATTTAGCATCATGTATCTCATTATTATCATGTATTATATATTACGATTTGCAGTCCAAAAATCCGTTAAAAAGGCTGTACATCATACTATTCAAGATGAGGAATATGTTATTGTAGCACCAACAATGCGATTCTTTCACTGGCGTATTGCAGCAAAGTCAAAAACACATTATTACGTTGGCCGTGCCTATGGGCGAACAGTTAATATTTATGATAAATTTGAAATAAAGCCTTTACCGAAAACGCCTCTTATAGAAAAAGCCATGAAAGACCGTAATCTCGATGCATTCGTGTCATTCTCGCCGTTGTATCGCTGGGAAATTTCTGAGCTAGAAAATGGCTTAACAGAAGTGAGGTTAATTGACCTTCGCTATCGCAGTGATAATCGCTATCCTTTTGTAGCTGTTGCTCATTTAGATGATGATAATGAGATAATTACCTCCTATACAGGCTGGATTTTTACTGAAGATAAACTTCAAAAAAAATTACAGATTGGCGCAAGTAATTAAACCGTAAACCCTGACCAGAGATTGGTCAGGGTTTCATTATTGCATCATATCATCACTAGCATCCAATAAATGAGCGTATTTTGGATTGCGACCCGCAAAGCTATGTAGCTTATCACCGTAGCTTGTAATTAATTGACGTACCAAATTTTCCGTATAATCAGCCCCACGATAATCGTAGCCAGCCTTTGCTGAAGTTGATTCAAAATCACTCCATAAAAGCTCAACCCAAACACGTGCACGCCCTACCGACATTTGTGGATTTTTTTCAAGTAACTCCCTAGTCAATTTTTCAATCTTTTCTTCCACTTATTTTCCCACCTTTACAGGAGATAGCATCGAAACTGGCAAGGCTTCTTGATATTTGTCACCGCCTAATCGATGTCCCCAAGCAAAGCGACCCTTTAAATAATCCACTTTGAAAAATTCATTATCAGAGCCATCTATACGATACATTTCACCAGGTACAATCGTATCTAAATCCACTAAATAAGCAGCCGCCATTAAAGCTTTTCGTTCATATACGGCAAACTCATTAATAATTCCTAGCTGTTCAGCTTTACGTGCTTTTTCCTTTAGCATCGCAATTTCCTCGCGTAATTCATGCTCTGACATGACCGCGTAGTTTTTTTCATTCATTCCTCATTCTCCTTTTCTTCTATAAAACGGTCTATAACTTCAATAGGAAAGCCCTTTTGATAGAGTGCCTGTTTTATCTTCATTTTTCGCTCATACCCAGTATACTTTGATGCGTACTTTTTCCAAACCTTTTCGCCTTGAACATCAAGCAATTGCTGCCACTCATCTTCCTCTTGTTCAATAACAATTTGACTTAGCACCTCATCTACAACTGTAAAAGAATAACCTTTACGCATTAGAAAATCCTGAATTTTAGCTTTGATTTGAGTTGGCGTTTTCTTTTTCTCGGATCGAACAACCTTTTCAGCCAACTGTATCGCGAGTTTGACCTGTTCCTCATGACTAAAGGTAGCTAGTACCTCATCCTGTAAGTCCTTATCAATTCCTTTTTTTATAAGATCTTGTCTAATTGCCTTAGGTCCCTTTTTCATCGTAGCTTTTTTCGTATCGAGTAAAGCCTTAGAGTATGTTTCATCATTTAAAAAGCCATATGATTTCAGTTTTTGTATAGCTTCTAAAATTACCGCTTCTCCAAACTCTAATGTCAGAAGCTTTTTCTTAACTTCATGCTCACTTCGCATTTGATAAGATAAAAAATTTAATGCTTTATTAAAAGCCTTACGAATTTCATCCTCATAGGCAATTTCTTGAATATCAAATTCTTCTAGCACTTTGCCCTTTGTTAAACCAAATTGAATGAGAATAGCCTCGTCTACAGGAAAGGCATATTCCTCGTTCAAATATATATTATAACGTTCTGGATTGTTTTTTTGGCGTGCAATTTTTGTAATAATACGCATATGAAACACCTCACTATTTACAATTATAACATTATTCAAAGTACTGCATTTTTACGGTATTATGCCTTTATCGAATAGTCTAATCCAATTAGATGGTAAACTAGATACTATACTTTAATAAGGAGGGGGCTCATATGAAAATCGTTATTGCAGGTGGTACCGGCTTTGTAGGAAAAGAGCTAACGAGACTGTTACAAGAAAATGGTCATGAAATCATTATTTTAACTCGAAACAAAACCGTGCAAGAAAAAGATATTCAATATGTACAATGGCTTCAACAGGGTACACGGCCTGAGCAGTTGTTAGACACAGTGGATGCATTTGTTAATTTAGCAGGAATATCTTTAAATAATGGACGTTGGACAAAAAAACAGAAAAAAGCCATTTATACAAGTCGTATGGATGCAACACTTGAAATCGTAAGAATTATGGAGCATCTTTCCGCAAAGCCAAAAGTATTAATTAATGCGAGTGCAGTTGGGATTTATCCAACCTCTACAACAGCAACCTATACAGAAGATTCCATGGACTATGCAACTGATTTTTTAGGTACGACCGTACAAGATTGGGAAAGACAGGCTAAACGTGCAGAAAAATTAGGTGTACGAGTTGCGCTTGCTCGATTTGGTGTAATTTTAGGGCGTGATCAAGGTGCTCTCCCCTCAATGCTACTACCATATAAAATGCATATTGGAGGCACTATAGGTTCTGGTGAGCAATGGCTTTCATGGGTTCATGTGGAGGATGTAGCCCGTGCTATTTATTTCGCGATTACAAATGAAAACATTAAAGGTCCCTTTAATGTCACTGCCCCCCATGCAGTACGTATGAAAGATTTCGGAAAAACAATTGCCATGATAATTGGAAGAAGTCATTGGATGCCTGTGCCTAGCATCGCGATGCGTTTAGCACTTGGAGAACAAAGTGTGCTTGTATTAGAAGGACAACACGTATTGCCTACTGTATTAGAAAAACAACATTTTACCTTTCATTTTCCACATTTAAAAGAAGCACTTTATGATTTGCACTAGGATAAATTTTAAAAAACAACGCATTCTAATGAAAAAGAAAGGATGCGTTTTTTTATGTGGAAACAACATATAGTTGGAGCAGTGATTGCTACTTTTATTATTGCCGCAGCAGTAAGCTTTAATCCGTATTTTGCTTCTGGCTCTGATGAACATAATTGGGGCTTTAAAAGGGCAAAAAATGGAGAACAGGCTGAGGCTGGTGCACAGCTTGATCAGCTTCTTGATAAATATGGTGCTATTTATAAAGGTAAGCCCGATAAAAAGGTTGCTTATTTAACCTTTGATAATGGATATGAGAATGGATTTACAGAAAGTATTTTGGATACTTTGAAGAAAGAAAATGCACCAGCTACCTTCTTTTTAACTGGTCATTATCTAGAAAGTGCCCCCGATTTAGTGAAACGAATGGTTAAAGATGGGCATACCATTGGCAATCATTCATATGGACACCCCAATATGGCAAGAATAACACCAGAAGCTATGCGTTCGGAATGGAAAAAACTTGACGATAAGCTCCGTGAATTAACTGGTATTGAACGTACAACCTACGCTCGTCCCCCTGAAGGTACATTTAATGCAAAATTATTAGAGGTAGGGAATGCTGAGGGCTATCGCCATATTTTTTGGTCAGTTGCCTTTAAGGATTGGATGAGAGATGAACGCCGTGGTGCAGATTATGCGTATAATGCTTTAATGGAACAGCTACACCCTGGCGCTGTCATATTAATGCATACTGTGGCACAGGATAATGCAGAAGCGCTTCCTATGTTTATTGCCGAAGCGAAAAAACAAGGGTATACATTTTTATCACTGGACGATTTAGTTTTAGAATATGAAGATTTCCCTGTTGCTTTGCAATCGTCCACTCCTTAGTTATAATGAGTAGATGATATTAAACGAACAGGGACGTGGAATGCTTGACACAGCAAACAACAATGGAAGTGGGACAAAAATTCCCTTTAACAATAAAAAGACTCGGCATTAATGGCGAAGGAGTAGGCTTTTATAAGCGCAATGTCGTCTTCGTAAAGGGTGCTATACCTGGTGAAGAAATTACTGCACAGGTAACAAAAACTCAGCGAAACTTTGCCGAAGCAGAAATATTAACGATTCGCAAAGCTTCAAAATACCGCCAGGAAGCACCTTGTCCAGTTTACAATGAATGTGGTGGCTGTCAGCTTCAACATATGACATATGACAAGCAGTTAATGGAAAAGCGTGATATTGTTATTCAAGCCTTAGAGCGTTATGCAAGACCATTAGCTGCAACTGTTGAAGTCCGAAAAACACTTGGAATGGATAATCCTTGGCATTACCGAAATAAAAGTCAATTCCAAGTACGAAAAGAAGGCAAACGTGTCTATGCAGGCCTATTTGCTGAAGGGAGCAACAAGCTACTCAATATTAATGATTGCCTTGTGCAGCACCCGATTACGTCTAAAATAACTGTTGCTACTCGTAAGATTTTACAAAAGCTGAATATTACCGTTTATGATGGTCGTACGCTTGATGGTTTAGTGCGTACGATTGTTGTACGTACAGGAATTCGCACTGGAGAAACGCAGGTTGTACTCGTTACAACGCGTAAAGAAATTCCACATTTAGCTGAGCTTATTTCGCGCATTAAAAAAATCGATCCAAGTATTGTGTCCATTGCACAAAATATTAATCGTGAGAAAACATCACTTATTTTCGGTGATGAAACGATTGTTCTTGATGGTAAGGAAACAATCCATGAGGAGCTTGGTGAGTTAGCCTTCGACTTATCTGCACGTGCCTTTTTCCAGTTGAATCCAACACAGACTGTTCATCTATACGATGAAATCAAAAAGGCCGCTGCATTAACTGGCAAAGAAACAGTGGTAGATGCTTACTGTGGCGTTGGGACAATCGGTTTATGGCTAGCAGACAAAGCTAAAGAAGTTCGTGGAATGGATGTTATTCCTGAAAGTATTCAGGACGCACGTAAAAATGCACGTAACCACGGCTTCAAGCATACAAAATATGCAGTCGGCACAGCAGAAAGCGTCTTAGCAAAATGGCGTAAGGAAGGCTTTACACCAGATGTAATTACAGTAGATCCACCCCGCACAGGTCTGGCACCGGAATTTATCCGTACTGTATTGAAATTAAAACCAAAACGCTTTATCTATACATCGTGCAATCCATCAACTTTGGCGAAGGATTTAAACGACTTATCGAAGTTTTATGATGTTAAGTATATTCAGCCTGTAGATATGTTTGCACAAACGGCACAGGTGGAATGTGTTTGCAATATGGTTTTAAAACCTGAATATAGTAAATAAAATATTAATGTTTGGCGACAAATAAGAATATGACACCCATTATGAACTGCGCCCCAATTATTAGACACACCATCTAACTATTGGAGGTGCAGTTTTTTATCGCCCCAATTATTCCATACAGAAGAAAGATACCAAAACAGATAGTAAGTAAATTGAAATTTGGTGTTTCATAAAAAGTAAACCACTCTCTGAAAATTAAAGATTCCGTAATTCTTCCAAATAGCGTTCCACCAATATCTCTATAATTAGGTATCCACCCTGTTGCTTCACATGTAATAAAGATTATCTGTGATAATAAAAATACACCAATAGAAGACACCCAAGTTTTTTTCAAAAATGGAGTTGATTTTTTTTGTTTATTAGCCAAGTTATATCCCCTTCTCTATTTATTTTACGAAAAATTAGATATCTTTTTCCACATCTCAGCCAATTATCTAACGATGGTTCATTATACACTATTGATTGTGGAAGACTACCCCTTTCTTGTGTACTGTGTACTTTGCTTTTCACAGATAATTACAAGCACAATAAGACACCCAATCACGAAGTGTCATTTTCTAATGTCTATATAGACTCTTCTTTATTTTTTGAAAACATACTTGAAATTATGTCCAATACTGCAGCAATCAGTATTGCAATAACATGAATTGTCATGAACATATTAAAAAAGGGAAAGGAATAAGGGGTAATCCATTCAGTAAAAAGCTTCGAGTCCAAAACCCATCTTCCTATTCTGGCAAATAATTTATCACTATCATTTATGTTTGGCTGTAAGGAAGTTCCATCAATAGCGATAAAGATCAATTGAACAATTAAAAATATACCAAGGGCGATTATCCAGCGTTTTGCTAGATTAATATTATGAGTTTTTTCCGTGTCAGTCATTTGAACACTCCTCCTCTCATGCTTCATCATTTTGAGTATTTACTTAACTCAAACCCTCTACTCAAAATTGTATATAATGTATATATAACATAATTACATTATATACATAGATAAAACATTGTGCAACCATTTTTATGCCCCCGTTAAAGTGACTCAATAAATGCTTTTAAACCCACAAAGCTACTAATTGATTGGGCGCATAATAAGACAACCCTTCATCATAATTATCTAAAACAATTTGTATAAAGATTTATACAATAATCGCCCTCCATAAACCTCAAACATTAATGAATTACCACTGCCAGTACGTGTATCAACATAATCGAGACTGATAGTTGCGTTACTAAAATTAAACAAACTTTCATCATCCAGCCCAGCCATTAACGGTTGGTTTATTCTCAGTAATTCGGACTTCAATAGCTGGAGAAGCTATTAGATAAAGATAAGAATCTTCTAATTCTAGTACAATAGAATTAAGCCTTTTTTCATTCGATTACAGCCAGCCAAATCCCCAGACACTCTTCACTTCAGATTTTTCTGTTCTAAAACTTGAAGCAAAAATAACATGTTTTGGTTAGGACTAAATTTTCAATTGATGGTTGAAAACTAAAAAGAGGATTCGAACAATGCAGGTGGAGTACTGTTCACTGTTAGTACGGAAGGACAATTAAATCAGAGATGTATTGGCGGAAATAGTAAAGAGGGGCTGAGAACCCCTCTTTTTTGTTGCCTAATTCAGTTTTGTAAAGTATCTTATTTCCTCATTATCCACGCAGAAACCTACCGATTCGTACACAGACAAGGCAGATTTATTTGTAGTTAATACCATGAGACTAGCATATTGTAGCTGATTAGCTTTGAGATAACTCAAAGCTTGTGAAAGCAAGTACTTGGCAAAGCCCCGCCTTCTCCATGGTTCGCAGACAAAAACGTCCTCAATTACACCGTGGTCAGCTTCTTGCCATGCCATCAGTCCGCCAACAATAGCGTCTGTTTGACGTAAGACCATGGATGTCCATAGTTTGTTATTCTTGTATTCAGATAACCTATTAGAACCAAGTGGAGTATCAGGCCAAATTTCGGCTTCTACATTAAGATACTCTCTCTCTTCGTCAGAGGTTTCCATCTTCCAGTATGAGAATTGAAAGTCCTCTTGAAGCGTTATTTCAGGAATCGGTTCATTCAAATCTCGATTCATGCGATATAAACTATTCAGATGAAGGTATCCTTTTTGGATAAAGAACTGATTGTTTGCTGTTTCTGTTAAATCGTTACCAACACAAAGCATTGTTCCGTATTCTTTAGGCAAGGTTTCTTTTAACTGATTTGCTCTTTTGAAAAGATACTGATAGACGTTTTCGAGCAAAGCAATGTCACTTTCTCTCTCGGGAATGGTTTTAAGATTGATGTAGATAGAATGATTGTTCTCTTTTGAACGACCGGGAGGTACAACGTTAATGATGCTAACTTGCCCCTTTGCGACCATTTTCCCATCTTCAAATGCGCAATAAACGTTACTCCAATTATCCTCGTCCCCGACCCACCAAAATGTTGCGTTTTCTTTTTTTGTTACTGATTGATACAACTCGCCAAGTAATGACATGTCTTCAAGTTGGAAATTACGAATAAAAATTTCTGTTGATGATTGGCTCAAAACAATACCCCTCTCAGTAGGAGGGCACTGAAAAAGTCTATATCTT
>Ga0213823_1002146_pt1 | contig 10858 bp, 11 predicted proteins | sample MC6MC0907MG_FD_179887 | JGI IMG/M metagenome (GOLD analysis project Ga0213823, IMG submission 179887) | Enriched soil aggregate microbial communities from Iowa State University, Ames, United States - MC6-MC0907-MG | ecosystem: Environmental > Terrestrial > Soil > Unclassified | place: USA: Iowa...
TCGCAATACAAGTTGATGGGGATGGACAACATAATCCAGAATTTATTGAAAGCTTAATAGAACCAATTATTCAAGGTAATGCGGATATTGTTATAGGATCAAGATATATTAATCAAAGTGGATTCCAATCATCAGGTATGAGAAGACTGGGGATCCGTTACTTAAAATATCTAATAAATATACTTACTGGCTTGAAGATCACAGACCCGACTTCTGGATACAGAGCTTGTAGTAAAGAAATTATAAAATTATTCTCAATAAATTACCCAAAAGATTATCCTGAACCAGAATCGATTATGTATATAAAAAGAAAGGGATTCAGGGTTTCTGAGATACCAGTCATTATGAATGAAAGGGAAGGTGGAAAATCCTCTATAAACTTTCATAGGTCAATTTATTACATGATTAAAGTATCATTAGCTATAGTGTTTGATAAAATAAGAAAAGAATCGTTTTAGGTGAGATATGATATCAGTAAAGTTACAGTTAATATTATTAATATTTATTTTACTAGCTACTTTTCAATTAATAAGAATGATAACACGATACAAATTAGATTTGAAATATGCATTACTTTGGTTATTATTGGCAGTAGTGTCCTTATGCCTTGTGATTTTTCCTAGTATTTTATATAAAACAGCAGAATTGTTAAGTATTGAGATACCAAGTAATGCATTATTTATGTTAGCCATTCTTTTAGTATTGATAATTATTTTTAGCTTAACTATTGCATTATCTAGAGCTTCAAATAAAATTAAAACCCTTTCTCAAGAACTTGGAATTTTAAAATATGAATTTGAATCATTGAGAAAGATGTTAGAGAAAGAATGATTAGATGAATATTATTTTATTTATTATTAATATTTTGCTTCTGGTAATTGGACAAACTATGTGGAAAATAGGTGCGGGAAAAATAGAGATTTCTGGATTCAAAACGATCATTAATGTTATTTTATCGCCATGGATAATTGGTGGAGGGGTTTTATATGTCATAGCTACTGCTATTTGGCTGTATTTGTTATCGAAACTTCCCCTCAGTTTAATCTATCCATTACAAAGTGTAGCATATATTATCGCATTGTTTGTTGCGTTACTGGTATTTAAGGAGGCTATTCCTATTACAAGATGGGTAGGGGTAGCTGTTATTCTATTTGGCGTATACTTAGTTGCGAAATAAAAGGAGGATTTTTTATTATGAAAGGTATTATTTTAGCAGGGGGTAGTGGAACTCGTCTGTATCCCTTAACTAAATCTGTATCTAAACAATTATTACCGGTATATGATAAACCAATGATTTACTATCCGTTATCAGTATTAATGCTAGCAGGAATTAAGGAAATCCTTATTATCTCAACACCGGAGGATACGCCACGTTTTGAGCAATTATTAGGTAATGGACAGGATTTAGGAATTCGTTTGGAATATGCAGTACAACCATCACCAGATGGCCTAGCACAGGCCTTCATTATAGGTGAGGAATTTATTGGGGATGACTCTGTAGCACTTATTTTAGGAGATAATATTTTCTATGGGCACAAATTTACATCTATGTTAGAACGAGCAGCCTTTAGAGAAGAGGGGGCTACTGTTTTTGGCTACAATGTAAATGATCCAGAACGTTTTGGTGTAGTAGAGTTTGATGAAAATGGAAAGGCCATTTCTATAGAAGAAAAGCCAGTAAATCCGAAATCGACATATGCTGTAACAGGTTTATATTTCTATGATAATAGTGTTGTAGAAGTAGCAAAATCTATTAAGCCATCAGCACGTGGAGAACTTGAAATTACGGATGTTAATAAAGCCTATTTAGAAGCAGGAAATCTTCATGTAGAGTTGTTAGGTCGAGGCTTTGCTTGGTTAGATACAGGGACACATGAATCGTTACTAGAAGCTTCATCATTTATCGAAACAATTGAAAAGCGTCAAAGCTTAAAGGTTGCATGTTTAGAGGAAATTGCCTTCCGAAAAGGGTATATTACGAGAGATCAATTGCTAGAGCTAGCAGAGCCATTAAAGAAAAATGGTTATGGTCAATATTTAATTTCACTCGCAAATAAAAAGTTATAAGGGGTCCTATAAAGTGAATTTTATTAAAACAAAACTAAAAGATGCCTATATTTTGGAACCAAAAGTATTTGGGGATCATCGTGGTTTTTTTATGGAAACTTATAATGCTAAATTATTGGATGAACAAGGTTTTTCTTTTAATTTCGTACAAGATAATCATGCATTATCAAAAGAGAGTGGTGTGTTAAGGGGATTACATTATCAACTAGAACCTTTTGCTCAAACGAAGATAGTAAGGGTAACAAAAGGTGCTGTATATGATGTAATTCTTGATATTCGTGAGGGTTCTCCTACTTATGGACAGTGGGAAGGGTTTATTTTGAGCGAGGATAATAAAAGACAATTACTAGTACCTAAAGGTTTTGCACATGGTTATTGTACATTAGTTGAAAATACAGAATTTCTTTATAAGGTAGATAATTATTATTCTCCAGAGCATGATCGTGGAATTGCTTGGAATGATCCAAATTTAAATATAGACTGGCCTACGTTAAATCCAATTTTATCTGATAAAGATACCAAGCACCCTAATCTAAAGGATTTAAAAAGCCAATTTATTTATAAAGGTAAGGAATGATAAGTATGAAAATTCTAGTAACAGGTGGGGCAGGTTTTATTGGTAGTAACTTTGTAAACTACATGGTGGATAAATATCCTGAGTATTCGATTGTTAACGTTGATGCTTTAACATATGCAGGTAACTTAGCGAATTTAAAGTCATCTGAAGGTAAACCAAATTACCAATTCATAAAGGCTGATATAACAGATGCAGAGACGATGGATCAGTTAATTGGTGATGGTGTAGATGCTGTGATCAATTTTGCTGCTGAATCACATGTTGACCGTAGCATTACTAACCCTGGAATCTTTGTACAAACAAACATACAAGGGACACAAGTATTATTGGATGCAGCAAAGAAGTACAATATAAAAAAATATTTACAAGTATCGACAGATGAAGTGTATGGTTCATTAGGAGAGGAAGGCTACTTTACTGAACAAACGCCACTAGCTCCAAATAGTCCATACAGTGCAAGTAAGGCTGGAGCAGATATGCTTGTACTTGCATATCACGAAACATTTGGTTTACCAGTAAATATTACACGATGCTCCAACAACTATGGACCATTTCATTTCCCAGAAAAATTAATCCCTTTAATGATTATTAATGCACTAAACGATAAAAAACTTCCTGTGTATGGTGATGGTAAAAACGTTCGCGACTGGCTACATGTAACAGATCATTGTAGTGCGATTGATTTGGTTTTACATAAAGGCATTGATGGTGAAGTTTACAACGTCGGTGGACATAATGAAAAAACGAACTCAGAGGTTGTTAAAGAAATCTTAAAGAAGCTTGATAAGCCAGAATCATTAATCCAATATGTAGAAGATCGTTTAGGTCATGATCGTCGTTATGCAATTGATCCAACGAAGCTTCAAAAAGAGTTAGGCTGGGAGCCAAGATATACATTTGAAACAGGCTTAAAAGAAACTGTGCAATGGTATCTAGATAATCAATCCTGGTGGGAAAATATCATTTCAGGAGATTATCAAAACTACTATCAACAACAGTACGGTGGTAAATTGTAATGAAGATTATGGTAACAGGTGCTAATGGACAACTAGGTCAGGAGCTTGTTAAACAATTATCAAATAGCTCGCATGATTTGTTTGCATTTACTAAAACTGAGTTAGATATCACGGATACAGAGAGTGTGCTTACTGTATGTAATGATATCCTACCACATATTATTATTAATGCTGCTGCCTATACAAATGTTGATGGAGCAGAAACGAACGAAGAATTGGCCTTTCAAGTAAATGCTGTAGGACAGCGGAATTTAACTGTAGCAGCAGAAACGGTTGGAGCGAAAATTTGTTATATTAGTACTGACTATGTTTTCAATGGACAAGCAACTTCACCGTACAATGAGTATATGAATGTAGCTCCTTTAGGAGTGTATGGACAATCAAAGTATGCCGGTGAGTTTTTAACACAAACGCTCAACACAAAATACTTTATTGTACGTACCGCTTGGGTTTATGGAGAGTATGGTCCTAACTTTGTGAAGACCATGCTAAAATTAGCTGAGGAAAAATCCGAACTGGGTGTTGTTCATGACCAAGTGGGGTCTCCTACTTATACAGTGGACTTAGCAGAGTTTTTAATTGAGTTAGTACAAACCGAAAAATATGGTATCTATCATTGTACAAATAGTGGAACATGCTCTTGGTTTGAATTTGCTCAAGAGATATTTAAATTAGCTAATAAAGATATCAAAGTTAATGCAATAACATCGGATCAATTCCCAAGGCCTGCAAAGCGTCCTGCTTATTCTGTCTTAGGTGATTTATCAATCCGGATCAATGGCTTTATTCCTAGGAGAAATTGGAAGGAAGCTTTAGGTGAATATATAAACAAAAATAACAATCTCCTTTAGATTGTTATTTTTATTTATAAAGCTATAATTAAAATGTATTATAAAAGGAATAGAGGGGTAATTTGGCTAGTATAGCTGTTCAAATAGTTACATATAATAGTGCGGATTATATAGAAGATTGTTTAGATTCAGTGATTTTTCAATCATATCCAGTTGAGAAGATAATAGTAATCGATAATAATTCAAATGATTGTATTAAAGATGTTGTTTCTCATTATTCGAATGTTTATTTTGTTCAAAATAGCATAAATAGCGGCTTTGTAGGTGGTCATAACCAAGGTTTAAACTATGCTGAGACAGATTATGTTTTAGTATTGAATCCGGATGTGATTTTAGATAAATATTATATTGAACATATTATAGAATTTATGAAGTTAAATGAAAAAGTTGGTGCAGCAACTGGTAAATTATATAGAGATTTAGAATCACACATTATTGACAGTACAGGGATCAATATAAAGAAAAATCGTCGTGCAGTTGATCGAGGAAGTGGCGAAGTGGACCAAGGACAATTTGATAATGAGAGAAGTGTTTTTGGAGTTTCAGGTGCTGCGGCTGTTTATAAAAGAGAAATGATTGACATGATTTCAGAAGATGGCCAATTTTTTGATGAAAGTTTTTTTGCCTATAAAGAAGATGTAGATGTTAGTTGGAGAGCTAGATTAGCAGGTTGGGGAATATGTTTTGTCCCTAAAGCAATTGCAAAACATGAAAGAGGCTGGAAGGATAATAAATCAAGGAAAAATATTTCTCTTAAAACAAGAAAACATTCCTTTATTAATAGATATTTTTATGTGATAAAGAACGATAATTTATTTTACTTTTTATTGCATTTTCCTTTTATTTTTATATACGAAGTAACTTGTTTAGTTTATATCATCTTTAAAGAACCCAAGCTTTTTAGTGCCTATAAACTTCTTTTTAAAGAGTATAAAGCTTTAAAAAATAAGAAAAAATTTATACAATCATGTAGAACAGCTCCTTCAAAAAAGATTTATCAATATTTTAAAGGAATATGGTAAAAATTAAAATGGATTTAAGTATAGTAATTGTAAATTATAATACAAAAAAGCTAACAATTGATTGTATTCAATCAGTTTTAAACTCAAAATTGAATTTTCAATATGAAATTTTTGTAGTAGATAATGCTTCTTCAGATGGCTCTGTAATGCAAATCAAAAGTCTATTCCCTCATATTAAGGTTATATCTAATAAAGAAAACGTCGGATTTTCCAAGGCAAATAATCAAGCAATAAGAAGGTGTAGTGGCCGATATGTATTGTTGTTAAATTCTGATACTATAGTGAATGAAAACACATTAGATACAATCATTTGTTTCATGGATAGAGAAACGGATATTGGCGCTGTTGGCTGCGAAGTAAATTTACCTGATGATACCTTGGATAAGGCTTGCCATAGGGGCTTTCCGACTCCAGAAGCTTCCTTCTATTATATGATGGGTTTAGCTCAAAAATACCCTACTAGCCCTAAATATAATAGCTATCATAAAAGCTACCTAAATATGAAAGAAGTACATGATATTGATTGTTTAGTAGGTGCATTTATGATGGTAAGAAAAGAAGTAATAGAGCAGGTGGGTCTATTAGATGAAGAATTTTTTATGTATGGGGAAGATATAGACTGGTGTTTTAGAATAAAAGAGGCTGGCTGGCGAATTGTTTATAATCCTACTGTTTCAATTGTTCATTATAAGGGAGCAAGTAGCAGAAAAAAACCATTTAAAATAGTTTATGAGTTTCATAGGGCCATGTATTTATTTCATAAGAAACATTATGCAAAAAAATATAATTTTTTTATTAATGGTGTAGTTTATACAGGGATTACATTAAAGCTAGCCTTCGCTACTATTAGTAACTTTTTGAAAAAAGTACATTAAATTATAAAGTTAAATAGGTGATTAAAGTGATAAGAGGAAAAGAGCGCTTTATTACACAGCTATATATGACAACAGATTTCATCTTTATTCAATTAGCATTTGCTGTTGCATGGTATTTTCGCTTTGTGATTAATAAAGAGCAACAAGGATCATATTTGCCATTAGCAGATTATTTCATTTGGAACATTGTTTACTCAGTTGCATTTTTGGCTATTGGTTTTTTGATCGGCTTATATGTGCCGAAAAGGAAAATGAAGTTTGCAAAAGAAGTTTCTAAAATAGTTCAAGTGCAAATTTATAGTATGTTTGTATTATTAAGTGTGTTATTTCTTGTTAAGACAATAGATATATCTAGGATATTCTTAGCAATCTATTTACTTGTTGGATTTTTGATTATCGTCACGTATCGTTTTTTTGTTAAGCAATTTTTAAGAGCAATGAGAAAAAAAGGCTTTAATCAACAGTTTGTTTTAATTTTAGGAGCGGGTTCCGTCGGAAAAAGATATATTGAGAATTTGGATAATCATCCTGAGTATGGGCTTAGAGCAATTGGTTTTTTAGATGATTTTAAACAAATTAATAGAGAACAGAAAATATTAGGTAAAATAGAGGATTTATCGACAACACTAGAAAATACCATTATTGACGAAGTCGTAATTGCTTTACCCTTAACAGCGTTTTCTAAATACCATCAAATTATTGAAATGTGTGAGAAAGCAGGAGTTCGTGTATCTATTGTCCCAGACTTTTACGATATACTACCTGCAACTCCGCATTTTGAAAGTTTTGGAGATTTACCAGTCATTAATGTGAGAGATATACCTTTAGATGAATATGTGAATAGAGTGTTGAAGCGTTTATTTGATATTGTTTTTGCACTTTGTGCGATACTTGTTACATCTCCTTTGCTATTGGTAATCGCAATTGGCGTGAAATTAACTTCTCCAGGTCCTATTTTATTTAAGCAGGAGCGTGTGGGGCTAAATAGAAGAACGTTTTCTATGTATAAATTTAGATCTATGAAGCATATGCCTGTTGAAGCCTCTAATACGCAATGGACTGTTGAAAATGACCCAAGAAGAACTAAATTTGGTACTTTCTTGCGAAAAACTAGTCTTGATGAATTTCCTCAATTTTTTAATGTGCTGAAAGGCGATATGAGTATAGTAGGACCTAGACCTGAACGACCTTATTTTGTGGATCAATTTAAAGAAGAAATCCCGAAATATATGATAAAACATCATGTGAGACCAGGAATTACTGGCTGGGCTCAGGTATGCGGGCTACGAGGAGATACTTCAATTGAAGATCGAATAGAGCATGATATCCAGTATATTGAAAATTGGACATTACTATTTGATATTAAAATTATTATGAAGACAATCATCAATGGCTTTGTAAATAAAAATGCATATTAGTATTGAGTATAAATGATTCATAACGATTGAAGCTAGCTGGTGAATCGGGATAATCTACTTGTAGAAAAGGTAAGTAAAAAAATCAATAAGTATTCATGATATTTTGTTTTTTAAGGAAGTGACATTATATGAAAAAAATCCGCAAAGCCATCATTCCAGCAGCAGGACTTGGAACACGTTTCTTACCAGTTACTAAAGCCATGCCAAAAGAGATGTTGCCGATTGTTGATAAGCCGACGATTCAATATATTGTGGAAGAAGCAATTGCCTCTGGGATTGAGGATATTATTATTGTAACGGGTAAGGGTAAACGAGCCATTGAGGATCATTTTGATAATGCGCTAGAGCTTGAAACAAACCTAATTGAAAATGGAAAGCTTGATATGCTTGAAAAGGTTCAAGAATCTGCTAGTGTAGAAATTCACTACATTCGCCAAAAAGAGCCTCTTGGATTAGGGCATGCCATTTGGTGTGCTCGTAAATTTATTGGTGATGAGCCATTTGCTGTCTTGCTTGGTGATGATGTTGTGAAAAGTGAAGAGCCTTGTTTAAAACAATTAATGAATCAATATGAGAATACCTTGTCTAGTGTTATTGGTGTACAAGAGGTACCAGATGAGGATGTTCATCGTTATGGTGTGATTGATCCCGTTAACACTGACAATCGATTAATGCAAGTTACTCAATTTGTGGAAAAGCCTACATTAAAGGATGCACCATCCAATTTTGCGATAATTGGGCGCTATGTATTAACACCTGAAATATTCCGCTTTTTAGATGAGAAGAAGAAGGGGAAGGGCGGCGAAATTCAATTAACTGATGCCATTGAATCGTTAAATGGTATTCAACGAGTTTTTGCCTATGCGTTTGAGGGGCGTCGTTATGATGTTGGTGAGCAATTAGGATTTATTGAAACGACCATTGATTTTGCATTAGAACGTGAGGATTTAAGTGAGGGTGTAAAAGAAATTATCTTAAAAAAAGCGAAACAGTTAAGTGGTGAAACTTTATGATTTTAGTTGTTGGCGGTGCCGGATATATTGGGAGTCATTTTGTAAAGGAATTAGTAAAGGACTATGATGTAGTTGTACTTGACAATTTAAGTACAGGTCACCGTTGGGCAGTTGATGCAAAGGCAATTTTTATACAGGGTGATTTAGGAGATTCAACAATTGTTCAACGAATATTTGATACATATAAAATTGAAGCGGTTATACATTTTGCAGCCTTTAGCTTAGTAGGCGAATCTGTGATTGATCCTATTAAATATTATGAGAATAATGTAGCAGCCACATTGAATTTGTTAAAAGCTATGAAGCATAATGAAATTAATAAATTTATTTTCTCTTCTACCGCTTCTACGTATGGTATGCCAACGGTTGATTTCATTGATGAAAAGACACCTACTAATCCTATTAACCCGTATGGTCAGTCAAAGTTAATGGTTGAGCAAATGCTGGCAGATTTTGCACAAAGCTATCAGATGAAATATGTTGTATTGCGTTATTTTAATGCTGCTGGAGCATATGAGACAGCTGAAATTGGTGAAAGTCATAATCCAGAAACGCATTTAATCCCCATCATTCTTCAGCATTTAGGGGGACAAAGAGACTCCGTTTCAGTGTTTGGTACTGACTATGATACACCTGATGGTACTTGTATCCGAGATTATATTCATGTCACTGATTTAGCCAAGGCACATTTATTAGCTTTAGAGGCATTATTAAGTTCTACTATTGAAACCGCCACATATAATTTAGGGAATGGCAATGGTTATTCAGTAAAGCAAATTATTGAAACATGTGAGCTGGTAACAGGAAAAAAAGCCAATGTACAATATGCTGAACGACGTGCTGGTGATCCTGCCAAGTTAGTTGCCAATGCCGGCAAGATTTATGCAGAATTAGGATGGAAGGCCCAATTGGACATTCTAGATATCATCAAAAGTGCATGGACTTGGCATAAAAAGCAATTCTAATTACCAACTCGACATGGTTCGAGTTGGTTTTCTTTTTTTTATATGTCATAATATACATATCAAAATTTACCTTAAGAAGTGAGGATTCTATGGTGTTTGCAGAAATTGTAAAAACAACATTGCTGAATTGTTCGCTAGATGATAGTGATCTAATTCAATATAAAGATCGAGTAAAAAATATCCATAACGCATTACCACATTATCCATTAACAGGCTGGATCGAGTCACCCTTACAAAATCAAGAGGGACTACTTACCTCTATTGAACGTGTGGCAAATGAAATTCGAGCTTGTGCGGATGTCCTGGTTGTTGTAGGCGTTGGTGGCTCCTTCTTAGGTGCACGTGCAATCCAGGAGGCGCTGATGCCTTATTTTGGGCTGGCTAAGGGTGGCATTGAGGTTGTCTATGTTGGCTTGAATATGAGCGGTGCATACATTAAGGAGCTTCTCACTTATTTAGATACCAAACAAGTATATGTCAATGTGATTTCGAAGTCAGGCGGTACAATGGAGCCAGCGTTGGCCTTTCGTGTAATGCGTTTATACATGGAGGAGCGTTATGGCGAGAAGGTAACGGAGCGTATTATCGTCACGACAGATGCGGACAAAGGCATCTTAAAGGAAATCGCTGATAAGGCTGGATATCGTCAATTTGTCATTCCTGCTGATGTGGGTGGGCGTTATTCTGTATTAACACCTGTTGGTTTATTACCTGTGGCGGTTGCAGGTGTGGATATTCGTGCTTTAATGGATGGTGCACGTTATGCGGCAACAGAGTTAGCAGAAGAGGATTTGGCGCATAATGATGCCTACAAATATGCTGTAATGAGACATATGCTTTATGAGCAGGGCTATACCATTGAATTGCTTGCGTCCTTTGAGCCTGGACTCAATAAATTCCACGAATGGTGGAAGCAGCTTTTTGGTGAAAGTGAAGGGAAGGAGCATAAGGGGCTATATCCTTCTACTGTTAACTTCTCCACTGATTTACATGCCATTGGGCAGTTTATTCAGGAGGGGAGTCGTGTTATGTTTGAGACATTGTTACACTTCCA
>Ga0213823_1002147_pt1 | contig 10856 bp, 9 predicted proteins | sample MC6MC0907MG_FD_179887 | JGI IMG/M metagenome (GOLD analysis project Ga0213823, IMG submission 179887) | Enriched soil aggregate microbial communities from Iowa State University, Ames, United States - MC6-MC0907-MG | ecosystem: Environmental > Terrestrial > Soil > Unclassified | place: USA: Iowa...
CGCCTTGCGCCTTTGCCTACAACTACGCCAGAATCCGCCGGCTTGTGCGCCTGGGGTTGCGTCGGTAGTTTTGGACCTGTCACTGATTGTCAGTGATCGGGTTTAGCAGCTCGTGATGAAACAGGTTGTGCAAGGCGTCATCCAGTCAGGATTCCCCATCCTGCACTTGATGGTGGCTGTGCGCAGGGCGTCCCCGGACGCGCCGGTTTCTTGTTTCCCCGGTCTGCTAACCTGCGTACAGCTGCCTCCCATCGTTTAGCAGCGAGCGGGTGATGGCTCCTACTACAGGAAGCAAGACGATGGTAAAAGTTACTCCGAACCCTCCTGCGGCAGACGAACCTACGTCCCGCGCCCAATCTGCCCGCAACAAGAAAATCGACGACGCTGCTACGCGAGCGTTGGATTACTACCTGAAACCCAAGCCTAAGGGCGAAACGTCTGACAAGTCGGACTCCATTTTTCGGATTGATCCGGGAGTTGATTCTGAGTGTTTGCTTGCGAATCTCAGTGAGAATCTGGCTTCGGCGAATGCGATGATCAGTGATTTGGCGTTTGATTTGGATGGGTCGAGGCGGCGAGTTGCATTGGGGATTTTGCAGGTGATTGAGGTGAGTGAGCTGTTGGCTAATCGGGCTTTGGATATTGTTGAGGTGAGGTAGCGTAGGTAGGCAGAATAAATCTGCCACTCTAGATATATAAAGGGTTCTGCTTGGGCAGGCCCTTTATGCTCCGATGCAAATAATCGTTCCCTTTTAGCTTTCACTGAAACTCAGCGAGGACTTCACTCTAGAAACTAGATCATTAAATATTGTCATCTAGCCCGATCTCATCCGTCTCAAAAATTATGGATGGGTAATAACGTCTATAGCGTATGCCAGACATATGAGCGCCTGGCAGATTTTTAATAAGCTCATACCGCGCGATATAGTCGCTCTTTGTATTGTTCTCATTCCCACTTTTCTGAGGGCGAATGATCTCTGCCCGTATTCCCCATCTCATTCCTTGCCATGAGAGGCTATTAATGAATAGGAGCGCTTGTTCGTATGTCGAAAGCTGAGCACGGAGCATCTTTCCATAATGTCGTTTTTGCGCGTCGTTAAGAAAGTCACTTGAGTCCAAGAATTTATATGATTGATAAAGGTGTCTGAAATAATGACCAAGACGGAGCTGATGGCCGCCATAGTATTTTTCGTATTTCCCTACACCCAAGAATAGCTTTGCCGTGGCATTTTCAGTGTTGAGTTTGGTCAGGTCTTTTCGGCTTGAATACAAAATATCGAGAGTTTCATGAAGGTCTTTCTCCTGAAGATTTTTGAGGGCCCCCCATTTACTCCAGTTTGGGTGGCTTCCTTTAGGTTTTAGTTTGATGTAGTGAAGCAGTCTGAAATAATATTTTGGATTGTATTTTGCTCTGGCTGCTTGCTTGATAAGCTGTTCGCCTTCCTCCCCAAGGCCAAAAAATACTACCATGTAGGCGAGGTCAATAATGGCTAGTTCTATAGCATCGATTTTAATTCCGGCTTTGTTGGCAATGGAGTTAAATTTCACTTGGTGGGTTGGCAGAACGTAATCTTCGACTTTCTTGGAGTTCGAAATTTTTTTTACTTCTCGGTAGCATTGAATGAACTCTTTAGATATTTCTCGAAAAACTTGCCTGTTTTCGTAAGTGTAGTCTTTCTGATGTTTGTGTTTGGTGTATTTTAGTTCGCTTATGTTGTCGCGATGGAGTCGGAGCATTTCAAAAAAAGATGATTCAAAACTTGTCAATTCGTTTTGTTTTCGTTGGGCATTGAAGTTTAGATAGATAAGTAGTGTTCCTGATAATGCAAAAAAAGTTCCCGCTACGCCACCAAAGAAGTCTCCAAATTGACCACTGACAGCATAGTTTGTAGGACTGTCGAAAGATATGCTAAACCCATCGGTATGAGATTTTGCCAAGAATACTAATAAAATAACGCAACCTAACGCTATAAGAAATAATGCCGCCCAGTGCGTAATCTTCATGTCTATTTTCATTTCTGATTCGTCCTTTTGAATGGTTCCAAAAGAAGGGGGGCTATTTTTTGTGTGGAATAATTCCTCCCCTGTTAGCTACCCAGTGTCTGTCGATCATTGCTTGACGTAGTAAGTCCTCGTAGGCGCTAAAGTATTTGACAAAGCTAAATCGAATTTTCTTTTCAATAACAGACAAAATAGATCTAATTATTGGAGGGGCTTTCGCCATCGGGTCGTCTTTGCGCAACCTAACAATCCGTTCGCGAATGAGTTTGCTGATCGGGACGCCTGTAACCCACTTGTGAGCTAATCCTCCATACCAGAGGCGTTGCAGTTCAGTTAGTTTCCAGTCGAATGCTTCGCAAATAAGCTCAATAGCTTTTTCCATACGTGATTTCCCACCAGTTTCATAAGGTGAGATTAGAGTGAGTTGGTTTATATCGATCTCTTCCATGAAACGGTTGTATAAGTTTTGAAGATGGTCTGGTCTCAACACCCTGTGGGTGTCCAAGATGTGCGTCGGAAGACTAACGTCAAGAGAATCAATTATTTCTAGTGTTCGCGCTAAATCGTCGGAATTTAAATTGGACTCGTATTTTTTTGTAATGTCTTCAATGGTACTTTGTTGGCTTTCATGGAAAAGCCGTCCAAGACCGGCTTCGGCAAGCTCTTTTTGATTTTCACCTTCAACTTTACCATTTATCAAGCTTTGGATTAAGGTTCCTCCGTCCTCCATGATTTTTGACATTGACGATTGGATTTCCTGTAGCCCGTCACCTGTATAAGACGGCTCTTCCCAGGACTCAGGCGTCAGACACCATACATTCCCATGAAACTCTTTAAGTAGGCGTCCTGCTCGTCCTGCTAGGTTTAAAAAGTCAGGACGATGCATCGGTGACGCCCCGCTTTTAGGGTTCTCAATGACGATATGCTTTGCTGGAAGGTTCACTCCTTGTAATAGAGTACTAGTGCTACATATATATTTTATTTCCCCGGATTTAAATAATGACTCTACACCTGACCTAACAATTGAAGGTAAATCGCCATAGTGAAAAGCGACTCCCTTGGGAAGGGTCACTACTAGCGGATGCTCCTCGTGTATTTCATTTTTTATGAATGTAATAAAGTCTTTGACATCCTCACAGATGTCTTGTGGTTCGAGAGTTTTAGCTAGGAATCTAGCCAGATCTTCGGCTTCAGCGGGTCCATTCGAAAATATAATGGTGGACTCGTTTTGTTTTGTGATGAGCTTGGCGAACGCAGCTCTTCGTTGGAAAATTGGAGGCCTAAACGAAATGCCAAGATCATAGTTTCCAACGTCAATAATGCCAAACCGGGTATGCAATTTGAAATTGGCAAATTTAGTTTGTCTCTCTATCTGAGAGACTAGAATTATGTTTTGAGATACGGGGGAGATTTGCTCTGTGAAAAAATATCCATTATCTAGTCTGTTAAATAAATGCAAAAAATACCCAGGATTCTTAATTAATGGGCTCGCAAAAAAGACTGAGGCAGATGGGTGTTTTTTTAGGGTTAAATCTACAGCGTTTTGGAGCACTATTCCTCTTTTACCTTTGTGGATCTCGTGAGCCTCGTCCACGAATATTGAATCTATCCTAGTTACTTCATTCTCAGGCTTCAATAAACTCAGTAATCGTTCTTGCGTTAACACATAAACCACGCTTTTGGACTTGAGGTGGCTTTCAAGCGGGAATGGTGCTGATCTAATGATTACGTCATTCAAACCTTGATGGCGGACCGTAGCGCGAACTCTAGACGTCACTTCGGATATTAAGGCCCGAGTGGGGACTATATAAATTATGCATTTATCTGTTTGAGATGTAAGTCTTCTCATTAAGTCCATGTTTAAAACGAAGGATTTTCCTGCTGAGGTCGGCGCAGAGACACTTAAAGAGCGTTCACCAGACAAAGATGTGAAAAGTTTATATTGAAAATTTGTGAGTAGGGTGTCATTGCTTACGGAGTTCTCGGCTTCTCTAGCAAGTCGCTCCAGGGAGAGAGTAAAAGGAATGTCGGGACTGTCTCCGCCTGTATAACGTGATCTTAAAAGTGTTCTGCCTGGAAAGTTGCCTATTCGGGAAAAAATAAGATCAGCAGCTCCATTGATTTTCGGTAAATCCTCAGAGTGGTTTTCTAAAAGTCTTGTTATGATCTCATATGAAATATTTATTTCATCGCTACTTTCAGAAATGGATAATGCCGAGGCTAATCCGATTAAACGATTGCACTCAGCGTCAGAAAGTATGTCGTTATATTCTTTTTTGGAAGAGAAGAGTTTTAAAATGCTCCCGCGGTATAATTTTGTTAAAGGTATAGAGAATTCCTTATCAAAAAGATCCATTAATTGAGCGCCTCATTAAATGCGTCGCGAAACTCTTGGACTGATGGGAAGGGTATAAAAAATACTTCGAATCTCAGGTGTTTTTTTTCAAACTTGGAAAATTTGTTGTTAAGTATTTGTGAAAGTCGATTGCTGTCCTGTAAGAGTCGTGCGCGAAAATCTTGTACGTTCTTCTTTAAACTCGCAGCGGGATCAATGTTATATTCAGCCCAGTCATATCCTATCAAGCATGCATGATTTATTCTCACGCCAGGACCAGGTTCGCCAAATTTAATTAAGTCCATTACCGCGGTGCGAATATTTTCGTCCGCATATTTGAAATGTTTGGTGACCATGTTGAATTCGTGTTTGTACATTTTTCCATCGTGAAAACCGTCTACGCTATCAAGTGCTGCACTTACTGCACGGTTTACGTCCTGATACATCTTCGATTCGCCAAAGTAAAAATCGATCATGTCGTCTTCTTTGCACCATTTTATATGAATGCCATCGGAGCCTTTGACCTCATCTTTACGGTTTGTCTTAAGTTCCATTTTTGCAACAACTTGGGGGGCTTCGAGAATGGCCTCACTCAAGAAGAAGAGCAGAGCTTCACCCGCTTCGCCGCTTATGTCAGGACTTTTTGGAGAGTTTGGCGGGTGCCTGAAAAGCTCTCTGGCCTCTTTAGTCAGCTTAGCTGCCTGTCTGGTATTTAGCTGTTCTGGTCTATTTTTACAAGAAATACAATACTCAATAATGTATTGATAGAGTGCTTCAGCTAAAGGCTTAATCGCCGGTCTGCCATTCCCATCAAAGCGCATATGATGCACACGCATATTTGCGGCAATACCGCCTATCTTTTCGGTATGCTCTATGACATCCAAGCATGATTCAAGATCAGACTTAGCAACAGAAAGGAAACGGCTAAAATCAAGTTTTTCCATAAACTTTCGATTGCCTCTAGTTACTAGGTTTTTGATTTTTAAGAGAACGCCTTATTTTACGAATGCTCGACTTCCTATAGGGATAGCAGAAATATGGCGTTTTGCTATGTCTCGACAATAACCTGATGGTCTTCTGCCGTAAAGGGATAGCAGCTGCGAGCATCGGGCCTGAAGGCGGATGAGGTCACTACGGAAAAAAACGTGTTTCGAAATGTGGTCTGCGGGTGTATGTATACCGTTTTATGAGAATTGCTCTCATTTTTAGAGTGTTTTTGAATCGAGGGAGGGAGCGAGGGGAAAAAGGGGACGCCCATTAGCCGGTCTCAAGTCAAGGCTAAAAGCCAACTTGCCCTGCAGCTTTTAACTGCTGGGTTCCCCCTTATCCCAACCTGCCTGGTTGAACCTGTCGTACCCGTTTTCTCATCAATGGCTACGACCGAGTCGTGCCTGACACCCATATGGATCAAGCGGTATCGATAAATCTTGCACCGCCCTGGCAGTGAACTGCCCCAGAGAAACGTTGGTGCCGCCAATGTGTCCAAAACGTGTCACAGAGCTGTGGCTCGTGCGCAACACGCACGTCCAGTCTCGGTTGGCTCTCTTGGCAGACGACCCGGTTACAACACACTCAGGCGGTGATGATCGGACGCCACTCAGATTTCGTGGTTCATGCCCAGTCCCTTTTTGGTTGGCCGATCATCACCCCACTCGCCTTCAGGCGAAACAGCGTTTAGCGTCGAAAGGCTGTTTCTCCTTCAGAATGTGGTAACTCGCACGCGCCAGCTTGTGAGCCAGTGCTTTGGTCGCCACCACACCATTTGTCTTGGCTTTCTTTTTCTCGAAAAATCGTTTGGCATCTTCGCTGAATCGCCGGGCAAAATTGGCCGCTTCAATGAAGCTCCAGATCAGGTAAGCGTTGCCGTTTTTAGCGTTGCCTTCACCTTTCTTTTTACCGTTGGAGTAATGGGCACTCTCTACGCACCGAGCATAGGAAGCAAAGTTACCTACCTGCGCAAAACGTCCGATATCACCTGTTTCCAGCATGATCACCGTCGCGAGCACTTCACCTACCCCCGGCATCGTTTTCAGCAAGGAATACTCAGGTCGTAATTTGACCTGTTGAAGCAGTCGGCTCTCCAGGCCAGCGATTTGGACCTCAAGCGCCTGGATAACGGCAACATTGGCCTTCATCGCCAAGGCTACATCCGTTGACAGGCCCAGCCTGTCAACGGATGTAGCCGAAAAGCCTTTGACCTCATTACAGCTGAAGCTATGCTCAAGCTGGCGTGCCGCAATGTTTTCAACGGCCAGGATGTGCTGGGTTCTTGTACGTACCAACTGAATTCGTTTACGCGCCAAATCTCGTAGCGCTCGTTCGTGCGGTGGATGAATATAGCCCGTCGGCAGAATCCCTAGGCGCAGCAAATGCGCGAGGAATGCCGCATCATCCTTATCGTCCGAATGCTTTAAACCGTCATAGCGTTTCATTGCCACCGGGTTCGCCAATTTGACGTCCAAACCCACAGCCATAAGGCCGTCGACCAGCCAATACCAGTTGTACGTTGACTCAACCACCACGCCAACCAGCTCGTCACGGTGTGGTTCGAGGAGTGAGAGAATCGGCTTAAGCTCATTGGGACAGCGTCGGCTAATCAGGACTCTGTCCGCTTCGTCGGTTACCACCACAACGCTGTTGTTCGAATGCAGATCTATGCCACAGAATTTCATCACGGCCTCCTCAGCAAAAGTCTAAGTTCGCACCTTGAATTTTGCGCCACCTCTGTGAGGTGGGGAGGCCGGCCAGATGATTCTCAGATTTACTTTCTATAGCTGAGCTGGTCCGTCTCCTTCGTTACTAGATTGGTCTGGCGTAAACGGCCGGCGCTCGGTACGTCTATCGCTAGAGTTAGTCTCCTCGTGCTACCCCCCGTTTAAGCAACTTGGATGCGCGTGTCGCAGCGAACCATGCAAATTGACCGAAACCAACCAGCAGGCGCTTCATCACACGGAGGCAGTGATCCAAGCGATGCCGCGCAGCCCTAAGAACTCGACGCCTATCAGCCGCAGGCCGTGCATCAATCAAACACAGCTTGGTAGTCGCCAACGCCACCTTCGCTCCGACCGCCACAGCGACAGCAAGGAAATACAGCCAACGCTGATTCTTGGCTTTGTCATGTTGGCTGACTAGCGCCGACAACTGCTTCAGGGAAGGCTTGGCACCGGCGAGCCAGGGAATGATGCATTCGCTGGCCAAGGCTACGGTGTGGCTGCTGATGTTTTTGTCTACAAGTCCCGGCGGGCCATCAGGATTGACCGAGCAATAGCCGCGGGGGACGTACTCACAGGTGCTGGAGAGCGGCGATGAGCGCGACATGCCATTGGAAAAGTGCTTCACGGGGCACAACCGTTGGTTGTAGTCGTTGATCTCTTTGCGGATGGCGATCACATCTTCATCGCTTAGGGTTCTTCTATTCGCGGCGTAGAACCCTTTGGAGTCGTCCGGCGCGTAATCCATGAAGTAGCTGGCTTCACCTTCCTTGATGTGAGTAAAGGTCCACTGTGAATCGCTGCTCCACTGGCACGACTTCAGGTCACCCAGGCCATTGGCCTTACAGTAATCATCGTAGCGCCTGATCTGGCCCAACAGGAACGCGCTGGCGTCCTGGATGCTCGCTGTCGCTTCCTTCAGCAATGCGGCGTCTTCATTGGCGCCGTTGTCCGCCACGAAGAACACCGCTGCGACCAATGCCAGCGGAAACCAGAAGTGATCGTATAGCTGTCGGAAGCGTTCGGTGAGGTTGAGGTTGTCATAAATAAGCACCATGACAGCCCATCCGGTGAGGGCGCAAAGCATCAACAGGGGAATCAGCCCGACTTCGCTGCCCAGCTTTCCAACGCCATTGATGGTGTAGCGGATGGGCAGGTAATTGATGGTTGGGAAAAGGCCCAAACAGTTCAACACACCGGGTAGGAACAGGAGCGCGAAGAAGATGAACACGCCTCGCTTCTTGCTTACGGTAAAGGCCGTTGCTGCCAGCAAGGGGATCAGCAGCAGTGACAGCATCATCAGATAGCCCAGTGTGATCACCATGGCTTCATCGGGCGACCAGTAAGTTCCGGTGATTTGCCTGGCGTCGTTACGCCCGGTGAAGGTCGACGATACGACGCCAAGGCCTTCAAGGATCTGGTGTAGGTTGTAGGCAGCGCCGTGGAGAAACTTTACGTAAGGGTAGAAAAAATCCCCTATTGAAATTGACATCAATCTGAGTCCTTCAATTTTTTTGCCATTCCGTGGTTACGTGGAGGAGAGCGGGAAAAACGGCCAGATTATGGGTGAGTCTATCCGAGGCGGCCCAGCGGATATCCGTTGGGCCGATGTCATTTTTGTGATGGAGCGCAAGCACGAGCATCGTCTACGGGCAGGGTACGCTCGGCTGCTTGAGCACAAGCGGCTGCATGTTCTGGATATTTCCGATGACTATCGCTTCATGGATCCTGAGCTGGTGGACGTGCTTGAAAGTGAAGTGACGTTCTACCTAACTCCGTAGGTTCGATTGAGGCGTCACTTCCTTACAGCTGAGCGTTGGCTGCTTGTCTCGTTCTTAGAGGGGGTGTTGAAACAGGCACGTTCTGCTTTCGTTAGTTTTCAGTGGCGGGCGTGTAGGTGACCGTACGGATGCACAGCTTCTTTCGTCGTCCAGAGGACGGGGTGAGGTAATGGCTTTCATTCGTGGCGAAGCTGGTTTGACTTTGGAAGCGGCCGTAGTCAGGCACTCATCATAGTATGTTGGTAAGCGTTTCAGAGACAGATTGGCATATCGGGCCGGGCATAATAATAGGATGTCGCCAAAGCGGTATTGCTTGAAGGCTTGAATCGTATAGAACTTTTCGTCATTAGCGATAGGCGATGTCTCCCACAGCTTTGAATCGAAGGTTGCGAATGGATAATCAGCTTTATCTACCAAATACGGTAGAGGGCGGCTGTCCCGAAGCCTCATTAGGTTTCCAGCGGCGAACGCCCAAAGGTCGAGGACCGGTGGCAATAAGAAGGTGGTTAGGATAAATACCAATCCTAGTGCCCCGGTGGCTTTAAACAATCGATTTGTCGTAGTTCCCTGTAGTGTATAAAAGGCCATAACCGGGAACATTGAAATTAACATGAAGGCCAAGCAATATCCGATAACCACCGTCGCCTCCAAACCAGACTCGGCTCCTCGCCAAGCCCCAAGCGCGAGCTGTGCTGGAAAAACTCCTGTCATTGCAGTAAAGCCCAGGAAAACTCCAGCAGCCAAAACTTTTGCGGCGGCGGCAAAAAAACGTCTCCATGGCTTGATTGGTCCGAATCCAAGACTTACAAACCGAATTCTTTTGTCTTGGTTGCCCACAAGTACCCATGCTGCTAGCGCTGTTGATAAAGTGACGACTAATAGGAAAACTTTCCACGGTTCGAAGATGATGTCGAATGCAGAGGCCAACAGCATTCCTGCCAGCAGGGCGAAACCTAATAAAACAATGGGCACAAAACGCCTGGCCAGAATTATTTCATTCTCGCGGCTGGATGTGACTATGCTCATGCAAAGTGAAAAGCTAAGCGAAGGGATGACTGTTAAAAGCAATATGATTAGTAGTCCAAACACTACAAAAATTAGCCAGACTAAAAGATTGGGTATGCTTCCGATGGATTCAAGTAGTAGCTCGGGGTGGCCGATAACCCACAAATATTTGCAAAGTAGGAGTATTGAAAATAGCGTGGCCGCAGGTACTAACCACCATTTGCCCTCATTTAGAACGTTAAGTGCATAATTTTTAAGTTTTGATTCGCTGTCGGATACTGCTGTGGTCTCGGATGTGCTCATGCTTAATTCCTTTAATCATGATGTTTTATGGGGTGTATCGACTTAAGTGTTAGGTGTTATTCGCTCTTGCTCAACTTGATCGGTCATTGGATCTCTTTTAAATAATCCCGAAGTGCCACGAGCGGGGCCTTAAGCTCCTCCATCATTGGCGCAGCCCTGAAATCCTCTGCCAACCGTTGCAACTCCAGCCCCAGGACGGTCTCCTCGCCCCCAACTGCCTCCAGCGCCCGCCCCAAACACTGCTGTAGCGTCGCATGAATCCCAACCAAATCCTCCCGCCGCACCAACAACCCAAAAACCTCCCGATCACACCCGCCCATCAACGGATCATCCCGCAAAATCGGACTATGCCCCTCCGTCTCATAAGCCAGCTTCAGCGAGTAAAGAGCGACCGTTTCCAGTAGCAATTCCATGGGGTGAAATCCTTTGTCAGCGGGTGAGGAGGGGCGGTGGGTCAACTGGGCGTTGCAAGGTGGAGCATCGGTGGGGGCTGTGACATTTTTGTGAGCGCTTTGCGCTCAAGCGGGAGCAAGCTCCCTCGCCACGGGTTTCTTACTGGCCACAGATTCTTCCTTGCCACAGGTTTGGTGGTTGGGGCCGCTTCGCGACCCAGCGGGGATAAATCCCCTCGCCACAAATGGATCGGGTGACTTTCCTGCAGACGAAAAAAAAGACCTTGAATTTCAAGGTCTTTCTTTAAGATGGTGCCCCGAGGGAGAC
>Ga0213823_1002150_pt1 | contig 10835 bp, 9 predicted proteins | sample MC6MC0907MG_FD_179887 | JGI IMG/M metagenome (GOLD analysis project Ga0213823, IMG submission 179887) | Enriched soil aggregate microbial communities from Iowa State University, Ames, United States - MC6-MC0907-MG | ecosystem: Environmental > Terrestrial > Soil > Unclassified | place: USA: Iowa...
GCGATAAATCCTTTACTTTCGTTCTTCTTTCTTTTTGCCATTGCCTCATGTCCTTAAACGATTTGTTGCTTACCACATTATCCAAATTTTCATATCTCTTCATTGTCCACTCACCTTGTTAGTCTCTGTAACTCTATATTTATGATGAGTATAGCAAATATCCTAATCAACCATCAAAAAATTGGTAACGAAACGAAGTCATAAAAGTAGGAAGCTGAACAGAAGCATGGAGAAGTTTTCAAAAATGCAAAGCAAAGTCTTAAAAGTCTAACAATTTATTATCAGGAAAATAAAAACCACCCGTAGGTCATTTTAATAAAGATCAATAAGAAATCCGCCGAGAGCTCCTAAAAGGACGATCACCCACGGAGGAAGCTTCCAATAAACAAGTAAGCTAAACAATATGGAACCAAAAGCGAAGTCAATTGGTGACAAAATCGAGCTTGTCCAAATAGGGGTATAGAAAGCAGAGATTAAAATTCCTACAACTGCTGCGTTTACGCCTATTAGTGCTCCATTGATTTTGGGAATTCTTCGTAGAGTGTCCCAAAATGGCAGGGTACCCAGGATCAATAGAAAAGCTGGAAGAAAAATAGCAAAGGTAGCTAAAAGTCCGCCTTTCCACCCATTTATTACAGCTCCTATATAAGCAGCAAAAGTGAAAAGTGGGCCCGGGACTGCTTGTGCTAAACCATAACCGGCTAAGAAGTTTTCTTTACTAAGCCAGCCTGTTGGTACAAATTCACGTTCAAGTAAGGGCAGTACCACATGTCCTCCTCCAAAAACAAGGGAACCTGAACGATAAAAACTATCAAAAAGGGCAATCCATTTATAGGACGTTATTTCTCTTAGAATCGGAAGAATAATAAGTAGACCAAAGAAAAGAGTTAAGCAAATAATTGCAAATCGACGTGAAACCGGAACCGATATAACTAAGTCCTCTTCTCTTTCTGATTGCTTAAAAAAGAGATAACCAATTAAGGCAGAAGCAAGTATCACACACACTTGCGTATACGTCGATTGCCCGATCAATGTTCCTACAAGTGAGAACAGAGCAATGGATTTTCTTTTTAAATCTGGAGTTAGCTTTTGTGCCATTCCTAAAATGGCTTGAGCGACTACAACAACTGCTACAATCTTTAAACCATGAATCCAGCCCATATTTTCCACATGCAACCCTTTTAGGATAAGGCCAAATAATATGAGAGCAATAACTGATGGAAGTGTAAAACCGATGAAGGCCATAATTCCTCCTAAGATACCGGCACGCATGACACCGATACCAATCCCAACCTGACTGCTAGCGGGACCGGGAAGGAACTGACAGAGAGCAACAAGGTCGGCATAGCTCCGTTCATCTAACCATTTTCTTTTACGAATATATTCATTATGAAAATATCCTAAATGAGCAATGGGCCCACCAAACGAAGTTAAGCCAAGCTTAGTAGAAACCCATAATATTTCAGTTAATCTTTTGAATTGACTTTTGGAAGTATCGTTCATTTTATTACATCCTTAATCTATAAAAATTTAATCGATTCCAGGGCTTTTTGTGACCGAAATAGTGAAAGAACCGGGATAACGGTAACATAAAATGTTTTTTGTGACCGAAAGGGTTCATGAACTAAGTTATCGGTAACATAAAAGTTTTTTTGTGACCGAAATGGTGAAGCAACCGGAATAACAGTAATATAAAAGGGTTTTTTGTGACCGAAAGGGCGATGGAACCGAGAAAACGGTAAATAAAAGGGTTTTTTTGTCCTTAACGCATGAATCAAAGATTTTGATCACGAATATCAATTATTCATCAGTGGCGAGAAGTGACTGGTACTTTTCTCCTTGGTTTTCTGTGTAACTATATATTCATCATGAGTATAGCAAAAATACCAAATCAACCATCAAAAAATTGATAAAAAAATAAATTAATTTAACATTCCGAGGGATATAAAACTAATATCATGAAAATGGAACTCCGTGAATTCGCGTAAATCGAGGACGACAATCCTATAGATCGAGGTGGGATACGTATTCGCTCTTTAATTTCCATTTTCAAATCATAAGGAAAGGACTAAGGATAACAGCCAGCTTGTTCAATTGGTAACAACTTTATTCTGTTTGAATAATATTATATGGGTGCAAATACGGAAAGAGATGGGGGAATGGACCTTCATTCCTTTAAAGTTGTAAATAGGAGGGAAAAGCTTGAAAATCGAGTACGAGTATAACTTCGGACTACCAAGGAAATTTGTCTGGAAGTATTTAATGGATACAAAAGTCCTTCGGAAAGCTATTCCCGGTTGTAAATCATTTGTAGAAAGTTCAAGAGGAGTATACGAAGCAGAATTGGAGATCAAAATCGGGCCATTACAGGATCTTTTTACCCTTGAGATTCGACTTGAAGATCAGAAGCCGCCTTCTTCTTTCCGAATGTATGTTAAAGGGAAGGGGAATATAGGAGAAATAACGGGTAAAGCAGATCTAATTTTGAAAGAATCCCGAAGTGTATCAAAGCTAACCTGTAAAGCTGAAGCAGAGGTAACAGGCGCACTTGCATTGGCCGGTCAGCGAGTATTAGATTCAGGAGCCAACAAGGGTTTGGAAAGTTTTTTTCAAACGGTCGAAAAAGAAATAAAAAGAACTCTTTATCAATTGAAAAGAGGGGGCAAATGAAAAGGAGCCCCATTCTATTAGATTAGAATGAAACTGCTTTTTTCTTTATATTGATATGAAATTATCGCGGATAGTTACCCATAATAGACAAAATGTAAATAAATACTCTTACCTCTATTTATATTTTGTCCATTTGTATACTAGTATTGTTTTGCTATTATTATACTATTATGAATGTTATTAAAATTCTCAAAAGGAGGCAAACAAATTGTTGGAAACGTTTTCATTTAATCTTCCTACTAGAATTGAATTTGGTAATGGACAGATTAAAAACCTAGGAGGATATGTAAGAGAATTAAATGGAACCAAAGTAATGGTTCTAACTGACAAGGGAATAAGAGCATCTGGAATTGTTAACAAAGTTACCGATATATTAGAACAAAAGGAAATAAACTATATTATTTATGATAACATCAAACCGAATCCCAGGGATCAAGACTGTATGGAGGCATACTTCTTAGCACAAAAAGAACATGTTGATGTTCTAATCGGACTTGGGGGCGGAAGTTCGATGGATACCGCTAAAGCTGTTGGTGTGCTTCTGACCCATGGAGGAAATATTAGCGACTGGTACGGTCTCAATATTCTTCATCAGCCAATAACTCCATTAATTTGTATTCCTACCACCGCTGGTACTGGTAGTGAAATTACATTTTTCTCTGTTATTACAGATACTTCTACTAAATTAAAAATGAATATTCTTGACTACAGAGTTGCTCCCAAAATTGCTCTTCTCGACCCTGAGCTTACCTTAACATTACCTCCGGCTATAACGGCATCTACCGGAATGGACGCCTTAACACATGCGATTGAAGCATATACATGTAATCTATCAGAACCCATTACGGATGCGTTGGCATTGTATGCAATTGATGTAATAATAAAGAATTTGTCAGAAGCAGTTAATAATGGAGGAAACCTTGAAGCAAGAAGGAATATGCTTGCAGGCAGTTTAATTGCTGGAATTGCCTTTGGTAATTCAGATGTAGGTGGAGTACATTGCATGGCTGAGGCGTTGGGAGGTTTATACGATACTCCTCATGGGGTGGCAAACTCAATGTTATTACCTTATGTCTTCGAATACAATATTCCTTCAAATGTTGAAAAACATGCAATGGTTGCGAAACTTCTAGGAGTATTGCCTATAGGTAAGACAAATGAGGAAATTGCAAATGAAGGCGTAATAAAATTGCGGGAACTGGCAAATGAAGTAGGTATCCCTAAAATGAAAGATTTACAAAATATTAAGGTTGAAGATTTTAATTACTTGGCAGAAGGAGCTACTCAGAATGTTTCTGCTTCTAGTAACCCAAGAATCGCTACTAAGGAAGATTACTTTGCATTGTACATAAAAGCATATGAAGGAAAATAAAAAGGGGATGAATAAGTAAATGGGAGACGTAAAACTTAAGAGAACACTTGGTTTTTGGGCAGCTTATTCAGCCTCAGTTGGTCTTGTAGTATCCGGAACAGCGATGGTGGTTCTTGGAAATGGTTATGGTGTAAGCGGCCCTGCTTTTAGTATTATTGCGCTTATTGCATTATTTGTAATCTTAAGTGTTGCTCTTTCCTATTCAGAAATGGCTGCAATGATTCCCGGGGCAGGTATGGTTGGGGAGTATACCCTTCCAGCGTTAGGTAAGCTCCCTGCCATATTTGCTGTTTTAGCAGGGTATATTGTCCTTGTTGGAACTGACGGCGGCACAAATATGATTGTTGGGGGACAATCCTTTGAGACACTCACTGGTATCCCTTGGTATATCGCAGTAACTGTGATTCTATTATTTTTAGCAACAATTAATCTGATAGGTGTATCAGTCTTTGGAAAGGTTCAATCCATTCTTGCAATAAGTATGATGCTACTTCTCGGTGTCATTGGCCTTATGGGATTATTAGGTATAGGAACACAAGATCAATTAGCACAATCACCGGCCTTTTCGCCAATTTCTTGGAAAGCACAGGCAGGTACTTTAGGAATAGCAATCTGGCTGTTTATTGGAATGGAATTTGTAGCTCCACTTGCAGAAGAAATAAAAAATCCGGGAAGAAATATACCGATTGCGATGCTGGTTGGTTGTTTCACCATTTGGCTAGTCGATTTACTTTTTGGATTAGGTGTCACGAAATATATAAAGCTTGATGAACTTGCTCAATCTACGATTCCACATGTGGATGGTGCGGCTGCGATGTTGGGGGAAACTGGTTTAGTAATAATGGGGATAGTTTCTATCATTGCAGCGATTACCACCTGTGATACGTATCTTGCAGCAGTGCCGCGGATGCTTTATGGATTATCAAAGGAAGGCCTTCTCCCTAAAGCTTTCTCTTATCTTCATCCCAAAACACGAACACCATGGGTTGGTATTTTTACTGTTATTGGTTTGACACTTATCGTTTTAATATTTGCATTTATTAATAATGCAAATATAGATTTTGTTACCACAATGATTTCAGTGGCATGTGGTACATGGTTAATGTCCTATATTATTACACAAGTAGATGTTTTGGTTTTACGAAAAAAATATCCAAATGCTCATCGTCCGTTTAAAACTCCTTTGTATCCATTGCCTCAAATCATTGGACTTATTGCATGTGTATATATGATTTATACACTATATGTAGATATGACAGTTGTCAAAATTTCAGTAGTTGTTATTGCCGCTATCATTATTTTAGGTATAGCCTATTTAAAAGCTACTGGTCAGAAGCTTTTTACACCGGTTCCACTAGAAACCGTTTTTGAAGGTATCCAAAAAAGAAGTGAATTTGATTATGCTCTCACTGTAGAAAAAGATCAAACAGATGACGGTATAAACAAATCAGTCTAGGTGGAGGTTGTTATGGGTTTCTATTCAATTGTTGACAATAGAGCGTGGAACTCTTTAATGATTGTTACAGAAGAGTTTAAAAGGTATAGTACCATTAAGAAAAGAGAGAATAATAGGATTGATTTGGATGCAAAGGAACATGGAATCTTGAGCATATACACCTCATATAAGGTAATGAATAAATGGATGGGGCGCGTATATCATTTTAAATGGAACTGTGTCATAGAGGATAGGAAACCCGATTCTGATCATTCGATTCAGTTAAGGTATGGCGGTAACCTTTTCGGAAAAAGGGAACCACAATTTCATTCCAAAACGAATGTTGCTTTAAGTAAGCTTTTAAATCAAGATAAAGAGTTAATGGAAATCTGTACTACCATTGATTTTGAAAAACTAGAACTTAAATATTCAAAAAAAGATAACACTTGGGATATAGAATTTTGGCCAAATTACGGTGATTTTATTTGGATTTTGATTCCCCCTGTTCGCTATTTCAGAAAACCAAATTCCGAAGAAATCACGAAAACCATTCGATTCATTCAAAAAATGAGTAGTTTGATTAAAAAAGGGGAGTTTTTGTAAGATGAGTGTTAAGAAAATGTATATCAATAATCAATGGGTATTGAGCAAAGGTGAGGAAATAAGAAATATTATTAATCCTGCCACAGAAGAAATCATTGCTCAAGTAACCGAAGGAACGGTTGAAGATGCAAAAATAGCCATCCAAGCAGCTCATAAAGCTTTTTACGAGGATGGATGGGGGGAGACGCATGCCCGACACCATGCGCAATTATTATTTAATGTAGCAGATAAACTAGAAAAGGAAATCGAGTCCTTCTCACAGCTTGAAACATTAAATAATGGAAAACCCTTAAGGGAATCAACGTATGATATCGAGGATGCCGTTAATCAATTACGATATTATGCCGGATTAGCAACTAAACCTTCAGGTCAAGTCTATGATGTTCCAGACGATATACAAGCATTTGTTGTTAAAGAACCAATCGGTGTTGTCGGACAAATTGTCCCGTGGAACTATCCCTTGGTGCTCCCTGGGGAGGCTACAAACAAAGTGGAATTGGCAGAGAGCTTGGTACTTTCGGATTAGAGGCTTACCTAGAGGTAAAACAAGTTAATATAAATTTAAACGTTCAACCAAGTGGATGGTTTGATAAACAAAAGACTACTTAACAGAACGTATTTGTGAACATATGCATACAAGCATATGTTTTTTTCTATACCTTTTTTGTAATATAATTGTGCATAAATAAAAGGCTGTGTTAAAGGTAATTGTTGATTTTTTAGCTATGGAAGACGCGAGACTCCTGCGGGAGTACGGGGCAGGGGAGACCTCGCAGGCGCTTAAGCGCCGAGGAGGCTCCTCTGTCCGCCCGCGGAAAGCGAAGTTTCTCTCGCTCCAATCAACAGGCAAATTTAACAAAACATAATAAAAAAATAATCAGTCTTTGAGTTGATGGCTCATGTGGATTATTCCCTCTGTAGCTGATTTTTTTATCCCAGTTTTCCATCAATATCTGATGTATCTACACGATCACCAAACCAATCTTTTAATTTTTCTTTTGCTCTATTTTTAATATCATCATCAATGTATATTGCCACTTGGAAGAGGGCTACTCCTAATGCTCCCAAATCATCTGTGTAACCTACTCCAACCGCAACATCAGGAATTAAATCAAAAGGCAGGATGAAATATCCCAAAGCACCAATAATGATGGTTTTTGCTTTCACTGGTACTTCTGGTTTTTGAAGAGTAAAATACAAGAGTAAAACCGCATACACAACGGATGAACCCGCTTTTTTGCCAAATTTCTTTAGTTTGTCCCAAAACTTTTCATCGGAGAAATTTTTACTGGCAGCTTCCAAGTTTTTTTCGAATTCTTCTTCATTTTGTACCATTTTCACCAGCCCTTTCATATGTACTATTATTATTTTACTAAATCTAAAGGTCATACAGGTAACTGTTTTTATGACTGTTTCCTTTTTTTTAATAAAGTGCTTGGAAGGGAAACTGACATTGACATCTTATATAAAAATAAGACTACAGGTGTAGTTGTCCTTTATTAGTGGAGCAAAAAATCAAATTATTAACGTATGATTAACTAAAATGTACAAGTAAACACGACAAATGGTGACATCCAAACTAAATTACCAGCACCTTAAGATCCCTGATTATTAGTTGGTGAATAGTATTATTGTTAAACGCATGCTTTAACCTAAAACTTCAAAAAATGAGGCCGTACCTAAAAAGTCGAAATAACGACTTTTTAGGTACGGCCTTTTCTTTGATAAAACTAATTCATAAGGAACCTGTCCGGTGCAACATTACGCAAAAAGGAGCTCGGTTCACCAACACTGTATAGCTGTAAATCATGCATAGCCCTCGTACAGGCATATGGTTCTTTCAAAAGAGCAGAAATGTCACTGGTTTTTTAATTAAATGCTTTACTATAGAGAAGGTATGGATAATTCAGGTTCAATTAGTTCGGGAGTTGATTTTTTCAAAAATTTAGTAATTATCAAAGTAGCTTTGTATTTTTACAGGATCAGAAGTTTCTAACAAAGCTAACATTAACAAAATACGTGCTTTTGCTGGGTTTAAGGAATCAGATGTTACGAATTTATTTGTATCATCAGTTGCTTCATGTGTTACCATTCCAGTAGCTACACGTGATGCACGGACAATCACAACGCCTTTTTTCTGGGCATCAACGAGTCCTTCCTGCGTTTCAGGAAAGACGCTTCCGTTTCCAGTACCTGCGTGTATAATCCCTTTTGCTCCTCCCTTAACAGCAGCATCAACCAATACTCTACTATCATTTCCATGCCCATATAAAATTTCTACCTTCGGAAGTTCTGTTACATTGCTAATATCAAACTCACTTTCGCCCGTATGTATTCGAGAAGGCTTGTTATAGAAATAAGGTTTACTACCTTGAACATTCCCAATATCACCATATTCAAATGAATCAAAAGCGTTGACAGCGGTTGTATTCAATTTCGTAGTATCACGAGCGGAACCAATTTTGTCGTTTAATGCAATCATGACACCATGCCCTTTAGAATCAGGACTTGCAGCAATAGCTACAGCATTGTATAGATTAAGTGGACCATCAGCACTGATCGCTGTTGACGGTCTCATCGCTCCAACAAGAACAACTGGTTTTTCACTCTTGACTACTAGGTTAAGAAAATAAGCTGTTTCTTCAATCGTGTCTGTCCCATGAGTAATAACAATTCCATCAACGCTATCACTTGCCAATTGGTTATTTACTTCTTTTGCCAGCTTTAATAAAACTTCATTGGTCATTGCAGAACTATCAATATTTACAAGTTGTGTTCCCGTTATATTGGCTATTTCTTTCACCTCTGGAACAGCATCTAATAAAGTTTCTATAGCAACCTCTCCTGCTTTATAACCAGTTGTTTGAGTATCAGATGCGGCGACACCTGCGATTGTTCCACCAGTAGCAATAATTGAAACATTGGGTAATTCTTCATTCGTAATCTTTTCCGGAGTTTCCTTGCCAGTTTCACTTTTCTTTTCAGTTTTCGTTTCACTTTTCGTTTCAGTTTTCGGAGCTTTCTCGATAGTTTCACTTTTGGATTCAGGAGATGAACAGGCTGCTAAGCCGATCAGTAACAATAATGAAAGTGCAATTAGAAAAAATCTGTTTTTGATTGTTTTCCTCATCTAATAAAATCTCCTTTGGAATAAATTTTGCACATCAAATAGAAGTATGAGAATAGTTTTTCTTCTATAAAGAGTGCTTTTTATATTTTAAAGTGAAAAATCTGTTCCGCTCAGAAAACTTTTTTCAAAAAGTGATTACTCCTTTCATCATTATTCAGTTTAAAAAGCGATACAAATCTTCACATTAAAAATAAAGAATTTTTTTCCAAAGTTAGTATAATGTCTTTCCTACATAAAACTACTGGAAAACATAGGATTAATAGAATTGTCACAATATCGACGATTTTTATGTGCATGAATTGCTTTAAGGGGAGAAGTGTGTAGTTGAATGATGATTTATACTAATAAATGTAGCTTTAATATTTGTATCCTAATATATGGATCTAAAGATCGAGATAATAAAGTTCACCGCACCTATCAAAGGGCGTTTTCCAATTTTTCATAACCCTTTTTTTTATTAATCATTTTTACAATTTGTGGGAGGGAAAATTAAAACAAAAGCATTATAAACAGACTTCAGGAATAAGGAAATGGGTTGATTCAATTGAAAATGTTGACGATAAAATGGTGAATGATATCACAATAATACAAACTATTTACCCTTAATTTTCCCTTTGATAAGCCATAAGTAAAATTTGGATGTTTTCGAATAAGTTCCTTAAATGGTGCAAAGCTAAATACGAAAAACTAGGAACTTGTAAAAAATATCATAATACATTCATCAAAAGCCAATTATTGAGGTGAGCGGCATCGTGCCCATATTAACTACAGTCGGCAGTGGCCTATTTTATACCGCCCATGGTGAGGGAACACCAATTTTGTTTGTTCATCCGCCATTAATTACGGGCGCCAATTTTGCCTACCAAGTGAAGGAATTATCGAAAAAATTTAAGGTCATTACGTTTGACATTAGAGGCCATGGACGAAGCCCTTACTCCAAAGAACCGGTCACCTATCGGCTCATTGCAGATGATATGAAGCATCTTTTGGATTATCTTGGAATCGATAAAGCTTTCCTATGCGGATATTCAACTGGAGGTTCGATTGTATTGGAATTTTTACTGACACATGCCAATCGGGCTTTAGGGGGTATTATCGTGAGTGGAATGTCAGAAATTCGGGATGGATATAACGAAAAAAGGATTTCAGTCGCAAGGCTTCTGTCCAAAACAGGTGCTATGTCGTTGTTAGGCCTTGCAGTTTCATGGGGGAATTCCGATACAATAGAGATTTTCAGGAACATGTTTCGAGAAGCACGAAAGGGAGATAAAAGAAATATCGAACAGTATTACCATTCGAGCTTGGAATATAACTGTACAAATCAATTAAAAAACATTGATTTACCGATATTATTGATCTTTGGAGAAAAGGATAAAAGCTTTCATTCATATGCCAAACAGTTACATGAAAATTTACCAAATAATGAATTAAAGTTTATCGATCAAAAACATCAAATTCCGACAAAATCTGCGAACGAATTAAATCAATTCATTGACAGGTTTATTATGGCACACAAATAAATGGGATAATTACGTAAGAAAAGGGATGATCCAATTAATGATGGATGATCCCTTAAGTGTATATTACAATCCCCAGAAAGAAGAACGAAAACGTTTGTAAGAACG
>Ga0213823_1002151_pt1 | contig 10834 bp, 9 predicted proteins | sample MC6MC0907MG_FD_179887 | JGI IMG/M metagenome (GOLD analysis project Ga0213823, IMG submission 179887) | Enriched soil aggregate microbial communities from Iowa State University, Ames, United States - MC6-MC0907-MG | ecosystem: Environmental > Terrestrial > Soil > Unclassified | place: USA: Iowa...
CCCGCGAACAGGACGTGCTGCCCCTGGCCGACGCCCTGGCCGCCGGTGGCCTGACCGCGCTGGAAGTGACCCTGCGCTCGCAGTTCGGCCTCAAGGCCATCCAGATCCTGCGCGAGCAGCGTCCGGAGCTGGTGACCGGCGCCGGTACCGTGCTCGATCGCCAGATGCTGGCCGCCGCCGAAGCCGCCGGTTCGCAGTTCATCGTCACCCCGGGCATTACCCGCGACCTGCTGGAAGCCAGCGTCGCCAGCCCGATCCCGCTGTTGCCGGGGATCAGCAATGCCTCCGGGATCATGGAGGGTTACAGCCTGGGCTATCGCCGCTTCAAGCTGTTCCCGGCGGAAGTCAGCGGCGGCGTGGCTGCGATCAAGGCCCTGGGTGGTCCGTTCGGCGAGGTGAAGTTCTGCCCGACCGGCGGTGTCGGCCCGGCCAATATCAAGAGCTACATGGCGTTGAAGAACGTGATGTGCGTCGGCGGTAGCTGGATGCTCGATCCCGAGTGGATCAAGAACGGCGACTGGGCGCGGATCCAGGAGTGCACGGCCGAGGCCCTGGCTCTGCTGGACTGACAGGTTTCCTGCTTTTTTCAAAGATTCGTTGGTGTGTTCTACGGCTTTACGGTGCGCTTGGTCGGTGCACCGTTTTTTTTTGCCTGGAGAAAAGCTGCCTGGCGACGCCGGTCTTCTGTAGGAGCGCAGCTTGCTCGCGATGACGCCCGGGGCGGGCAACGCGATGGGATGGCCGTTACTGCCTGTAGCCGCTGCCGCAGGCTGCGATCGGCCGAAAGGCCGTAGCGTTCTCAGGATCGCAGAAGGTCCTTCGGACCTGTCGCAGCCTGCGGCAGCGGCTACAGGTTACTGGGCCGCCAGTTCAGTCAATGCCTCGACCAGCATCTGGATATCCGCGCTCGGCGTGGTAAAGCCCGGTGTCACCCGGATACAGGGCCCGCAACGCGAACCGCTGCGCGCCACGGTGAACAGGTTGTATTCCTGGAGCAGCCGCTCGGCCATCGCCTGCTGGTCCGGCTGGCGGGTGAAGCGAAACGAGGTGATGCCGCAATACAGCCGTGGATCGTCCGGGGTCATGACTTCAATGCCGGGCAGGTCGCGCACCTGGCTCACCCACAGGTCGCGCAGGTAATTCAGGCGTGCGCCCTTGAGGGCCGAGCCGCCCATGCCGCGGTGTTCCTCGAACACCCGGGGCAAGGTCAGCCAGGCCGGAATATTCGGCGTGCCATAAGGCGCCCGTGAGCGGATATCGTCCAGGGCATAACGTTGCTCGCCCATGTCCGGATCGATATCGGCCAGGCGTTGCGGGTCGATATAGACAAAACCCAGGCTCAGCGGCGCGCCAATCCACTTCTGCAGGTTATAGCCGGCGAACGCCACGCCCAGTTCACTGAGCTCGAAATCGACCTGGGCCAGGGCGTGGGCGCCGTCGAGGATGACGTCGATTCCCCGCTCGCGGGCATCCAGGGCAATGGCCTGGACCGGCAGCACCAGCCCGGTGCGGTGGGTGACGTGGGTCAGGGCCATCAGTTTCAGTCGCGGGTAGCGCTCGAAGGCCTCGCGATAACTGGCCCGCAGGCTGTCGAAGCTTGCCGGATGAGCATGCTCGATCTCGATGACCTCGACCCCGCGATGGCGCGCCAGCCAGCGCATGGCCCCCTTGACGCTGTCGTATTCCAGGTCGCTGAGCAGCACCTGATCGCCCGGCTGGAGACGGTTGTAGTTGCGAATCAGCGATTGCAGCGCCTCCGAAGCGCTGCGGGTGAGGGTGATGGCCTGGCGGTCGACGCCGACCAGTTCGGCCAATTGCTGTCGAATCTGCCCATTGCCGATCTGTTCGAAATGCTGGCGCACATGCACCGAATTGCTGCGGTTCACGAAGTCGATCTGGCGCTGGTATTCCTCGACCACGGCGCGGCTCATGCGCCCGAAATAGCCGTTTTCCAGGTTGATCGGCCCGGGTTCGAGGTCATACCGCCGGGCAATCGCCCGCCAATAGTCTTCGTCGCGGGCGAGTTGGGCATTGCTTGGCATGGCGGGCTCTGTTCAATGACGGGGTTTGGGTTTGCCGTGTTTGGCGCGCAGCGGGTCCAGTAGATCGGAGAGGCCGTTGTGATCGATTTCCTGCATCAAGGCCAGCAGGCCGCCCAGCTCGCCGTGGGGAAAACCTTCGCGGGCGAACCAGTTCAGGTAGGGGCCGGGCAGGTCGGCGAGGATGCGGCCCTTGTACTTGCCGTAGGGCATTTCGCGAGTGACCAGAAGTTCAAGTTTTTCGGGATTCATGGCGGCTGTCTGTTGAGGTGACGAACACCTTGGAAAATACAGGCATTCTGCATGCAGGCCAAATGACAGATCATGCAAATAACGCGGATACAGAAAGCGGTGTAAAACTTAAGTAGTTGAAAAATAACAGTAAATTTTAATTCCAAGACTGGCATGCAGGGTGCAACACCTATGACAACTCCCTCAACCTGGAAGGAATGAAAAATGACTGACATCAACAAAGAAGCGATTTCGATCCTCAACGACCTGATCGAAACCAGTAAGGATGGTCAGGAGGGGTTCAAGACCTGCGCAGAAGACATCAAGCAGCCTGAGCTCAAAGCGCTGTTCGTCAAGCGCTCCGCCGACTGCGCCACCGCCGCGGCCGAATTGCAGGCCAGCGTGCGTTCGTTGGGCGGCGATCCGGAAACCTCCACCAGCGTCAGTGGCGACCTGCACCGCCGTTGGGTCGACCTCAAGTCCCTGGTGACCGGCAAGGACGAAGAAGCGGTGCTCAACGAAGCCGAGCGCGGCGAAGACCACGCCCTGAAGGCCTACAAGGATGCGCTGGAGAAAATCAGCAAACACAACCTGGTCGGCATTCGTGACCTGGTGGAGCGTCAGTACCATGGGGTACAGCGCAACCACGATCAGGTCAAAGCCCTGCGTAACCAGGCCCGCGCCCGTTCATAGCGGGTCAAACCTGTCAAAAACGCCAGCCTGTCTGGCGTTTTTTTGTGCCTTGAAATTAATACTGGACGACTGATAGTTAGCTAGCTAATAATTTGCGGGCATCATCTCTCGCTCTAGTGCATCTATCGTTGTTTTGTCCTTCCCAGGGTTCTTTCCGTGCGTATCACTTTGCAGGCGTTGTTCGCCCCCAATCTTGCGGCCGTGCAGTTCGCGATCAAGACCGTGCTTGGCGCCGGGCTGGCGTTGTGGCTGGCCATGCGTTGGGGCCTGCAGCAGCCGTCCTGGGCCCTGATGACGGCGATCATCGTGGCCCAGCCGCTGTCCGGGATGGTCCTGCAAAAGGGCATGGCACGGCTGGTGGGGACTTTGGTGGGAACCTGCATGTCGGTGCTGTTCATGGGGCTGTTCGCCCAGACACCGTGGCTGTTCCTGCTGGCCTTGGCGCTGTGGCTGGGGCTGTGCACCGCCAGTTCGACCCTGCTGCGCAGCGCCTGGTCCTATTCCTTCGTGCTGGCCGGCTACACCGTGGCGATCATCGCCTTGCCGGCGATCTCCCATCCGTTGTCGATCTTCGACCAGGCGGTGGCGCGCTGCACGGAAATTTCCCTGGGCATTATCTGCGCCACCGCCAGCAGTGCCTTGCTCTGGCCGATGCGGGTCGAGCGGCAGTTGACCGCCCAGGCACGCAGCGCCTGGCAAAGCGGGATGCAGGCGGCGCGGGCGACCCTGGCCGGCGATGCCCAGGCGCGCAAGGGTTTGCTGGAAATCCTCGGGCGCATCGTCGCCGTGGACTCCCAGCGCGAACATGCCTGGTTCGAAGGTCCGTCGGGGCGGCAGCGGGCGCGGGCGATCAGCGGCCTGAGCCAGAAGCTGCTGATGCTGCTGCGGATCTCCCGTTCGGTACGCCGGCAATGGAAGCAATTGGACCAGGCCGAGGCGCAGCAGCTGGCGCCGTGGATGGAGCAAGTACAGCAAGCCCTGGCGGCCATGGACAAACCGACCTTGCAGGCGTTGCGGCCGCAGTTGCTGGACGCTTCCCATGACTCGGCGATCAGCTCGGCGCAAAGCTATTGCCTGGCCCGTTTCACCCTGTTGCTGGATACCGCCCTGGCCGCCGGCGAGGCGCTGCGGGCGGTGGAGGAGGGCAAGGCGCCGGTGGAGCAGCCCGCCACCCTGAGCCCCCATCGCGATCTGTCGCTGGCGCTGCTGTTTGGCGCGCGCAGCGCCCTGGCTTTCCTCACCGTGGCCTGCTTCTGGCTGGCCACGGCCTGGCCGGCGGCCTCCGGGGCGATGCTGCTGACCTGCGTGGTATGCGGGCTGTTCGCCAGTCGCGAAAACGGCGCGCAGATCGGCATGAGTTTCATGCGTGGCATCTTCCTGGCGATTCCGACGGCCTTCATGGTCGGGCAGATCCTGCTGCCGCAGTGGAGCAGTTTCGCCCTGCTGGCGATGGCCATGGGCGTGCCGTTGTTTTTCGGCGCGCTGGGCATGGCCAAACCGCAGATCGGCGCTACGGCGACCTCGTTCTGCCTGCACTTCGTGGTGCTGATTTCACCGCAGAACCCGATGACGTTTGACGTGGCGAATTTCTTCAACAGCGCCCAGGCGATGGTGCTCGGCGTAGGCGCCGCGGTGCTGGCGTTTCACCTGCTGATCCTGCGCGACCCGGCCTGGCATGGGCGGCGCCTGCTGGCGGCGACCCTGCAGGACCTGGTGCGCTTGACCCGGCGCAACCTGCGTGGCGCGGAAAGCTGGTTCGGCGGGCGCATGGCCGATCGCCTGCTGCAATTGGCGCGGCATTACCCGGAATTGCCGGAGCAGGCGCGCAGCCGCTGGGACGATGGCCTGCTGGGCCTGGATATCGGCGATGAACTGATGCATCTGCGGCTGAGCCTGGCGGTGGCCCAGGTGTCCGCGGATGCTTCGCAGCGACGTTATTTCGAGCATCTGGAACAGGTGCTGGAACAAGGGCCGGCCGCCGGTCGCGGCGATGCGCTGGCCGACGCCAGCACGGCCTTGCTCGAGGCCCTGGGCAGCCAACCGCCGAGCGACGCGTTGAAGCTGGCCCAGGGCGCGGTGGTGCAGTTGCAGAAGAGCTGGCGCACCTGGTGCCGGCAGCAGGAGGAAAACCATGGGGCTGCGTGAGTGGTCGCTGGGCGGAGTGTTGCTCAGCCCGTTTCTGATTTATGTGGTGCTGGCGCTGGTGCTGACCGGGGTGTTGCGCATGCTGTTGCGTGCAACGCCACTGGGGCGCTGGATCTGGCACGAAGCACTGTTCGATGTGGCCTTGTACGTCTGTGTCCTGACGTTGGTCACTGTCGTACTCGGACCTTTATAAGGAGTTGTTCATGCGTGCCTCCGTGCGTATCGCTTTTACTTTGTGCCTGGTGGCTGCGGCGCTGTTTGCCGGCTTTCATCTGTGGCAGTACTACATGCTCACGCCCTGGACCCGGGATGCGCGGATTCGCGCAGACGTGGTGATAGTCGCCCCCGATGTGTCGGGCTGGGTGCGTGAACTCAAGGCCTATGACAACCAGGCGGTGAAAGCCGGCGACCTGTTGCTGAGCATCGACCGCGACCGCTTCGAGGCGGCGCTGGAAAAGGCCCAGGCGGTGGTGCAGACCCGCCAGCAGCAACTCAGCCTGAAAGAGCACGAAGCCAGCCGCCGGGCCAGCTTAGGCCCGCAGGCGATCAGCGCCGAGCTGCGGGAGAACGCGCAGATCAATGCCGGGGTAGCCCGTGGCGAGCTGCGCCAGGCCCAGGCCGACGCCAAGGTCGCCGAACTCAACCTGGCGCGCAGCCAGGTCCGCGCGCCGCGCAGCGGGCACATCACCAACCTGCGCCTGGCCGAAGGCAACTATGTGAACGCCGGGCAACCGGTGATGGCCCTGATCGACGATTCGACTTTCTACGTGCAGGCCTATTTCGAGGAAACCAAACTGCCGCGGATCAAGGTCGGCGACCCGGTCAAGGTGTGGCTGATGAGCGCTGGAGAAGCCTTGCAGGGGCATGTGGAAAGCATCAGCCGCGGCATCACCGACCGCAATACCACGCCGGATGGGCAACTGCTGGCGGAGGTGGAGCCGACCTTCAACTGGGTGCGCCTGGCGCAGCGGATTCCGGTGCGCATCAGGTTCGACAAGGTGCCCGAAGGCGTCAACCTGAGCGCCGGGATGACGGCGAGCGTGCAGGTGGAGGAGGGGAGTCAGTGATTTTGTAGCCGCTGCCGTCAGGCTGCGATCGATTGCGCAGCGATCGCAACCTGGCGAAAGCGGTGTGTATGCTACAGGGCGGCTCAGCCGATATTGATGGCCGGCAAGGTCGGCAGGGTGACGGTCTGCTGTTTGCGCGGGGCGAGGATTTCGGCTTCGCCGTCCACCACCAGCTCATCGCGCTGGTTGAACACGCGGGTGGCGATACGCACGCGGAACTTTGGCAGTTTTTCGAGGATTTCCAGGCGCACGGTCAGGGTGTCGCCGATCTTCACCGGCTTCTGGAAGCTCATCTGCTGGCCGATATAGATGGTGCCCGGCCCAGGCAGCTCGCAGGCCACCGCGGCGCTGATCAGCGCACCGCTGAACATGCCGTGGGCGATACGCTCCTTGAACATGCTGGCGGCGGCGAATTCGGCGTCCAGGTGCACCGGGTTGTGGTCGCCGGACATGGCGGCGAACAGCTGGATGTCACGCTCTTCCACATGCTTGCTGTAGCTGGCGGTCTGGCCGACTTCGAGGGCTTCGTACGGGGTGTTGGTAACCTGGGTCATCTCTCTCAAGTCCTGTGCTGAGCGTTGATTGGCATATCGATTGGAAACAGGGTCATTCGGTCTTCGGCGGTCGGCGATGCTGCAGGGCCTGGTCGAGCCAGGCCAGTACATCGGCCGTCACTTCGTCGCGGTTGCTTTCATTGAACAATTCGTGCCGCGCCTGCGGGTAGATCGTGAGCTGCAGACACTGGCTGCCGGCCTCGCGCAGAGCACCGGCCAGATCCTTGAGACGTATGCCATTGCTCACCGGATCACATTCTCCGCCGATCACCAGCAATGGCAGGCCCGGATCGATCTGGGCCAGGTTGGAGGCCTTGCTGATTTGCTGCAGGCCACCCAGCAGGTCGACCCACAGCTGGTTGCTGCAGCGAAAGCCACAGAGCGGGTCGTGGGCGTATTTGTCGACTTCGTCGGGGTCGCGGCTGAGCCAGTCGAAGGCGGTGCGGTTGGGTTTGAAGGCTTTGTTGAACGAGCCGAAGGACAGCCATTCGATCAACGCGCTGCGTCCCAGGGGGCCCTGGCGCCAGCGTTCGAAGCGGGCGATCTGGCGGGCCGCGCGGTACAGCGCCACCGGCTGGAAATTCGAGCCGCTGAGGATCGCCCCGTCGAGGCTGGCGCTGTGGTGCAGCAGGTAGGCCTGGGCGATGTAGCTGCCCATGCTGTGGCCCAGCAGCACGATCGGGGTCCCCGGGTGCTGCTGGCCGATGTGCTGGTTGAGGCTGGCCAGGTCGCCGACCACCTTGCACCAGCCGTCATCGTCGGCGAAGTGCCCGAGTGCCCCGTGCTCGGCGGTCTTGCCGTGGCCGCGCAGGTCCAGCGCATAGACTCCGTAGCCTTCATTGCACAGCGCCTGTGCCAGCCTGGCGTAGCGCCCGCTGTGTTCGGCCATGCCGTGGACCAGCAGGATCACGGCCTTGAGCGGGGCCGCCGGGAGCCACTGGTTGACGTAGAGCTGGCTGTGGTCGCTCGCGGTCAGCCAGAAAGAGTGGTGGATCATGGCGATTCCTTTGCACGGGGTCGTTGCATTGTATAGCTCATCGTCGCGGCCCCGTCCGATCTGCGCGCGCCATGGCGGCAAGATTCACGTTATCAATGACGCGCCCGGCCTTATTTGCCCTATCGGCCATAGCTGCTAACGTCCGCAGAGCCCCGCCTTTCGTAGCGTGAGAGAAGCGGCCCGGACAACTCAGGTAACGAGGACAAGAACAATGCAGCCTGATTTCTGGAATGACAAACGCCCGGCCGGAGTGCCCAGCGATATCGATCTGGGTGCCTACAAGTCGGTGATCGAGGTGTTCGAGCGTTCCTGCAAGAAATTCGCCGACCGCCCGGCCTTCAGCAACATGGGCGTGACCATGACCTACGCCGAGCTGGAGCGCTACAGCGCGGCCTTTGCCGGTTATCTGCAGAGCAGCACCGACCTGGTGCCGGGCGATCGTATCGCGGTGCAGATGCCCAATGTCCTGCATTACCCGATCGCCGTGTTCGGCGCCTTGCGCGCCGGGCTGATCGTGGTCAACACCAACCCGCTGTACACCACCCGGGAAATGCGCCACCAGTTCAAGGATTCCGGAGCGCGGGCCCTGGTGTACATGAACCTGTTCGGGCAGAAGGTCGAGCAAGTGCTGCCCGAGACCGATATCCAGTTCCTGATCGAGGCGAAGATGGGCGACCTGATGCCGTCCGCCAAGGGCTGGCTGGTCAATACCCTAGTCGACAAGGTCAAGAAGATGGTGCCGGCCTATCGCTTGCCCCAGGCCGTTTCCTTCAAGAGCGCGCTGCGCCTGGGCCGTGGCCAGCCGATCAAGCCTTTGAACGCCGGCCTGGACGACGTAGCCGTGCTGCAATACACCGGCGGCACCACCGGGCTGGCCAAGGGTGCGATGCTGACCCACGGCAACCTGGTGGCCAACATGCAGCAGGTCCGTGCCTGCCTCGAGCAACGGGGCCCGGATGGCCATCCGCTGCTGCACGAAGGCCAGGAGGTGATGATCGCGCCGTTGCCGCTGTACCACATCTATGCCTTCACCGCGAACTGCATGTGCATGATGGTCACCGGCAACCACAACGTGCTGATCACCAACCCGCGGGACATCGGCGGTTTCATCAAGGAGCTGAAGCAGTGGCGCTTCTCGGCGCTGCTGGGGCTGAACACGCTGTTCACCGCGCTGATGGATCATCCCGAGTTCAAGACCCTCGACTTCTCCAATCTCAAGTTCACCAACTCCGGGGGCACGGCGCTGGTCAAGGCCACCGCCGAGCGTTGGACGCAGGTGACCGGTTGCCGCATCACCGAAGGCTACGGCCTGACCGAAACCTCGCCCGTGGCCTGCACCAACCCTTACGGCGACCAGTCGCGCCTGGGCTCGGTGGGCTTGCCGGTGCCGGGCACGACGCTCAAGGTCATCGACGATGAGGGCGTCGAGCAGCCGCTGGGCGAGCGCGGCGAACTGTGCATCAAGGGGCCGCAGATCATGAAAGGCTACTGGCAGAAACCGGAGGCCACCGAGGAGGTGCTGGATGCCGAGGGCTGGTTCAAGTCCGGCGATATCGCGGTGATCGACCCGGATGGCTTCGTGCGTATCGTCGATCGCAAGAAGGACATGATCATCGTCTCGGGTTTCAACGTGTACCCCAACGAAATCGAGGACGTGGTGATGGCCCACCCGAAAGTCGCCAACTGCGCGGTGATCGGCGTGCCGGACGAGCGTTCGGGGGAGGCGGTGAAGCTGTTCGTGGTGGCCCGCGAGTCGGGGGTCAGCCTCGAAGAACTGAAGGCCTACTGCAAGGAAAACTTCACTGGCTACAAGGTGCCGAAACACATCGTGTTGCGTGAGTCGTTGCCGATGACGCCGGTAGGCAAGATCCTGCGCCGGGAGTTGCGCGACATCGCCTGATGTTTCACCGCATGTAACAGTCCCGCGCTATAGCGCGGCTATCGCGAGCAAGCTCGCTCCTACAGGGAACCGTACATTTTCTGTAGGAGCGAGCTTGCTCGCGATGCTTTTGAAGGGGCGAAAAGCCCATTCCAGAGCCTTGCATGGCTGGATAGAATTTTTACTCTAAAAGTGACTATTAAATATTCTTGAGTCATAAAAGTGACTGTTTAGGCCGATTTTGGCTCTAGGCGGCCTTTGGCAAAGCTGCTACTCTCGGCGCGCTTTGTGACTTCTCGGCCTATGTAGACAGCCAGACTCACCAACAATAGACATCAATAAAAAACACACACAAATAATAATCGCATCAAATGCGCTGACGAATTCGCGTTGCTGAGGAGTGGGCTTCCATGATCCAAGACTTTTGGAAGGATAAGTACCCAGCTGGGATTGCTGCCGATATCAATCCAGACGAGTATCCGAATATTCAGGCGGTGTTGAAGCAGTCCTGCCAACGTTTTGCCAACAAACCGGCCTTTAGCAACCTCGGCAAGACACTCACCTACGGTGAGCTGTACGAACTGTCCGGTGCTTTTGCCGCGTACCTGCAACAGCATACCGATTTGCAACCCGGCGATCGAATCGCCGTGCAACTGCCCAACGTCCTGCAGTACCCGGTCGCGGTATTCGGCGCCATCCGCGCCGGCCTGATCGTGGTCAACACCAACCCGCTGTACACCGCGCGGGAAATGGAACACCAGTTCAACGACTCCGGCGCCAAGGCCCTGGTCTGCCTGGCCAACATGGCGCACCTGGCCGAAGCCGTGGTGCCCAAGACCGGCGTCAAGCATGTGATCGTCACTGAAGTGGCGGACCTGCTGCCACCGCTCAAGCGCCTGCTGATCAACAGCGTCATCAAGTACGTGAAGAAGATGGTGCCGGCCTATCACCTGCCCAAGGCCGTCAAGTTCAACGACGTGCTGAGCCAGGGCCACGGCCAGCCGGTCAAGGACGCCAACCCGGCCAGCAGCGATGTCGCCGTGCTGCAATACACCGGCGGCACCACCGGCGTGGCCAAGGGCGCGATGCTGACCCACCGCAACCTGGTGTCGAACATGCTGCAGTGCAAGGCGCTGATGGGCTCCAACCTCAATGAGGGTTGCGAGATCCTGATCACTCCGCTGCCGCTGTACCACATCTATGCCTTCACCTTTCATTGCATGGCGATG
>Ga0213823_1002153_pt1 | contig 10830 bp, 9 predicted proteins | sample MC6MC0907MG_FD_179887 | JGI IMG/M metagenome (GOLD analysis project Ga0213823, IMG submission 179887) | Enriched soil aggregate microbial communities from Iowa State University, Ames, United States - MC6-MC0907-MG | ecosystem: Environmental > Terrestrial > Soil > Unclassified | place: USA: Iowa...
ACCTGGGTACAACACTCGGTTCATCGCGTCGTCCTGGCGGGAGTCCGTTGGGGAGTCGGATGGTATCGCAGCCGTCCCGGTCGGCCAAGTCGCCTGTTGGGTAAGAAAGCACTATAGACGACGCGATTAATCGGTTTTTTCACGGATTTCTCAGCCGATCGGCGAGGGAAGTCGCCAGTTGCGCGGTCAGGCCATACACCGACAGTTGCGGGTTGGCGCCGATACTGGTGGGGAACAGCGAGCCGTCGTGGATCGACAGATTAACCAGTTGATGATGACGACCGAGGCTGTCGGTGACTGCGCTTTTCGGGTCTTCGCCCATCGCGCAACCGCCCATGACATGCGCGCTGCCCAACCGAGTGCGGTACAGCTCAAGGCTCAAACCGTCGATCAGCGTGCGCGCTTCGGCCAGGGTTTTCACGTAACGGGCGTCGGCGTGCATCGGCATCACCGATTTGGCGCCGCCGGCGAACTGGATTTCGGCCATGACGTGGAAGGCCCGGCGCAAGCCTTCCCAAGCGTAGGCTGAAACCTGATAGTCGAGCACCGGCGAACCATCGTTCCGCAACTCGACTGCTCCGCCCGTGCTGTCCGGATGAAAACCGTCGCGCAGCAACGCCAGCATGGCATGGGTGTGCGGCAGGTCAGCCATGTGTTGTGCACTTTCCTCACCTAAGCCGCCGAGCAGGGTGGCCGCCAGTGCCGGATGCAGCGGTGGAACTTCAAGTTTGAAGGCCATCGGCCCGGTGGTGCCGTCCTTCCACTGGAAATGGTCGGAATAGATCGACTGCGGCGCCCCGTAGAACGGGTTGATGACTTCATCGAAGCGCGCGGCGGACATGTTCACCGGGTGCAGGAAAGTCCGTTTGCCCAAATATTTGTGCGGGTCCGGTGCATCCGAACGCAGCAGCAGTGCCGGGCTGTTGATGCCGCCGCCAGCCAGCACGTAATGCCGCGCTTTGACGTGGATTGTGCGCCCGGTCGGTTCGACACAGCGCTCATCCATCGCCACGCATTGCAGGCCAGTGACCTTGTCGCCGCTGATCAGCAGCTTCTGCGCGCGAGCGAGATAGAGCAACTCTCCGCCCTTTTCCAGCGTCGCCGGAATGGTCGTGACCATCATCGATTGTTTGGCGTTAGTCGGGCAGCCCATGCCGCAGTAACCGAGGTTCCAGCAGCCGCGCACGTTGCGCGGGATCACATGCCAGCTGTAGCCGAGTTGCTCACAGCCTTTGCGGATCACATCGTTGTTGGCGTTGGGCGGGACCATCCACGGTGCGACGCCGAGGCGTTGTTCCATCTTCTCGAACCACGGCGCCATCTCGGCGGGGCTGTGGCCTTTGACGTTGTGCTCCCTGGCCCAGTGTTCAAGCGTCGGTTCGGGCGTGCGAAAGCTCGATGTCCAGTTGATCAGCGTCGTGCCGCCGACCGCGCGCCCCTGCAGGATGGTGATCGCGCCGTCCTTGCTCATGCGGCCGATGCCTTCCTGATAGAGGCTGCTGTAAGCCTTGTTTTCAAGCATTTTGAAATCTGAACTGGTTTTCAGCGGGCCTTCTTCGATCAGCAGGACTTTGTAGCCGGCAGCGCTAAGGATTTCCGCGCTGGTGCCGCCGCCCGCGCCGCTGCCGATGATGGCCACGTCGGCTTCCAAGGTCAGGTCGTCGGTCAGTTGTGCGCCGTTGTAGGTTTTCCAGCCTCGGGCGAGGCCTTCGCGGAACGGGTCGGGTACGGGCATCGATCAGCTTCTCTTGTTTTTGTTGTTCTGGCGGGCCTCATCGCGAGCAGGCTCACTCCTACAGCGGAATGCATTTCAAATGTGGGAGCGAGCCTGCTCGCGAAGGGCGCGACGCCGATCTCAAACGGTAGGCGGGCCGGGATAACCGCAATGCGCCCACGATTCTGCGCGGTTGTACCAGGCCATCATCACCATCTGCTGCAGCGAGCTGTGGCCCATGCGCAACAAACTCAATGAGCTGTTTTCCCAACGATCAAGAAAATCCCGCATCGCTTCGGGACTGGCATTTTCCCAACTGCCCCAGACTCCGGTGAGAGGTCCGCGGGTCACAGCCATGCCGAGTACGTCGAACAGTTGCCGGGTGAGCTTGAGCATTTCCGGCGACAGGTGATCGAGGCTGTAGTCCAGCGACTTGAGCGTGCCTTCAACAGCGACCGGCATTTTCTCGGCCGCCACGGCGCCGTCGAGCATCACCGGAATCAGCGCGCGCAGAAACAGCAGATCGCCATCGCGCAACGAGACAAAACCGTTGGCCGCGACGCTCGATGAGCAGCCAGTGAGGCTGGCGCCGAGTCCGGCGGTGGCGAGGAACGCCGTGGCGCCGAGGCTGAACTTCAGCAGGCCACGGCGCGACAGTGCAGGTGTTTCGGTCAGGCTTGGGTGCATTGTTGTTATTACCCGGCGGTGACGAAGGTTTAGCGAATGAACAGCTTCTGGATCAGTTTCTGAATCGATTTGCCGTAGGGCGGATAAATAAGCCTGGCCGCGTTGAAGCGCTGTTTAATCAACACGCCTTTGGCTTTACTGAAGGTCAGGAAGCCTTCGTGGCCGTGGTAATGGCCCATGCCGGAAGCGCCGATGCCGCCAAACGGCATGTCGTCCTGCGCGACATGCAGCAGCGTGTCGTTCAGGCACACGCCGCCGGAATGGGTTTCGTGCAGCACGCGGTTCTGTTCGCGTTTGTCGTAGCCAAAGTAGTAAAGAGCCAGAGGACGTGGCCGCTGATTGATGTAAGCAAATGCCTGCTCCAGATCCTGATACGGCACGATCGGCAACAGCGGGCCGAAGATTTCGTCCTGCATTACCGTCATCTCGTCGCTGACATTCAGCAGCACGCTGTGCGGCATGCGCCGGCCCTGGCGCTGCTCGAACAGCGGAATCAACAGCGCGCCTTTGCTGGTCGCGTCGCTGACGTAGCTGTCGAGCCGGGCCAATTGGCGTTCGTTGATGATCGCCGTGTAGTCCGGATTGTCGGTGAGCGTTGGATAAAAACCCTGCACCGCCTGGCGATAGGCTTCGACGAAGCCGCCGACCCGATCTTCCGGCACCAGCACGTAATCCGGGGCAACGCAGGTCTGACCGGCGTTGAGGGTTTTACCGAAGGCGATGCGCTCGGCGGCATCCTTGAGCGGTACGTCGCGGGAGACGATGGCCGGCGACTTGCCGCCCAGTTCCAGCGTCACCGGAGTCAGGTTTTCGGCGGCGGCGCGCATCACGTGTTTGCCGATGCTGGTGGCGCCGGTGAACAGCAAGTGATCGAAGCGCAAACGCGAGAACGCCACGCCGATATCGGCTTCACCGAGCACCACGCAGACCAGGTCTTCGGGGAAGATCTGCGCCAGCAGTTCTTTGAGCAATAGCCCGGTGGCCGGGGTCGATTCGCTGAGCTTGAGCATCACCCGGTTACCCGCCGCTAGGGCGCCGACCAGCGGGCCGACGGCCAGATACAACGGGTAATTCCACGGCACGATGACGCCGACTACGCCCAATGGCTGATAGATCACTTTCGCCGACGCCGGCTGGAATGCCATGCCGACCTTGCGTCTTGAGGCTTTCATCCAGCCCTTGAGATGGCGGCTGGCGTAATGAATGCCGTGCAGGCTTGGCATCAGCTCTGCGAGCAGGGTTTCATCGGCGCTGCGATGGCTGAAATCGGAGCTGATCGCCTCGATCAATGCCAGACGCTCGTTGCTGAGCAAATCACTCAGCGCTTTGAGCCATTGCTGGCGCTGAGCGGCGGGCGGCATCGGATTGGCGGCATACGCAGCCCGCTGCGCCTCTAACAACCGGTCCAGCTCGGCCAGCGGTTGTTGCAGCGTTTGCAGGTAGGCAATGTCGGCAGTCATGGTCTGCTCCGGATTTATTGTAATGATGAACTTTTTAGAGTCTATGCTCTAGAAAGTCAAATGACTTCCTTGCACAGCATTGTTTTATCCATTTCCGGTTAGGTCGTAAGATGCCCCCCAACGCACTCTGAATTAAAGCTCAAGCCATGGCCCCACGAATAAAAACCAGCGAGCGTATCGTGCTGAACAGCCTTGAGCTGTTCAATCAACAGGGCGAGCGCAGCATCAGCACCAATCACATTGCCGCCCACATGGAGATTTCTCCGGGCAACCTGTACTACCACTTCCCCAACAAGCAGGCGATCATCGCCGTGTTGTTCAGTGAGTACGAAAGCCTCGTGGACAGCTTTCTGCGCCCACCGCAGGGGCGTGCGGCGACGGTCGAGGACAAGCGTTTCTATCTCAAGGAATTGCTCTCGGCGATGTGGCGCTACCGCTTTCTGCACCGCGATCTGGAGCATCTGCTCGACAGCGATCCGGAGTTGGCCGCCCGCTATCGGCGCTTCTCCCAACGCTGCGTGATCCAGGGCGCGGCGATCTACGAAGGTTTTGTCGCCGCCGGGATTCTCGATATGGACCGCGTGCAGATCGAATCCCTGACCCTCAATGCCTGGATCATCCTGACGTCGTGGGTGCGCTTCCTGTGCACCACCCGCGAAAACTCCAACCACCTCAGTGAGCAAGCCATTAAACGTGGCGTGTACCAGGTGCTGGTGCTGGAAGCCGGGTTTGTCACCGAGCAGGCGCGTGACGAGGTCAATGCGTTGTTCGAGGAGTTCTATGTGCCGCTGGCCCAGGCCCTCGAAGACGTGAAATAAACCGTTCTGTTGAAATCCCCCAGGAGCCTGTTATGCCGATTGCGCAACTGATCAGCCCGCAAACGCTGGATGACCGCAAGGAACAACCGGGGCTGGTGATTCTCGATTGTCGTTTTGCCCTCGAAGACCCGGACTACGGTCAGCGCAGCTATGCCGAAGGGCACATAGCCGGGGCGAGCTTCGCCGACCTTGAACGAGACCTCAGCGGCACAGTGGTCAAAGGCGTGACCGGCCGCCATCCGTTGCCCGAGCCGGCGGCGTTGATCGAGCGACTGCAGGCGTGGGGCATCAACAACGACAGCGATGTAATTTTGTACGACGACGGCCCCGGTGCCTACGCGGCGCGGGCGTGGTGGTTGCTGGCGTGGCTGGGCAAGCGCGATGGCGTGTTCATTCTCGATGGCGGGCTCAAGGCGTGGCATGCGGCGGGGCTGCCGCTGAGTCTGGATGCGCCGACGGTCAATCGCGGCACCTTCAGTGGTCAGCCGGATATGAGCCTGCTGCTCAGCGCCGAAAAATTGCAAAAGCGTCTTGGCCAACCTGCGTTGACCTTGATTGATGCTCGGGCTTTACCGCGATTCAAGGGTGAAGTTGAGCCGATCGATCCGATTGCCGGGCACATTCCCGGCGCGCAATGCGCGGCATTCACCGACAACCTTGGCAGCGATGGGCGATTCCTGCCGGCGGATCAACTCAAGCAGCGTTTTGCTGCGAAGCTCGGTGAACGTTCGCCAGCGGATCTGGTTGCCTATTGCGGGTCTGGCGTGACGGCGTGTCACAACCTGTTTGCGTTGTGCCTGGCGGGTTATCCGTTGGGGTCGTTGTACGCTGGATCATGGAGCGAGTGGATCAACGAGCCTTCGCGCGGTATCGCCACCGGCGAATAAGATCAAAAGATCGCAGCCTTCGGCAGCTCCTACATTGGAATGCATTTCCCTGTAGGAGCTGCCGAAGGCTGCGATCTTTTAGCTTTCCATCCGGGCGCTACGGTAGGCGGCGGGTCCGACGCCATAAGCCTGCTTGAACTGCCGACTCAAGTGGCTTTGGTCGGCAAACCCCAATTGCGTGGCGACTTCTACCGGTAAGCAGCCGTGCTGCAGGAGTGCGCGAGCCTGAGCGATGCGTTGCTGCATCAGCCAGGTATGCGGCGGCATGCCGGTGGCCCGGCGGAACACTCGGGCGAAATGGAAGGGCGACAGATTGACCGCCGCCGCCAGTTCTTCCAATGACGGTGGCGCCGCCAGTTGCGCGTGCAACAGTTCTTTGCCCAACAGCACCGCGCGGTGTTCCTTGCCAGCCCGACCGGGCACCGGCACTGCCGCATGGCGTTGCAACAACAGCAGCATCATCTCGCGCCACACTGTTTGCTGTTGCAGCGCGGTGGCCGGGCTTTCCAGCAAGCGGTGCAAGCGGGCAAAGCCGTTGACCAGATCCGCATCGCGATACAGCGTGGCGCCGAATGCCGGCAGGTTTGTGGTGGACAGTTCCAGTTCATCCAGCAGCGAAACGATCTGCGCCGTATCGGGATAAAACGCCCGATACAGCCAGCCGTCCTCGGTGCCCTTGTGCCCGGTGTGCAGCTCGTCCGGATTGATCAACACCAGCGTGCCGCTGCCGGCTAGATGTTCGGCGCCGCGATAGCGATAACGCTGGGCACCGGCCATGATCATGCCGATCACGAATCCGTCGTGCACATGCGGGGCGAAACGATGCTCGATGTAACGCGCCGACAACAACTCGACGCCGGGTAACGGCGCGGTTTGCCAGAAGCGGATCGACTCGCCCTGATCGCTCATGCGGACACGCAAGCCAGCCATTGCGGGATGCGGCGTTCCAGGTAGTAACCAGGCTGACGTAGCGAGCCGTCGACGAAGCCGACATGCCCACCGCGTGCCTGCAATTCGAACGCCGTTGACGGCGACAGCTCACTGGCCTGCGGCAAACTGTGCGGGAACACGAACGGATCGTCCGCCGCCTGAATGATCAGGGTCGGCGTGCGGATCTCACCGAGGAAGTAACGGCTCGAAGCGCGGCGATAGTAATCCTCGGCATCATTGAAGCCGTGCAACGGCGCGGTTACCCGGCCATCGAAATCCCAGAAGGTGCGCATGTTTTCCAGTGAACCGAGGGCTGCCAGCGCCGCCAGTCCGTCTTCGCGACCGTCATGCTGAAACTGCCGTTGCTTGTTCTTGATGTAGGCGACCATTTCGCGCATGAAATGCGCCTGATAGACCTTGGAAAATCCCTGGGCGATACGGTCAGCGCATTGGTCGAGGCGAAACGGCACCGACACCGCCACCGCGCCGAGCACACCGCTGGCACCACCGGTTTCCCCGAGATGCTTGAGCAGCACGTTACCGCCCAGGGAGTAGCCGACGGCATACAGCGGTGCCAGCGGTCGTTTGGCACGCAGGTGTCTGATGGTTTCGGCGAGGTCTTCGCTGGCGCCGGAGTGATAGCTGCGCGGGAGCAGATTCGGCTCGCCCGAGCAACCGCGCCAGTTCAACGCGACACTGGCCCAGCCTTGATCGGCCAGCGCCTTCTGGATGCCGGCGACGTAAGGCGAATTGGAGGAACCGGTCAGGCCGTGCAGTACCAGCACCAGGGGGGCAGCGGCGGTGTGCGGGCCGTGCCAGTCGAGGTCGAGAAAGTCGCCATCCTCAAGCCACAAGCGTTCGCGTTCACGTTCGATATGCACGGTTTTGCGCCACAGCGGCCCCCACAAGGTTTGCAGGTGCGGATTGCCGAGGCCGAGGGCGGGGGTGAAGCGTTCTGAAGAGGCGGACACGATGGTTCTCGATGCAGAGCGGCGACCCCTTTGGAAGGGACGCCGCTGATTCAGACCGGTCGGTTAACCGGCGATCTCTGCCGTACGTTGCCACAGCGCGTAGTAAACCCGGCCGGATTTCTGTTCGCGGTGCAGGCGCCAGTTGCCCGGCAGGCCCAGCGTCGATGGTGCCGTTTCGCTTTCAGTGTAGATCCACGAGTCGGGCGCCAGCCACTGACGCTCTTCGAGCAAGGTGCAGACGGCAGGCAGCAGGTTCTGGTTGAACGGCGGATCGAGAAACACCAGGTCGAACGGGGTTGCGGTCTGGGTTTCCAGATAGCGCAACGCGTCGGCAGTCTGCACCTGGCCGTTGGTGCAACGCAGGGTGCCGAGGTGTTCTTTCAGGCTGGAAACGGCAATGTTGCTAGCGTCCAGCGCCTGCCCCATGGCGGCACCACGGGACAGTGCTTCGAGAAACAGCGCGCCACTGCCGGCGAACGGGTCGAGCACCTTGGCCCCTTCAACGTAGGGCGCGAGCCAGTTGAACAGGGTTTCACGCACGCGATCCGGCGTCGGGCGCAGGCCCGGCGCATCGGGGAAGCTCAGTTTGCGGCTGCGCCATTGGCCGCCAATGATGCGCAACTGGTTCACACCGTTGTGGACGTTTTGCGCAGGTTTTTTAGGGGAACGAGTTGCCATTAATGCTCCGGAACCCCGAGCGGTTGCTCGGCAGGTTTATCAGATGGGGCCGGTAACGGCTTTTGCGGCACGGTCGGGCCTGCGGTGACGATGACCATTTTGTCCGTGCTCAGGTGTTTGTTCAGGGCGTCGCGGACTTGCTCGACGCTCAGGCTTTGCGACTGACGCATGAAGTCGTCCAGATAGCTCAGCGGCAGATTATAGAAGCCCATCGCGCCGAGTTGGCCGACGATATCGGCATTGCTTGCGGTCGACAGCGGGAAGCTGCCGGCCAGCTCGCGTTTGGCGTCGTCGAGTTCTTTTTGCGTCGGGCCGGTTTTCAGATAATCGGCGAGCACGTCCTGCACCAGTTTCAGCGTGCCTTCGCTCATTTCCGCGCGGGTCTGCAGGTTGATCATGAACGGGCCACGCGCTTGCATCGGGCTGAACCCCGAATACACGCCGTACGTCAGGCCGCGCTTCTCGCGCACTTCACTCATCAGACGCGTGCCGAAACCACCGCCACCAAGGATCTGGTTGCCCATCGACAGCGCCGCGTAATCCGGGTCGTCACGGTCGATGCCCAACTGTGCGAGCATCAGGTTGGTCTGCTTCGACGGGAACTCGATATGGTTGACGCTGGCTTTCGGTTCCTGCGGCTGAGCGATCTTCGCCAGCGCAGGGCCTTTCGGCAGGGCAGAAGAGACCTGATTGGCGATCGCCTCGGCTTCCGCACGCGACAGGTCGCCGACCAGCGCAATCACCACGTTGCCAGCGGCGTAGGCCTTGCCGTGGAACTCACGCAATTGCGCGAGGGTGATCTTCGGCACGCTCTGCGGGTTACCGTCACTCGAATGCGCGTACGGGTGATCGCCGTATAGGCGCTTCATCAGCTCAAGGCTGGCGAGTTTGCCGGGGTTCTGTTTCTGGTATTCGAAACCGGCGAGCATCTGGTTTTTGATGCGCGCGAAGGAGTCGGCCGGGAAGGTCGGTTTGCCGACCACTTCCGAGAACAGCTTCAAGGCCGGTTCACGTTTGTCGGCAGCACTCAGGCTGCGCAGCGAGGCCAACGCCATGTCCTTGAACGCACCGTTGCCGAAATCCGCACCCAAACCTTCAAAGCCCTGAGCGATGGCGCCGACGTCTTTGCCGGCAACACCTTCGTTGAGCATCGCGTTGGTCAGTACCGCCAGACCCGATGCGCTGCCGTCCTGGCTGCTGCCAGCGGCGAAGATCAGGCGCATGTCGAACATCGGCAGCTCATGGGCTTCGACGAACAGCACTTTGGCGCCTTCGGCGGTGTTCCAGGTTTGTACATCGAGCTTGCGGCTGGCCGGGGCTTTGCCGTCGAGTTCGGCCAGCGATTGCAGCTTCTGGCTGGTTTTGGCGTTGTCCAGCGCTTCGCTGGCATTGCTGTCAGCGCCTGGCGACAGGTAGAGCGCGGCAGAGCCGATCACCGCAACGGCAATCAGGCCGAGCAACAGGCGTGGGGATTTGCGCTCACTCATGAGTCGTCTCCAGTGGCAGGACGTGGGCGACGCTGAGACGTTCGCGGGTGAAATACAGCTTGGCGGCGTTCTGGATGTCTTGCGGGGTCACGCTTTCCAGATCGGCGAGTTCGGTGTCCATCAGTTTCCACGACAGACCGACGGTTTCCAGTTGGCCGATGGCGGTGGCCTGGCTGGTGATCGAATCACGTTCGAAGACCAGGCCGGCAATCACTTGTGCACGCACGCGCTCCAGTTCTTCGGCGGACGGCGCGGTGGTCTTCAGTTGCTCCAGCAGTTTCCACAGACCGGCCTCGGCTTGCGCCATGGTCTTTTTCTTCTGGGTGTTCGGCGTTGCCGAGAGGGTGAACAGGCTGTCGCCACGGGTGTAGGCGTCGTAGCTCGACGAACCGCCGGAGACCAGCTCTTCGCCGCGCTCCAGTTGTGTCGGGATGCGCCCGCTGTAACCGCCGTCGAGCAGTGCCGAAATCAGGCGCAGGGCGTTGACCGAGCGTTTGTCTTCAGCCGTGGCAATGCTTGGTACGTTGAAACCGAGCATCAGGCTAGGCAATTGCGTCTGCACATGCAGGGTGATCTGGCGCTCGCCGGGTTCGGCCAATTCCAGCGGTTTTTTCGCCGGTGGCACGTCGCGCTTGGCGATCGGGCCGAAATAGCGCTGGGCGAGGGTTTTCACTTCGTCCGGGGTGACGTCGCCGACCACCACCAGTGTGGCGTTGTTCGGCACGTACCAGGATTGATACCAGTGGCGCAGCTCTTCGACCTTCATCCGGTCGAGGTCGGCCATCCAGCCAATGGTCGGCGTGTGGTAGCCGCTGGCCGGGTAGGCCATGGCCTTGTAGCGCTCGTAGGCCTTGGCCATCGGCTTGTCATCGGTGCGCAAGCGGCGCTCTTCCTTGATGACTTCGATTTCCTTGGCGAACTCGTCGGCCGGCAGGCGCAGATTGGCCATGCGGTCGGCTTCCAGTTCGAAGGCTACGCCCAGACGGTCACGAGCCAGTACCTGGTAATACGCGGTGAAGTCGTCGCTGGTGAAGGCGTTCTCTTCGGCGCCCAGATCACGCAGGATCAACGACGCTTCGCCGGGGCCGACTTTCTCGCTGCCCTTGAACATCATGTGCTCAAGCGCGTGGGACAGACCGGTCTGGCCCGGGGTTTCGTAGCTGGAGCCGACCTTGTACCAGACCTGCGACACCACCAC
>Ga0213823_1002163_pt1 | contig 10779 bp, 9 predicted proteins | sample MC6MC0907MG_FD_179887 | JGI IMG/M metagenome (GOLD analysis project Ga0213823, IMG submission 179887) | Enriched soil aggregate microbial communities from Iowa State University, Ames, United States - MC6-MC0907-MG | ecosystem: Environmental > Terrestrial > Soil > Unclassified | place: USA: Iowa...
CCCGCACGAGCCCGCCACCTTGCCGTTGACGCGGATGGTCACGCCCTGCTGGGTAATGACGGGATCGGTCGTGACCACCGGCGGACCCGGGCAGCGGATGTCGCTCCACTCCACCTGGCCTTCGATTTTCAGGCCGGGGAGCGGCGGGTCGATCAGCGGCACCCATTTATTGGCGACCGGGTCCGGCGTGAACAGGAGCCGCAGTGCGCCAAAGCCCACCATCAGCGCGTCAGGACTGGCGTTGTAGGCCCGGTCGGGCGCGCCATCGAACGCGCCGGGGTCGATCGACACCTGGCCGAAGATGCTGCGGTCGATCACCAGGTCATTGATCTGCTTGACGCCGCGCAGCCGCAGCTCGCGCAGCAGTGTCCATAGATCCTGCATGAGGAATTGCGGATCGCCCCCGGCCCGCAGGTACAGCGGACCGGTCAGCACGCCCTTGGCATCCGGGCGCGAGCCGGGCGCCGTCATGAATTCGGTGCGCCAGACGTAATTGGGCCCCAGCTCGGACAGCGCCGCCCAGGTCGTGACCAGTTTCATCACGGACGCGGGATTGCGGCCCTCCTTGGCGTTCAGCGCCACCAGCCGCGGGCCACCCACCTCCTGCACCACCAGCGACAGCGAACTGTCGGGCAGCTTGCTGGCTTTCCAGGCCTTCACCACGTCGGGCGGCAACCCGGGAACCTGCGCAAAGGCAGCGCACGCGGCCAAGGCCAGGACACCGCCGGCCAGCCACTGCTTCAGTCCGCCCACCCGCCTGATCACTTGTCCCGTCATGCCTCGCCCACCTGGTTGCTCGTCCAGCAAAACCGAGAGCATACAAAACCTGGAACGGTTACGGGCGGCACGGGACGGCCCTCGGGGCCTTTTGGGGGCGTATTTATCTGCGCGGGACGCCGATCCGCCCCTATTAACCGTCCCCTTTACAATATGCGGTTGCCCCAAGCCCGCCCAACCGGCATGGCTCGACATTTGCAGGGCCGATCCCATTGCTCCAGATACCCGCGTGACCCAGTCCTTCACCGTTTCCGATTTCGACTACGAACTGCCGCCCGAGCTCATTGCACAGACGCCGGCCGCCGAGCGCACGGGCAGCCGCCTGCTGCACCTGGACGCCGCCAGCCAGCTGCATGACCGCCAGTTCGCCGACCTGACCTCCCTCTTGCGGCCCAACGATCTGCTGGTGTTCAACGACACCCGCGTCATCAAGGCGCGTCTGCCGGGCCACAAGATCACCGGCGGCAAGATCGAGGTGCTGGTCGAACGCATCACCGAACCCGACCGCGTCCTGGCGCACGTGCGCGCCAGCAAGTCGCCCGGCGCGGGCATGGTGCTGCGCCTGGCCGACGCCTTCGAGGCCACGGTGCTGGGCCGCGAAGGCGAACTCTTCGACATCCGCTTCCCCGGCCCCGTGCTTGACCTGCTGGACGCCCACGGCGCAACGCCGCTGCCGCCGTACATCACGCACGCCGCGGACGCGGGCGACGACGACCGCTACCAGACCGTCTACGCGCGAGAACCCGGCGCCGTCGCCGCCCCCACGGCCGGCCTGCATTTCGACCAGCCCACGCTGGAGCGCCTGGAGGGCCTGGGCGTTGCCCGCGCCTTCGTCACCCTGCACGTGGGCGCCGGCACCTTCCAGCCGGTGCGCGTGGACAACCTGGCCGACCACGTCATGCACGCCGAATGGTTCACCGTTCCCCAGGCCACCGTGGACGCGATTGCCGCGGCTCGGGCCAAGGGCGGACGCGTGATCGCTGTCGGCACCACCAGCGTGCGCGCGCTGGAATCGGCCGCCGCGCAGACCGAGGGCCGCACCGCCCCCGGCGTCCCGCTGGCCCCCGCCCAGGGCGACACGCGCCTGTTCATCACCCCCGGTTACCAGTACCGGGTGGTGGACGCGCTGGTCACCAACTTCCATCTGCCCCAGTCGACCCTGCTGATGCTGGTGTCTGCGCTGGCCGGCGTCGAGCCCATCCGCCGCGCCTACGCCCACGCCGTCGCCGCGCGCTACCGCTTCTTCAGCTACGGCGACGCCATGTTCATCGAAACCCCTGCCTCATGACCGGACTCAACTTCGAACTGCTCGCCACCGACGGCGGCGCCCGCCGCGGCCGCATCACGCTGAACCACGGCGTGGTCGAGACCCCCATCTTCATGCCGGTGGGCACCTACGGCAGCGTCAAGGCGATGATGCCGCACGAGCTCAAGGAAGTCGGCTCGCAGATCGTGCTGGGCAACACCTTCCACCTGTGGCTGCGCCCCGGCACCGAAATCATGGAAAAGCATGGCGGCCTGCACGGCTTCATGCGGTGGGACAAGCCCATCCTGACCGACTCGGGCGGCTTCCAGGTGTTCAGCCTGCAGGGCATGCGCAAGATCACCGAGGAAGGCGTGAAGTTCGCCTCGCCCATCGACGGCGCGCGCCTGTTCCTCACGCCCGAGGAATCGATGCGCATCCAGCGCTCGCTCAATTCCGACATCGTCATGGTGTTCGACGAGTGCACGCCCTATGAAATCGACGGCCGCCCCGCCACCGTTGAAGAAGCCGCGCGCTCCATGCGCATGTCGCTGCGCTGGGCGCGCCGCTCGCGCGATGAATTCGATCGCCTGGGCAACCCGAACGCGCTGTTTGGCATCGTGCAGGGCGGCATGTACGAGTCGCTGCGCGACGAGTCCCTGGCCGGACTGCAGGACATCGGCTTTCATGGCTACGCGATCGGCGGCCTGTCGGTGGGCGAGCCCAAGGAAGACATGATGCGCATCCTGGCGCACGTGACGCCCAAGCTGCCCGTCCAGGCTCCGCGCTACCTGATGGGCGTGGGCACTCCCGAAGACCTGGTCGAGGGCGTGAGCCGCGGCGTCGACATGTTCGACTGCGTCATGCCCACCCGCAACGCCCGCAACGGCTGGCTGTTCACGCGCTTTGGCGACGTGAAGATCCGCAACGCCAAGTACCGCGACGACACCCGCCCGCTGGACCCGAGCTGCAGCTGCCACACCTGCGGCAATTTCTCGCGCGCTTACCTGCACCACCTGCAGCGCGCGAACGAAATCACCGGCGCGCGCCTGAACACGCTGCACAACCTGCACTTCTATCTGACTATCATGCAAGAAATGCGCGAGGCCATTGCGGAAGGCCGCTTTGACGCCTGGCGCGCCCAGTTCGCCGCGGACCGCGCCCGCGGCATCGAGTAGCCGGTTAAAAAAGCCCCGCCAGGGGCTTTTACCGGCAGGTTTCGCCCCCATTTGTCCGGGCAGGCCGCCGCTGCAAGCGGAAGCCGCCTTGACGCCCGGGATGACATCCTGGTTAAAGGCGGGCGATAACCTCTATACAATAGTCGGCTTGCCCTATCCATGGCTCGCGCGGGGATGGGCGCATTAAAAACATAGCGATAAACCCAAACAGACTCAAACGCAGGAGAATTCAATGTCCGTTATCGATACCGCCAGCCTCGTCGTGGCCCAGGCCGCCGCCCCCGAAGGCAATGCGCTGATGGGCATGCTGCCCATCATCCTGATGTTCGTGATCCTCTATTTCCTGATGATCCGTCCGCAGATGAAGCGCCAGAAGGAACACCGCAACCTGATCGCGGCCCTGGCCAAGGGTGACGAAGTCGTCACCGCCGGCGGCCTGCTCGGCAAGGTCACCAAGGTCAACGACAGCTACGTCACCGTCGAAGTCTCCGAACTGGCCGACAAGCCCGTCGAAGTGATCATGCAGAAGTCGTCGGTCTCGACCGTTCTGCCCAAGGGAACCATCAAGGCCCTGTAAGCGTCCCAGAAGAGCCCCAACGGGGCTCTTGTCCTTGAAGGCGCCTACCGCCGCCCGCCGCGCTCACCCGCTCGGGCGGCCCTTTCATCTCTTTAAATGAAGTAGCCGGCAATGAACCGCTATCCCCTCTGGAAGTACATTACGGTCCTGGTCGCGGTCCTCATTGGCCTGCTGTACACGCTTCCCAATTTCTACGGCGAATCCCCCGCCGTACAGGTGTCCAGCGCCAAAGCCACGGTCAAGGTCGACACCGCCGTGCTGGCCCGCGTGGAACAGATCCTGGCCGACGCCAAGATCCCCAACGAAGGCGCCTATTTCGAATTGAACGGCACGCTCGGCACCGTGCGCGCCCGCTTCCCGTCGACCGACGTGCAGCTGCAGGCCCGCGACCTGATCGAAAAATCGCTCAATACCGTTCCCGGCGACCCGCAATACACCGTCGCGCTGAACCTGCTGCCGGCCTCGCCGCCCTGGATGCGCGCGCTGGGCTGGTTCGCGCCCAAGCCCATGTACCTCGGTCTGGACCTGCGCGGCGGCGTGCACTTCCTGCTGCAGGTCGACATGCAGGGCGCCCTGACCGCCCGCTACGACTCGTTGTCCGCCGACGTGCGCTCGGTGCTGCGCGACCAGAAGATTCCTGTGGCCGGCGTTGAACGCTCCGGCCAGAGCATCGCCGCCACCTTCGCCAACACCGACGACCGCGACCGCGCCATCTCGACGCTGCGCTCGCGCCTGCCGGACCTGGAGTTCACCGAACGCGAAGAAGGCGGCAAGCAATTGCTGCTGGCCTCCCTGAACCCGGCCGCCGTCACCCGCGTGCAGGATTCCGCGCTCAAGCAGAACATCAACACGCTGCACAACCGCATCAACGAACTGGGCGTGGCCGAACCGGTCATCCAGCAACAGGGTTCGGACCGCATCGTGGTGCAACTGCCTGGCGTGCAGGACGTGGCCAAGGCCAAGGAACTGCTGGGCCGCACCGCCACGCTCGAAATCCGCATGGTCGACGACTCCCCCGCCGCGCAGGCCGCGCTGCTGGGCGGCAGCGTCCCGTTCGGTCTCGAGCGCTACAACGACCGCGACGGCCGTCCCATCCTGGTCCGCCGCCAGGTCATCCTGACCGGCGAAAACCTGCAGGACGCCCAGCCCGGCCGCGATTCGCAGACCCAGCAGGCCGCCGTCCACCTGACGCTGGATTCCAAGGGCGCCCGCATCTTCCGCGACGTCACCCGCGACAACATCAACAAGCGCATGGCCATCCTGCTGTTTGAAAACGGCAAGGGCGAAGTGGTCACCGCGCCTGTCATCCGCGGCGAAATCGCGGGCGGCCAGGTGCAGATCTCGGGCAGCATGTCGTCCGAAGAAGCCGCCGACACCGCACTGCTGCTGCGCGCCGGCGCGCTGGCCGCTCCGATGTCCATCATCGAGGAACGCACCATCGGCCCGAGCCTGGGCGCCGACAACATCTCGAAGGGTTTCTACTCGACGCTGTACGGGTTCCTGGCCATCGCCGCGTTCATCATCATCTACTACCACCTGTTCGGCGTGTTCTCCACGATCGGCCTGACCTTCAACGTGCTGCTGCTGCTGGCCTTGCTGTCCATGCTGCAGGCGACGCTGACGCTGCCGGGTATCGCAGCTATCGCGCTGACGCTGGGCATGGCCATTGACTCGAACGTGCTGATCAACGAGCGCATACGGGAAGAGCTGCGCGCGGGGGCCACACCCCAGCAGGCTATCCATCACGGCTTCGAACGCGCGTGGGGCACCATTCTTGACTCGAACCTCACCACGCTGATCGTGGGCCTGGCGCTGCTGGCGTTCGGTTCGGGCCCGATCCGGGGCTTCGCGGTGGTTCACTGCCTGGGCATCCTGACCTCGATGTTCTCGTCTGTCGTGGGCGTGCGCGCGCTGGCCAACCTGTACTACGGCCGCAAGAAGAAGCTCACCTCGATCTCCATCGGCGAAGTCTGGAAGCCGAAGGCAAACTGAAAATAGGGCGGACGGCCCGGGCCGTCCGCCACAGAAAAGAACCGAAGGCGAAAAATGGAATTTTTCCGGATTCACCGCACCATCCCGTTCATGCGCCATGCGCTGGTGCTGAACATCATCAGTCTCGTCACCTTCCTGCTGGCGGTCTTCTTCATCGTCACGCGCGGCTTTCACCTGTCGATCGAGTTCACCGGCGGCACGGTCATGGAAGTCAACTACGCCCAGACCGCACAGCTTGAAAACGTGCGCGGCGTGGTGTCCAAGCTGGGCTACACCGACTTCCAGGTCCAGAACTTCGGCACCTCGCACGACGTCATGATCCGCCTGCCCCTGCAGGAAGGCCAGACGTCCGCCACGCAGAGCGAGACCGTCATGGCCGCACTGAAGGCCGCCGACTCGGGCGTGGAACTGCGCCGCGTCGAGTTCGTGGGCCCGCAGGTCGGGCAAGAACTGCTGCACAACGGCCTGATGGCCCTGCTGGTCGTCGTGATCGGCATCATGATCTATCTCGGCTTCCGCTTCGAATGGAAGTTCGCGGTCGCCGGCGTCATCGCCAACCTGCACGACGTGGTCATCATCCTCGGCTTCTTCGCGTTCTTCCAGTGGGAGTTCTCGCTGGCGGTGCTGGCCGGCGTGCTGGCCGTGCTGGGTTACTCCGTGAACGAATCCGTGGTCATCATGGACCGGATCCGTGAAAACTTCCGCAAGTACCGCAAGGCGGACGTGCACGAAGTCATCAACAGCGCCATCACCCAGACCATCTCGCGGACCATCATCACCCACGGTTCGACCCAGATGATGGTGCTGGCCATGCTGTTCTTCGGCGGCCCCACCCTGCACTACTTCGCCATGGCCCTGACCATCGGCATCTGGTTCGGCATCTACTCGTCGGTGTTCGTCGCCGCCGCGCTGGCCATGTGGATGGGCGTCAAGCGCGAAGACCTGGTCAAGCCGGTCAAGAAGGAAGGCGAGGAAGGCGAAGTCGCCTGATTGCCGGCCTGCTGACATGCAAAACCCGTCGCTTGCGACGGGTTTTTCTTTTTGGGCGTGGGCCGCTGCGTTCCATACCAATAGCCTTGCGCACCCTTGCTGGTTAGATCGTCTGATTCCCTTCCGGACAGTTGATTTGTGTATCCGAACAGATATCTTGATTTGGCCTGCCAAATTTCGCCCCCATTCGGCGAAATTGAGCCATTGCGTGCTGGCACCAGACTCGGAATTCAACATGACCCGCACTACTACTGTTGGCACGCAGAACGTGCTTTATGACCTTGGCTTTGACGACGCAGCAGAGCTGACGGCCAAGGTCCAATTGGCCATCCGATTGAACGACTTGATCGACGCACGCGCCTTGAACCAGCGGGAGGTCGCCGCGCTGACATGGATGACGCAGCCCAAGGTGTCTCAAATCCGGAGGTACAAGCTCCAGAACATTTCTCTGGAACGGGTCATTAAGGCGCTGGTTGCGCTCGACCAACGCATACAGACGCGCGCGCATTCGTTACCATGCCCTTCATGAAACTCTCCATCGACCACCTCGTCATCGCCGCCGCGGACCTCGCCAGCGGCACCGAATATGTTGCCGGCCTGCTCGGCATCACGCCGCAGGGCGGCGGGGCGCATCCGCGCATGGGCACCCATAACCGGGTGCTGGGCATGGCGGACGGCGTGTACCTGGAAGTCATTGCCATCGATCCCGACGCGCCGGCGCCTGATCGCCCCCGCTGGTTCGGGCTGGACCAGGGCGACGTGCGCGCACGCATCGAACAAGGGCCATTCCTGGCCCATTGGGCCGCACGCGTGGAGGAGCCGCTGGACCTGACGCGCATGCAGGCCGAACACCCCAACCGGCTGCCACCCGCCATCGCCATGACGCGCGGCGACCTGCGCTGGCGCCTGACCGTGCCGGATGACGGCAGCCTGCCGGCGTGGCGCGAAGCCGGTTACGAGGCCGGCGAAGGCCTGCTTCCCACGCTGATCCAATGGGACGTGGAAAACACGCCGGGTGCGACGCTGCCGCGCCAGCCGCTGCGGCTGCTGCGTCTGACCGGCTGCCACCCCCGCGCCTCGCTGCTGCGCCAGGGGCTCGCCTGGATGGGTGCGGATAGCCTGATCGACGTCGAGCAGGCCAATGGCCCGCCCCGCCTGCGCGCGCAGATCGAAACGCCGTCCGGAATCAAGCTGCTGACGTGACGCCTGCGGTGTAGCCGTGACCTGACGCGCGTTGGGTGCATCCGGGGCCGGACGCCTAGGTTTCATCCACGGCCTGCCGCCATGGGGTATCCGTCCCTGTACGCCATGCCTCGCGACGACGCCTTTCAACGACCGAAAAAAAACCGCGGGGTGATCTGCCTCCCGCGGTCTTCTCTGGCGTCCAGGTGATGCCTTAGCCTTTTTTCCACCAGCGCCACGGCGCGCGCAGCGGCCATTGATACTTGCTGCACAGCACGCGGGGGGCCAGATAGTGCCCGACCAGCACGGCGATGCCGGCAGCCGTCATGACGTCCGACAGGTAGTGATCCAGGTTCACCAGCCGGCTGATCGCCACCAGCGCCGCCAGCAGCAGGAACACCCAGCGCCAACGCGGCGCCAGAATGCCCAACACCACCGCCACGGAGAAGGCCGCGTAGGTGTGGCTGGACGGAAAGGAATTGAACTGCTGAGCGCGCGAGAACGATTCGCCCAGCCCGTAAATGCCTTGCTCGAAGAACAACTCGGGCCGCGCCCGGGCCACGGTGCGTTTGAGCACCAGCACCACCAGCCCGCCGACCGCCATGGTCGACAGCATCAGCAAGCTGCCGCGCGCCATGGCGGCATAGCTGACACGCAGCGGATTGCGCCATCCGCGCGCCAGGCCCACCAGGCCGGTCACGTAGAACGCCAGCGCCATGACGATGTAATGGCCGCTTTCGCCCAGCTCGCCCACCCATTCAAAGGACTGGTCGACGCCTTCCGACACCGATTTCTGGATCCAGATGGCCAGCGGCAGGTCGACCCACAGCGCGCACGCCGCGGCGGCTAGCGCCAGCGCGCACGCCAGCAGCGCCCACACGGACGCGGGGTACGGATTTCGGTATTCGTCCTGGACTGCGGAACCGGTCCCGCCAGCGAGGGACGGAGCGGCTGCCGGAGGCGTAAGGCGATTGGAATTCATCGGTGCCGCTCGGGAGAAAAAAGGGATTTTACCGGCGCCTGCGGGCGCGCGGACCGCTATCGTAACGGCCAACGCGCGCGCGTCCAAGAAACAATTCTTGGGCAAGGGTTAAAATCCGCCCTTTCCCCCTTTCCAGCCCCCGGGATCTACACCCGTCACGGCGACCATCATGCAAGAAACCTCTCTCAAGCGCGCGGGCAATCCCCGCGACGGCGTCTCCGCCGCCCTGCCTTCGGCCACTCCCGGCGCCGGCTCCCCCCGCAAGCTGTACATCCGCACCTTCGGCTGCCAGATGAACGAGTACGACTCGGACAAGATGGCCGACGTGCTGCGCGAGGACCAGGGCGGGCTCGAACTGACCGACAACCCGGAAGAGGCGGACGTCATCCTGTTCAACACCTGTTCCGTGCGCGAAAAGGCGCAGGAAAAGGTGTTTTCGGATCTGGGCCGCGTGCAACACCTGAAGAAGACCAATCCTAACCTCGTCATCGGCGTGGGCGGCTGTGTCGCCAGCCAGGAAGGCGAGGCCATCGTCAAACGCGCGCCGTATGTCGACGTGGTGTTCGGACCGCAGACCCTGCACCGCCTGCCTGACCTCATCAAGCGCCGCCGCGACGAAGGCCGTTCGCAGGTCGACATCAGCTTTCCCGAGATCGAAAAGTTCGACAACATGCCGCCACCGCGCGTCGAAGGCGCCACGGCATTTGTCTCGATCATGGAAGGCTGTAGCAAATACTGCAGCTTCTGCGTCGTGCCCTACACGCGCGGCGAAGAGGTCTCGCGCCCATTCGATGACGTCCTGATCGAAGTGGCCGACCTGGCGGACCAGGGCGTCAAGGAAGTGACGCTGCTGGGCCAGAACGTGAACGCCTACCGCGGCCGCATGACGGACTCCGACGAGATCGCCGACTTTGCGATGCTGCTGGAATACGTGCATGAAATCCCCGGCATCGAGCGCATCCGCTACACGACCTCGCACCCCAAGGAAATGACCCAGCGCATGGTGGACGCCTACGCCCGCCTGCCCAAGCTGGTGTCGTTCCTGCACCTGCCCGTGCAAGCCGGCAGCGACCGCGTGCTGGCCGGCATGAAGCGCGGCTACACCACCCTGGAATTCAAGTCGGTCGTGCGCCGCCTGCGCGCCGCCCGCCCGAATCTGACGCTGTCCTCGGACTTCATCGTGGGCTTTCCCGGCGAGACCGAGGAAGACTTCGAAAAGACGCTCAAGCTGATCGAGGACGTCGGCTTCGACACCTCGTTCTCGTTCGTGTATTCGCGCCGCCCGGGTACGCCCGCCGCGGACCTCACCGACGACACCCCGCAGGACGTGAAGCTGCGCCGTCTGCAGCGCCTGCAGGCGCTCATCAACGACCAGGCGGCAACGATCGCCCGCAACATGGTGGGCACGCGTCAGCGCCTGCTGGTCGAAGGCCCCTCGCGCCGCGACCCGAACGAACTCATGGGCCGCACCGAGAACAACCGCATCGTCAATTTCCCCGCGCCCGCGCGGCTCATCGGACAAATGGTCGACGTCGTCATCACCGAGGCGCACACGAATTCGCTGCGTGCCCGCGTGGCCGACGTGGACCGCACTTCGCAAGAGGCTGAATGACCACACCCCGCCCCCGCGCGCGTCGCAGCATGCCCGTCATCGTCAACCTGGACGGCGACAACACCCACCTGGCCAATCTCTGCGGCCCCCTGGACGAAAACCTGCGGCAACTGGCCGACGGCATGACCGTCAAGCTGTCGCGCCGCGGCAGCCGCGTCACCATCGAAGGCGAGCGGGCCGAACTGGCGGGCCGCATCCTGCGCCGCTTCCACGAACAAGCCGTGCACCGCGCCCTGTCCATCGATG
>Ga0213823_1002164_pt1 | contig 10771 bp, 9 predicted proteins | sample MC6MC0907MG_FD_179887 | JGI IMG/M metagenome (GOLD analysis project Ga0213823, IMG submission 179887) | Enriched soil aggregate microbial communities from Iowa State University, Ames, United States - MC6-MC0907-MG | ecosystem: Environmental > Terrestrial > Soil > Unclassified | place: USA: Iowa...
GCGCGCCGGTGCAGAGAACTAGCGAGTCGTAATGCTGGGTCCAACCCTGGTGCGCATCTTCAAGCAGCAGCCCGGCTTGTCCGGGTTGGCCGGCCAGGCCCACCACGCGCGTGCCGCATCGCAGCGTGATGTTTGCGTGGCGCGCCAGCTGTTCGCGCATACGCTGCGCCTGGGCGGGCAGGGCGGCAGCGGGGCCGTCGCGCCAGATTTGTCCGCCTGCGGCGGGGTTGTCATCCACCAGCACGATGGCGCGCCCGCTTGCGGCCGCCGCTAACGCCGCCGCCATGCCGGCTGGGCCGGCGCCCACAATGAGCAGGTCGCAGGTGCGGTGATGGCCGGCTGCCCGATCCGGTACGCCTGCCCAGCGTGTTGAGTCGAGCACGGTGTCGACGCGCATACCGTCGTGGCAAGGGGTTTGGCAGGCCAGGCGCAAGTGGCCGTCGACCAGCACGCGGCATTCATGGCAAATGCCCATCCCGCAAAACGCTGCACGCTTTTCGCCCGAGACAGAGATGCGGGAGTTGCCGGGCGCTCGCAAGGCGAGCGCGGCGGCGACGCTGCTGCCCGCGGCGACGCGTAAGGATTGGCCGTCGAGCCGGATGCGCAAGCGTGCGCAGTCAGGCGGAGTCTTCGTCATGGCGTGACCTCGTCGAAAGAGCGGGATGCGGCGAATGGAGTGGGGTCCAGCGGGCTGGCCGCGCCGGTCATCAGCGCGGCCAGCAGGCGGCCGGTGGCGGGGGCCGTCGTCACACCCAGGCCTTCGTGGCCGACCGCCAGCCACAGCTTGTCGCGTAACGGGTGACGGCCAATCAGCGGAAGCCCATCCGGGGTGGCGGCGCGCACGCCCGTCCAGGTGCGGATGAGGTTCAAGCCGGACAGACCAGGCAGATAGTCGATAGCGCGCCGGAGCATGCGGGCCAGTACGGCGGGTTCGACGGCGGGTTCGACGGCGGGGGGGAGGGAGGTGCCGGAGGCGGAACCCGCCGCGCATTGGGCTTCACCGATTTGCCGGGATGACCCGATCAGCAATTGGCCGGTGGGGCGGGGCTGCACGTTAAAGGCAACCGCAGCGCCTTCGCGTTGCTGGGTGCTTGCCGTGTAGCCGAGTTCAACCAATTGATGGCGGATGCCGGTGGGGTAACGGTCGGTGATGGCCAGATGGCCTTTCTTGGGATGCAGGGGCAGGTCGTCACACAGTCGGCTTGCCAATATGCCCGCTGCCAGCACGATGGCTTCGGCGGTGCGCCGGGAACCGTCGGTAAGGACCACGCCCTGCGCGTCGATCTTGCAGACTTCAACGGCTTCGAAAGACAGACACGGAGGGGCATGCGTGAGCAGCCAGCGCGCGGCGCTGGGCGCATAGATCAGCGCGTCGCCAGACACTTGCAATGCGCCAGCGAGTCCGGCGCGCAAGGCTGGTTCGGCGTGCGCCAGTTGTTGTGCGTTCAACAGCGTTGAGGACACCCCGTGCTCCAGCAAGCGGCGCTGCTTGTGCTCGGCCTCTGCCATGTCGTGATCGCTTTCGGCCACCCACATCGTGCCGCAACCGGTATAGGCGCAGGCGGGGTCCGTGTGGTTCATGCGGGCGCCCCAGTCGCGCCAGATGTCCAGCGAGGCGGCGCTTAACGCCAGTTCGGCTGGGTGGGCATCCATGGCGACCAGGTGCCCCATGCCGGTTTGCGTGGCGCCGCCCAGGCGGGCATCCACCACGCGTACCGACAAGCCGGCCAGCGCCAGTTCATGCGCGCAGGCCGCACCGATGATGCCGGCGCCGATGACCAGCACGTCCGTATGACGGTGAGACATGGAAAGCCCCTGTGGAGGAATTACAGCCGGATGCCCCAGCCGAACGGATCGTCCGGCGGAATCAGCAAGGTGGATTCCGCGCAAACATAGGCGTGGCCTCGGATCGTGGGGATGATGTGGTCGCCGTCCCGCACATAGCTGGCTTCGAACACGCTGCCAATCACGCTGGCCTGGCGCCAGACTTGCCCGGGGGCGAGCGTGCCATCGGCCGCCAGGCAGGCCAGCTTGGCGCTGGTGCCCGTGCCGCAGGGCGAGCGGTCATAGGCGTTGCCCGGGCACAGCACGAAGTTGCGGCTGTCGGCCGCCGGGTCGGGGGCGAACAGTTCGATGTGGTCGATTTCGGCCCCCTTCGCGCCAGTCATGCCGGCTGCCGCCAGGGCTTGCCGTACGGCCCGCGCGTAATGAGTCAGTGCGTCGAGGTTGTCGGGCGCGACGCGTTGATCGTGTTCGCCGATCAGGAAGAACCAGTTGCCGCCCCAGGCGACATCGCCGACGACTTCGCCGTAACCCGGCACATTGACGCGCACGGCGTGATGCTTGCGGTACGCGGGCACATTGCGCACGCTGACCGCGCCGTCGTCGTGCAGCGTGGCGCGGACAACGCCAACGGGCGTTTCAATGCCGTGTTCACCCGGGCCGATGCGTTTCAGATAGGCAAGCGTGGCGACCAGGCCGATGGTGCCGTGGCCGCACATGCCCAGGTAGCCGGCGTTGTTGAAGAAGATGACGCCCGCGGCGTTGGCCGGGTCTGCGGGTTCGCACAGCAAGGCGCCCACGATGACATCGCTGCCCCGGGGCTCCTGCACGGTGGCGGCGCGCCACGCATCGTGATCGGATGCGAGCCGGCGTTGCCGGTCAGCCATGCTGCCCGTGCCCAGCGCAGGAAAGCCGGCGACGACCAGCCGGGTGGGCTCACCGCCCGTGTGGGAATCGACGACACGGATCTGTTTCATTGACGCGCCTCATCAGCAAGGGAGTGAACGGCCAGCCCCCACGGCCAGCATCGGGACCGGCTTAGTCTAGGCAATTACGTGCGTGACGTGGCCTCAGGCGTGATGGCGATGTCACGCCTATGCCTTAGGGAACGGATTGGTATTGAGCCGGACGCGTGGCCAGCGCCTGTGCCACCACGCGTTCGATCAGCGCGCGCTCTTCGCCGATGACGGGCAGGCGAGGGCGGCGTACGTGTTCGGTGCCGACGCCGACCAGCACATCGATCAGCTTCAGGTTTTGCACGAGCTTGGTGGATACGTCCAGATGCAGCAGCGGCGTCATCCATTGATAGAGCGCCAGGGCTTCAGCGTGCTTGCCGGCTTTCATCAAGTCATAGAGCGCTACGGTTTCGCGCGGGAAGGCGCAGCCCACGCCAGCCAGCAGGCCATCGCACCCCAACGCCAGCCCTTCATAGGCCAGATCGTCCACGCCCAGGAAAATCTGGTAGCGGTCGCCGACGGCGTTGCGCAGGTCGGTCACGCGGCGGGTATCGCCCGAGCTGTCTTTGACGGCCGCAAGCCATTTGCAGTCGGCAAGTTCGGCCATGTGCGCGGCGCTTAAATCCACGCGATAGGCGATCGGGTTGTTGTAGACCATCACGGGCTGCTGGGCGGCGTTGGCCATGGTGCGCACGTTCTGCATGGCTTCGCGGGCGTCAGCGACGTAGATCAGCGAGGGCATGACCATGAATCCGGCCACGCCCAGCTTGTTGGCGCCGTCGATAAATCGCAGGGCTTCACGGGTGCTGGTCTCGGACACGTTGGCCAGAACCGGGATGCGGCCGCCGGCGGCGTCCAGCGCAATCTTGGTGACTTCCAGCTTTTCTTCCAGCGTCAGCGTGCTGGCCTCGCCCAGTGAGCCGCAGGTGACCACGCCGTGAATACCGTTGCGGATCTGGAAGTCGATGTGCTTGGCCGTGCCTTCGGCGTCGATGCGTTCATCGGCGTGGAACTTGGTGGTGATGGCGGGAAAGATGCCAGTCCAGCGAGGGTGGGTCATGACGGACTCCTGGTTGAAGGGGCGTTAGGAACACAAAATATACGTTAAATATATTTAAAGAGAAGGGGGTAAGGCATGAGGGTTAACCAGCGAAAAGTGTCAGGCCCCAATTTTTAGCTGTGGATCTTAGTGAGAATGGTTATAATTCAGGCCCTGCCAAACAGGCATTGGCCGCGGGGCTTGCCTGGGTGGTTATCGGACTACAGGAAAAATCCACAATGAAATTCGCAAGGACTTTGGCCGCTATTGCCCTGTTGGGCAGCGCAGGCGCCGCGCAAGCGCACTTTGTTTGGTTGGAACGCACCGCCGAGGGTCCGGCCAAGGCGTACTTTGGTGAGTGGGCCGATGACCTGCGCGAAAAGCGTGATGGCTTGTTGGGCAAAGTCCTGGTGTCGCCGGTGGTGACGGCAGCCGATGGCAAGACGCTGAAGGCATCGGCCGAAGGCGCCGACTTCGTTGAGTTCGCAGCCGCTGGCAAAGGCGACGTCCGACTGGCTCAGCCCATCCAATTCAAAGACACGCTGGTGAAGTACGGCGCCAAGGCCGGCCGCGCGGATACGCAAGGCAAGCTGGATCTGGAACTCGTACCCACCGCCGCAGACGCCAACACCTTCGTGCTGCAATTCCAAGGCAAGCCGCTGGCCAAGACCGAAGTCACCGTGTTCGGCCCGCCCAAGTGGGAAAAGCGTTTCTACAGTGATGAAAATGGCCGCATCGAAATCACGACGCCGTGGCCCGGCCAGTACGTGCTGGAAGCCGCGCACGTCGAAGAGAAGGCGGGCGAGGCGGATGGCAAGTCCTACGCCAAGATCCGCTACGTTTCCACCCTGACCTTCAACGTGTCCAAGTGAAAGCTCCCGCAGCCGGCGCAGGCATGATGCGCTATCGAATGGCCGTATTTTCCAGGGCGGCTGCGGCCATCCTGGGCGGCTATGCCCTCGCCTCGGCGGCTGCGGCTTGCCTGGCCGTCTGGCTGCCCATGGGGCGGGCGGACGCCGTCACCACGGCGCAGATGTTGTCCTTCGTGGTTTACGCCTGTGGCGTGATCTGGGTGTTCGCCACGCGCAACGCCTGGCGCGCCTGGGCGGGCATCCTGATCCCTGCCGCCGTGCTGGGCGGGTTGTTCCTGGCCGGCCGCACGATGGGGGTGGCATGAAGGCAGGCAAAGCCCGCGCGCAAGGCGAAGAAGGCCTGCGCCAGTCCATGTCCTGGCTGCATACCTGGGCGGGGCTTATTTTTGGCTGGGTGTTGTTCGCGATGTTCCTGACGGGTTCGCTCGCGTTTTTCCGGCCCGAGATCACGCGCTGGATGCAGCCGGAAATTCAGGTGCAAGCCACGCCCGCTGTGCGAGCGGTAGAGACGGCGCAACGCTATCTGAATGAGCATGCGCCGGATGCCAAGCGCTGGTTCATCACGCCGCCCACGCAGCGTGAACCGTTGACGCTGCTGCTGTACCAGGTTGCCAAGCCCAAGCCGGGCGAGCGCGGTTTTGTGCGGGTGAAGCTGGATCAGAACGGGCAGGAAGTCAAAGGCCGGGAAACACGCGGCGGCGAATTCTTCTACCGCTTTCATTTCGAGTTGGAAACCGCGTACCCGTGGGGACGCTGGCTGGCCAGCATTGCGGGCATGTTCATGCTGGTGGCGATCATCAGCGGCATCATCACGCACAAAAAGATATTCACCGATTTCTTTACCTTCCGTCCTAAGAAGGGCGGGCAGCGCGCCTGGATGGACGGCCATAACGTGCTGTCGGTATTGGGGCTGCCGTTTCACCTGATGATCACCTTCAGCGGCCTGATGCTGTTCATGGTGATGCTGATGCCGGCCGGCATCAACGCCGTCTACGAGAATCCGCGCCAATACACGGACGAGGTTTTCAAATCATTCAAGGTCACGCCGCCGTTGAATCAGCCCGCCCCGCTGCTGCCGATTGGGCCGCTGGTTGAGCAGGCGCAACAACACTGGCAGGGCCGCGTGGGCCGCGTCACCGTCAATAACCCGGGCGATGCTGGCGCCACCGTGACGATGGTGCGCGACGCCGCCGATGGCGTGTCGTATGGGCGCTTGGCGCCGTACATGCGTTTTGATGGTGTGACTGGGAAGTACCTGGAAGGCGAGGATGACCTTAGCGCCACCGTGCAGACGGCCGGCACCATCATCGGCCTGCATCTGGGCTTGTTCGCTGAACCGCTGCTGCGCTGGTTCTACTTCGTGGTCAGCCTGGCTGGCACCGGCATGGTCGGCACGGGGCTCGTGCTCTGGATCGCCAAGCGCCGTCAGAAGGCGCGTCCGGGCGACGCCCGCGAAGCCTTTTCGCTGCGTCTGGTCGATGGCCTGAACGCGGGCACGATTGCAGGGGTGGTGTTTGGCGTGGCCGCTTTTTTCCTGGCCAACCGCCTGCTGCCCGCAGATATGCCTGGCCGCCAACTCTGGGAAGTGCGCGCGTTCTTTTCGGCGTGGGGCTTGTCGCTGGTCTATGCCTTCGTGTTCCAACGCCGGAAATGGCAAGACCTGCTGGCCGTGGCGGCTGCCGCGATGGCCTTGGTGCCGGTCGTCAACGCACTGACCACGTCGCGCCACCTGGGCGTGTCGCTGCCGCAGGGCGATTGGGTGATAGCCGGTTTTGACCTGACCTGCCTGGCCACGGCGCTGTTATTCGCCTGGATGGCGCGCAAGGCGGCGCGGGTCCGCAAGGCGCCAGCAACGCTGCCGGCGCGGGCTGCCGCCAAGCCGCGCGCGGAAAAGGGGGCTGCCGCTGCGCCCGCCGCCTCCACCCAGCATCCGTCTTCCCCCGTTGCCGACGCACCCGTGGCGAAGTCCGCCCCCAGTGCCGTTGTTTATGAACCGCGAGGTGATACGCCATGACGCTTGCCGCCTTCTGCCTGGCCTACGCAGGGTTTTCCGCCCTGTGTCTGGGCATGGACCGCCACTACGAAGATCTGTTCGACCGCGCCATGCCCCGGCGTCATCGGGTGCCGTTGCGCGCGTTCGGCTGGATCGCGCTGGCCTTATCGCTATGCGCGTCCGCCGCGGTGTGGGGCTGGAGCTACGGCACGGTCGAGTGGATCGGCATCCTTAGCATTGCCGGCCTGCTGCTGATCTGGTTCCTGACCTTCCGCCCGCGCGCCGCGCTGACCACGGGCGGGGTGTGCGCCCTGGCGGCGCCTCTCTTGGCGGTGCTGTAAGTTCGCCGGCCGGCTCGGGTTGCGCTAAGCCAGACCTGACCGAGCCGAGCTGAGCCATTCCACGCATCCCGGCGACGAAGACGCCCGCCCGACGGCTGGGCGCTCCGGCACGTTACACTGCTCGTTTCCCCTAGCAAACGCCTCTTCGCCCCATGAATACCCGCGTCCTTACTGGCATTACCACCACTGGCACCCCCCACCTTGGCAACTATGCGGGCGCTATCCGGCCCGCCGTGCAGGCCAGTACGCAGCCCGGCGTGGACGCATTCTTCTTTCTGGCGGACTATCACGCGCTGATCAAGTGCGATGATCCGGCGCGCGTGGCGCGTTCCCGCTTGGAAATCGCGGCGACCTGGCTGGCCGTGGGCCTGGACCACGATCGTGTCACGTTCTATCGCCAGTCCGACATTCCTGAAATTCCCGAACTCAGCTGGCTCTTGACCTGCGTCACGGCCAAGGGCCTGATGAACCGCGCGCACGCCTACAAGGCGTCGGTGGACCAGAACGTGGCCAAGGGCGTGGAGCCCGACGACGGCGTCACGATGGGCTTGTTCTCGTATCCGATCCTGATGGCTGCGGACATCCTGATGTTCAACGCGAACCGCGTGCCGGTCGGCCGCGACCAGATCCAGCATCTGGAAATGGCGCGCGACATCGCCCAGCGCTTCAACCACCTGTACGGCCGTGATTACTTCACGCTGCCCGAAGTGGTGATCGAGGAAGACGTGGCGACCTTGCCCGGCCTGGATGGCCGCAAGATGTCCAAGAGCTACAACAACACCATTCCGCTGTTCGAAGGCGGCGCAAAGGCGCTGCGCGCGTCGGTGATGCGCATCGTGACCGATTCGCGTGAACCCGGCGAACCCAAGGACGCCGAAAGCTCGCACCTGTACACGCTGTACCGCGCGTTCGCCACGCACGAGCAATCGGCGGCGTTCCGCAAGCAGCTGGAAGACGGCATGGGCTGGGGCGACGCCAAGCAGGCGCTGTACGAGCATCTGGAAACCCTGCTTGCGCCGATGCGCGAGAAGTACGTTGACCTGATCGCCAACCCCGGCCGCATCGAAGACATTCTGCAAGCCGGCGCCGCCAAGGCGCGCACGCTGGCGTTGCCGCTGATGCAGGAACTGCGCGAAGCCGTGGGCCTGCGCAACCTGAACGCGGGCGCCACGACGGGTAAAGCGCAGGGCAAAAAGGAAAAGGGCAAGGGCGCGCGCTTCGTCAGCTTCCGCGATGAAGACGGCGCGTTCCGCTTCCGCCTTCTGGCTGCCGATGGCGAAGAACTGCTGTTGTCGCCGGGCTTTGCCAATCCGAAGGACGCGGGCGGTTTGATGCAAACGCTGAAGTCCGATCCCTCGGACGCGGCGCTGGCTGGGTTGCTGCCAGGGGCTGACGCCGATCCGGCCTTGCTGGGCCGTGTGCGCGACGCGCTGGTGTCGATGTCTCAGGAATGAATGTAGTAGCGGGGCAGTGTGGCGGCATCATGCGCCGCTGCACGTGCCGCCCGCTCAGGCCAGACTACGACGCGGTATGGGATAGAGCCCCATCCGCGTCGTTTCACATTCAGGCTGCGCGTGCGTTCGCGCTGGCGACGATGCGGCCGTCGTGCACCTGGAAGCGCTGGGCGTTGCCCTGGCCCGCGATCTCCAGCAGGTCGCCTTCCGAATAGCCGGTGACGTTCGGGCAGTCCAGCCATTCCGGGTTGATGAACGGAAAGTATTTCAGCGTGCCGCTGCCCTGGCTGACGAAGTCGAAGGTTGTGTTGGCGACCACTTCGGGGTCCCATTGGCTGGCGTCGAATACCAGCGCGCAGCCCGCGCCGATGCGGTACACGATGCTGGCGCCCATGCTGGCGAATCCCAGCGCGCCCACATGCAGCTGCGCGCCGTTCTGCAATTCGATGATGCGGGTGCCCAGGCGTTCCAGCGTGATGTGCTTGAAGGTGACTTCTGCGCCATCCACGATCAGGTGCGCATATTGGCCCAGCGTGACTTCGTTGTAGGCGCCGCCCGCGCCGACTTCTTTTTCGGTGATCGTTACCGCTTCATTGGCGGCAAGCGTAATGGTATTGCGCATGACGAATCGCTCTCCGGGCTCTCAGGGTAGGGGCGCTTTTTTTGGATTTCTTGCCTGATAGACGGTTCGCGCCGCGGTTCGCCTGATCATGGATGTTTGTGCCTGCCGTGTTCCCCAACGCCACCGGCTTTTATTATTTGGACACAATTCGATATTTTCCCTTATTTTTAGATTTCTTGATTGAGGGAGCGCAAGGAAATCGCCAATCTACGGGAAAGTCCTAAGCTAAAGAAAAAGCCCGGCGCATGCGATGCGCCGGGCTTTTTGATGAGCGTTGAGTCTGGTGGGATCAGCGCTTGAGCTTGGCGAAGGCGTCGGCCATCGCGCTGTTCATGCCGCCCGCGGCAGCGCCTGCGTTGCCGCGGCCGCCATCGCTTTGCGAGCGGCGCGGGCGGTCACCGCCCTTGGGCGCGTCGCCGCTGCGGCGAGCCGGGGCGGCGGTGTCGTTCAGGCGCATGGTCAGCGCGACGCGCTTGCGCGCGGCGTCCACCTCCAGCACCTTCACGCTGACCGTCTGGCCCACGCGCACCACATCACGCGGGTCTTTCACGAACTTCTCGGCCAGCGCCGAGATGTGGACCAGGCCGTCCTGGTGCACGCCGATGTCGACGAACGCGCCGAAGTTGGCCACGTTGGTCACGACGCCTTCCAGGATCATGCCCGGGTACAGGTCGTTCAGCGTTTCCACGCCTTCCTTGAACTGCGCCGTCTTGAACTCGGGGCGCGGATCGCGGCCCGGCTTTTCCAGTTCGGCGAAGATGTCGCGCACCGTGGGCAAGCCGAAACGCTCGTCGGTGAAGTCGGACGGCGACACGCCTTTCAGGGCGTCGCGCTGGCCGATGATCTGCTTTACTTCCGCCTTGATCTTGGCGACGATGCGCTCGACCACGGGATAGGCTTCGGGGTGAACCGACGACGCATCCAGCGGGTTGTCGCCATTGGGAATGCGCAGGAAGCCGGCGGCCTGTTCGAAGGCCTTCTCGCCAAAGCGCGGCACCTTGCGCAGGATTTCACGCGTGGGGAACGCGCCGTTCTCGTCGCGCCACGCCACGATGTTCTTGGCCAGCAGCGAGTTCAAACCGGACACGCGGGCCAGCAACGCCGCCGATGCCGTATTGACGTCCACACCCACCGCGTTCACGCAATCTTCGACCACGGCGTCCAGCGAACGCGCCAGCTCGCGCTGGTTGACGTCGTGCTGGTACTGACCCACGCCGATCGCCTTGGGATCGATCTTGACCAATTCGGCCAGCGGGTCTTGCAAGCGGCGGGCGATGGACACGGCGCCACGCAGCGTCACGTCCAGGTCGGGGAATTCCAGGGCGGCGGTTTCCGATGCGGAATACACCGACGCGCCGGCCTCGGAGACCACCACGCGGGTGACCTTCAGGTCGGGGAAGCGTTCCATCATGTCGCCCACCAGCTTCTCGCTTTCGCGCGATGCCGTGCCGTTACCGATGGCGATCAGGTCCACCTTGTGGCGCGCCACCAGCGCGGCCAGCGTGTTGATCGTGCCTTCACGGTCGCGGCGCGGCTCAAAGGGGTAGACGGTGGTGGTGTCGACGACCTTGCCGGTCTGGTCGATTACGGCAACCTTGCAGCCCGTGCGGATGCCCGGGTCCAGGCCCAGCACGGCCTTGGGGCCGGCGGGTGCGGCCAGCAGCAAGTCTTTCAGGTTGGCGGCGAACACGCGAATGGCTTCGGCTTCGCCG
>Ga0213823_1002168_pt1 | contig 10765 bp, 10 predicted proteins | sample MC6MC0907MG_FD_179887 | JGI IMG/M metagenome (GOLD analysis project Ga0213823, IMG submission 179887) | Enriched soil aggregate microbial communities from Iowa State University, Ames, United States - MC6-MC0907-MG | ecosystem: Environmental > Terrestrial > Soil > Unclassified | place: USA: Iowa...
CCGGTGCGGTGTGGGTGCTGGGCATCGATGATGCCATTGGCCCGGCCAGCGCCGACTACCTGGTACGCAGCCTCGACCAGGCCCAGGCCCAGGGCGCGCAACTGGTGGTGATCCGCATGGACACCCCCGGTGGCCTGGACAGCGCCATGCGCCAGATGATCAAGGCGATTCTCGCCAGCCCCGTGCCGGTTGCCACCTATGTGGCCCCCAGCGGTGCCCGCGCTGCCAGCGCCGGCACCTATATTCTCTACGCCAGCCATGTTGCCGCGATGGCCCCCGGGACCAACCTGGGTGCCGCCACGCCCGTACAGATTGGCGGCCCCCCAGGTGCGCCCAAAGACGACGAGGCCAAGGGTGGCGATGATGAAACCCTGGCCCGCAAGCAGGTCAACGACGCCGCTGCGTACATCCGCGGCCTGGCGCAGCTGCGCGGGCGCAACGCCGATTGGGCGGAGAAGGCCGTGCGCGAGGCCGTCAGCCTCTCTGCCAGCGAAGCCTTGCGGCTGAATGTGATCGACCAGGTAGCCGACGACCTGCCCGCCCTGCTGCGCAAGCTCGATGGCAAAACGCTGGAGGTCGCTGGCCAGCCACACCAGCTGAACACCGCCGGCGCCAGCCTGGTGGAACACCCGCCGGATTGGCGCACACGGGTACTGGCAGTTATCACCAACCCCAGCGTGGCGCTGATCCTGATCATGGTCGGCGTGTACGGCCTGTTGTTCGAATTCATGAGCCCCGGCTCTACGGTGGGTGGTGTGGTCGGCGGCATCTGCCTGCTACTGGCGCTGTACGCCCTGCAGCTGTTGCCGGTGAGCTTCGCCGGGGTGGCGCTGATCGTGCTGGGCATCGCCTTCATGATCGCCGAAGCCTTCCTGCCCAGTTTCGGCGTGGTCGGGTTTGGCGGCATCGTTGCCTTTGTGGTCGGCGCGCTGATCCTGATCGACACCGATGCCCCCGGTTTCGGCATTCCGCTGGCCTTGATCGGTACCCTGGCAGTGCTTTCGGCGCTGTTGATCGGCGGCGTGCTGGGCATGGCCCTGAAGGCACGCCAACGGGCGCTGGTCAGCGGTGACGCCGGCCTGGTCGGCAGCCTGGTCCCCGTCACCCAGGTGATGGCAGGCAACCCGTTCCGTGGCGTGGTACTGGCCCAAGGCGAGCAATGGCAGGTGCAGTGCGCAACGCCGCTGCACGCTGGCCAAAACGTGCGGGTAACCGCGCGCCATGGCGTGATGCTGGACGTGAGCGCCGCCGCGCCTGCGGCGTAAGGAGAATGACCATGTTCATGCAAGTGGGTTTCGCTGCCGTGCTGCTCGTGCTGGCGATGCTGTTGCTGTCGGCGTTTCGCATCCTGCGCGAATACGAGCGCGGCGTGGTGTTCCAGCTGGGGCGCTTCTGGCAGGTGAAGGGGCCGGGGCTGATCCTGTTGATCCCGGTGATACAGCAAATGGTGCGGGTCGACCTGCGCACAGTGGTGCTGGATGTACCCCCACAGGATGTAATTACCCGCGACAACGTCTCGGTCAAGGTCAACGCGGTCCTCTACTTCCGCGTGCTCGACCCGCAAAAGGCGATTATCCAGGTGGAGGACTTTCTGGTGGCGACCAGCCAGTTGGCCCAGACCACGCTGCGTGCGGTGCTGGGCAAGCACGAACTGGATGAGCTGCTGGCCGAACGTGAGCAACTGAACGCGGACATTCGCCAGGTGCTGGACGCGCAAACCGATGCCTGGGGCATCAAGGTGGCCAACGTCGAGATCAAGCATGTCGACCTCAACGAATCGATGGTCCGCGCCATCGCCCGGCAGGCCGAGGCCGAACGCGAACGGCGGGCCAAGGTGATCCATGCCGAGGGGGAATTGCAGGCGTCAGAGAAGCTGATGCAGGCTGCGCAGATGCTGGGCAAGGAGCCTGGGGCGATGCAGTTGCGCTATATGCAGACGCTGGGGGCGATTGCGGGCGACCGGACCTCGACTATTGTCTTCCCGATGCCGGTGGACTTGCTGACGGGGCTGGTAGCCAAGCAGAAATAGAGCTGGGGCCCGGACGAGGCCCCAGCGGTCTGTTAAAGAGGTGCGCGGCGCAGGGTCGCTAGGAAGGTGGCCGCACCAATGAACAACCCGGCAAAAGTCCGGTTAAGGCGCTTCTGCTGCTTGGGTGTACGCAGCAAGCGCAACACCCGCGAAGCCAACCCGGTGTAACCCGCCATCACCAGCATGTCCACGGTGATCATGGTCACGGTGATTGCCACATACTGCGGCAGCAGCGGTGCATGCGGGTTGATGAACTGCGGCAGTACCGCCAGCATGAACACCAGCGCCTTGGGGTTGCTGACGTTGACCAGGAACCCGCGGAACACCAGGCTCAGCGGTTTGCCGATAGGGCGCACGCCGGACTCATCGGACATGTCCATCGGCAAGGCTCGCCATTGCTTGTAGGCCAGGTAGACGAGGTAGGCAACGCCGAACCATTTGATGACCTGGAAGGCAGTGGCCGAGGCGGCCAGGATGGCGCCGACGCCGGCGGCAATAATGGCGATTTGCACAATCAGGCCCAGTTGCAGGCCCAGGGCGTTCCAGTAACCCCGCCAGAAACCGTATTGCAGGCCGCTGGACATCGAGGCAATTGCCCCGGCACCGGGTGACAGGCTGATCACCCAACAGGCGGCAAAGAAGCCCAACCATACTTCCATCGACATCACACACCTCGCTCGAACATTTGTTGCAAAGCGTTAAGCTAAGGTTTTGGTGAAAAAATAACCAGCGATTTCTGATGGATTTGTGGTGCCTGTGCCGGCCTCTTCGCGGGCATGCCCGCGAAGGGGCCAGTACAGCTTCAGTCAGCTTCGGCAGCTGTGTCTTTGTGCAGGGCCTGCACCTCGGCCCCGCGCCAGCGCCGTACCGACTTCTGGAAGAACTGGCTATTGGGCACCTGCACCAGCGCCCCGCCCGCTTCGGGCATTTCCAGCAGGGTGGTGAACAGCAGGTTTATAGCGATCACCCGGCCTTTCACCCCCGGCTTGTCCAGCGTGTCGACCAGCTCGACCACATCACCGATGCGAAACGGCCCGACCGTGAAGATCAGCACCGCGCACAGCAGGTTGGACAGCACGCTCCACATGGCGAAGAAGGCCACCGCCGCCACCGCGACAAAGCCGGACAGCGCCGTCCACAGCACGGTCGCCGAAACCCCCAGGCGCTCCAGCACGAACAGCAGTGCGCTGCCCATGATCAGCCAGCGCAGGCCGCCACGCACCGGTACCAGCAGCTCAGGCGGCAGCGGATAACGCTGGCCCAGGCGGCTCAACCCGCGAGCAACGATGCGCTGCAGGACGAAGGCCGCCACCAGGATCAACAGAATCTGCAAGCCCAGCCAGAAGGTGTCCATCCATTGCCCTGGCAGCAGCGAACGCAGTTCCTCCATCAGGACAGCGCCTCGAGCTCGGCCTGCATGCTTTCGAGGGTTTCCAGCGCTTCCATCCAGGCTTCTTCCAGCTCGCCTTCGCGTTGCTTGAGCTTGGTCTGGCGCGCCAGCAGGTCACGCAACTCGTCCTTGCGCGCCGCTTCGTAGAGGCCACCGTCACCCAGCGCGGTCTCGATCTCGGCCAGTTGCACGTGCACCTGGTTGAGCTCGGTTTCCAGCTTGTCGGCCGCCTTCTTGTGCGGTGCCAGTTGCTGGCGCAAGGCTGCGGCAGCCTGGCGCTGGGCTTTCTTGTCGGTCTTGTCCGGGTTGACCGGGGCCGTACTGGCCGGCGCGCTGCGCTGGCGGTACTCGACCAGCCAGCGGCTGTAGTCGTCCAGGTCTCCGTCGAAGGTTTCGACCTTGCCGTCGGCCACCAGCAGGAAGTCATCGGTCGTGCTCTTGAGCAGGTGACGGTCGTGCGACACCACCACCACAGCACCGGCAAACTCCTGCAACGCCATGGTCAGCGCCAGGCGCATTTCCAGGTCCAGGTGGTTGGTCGGTTCGTCGAGCAGCAGCAGGTTCGGCCGTTCCCAGGCAATCAGCGCCAGCGCCAGGCGGGCCTTTTCGCCACCGGAGAAATTCACCACCGGCTCGTCAGTGCGGGCACCATGGAAGTCGAAGCCACCGAGGAAGTCGCGCAGGGTCTGCTCGCGCTCGGTGGGGGCAATACGCTGCAGGTGCAGCAGCGGGCTGGCCTTGTCGTCCAGCGAGTCCAGCTGGTGCTGGGCAAAGTAGCCAACCGCCAGGTTCTCGCCACGGACCAGGCGGCCCGACAATGGCTCCAGCTCACCCGCAAGGTTTTTGATCAGGGTCGACTTGCCGGCGCCGTTGGGCCCGAGGAGGCCAATACGCGCACCTGGGGTGAGCTGCAGCTTGACCTTGTCGAGGATGGCCTTGTCGCCATAACCCAGGCAGCCTTCGGACAGGCTCAGCAACGGGCTGGAGATTTTTTGCGACTCGCGGAAGACGAAGTCGAACGGCGAGTCGACATGCGCCGCCGACAGCTCCTCCATGCGCTCCAGGGCCTTGATCCGGCTTTGTGCCTGACGTGCCTTGGTGGCCTGGGCCTTGAAGCGGGCGATGTACTTTTCCATATGCGCGCGCTGTGCCTGCTGCTTCTCGTAGGCTTGCTGCTGCTGCGCCAGGCGTTCGGCACGGGTGCGTTCGAAAGCGGAGTAGCCGCCCTTGTACAGGTTCAGCTTGCGCTGCTCGACGTGCAGCACATGGTCGACCACGGCGTCGAGGAAGTCACGGTCGTGGGAGATCAGCAACAGCGTGCCGGGGTAGCCCTTGAGCCAGTCTTCCAGCCACAGGATGGCGTCGAGGTCCAGGTGGTTGGTGGGCTCGTCGAGCAGGAGCAGGTCGGACGGGCACATCAGCGCCTGAGCCAGGTTCAGGCGCATCCGCCAGCCACCGGAGAAGTCGCCAACGCGGCGGTCCATCTGCTCGTTGGTGAAGCCCAGGCCTGCCAACAACTTGCGCGCACGGGCGTCGGCGGTATAGCCGTCGGCGCCTTCCAGCTCACTGTGCAGGCGCGCCAGGGCGGTGCCATCGTGGGCCTGCTCGGCCGCAGCCAGTTCGGCCTGGACCTTGCGCAGGCGCGCATCGCCGTCGAGCACATAGTCCACGGCCAGGCGGTCGAGGGTGTCGACCTCCTGGCGCATGTGGGCGATGCGCCAGTCGCCGGGCAGCAGGCAATCGCCGCCATCGGGCGACAGTTCACCGCGCAGCAAGGCGAACAGGCTGGATTTTCCGGCGCCGTTGGCGCCGATCAGGCCGGCCTTGTGACCGGCGTGCAGGGTCATGTCGGCGCCGTCTAGCAAGCGCTGCGGACCACGCTGTAAAGTGAGGTTGGATAGTCTGATCATGATGGTCGCGGAGTCTACCAGCTTCCTCGGCCCATAGCGCGAGTGGAACCATGTACACCGACCTGTGGAATTACGCCCTGGCCCTGTATGCCAGGCCCGGCGTGGAAGCGGCCTGCCTTGAGCTGCAGGCGCAGGGTGGCGATGTCTGCCTGCTGCTATGCGCAAGCTGGCTGCAGGCACGTGGCGTGGCCGCGCTGGACGAGCGCGTGCAAGCGCTGCACGAAGTTGCCAAGCCCTGGCAGCGTGACGTGGTCGCCCCGTTACGCAGCCTGCGCCAGCAATGGCGAGTGTGCGCGGGGGGTGATACGCAACTGGCGGCGTTGCGTGAACAGGTAAAGGGTTTGGAGTTGCAGGCGGAAAGAACTTTGCTGGAGCGCTTGCAGGAACGCTCGCGACAGTGGCCCGCGGACTCCAGTGAGCCCACGGACGACTGGCTGGCCCGGCTGGCGCCGGCCCCTGCCCGACACCACGACGCGCTGGATCAGTTGCGCGTCGCGGTGGCTGCGCTTCAGGACGCCGAAGACGGTGCCTGAGCCGGGGTGCTGGCGGGTGCCGACGGTGCTGCCGACGGGGCCGGGGTGGCCGAGTTGGTTGCCGCGGCCGGGGTGCTTGCGGCTGGCGTAGCAGGTTTGGTTTCGGCTGGCTTGCTGGCAACAGGCTTGGCGGCAGCTGGCTTGGCGGCCGTACGTGCTGGAGCCTTGGCGGCAGCGGGTTTCGCTGCTGGTTTTGCTGCTGGTTTCGCGGCAGCGGCTTTGGCCGGCGCAGGCTTGGCTGCAGCAGTGGCTTTGGCTGCTGGCTTGGCCGCAGGTTTGGCAGCAGTAGTCGCTTTGGCAGCTGGCTTGGCGGCAGGCTTGGTAGCCGCGGTCGCTTTGCCAGCTGGCTTCGCGGCTGGCTTGGCAGCAGCAGTCGCTTTGGCAGCTGGCTTCGCGGCAGGCTTGGCAGCAGCAGTCGCTTTGGCAGCTGGCTTCGCGGCAGGCTTGGCAGCAGCAGTCGCTTTGGCAGCTGGTTTCGCGGCAGGCTTGGCAGCAGCAGTCGCTTTGGCAGCTGGTTTCGCGGCTGGCTTGGCAGCAGCAGTCGCTTTGGCAGCTGGCTTAGCGGCAGGTTTGGCAGCAGCAGCGGCTTTGGCAGCTGGCTTCGCGGCAGGCTTGGCAGCAGTGGCCCGGGCGGCTGGCTTGACTGCAGATTTGGCAGCAGTGGTTTTGGCAGCTGGCTTGGTGGTTTTGGCGGCGCGCAGGTCAAGTGCCTTGGCTGCTGCTTCGCGAACTTTGCCTACACCTTGGGCCAGCTTGAGGCTGTCCTGAGCGTCGCGCTTGAGTTCCTGGATATAAGAACGGGTCTGGGTTTGACGTTCCTTGAGGGCATCGAGCAGCCCTTCAAGTTCGCCAATGGCTTTTTGCGCTTTGGACTGCGCCTTGCCTTTACCTGCCTTGGCGGCATCCTGCAATTTCAGGCGACCGTTATGCAGTTTTTCCTGGGCCTTGCCACGCTGCTTTTCCAGTTTGGCCAGCAGTTTTTCCGCATCAGCCAGCGCTTGCGAGCAGGCATCTTCCAAGTGTTCGAGCAGGCTGCCCGAAAGTTGCTGGAGCAGGTGTAACGGCGTACTTACTGGCTTCTTTTTGGCCGACATGGTTTACCTCCTGGCTGACGAGATTGCGGCTCATACTATGCTTCTGCTGCTACCGCCGCTAGGGCATGTTGACAGTAATATTTACGCCGCGTTGCATGCCTGGGCAAAGTTGTTATCTTGCAGCTGCGTGAAAGTGTAGTTGCTGAATTAATCATTGCTGATATTTGGCAATTATCTGACTTGCAGCGCAGCCCCTGTAGGAGCGGCCTTGTGTCGCGATCGGGGTGCGTAGCGCCCCCAGATTTTGTGCATCACACTGATATAGCCGGGGCCGCGTTGCGGCCCTGTCGCGACACAAGGCCGCTCCTACAAGGGATCGCGAGCACACAATAGAAAAGCGAACGCTGGCATACTTCCACGCTCATTGGCGCAGGAACTGACCATGCCTCGATATCTTGTATTAGGTTTATGCCTGCTGGTGCCAGTTGCAATGGCTGACAGCAACGACCAGGACCTCGCCTACAGCCTGGGCGCCAGCCTGGGTGAGCGGCTGCGCCAGGAGATGCCAGGCCTGCAACTGGATGCACTGGTCGAAGGCCTGAAGCAGTCCTACCAGGGGCAGCCCCTGAAGCTCGACAAGGCACGTATGCAGGCGGTGCTCCAGCAGCACGAAGCGCAGGAAGATGATGCCGCCACGCAGAAGTTGCAGGCAGCCGAAACACGCTTCATGGCCAACGAGCGTGGCCGTTATGGGGTACGCGAACTACCGGAAGGTGTGCTCTACAGCGAGCTGCAGCCAGGCACCGGCGCGCAGCCCAAAGCTGGCGGCAAAGTGCAGGTGCGCTATGTGGGCAGGCTGCCGGATGGCTCGGTGTTCGACCAGAACCAGGCACCCCAGTGGTTCAGCCTGGGCTCGGTGATCGAAGGGTGGCAGGTGGCCTTGCCAAGGATGCATGCCGGGGCCAAATGGCGCCTGGTAATTCCGTCGGCGCAAGCCTATGGCGCCGAAGGCGCCGGTGACCTTATCGCACCCTATACACCCCTGGTGTTCGAGATCGAATTGCTGGCGGTTGGCGACTGACGCCAACCCTCACGCCTGGACTGCACCCTCTTCCTTGTGTGCGTTGTGCAGCACCTCGATCAGGCAATCTTCAAGTTCGAAGCGCTCGTGCAACAGCCCGCCCAACTTGCCCAGCTTTTCGGCGAAGCGTTCGGTGTCCTTGCACTCACCCTTGGTGCATTGGTCATTGAAGGCCAGCGCGATCTGGGTACTGTCGTTGATCCGTGGGTTGATTTCTTCGGCCAGCCTCAGCGCCTTTTCGTCTCCGAAAGCCTTGGCCTCGCTGACCAGTTGCTCGCAAACTTCGAAGTGCCACGCCGAAACGTAGTCGACCAGGAGCGCGCAAAAGTCCCCGTTGGTGTCCTTGTCGGCGAAGGCTGGCTTCAAATCGCGCAGTGCGCCGAAAGACTGCACCAGGTCCTGGCGCGCCTTCAGCCAACGGTCGATCAGGTCGTGAACCCCACCCCAGCGTTCCTGGGCATTCTGACAACTATCGAGCATGGCAATCTCTTCCCTTCTGGGTAGATGCCGCTGCACCTCGCACCACGACCGCGCAGCACAAAGGTGAGATCAGCAGGACGGCATCGAGCAGTTGTATTTTCGGTATGCGTGCTGGGAGATTATTCCCGCGCGTGCTGCCCATCAAGGTACGCAGCGGACAAAGTTCATACAAGTGTTTAATACCCTGCCCAACCGCCATTGGTCGCACTAGTGACCCAGCCTTGTTCCAGGTCAACTTCTTGCCAGGGTGCGGAAACGATACGCCAGCAGGCAACTCAAGGGCAGCATGGCCAGCAACAGGAAGGCCAGCAGGCTCCACTCAGGCAGCGTCAGATCGAGAAAACTCCAAGTCAGCGAGCTGCAATCAGGCCCACCCAGCAGCAGTTGCCGTGCTGCTTGAGCCCAGGATTGCTCGAACACACGCCCGATAGGGGCCGGGCATACCGCAATAGCACCGCTGGCTCCTTGCACCCAGACATGCCGTGCCGCCAGCAACGCACCGGCCAGTGAGCAGCCCAGCGTCGCCCGCGCATAATGGCGGATGCCTTGCGTGCCCGGGGCCTGCAATACCGCCGCCAGGCTCAGCAGTGCGTACACGGCAAGCAGCAGCCGCTGGCTGAAGCATAAAGGGCACGGCACCAGCCCCAGTATGTGCTCCAGCTGGAATGACACGACCAGTACCGCCATTGCCGCCAGGCAGGCAGGAAGGAAAAAGGTGCGCAAACGGGCCGCAAGCATGGAGGGTGAAAGTCCCAGGGAAGATGTTGTGGTTTGAAACGGTAGAGGAAAGACACGCTTTGTTTCAAGGCACGACAGCAACGACAAGGCGCTGAATCGCGTAGGAAATTTCCAGCAATGCAGTAGGAAGCGGCGAAAGAAATGGACTGCAGATCTAACTGGCAGCAATAGATAAATTACCCGCCCCCAAAGCCCGCACCTTGGCGCGGGCGCTGGGGTGGGTCAGGCGCGTACGCCTTCTGGCAATGGCAGCGCCAGCAGGCGTTCGTCCAGCAGGCCAAGGCCCTCCTGGAACAGCTGGTTGCTGCGCTCGGTCTCGCCCAGGCCAGCCAGCAGGCGAGCCAGCTCGGCACAGGCCTCGGGGTTTCGCTCCATGCGCAGGCTGCTTTCCAGGTAATCACGCGCCTTGCCCCACAGGCGATTCTGCAGGCTCAGGCGGCCCAGGGTCAGCAGCAGGCTGGCGTCTTGTGGGTGATCCTTGAGCCAGCCTTCGGCGGTTTGCAGCTGGCGCGCCGGGTCATCACCGCGCACCAGGCCGTACAGCCGGGCCAGGTGGCTTTCGTATTCACGCTTGAGGGCGGTGCGCAGCACTTGCTCGGCCTCGCCCTGGGCACCCACCTGGCGCAATTGCTCGGCGTAGGCCAGTACCAGTTGCGGCTCCTGGCGCTGGGCTGCGGTCAGCTGCTGCCAAGCGCGCTCCAGGGCCTGACGGGCACTTTGCGCGTCTTCGCCCCGGGTGGTGGCCAGGCTGAGGTTCTGGCCCCAGGCACGTTGTTCCAGGGCGGCCAGCTCGGCGGCCGGCAGCACCTTGCCCTTGCGCAGGTCTGGCAGCAGGCGGATCAATGACGACCAGTCACCGCGCTGCAAGTACAGGCGCTGCAGCAGGCGCAGCACCTGGCCGTTGTGCGGGTGGCGTTCCTGCATGGCCAACAGGGTTTCCAGGGCGCCGTCACTTTCACCGCGGTCCATCTGCAACTGCGCATGGGTCAGGGCAATGGCCAGCTCTGCTTGCGGCTGACGCTCCAGGGCGCGCTCCAGCAGGTTGTCGCTGTCTTCGGTGCGGCCTTGCTCGTTGGCAGCGCGTGCGGCACCGAGGTAGTACAGCAGCGGTTGGCGCTCGGCCTCGGCGGCACGGTGCAAGTGGCGTTGAGCGCTGGCCCAGCGGCCTTCGGCAAGGTCCAGCTGGCCCTGTTCGATGGCCAGGCGGATGCGCCGGCTGCGGTTACGCCGCGACCACGGGTTGACCACGCCGCTGGAGGTCAGCACCAGGCCGACCAGGTAACGCACCAGCCACAACAGCGCGACCACGGCCAGCAGGCCGGCCAGTGCCGCCCACAACCCCGATTGATAGCGGAAGCTTCCATAGGAAAGCAGTACGTAACCGCTGTGCTTGGCGACCGCAATACCCAGCGCCGCAGCAATCACGATCGCCAGCACGGCCAGCAGGTAGACACGCTTCATGGCTTGCCCCCTTCAGCCTCGGCCGGCAGGTGACGGCGCTGGATGTAGGCCTGCACGGCCGCCAGGCTTTCGCTGAGGTCGGGGGTAACCACCGACACCGGCTGATCGG
>Ga0213823_1002174_pt1 | contig 10748 bp, 7 predicted proteins | sample MC6MC0907MG_FD_179887 | JGI IMG/M metagenome (GOLD analysis project Ga0213823, IMG submission 179887) | Enriched soil aggregate microbial communities from Iowa State University, Ames, United States - MC6-MC0907-MG | ecosystem: Environmental > Terrestrial > Soil > Unclassified | place: USA: Iowa...
AGTAAGTTACAATAGAACAAAGATAATATTCTACTATAAAAAGAGAAGAAACGGAATTTATAGTCATGAATTTGAAAAACTATTGGGGTATAAGAAAATGAACATTAAACTTCATGAACACACTAAGCAGAAAAAACCGCTATTCGTCATTGTGTATGACCAATTGTATAAATTAATCATGGATGGAACATTTCCTCCCGACAGCCAGTTTCCAACAGAACCTGAATTGGCCAAAATATTTGGTGTGAGCAGAATGACATTGAGACATGCTTTGGCACTTTTACAGGAAGATGGATTGGTTAAGAATATCCATGGAAAAGGAAATTTCATTACAAAATTTCATCATAATGAAAGTAGCGATGGCTTAGAGAAGTTGGGGAATCCCTTATTTAAATGCTATACGGGTAAAATAGATGATATCGAACTTAATTTCCGAATTGACCTAGTAACGGACTATGCAATGCAAGTATTAAATCGACAAACGGCTGCAGTTGTTGCATTGGAGCGCTGGTATAAAAATCATGATAAGATAGTAGCTTATGCTTTTACCATGATGCCAATAGAAGCCGTTTCCAAATTAAATCTTGACTTACATGACGAGAAGCAAGTTTTAGAAATGTTGGAGGAGAAAGTATATGAACTTGCTAATTCTTCTACCATTGATATTAAACGTTCTAATTCCGTCAATACTCCGTCATTAAAATACCAAATTTTCTCTGGAAAGAAATGTGATTTGATTTTAGAAAGTGTATTTATAAGCGATAAATACCCTGTGGTTTATAATAAATACTATATACCAACAGAATTTAGTCAAATCAAAATTAAAACATCTAAATAATTGAATAGAAAAGCGCATTATTTCTCAAAAATTTCCATTAGCAGTGAGCTTACTGCCCGTTAATACGGGATAAATCTCTAAATTTAATTTGGAAGCGGTGTATTTCATACGAAATACACCGCTTTTTTTGTTACAAAATAGACAAATTTCATAAAAAAAATAGGTTGTGAGCAAAGCAAAGGTATGATATTCTTTTCATTGTTCTGATGCATACAAGTATTTAGACAACTATACAATATTTAATATCTCACAAGGTTTTCATGCATTATCATGAAAGCACAAATAAAAAGTAAGGATATTTTTGGTTATTCATGCAAACGCTTCCTTGTAAACACCTTAAGAAGGAAAGAACAAAAATGGGTCCAACTGAGAACAAGGAAACCCGCATATTAAACCAAATGGTATAGAGATTACTGAAACCATCCTTTTACCAAAGGATCAATGGGTAGTTATGGCTAGACATCATGATTCAGGAAGGCGATTTCCTGACTAACAAAAGGAGAGGAATATAGCTATGTCTACAATAATTGCAGATGCAAGCTTAAAGAAAGATCAGGAATATAGTGTTAAGAAAGCAGTACCTGTTACATTACTGTTATTTCTATTATGTTTGATAATTGACAATTCGTTTAAGATTATTTCGGTTGATATGGCAAAGGATTTTCACATTTCAGCAACAACAGTTAGCTGGCAAGCAACCCTAGCTGGCCTTGTGATTGGAATTGGGGCAGTGGTTTACGCAGCTTTGGCGGATTCCATTAGTATCAGAAAACTTTTTAGCGTAGGTATTATTTTAATATGTGTCGGTTCAGTCATGGGGTATATTTTTCAACACTCGTTTTTACTAGTTGTTATCTCACGAATTATCCAAACTGCAGGTTTAGCATCAGCTGAAACATTATATGTTATCTTTGTAACAAAACATTTACCTGCAAATGAACAAAAGAAATTTTTAGGATTAAGTACAAGCAGTTTTGCTCTTTCACAGCTAATAGGTGCATTAACTGGAGGTTATGTTTCCACGTACTTCCATTGGACAACTCTATTTTTACTTTCTTTAGTAACACTTTTCACCCTTCCATTTATTTTAAAATATCTTCCTAAGGAAGAAACGAAAAACAGTAATGTAGATGTATTAGGATTATTTCTAGTTGGAATCATTTCAGCATCCCTGCTGCTATATATTACCGATTTCAATTGGATGTACCTTCTCTTGTTTATTGTTGCAATTACCTTGTTCCTTGCTTATATAAGCAAGAGCTCAAAAGCTTTTATCGGAATATCATTCTTTAAAAATAAACAGTTTATCTCATTGCTTGGAGTTGCTTTTGTAATTTATTCTGTACAGTTAGCATATATTTTCTTATTTCCCTTCTTGCTTGAAAAGATTTATGGTTTGAAGCTAGATACCATTTCACTATTATTGATTCCGGGCTATATAGCAGCTACTACAGTCGGGGCTCTTTCTGGAAAAATTGCGAAGGTTCTAGGAAGCAAGCAATGTATTACGATCGCTATGTCTAGCATTATTTTCAGCTTACTATTAGGCGGTTTCTTTGTACAAACTTCTGTTGTTGTATTCGTGATATCCATGGTCTTATTCTCTAGTTCATTCGCGTTCATGTATGCACCATTACTTGATTCTTGCATTTGTACGATTGAAAAAGAAAAAACAGGAACAGCAATCGGATTTTATAATTTAACGCTTAATGTCGCAATGTCAATCGGAATTGCCTATACAGCAGCAATGATGGACAATTCCGGAATCCGAAAAAATTTCCTAGGGATTATAACCAATTCGGATGCTTCCATGTATAGTAATATCCTATTCGTTCTCGTACTAATTACCCTTTTCAGTTTATCTCTGTACTGGGGATTAGTAGGACGAAAAGCAACAAAATAGATTACGATTTTCCAGGGACATGCTGTCCATTAGTTAACTATTCAGATGGAAACCTTAAAACGATTATTTCATGTAAGAACCCTGAGACCAAAAGTTTAGGGTTCTTTTTTTATTGAATTAGCTCTATTAAAATAGTGAAACTTATTTTTTAAAATAACTTTCATATTGATTTAGTAATCATGAAGAATAATTCAGTTTTATTTACAAGTATAACGGGCAGTAAGCCCCCACCTCAAGATTAAGAGAGAAGCGAAGAAGATAGTTGGGGGATAACTGCCCGTAAAAGCCCGATTGGTTCAACTATCAATAGGGGATGAAGATAACCCCCACTGATGGAAGTTTCACTTTATAACTTGGATTCAGAATCATTTTGAAAAACGATAGCACCATCAACCATAGTTAAGACTACTCGAACGTCTAGAATGTCTTCAACTGGGATTTCAAAAAGGTTTCTGTCTAAAACAACAAGATCTGCCAGTTTTCCAACTTCAAGTGTACCCAGTTCCTTTTCTCTAAATGATCCATAGGCAGGGGATAACGTATAATCTCTCAACACTTCGGGCAGGGAAAGACGTTCCTGCGGGTTATATCCTTCTGTCGGCAATCCATCATACCCAATTCTAGTTAGAGCACGATAAATACCTGACATCGGATTTAATTGTGCAATTGGATAATCAGTACCAATAGCCAACAATGCACCTGAATCCTTTAACGTTTTCATTGCAAAAACAAAGGGCTCACGTTCCTGTCCAATGCGTGAAATATAATTTTGCCTTTGCTCCTCATTAAAACCCAAATGTTCCGGCTGCATAGAAGCAATTACCCCAAGCTCTTTAAAACGAGCGATATCATCTGGATGAATAACCTCAACATGTTCAATACAATGTCTTGAATCTCGGTTGCCATTGATTTTCTGTGCTTCCTCAAAAGCATCCAAAGCCAGGCGAATCGCACCGTCACCTATCGCATGAAGTCGGACTTGAAAGCCTTCTCGATCAGCCTCTACGATCCATTTTTTCATCGTATCAGGAGAAACAGCTGTTTCCCCGAAGGTTTCTGGCTTATCTGCATATGGTTCGAGTAAACACGCAGTATATCCGCTTATTACTCCATCAACAAACTGTTTCAACCCTGAAAATCGAAGTTTGCTTGATGTATACGTATCACGCAATTGTTTCGCATTCTCCAAATCTTCGTTTAGAGGAGGTGAAAGATGAATCCGAGCTGTTAATTCCCCATTTTTATCGAACTTAGCAAACAACTCATAATCCTGCAATTTTTCCATTGCAGGTGATCCATACAAGTCGTTTACCGATGTTACTCCCAGCGCAGCCGCCTGTTCGAGGAAATTTTTCATCATTCGAGTACGGCGTTCCTTTGAAAATATGAATGCATGATTAGTCACGAGCGCACTCGCAGTCTCATACAAAATACCCGTTGGTTCGCCGTTTTCATCTTTTGCAATGATCCCGTGGGGCGGTCTGTCTGTATTTCGATTAATATTGGCAATTTCAAGAGCTTTGCTGTTTACCCAGACATAGTGCCCTTCCATATGAAAGAGAAGGACAGGACGATCCGGAAGTACGCCATCGAGTGCAGCTCGATTTGGAAGCCGATTGTTGTCCCAATTTCTCTGATCCCAAGAAAAACCGATAATCCATGGATCATCTGGTCTTGAATCGGCAAAATCAAGTACCATTTTTAGCACATCTTCTTCTGAAGATGCATCAGCTAAAAAGACACTTTCTTCTGATAGACTTCCCATTAACATATGCAAGTGAAAATCATGAAAGCCTGCCATAATCATTTGATCGGAAAAATGATGTACTTTTGTATCAGGGCCAATAAACGCATTGATTTCCTTTTCAGAACCAATGGCTGCAATCTTATTATTAACAATGGCAATATAAGCAGGGATTGGCATATCCGTAAGGCCTGTAAAAACGGCATGACTTGAGAGAACAATGTCGGCTTTTTGGTTTATTTTCATTAGACTTTATCTCCTTTTCACTTTACTATTCTGAATTCCCTATATATTAAATAACGCAGTATCAGTCAACTGCTTATCACTAGATGACACTCCTAATTTCACATTACTTAAAATTGATCTCATGATTCATTTTATAACTTTTATTCAAAATATTCAGATAATAAAACCCACAAACAAGGTCTTTATTCAAGGAAACGACCCAATCCTTTGTAATTAGATACTCTTCTCTATCAACAGTAATAAACACTTCACCGTCTATTCCATAGAAAACTTCCTGCTCTTCTACATGCCAAGTTCCTTTATTAGGTTCGCTCATCCATGGTTCTCACGATCAACACCTAATTGTTGTGCTTCCTAGGCTGTAAATTTTTTCGCAAAAAACATTATAGTCATCTATCTTTCTTATAGGCAACTTTGAAGTACTGAGGTAATCGTACTTACGTTAGTTTTGTTTCTTTCAAACTCTTAAACTCTTTTCTAATAAAATAAATGGCAACGAGAACACCTGGAATTTCCGAAGCTGGCGCCGAATACCATATTCCATCAACTCCCCAATATTTAGGGAAAATAAACATAAACGGAAATGTGAATAATAACATTTTGCTAACATTAATAAACGTTGCTGTCCAGTTTCTCTCTTGTGCTTCGAAATAGCCGGCAATAAGCAAGGTAACGGCATTTAATGCAAACATGCAATTAAATACAGTTGTCGTCCAGATGCCAAGTTTCTGTAAATCCGGATTGCCGCCAGAGAAAAATGACATAATTGGATCTGCAAAATAGATCATGATTGCAGTCAATACTACGAATAAAGTAACTGTGAAGATGAGTCCCATTTTAATCGCTTGCTTTACGCGGTCAAAGTTTCCCGCACCGTAATTGTAACTAATGATCGGTTGAAGTCCTGTCATCCCACCTAGCGCTATAAACGCAAGCAGATTCGTAATATAACCGTTTTGAATGGTGAAAGCGGCCACGTGCAGCCCGCCCCCGTAGCTCTGCAGTAAGTTGTTGAAGAAAATAATTGCAAAGAACATCATGAACTGACTCGAGAAAGACGCAAATCCTGTCCAAGCCACTTCACCAATTATCTTTAGTTTTATTTTCATGTCTTTCCACTTTGGCTTAAGATTTGTTTTGCCGAACCAGAAATAAAAAATTAGCAAAGCAGGGACCGATAGCGCAACCGTATTAGCCCAGGAAGAACCCATCATACCCATGTGATACTTCACTACTAAAACCCATTCTAGAGTCGCTGCAACTATTGATGCGACAAACCAACTGCTCATTGATAATACAGGTTTTTCATCGATATTGGTTAAAATACTTAGTACAACGGCCAAAATCGTTACTGGCAATGAAATCCATAATAGACGGCTGTATTTCACCGCATATGGAAGCGATTCATTACTTGCTCCGAATAAGGTCATAATTTGATTTTCAAAGACTAATCCAAGGACAGCTAGCAAAATGGTGATGAAAAAAGTAAACCATAGGGTTTGTCCCATAATCCCTCTAGCTTCTTCGATCCTCCCTTTTCCAAGTCGAAGTGAAATGACCGCTCCGGCTCCGATACCAAAAAGAACGCCAAGCATACGGGAAATAACCATGACCGTAAATCCAATTCCGATCCCTTCGACTTCAAGCGCCTGAAAGTTACTGACGAAATAGCCATCGACAACCGATACAACTCCTAGAATCACATTCGCCATAATTCCTGCCAAAGCAAACCGTAAATATAATAACGGAATACTTTTGGTTCCCAGCACTGAATTATGTACTGGCTTATTCATTACTTCTACTTGTTCTATCTTCGGTGACTGTCGGTTGTCTACTATTTCCATGAGCATATCCCCCTATAAATAATTTATGAAGCAAGTAAAGCCCAGTTAATTCGCATACCAGCCTACAGGCTTGTAACTGATGAATATTGATTTGCTTCGTTTCCATAATGTGCTCAGCTCAACAGCACCTAACTCTCTGCAGATAAGAGGCTACTCCCATTCAAAATTGTTTTTGTACGCTATCTTGACAAAAGCCCGATTGGTTCAACTAACCATCAGTGGGGGATGAAGAATACCCCCACTGATGGAAGTTTCACTTTATCATCCGATTGCATCCATCAACCGATAATAGCAATTGGCCAAATTGATCAGCATCGATTTCTGGCTGGAGAAAGGGAAAGCTTTTAGGGGCAAACTTTCAAAGCGGCGGCTCACCCGCTCTTCTCCGGCAATCCACTGTGCCAGCAGTTGACCCATTAATGTTGCAAGAGAAGCCCCGTGTCCACAATAACCAGTTGCATAGTAGACACCGTCTTTCATCCTTCCGATCATCGGGAACATGTCCATGGTTACGCCAATCAGCCCGCCCCAAGTGTATTCGACTTTATATGGGGTCAATTGGGGAAAGACAGAAAGCATCATTTGGTGAAGCTCTCGGTAATATTTCTCACAGCCATTATGCCTAATGCCCGATCCTCCATAGACGATACGACCGTCGGGAGAACGGCGGAAATAGTTAATCAGATTGCTTGTACCAAACACCATACGATTGTTTGGAATGAGGCTCTCCGCTAACTCATCTCCCAGGCATTCGGTCGCCACTTGATAGCTCGCAATCGGGATGACAGCCCTATCAAGCTCCTTGGTTAAATGAGAAGAATATCCATCGGTTGCTGCAATCACCTCTTTGGCTATGACCCGTCCCTTTGCTGTTAAAACGGTTACATTTTGCGGCGTCCACTGGATTGCAACGGCTTTTGTTTTCTCAAAAATCCGTGCACCTAACGATTCAGCCGCATCAGCAAGCCCCAGGGAATAATTGAGCGGATGGAAGGAATAGCCGTGCGGGTCTACCAAGCCATAAGAAAAAAACGAAGAGCTGATTTCCTGTTTTAGTTCATCTCCTTCGAGGTACCTCGTATCGGAACCAAATTGACTGTTTAACGATTCATGCTCATCTTTCAATAGGGACTTAAATCTTTTCTTGTTTGAAAGAAGAAGGTAACCTCCATAATCCAAAGAACATTCGATATGGTGGGTGGTGACGATCTCTTTGACTAGTTCCATTCCGTCGAGGGCAATCTGGTTAAGCTGTTTCGCTTCATCCACACCGTATTTTTTCGCCAACTCATCCATAGTTGGTTTATACCCTGGCAAAATCATACCGCCGTTTCTTCCACTAGCACCCCAACCTACCGTTTCCTGCTCTACAACGATCGTACGTAATCCTTTTTTCTGCAGATGATAGGCGGCTGAAAGTCCAGTAAAACCAGCTCCAATAATGACAACATCCGTATCGTATTCCCCTTCAAAGGATTGTCTGGCCTTAGGTGGATTCGCAGTTGCAGCCCAAAGAGACAAAGTGTTCATTTGTCCAAATCCTCTCTTTCTTTTCACCATTTTTCTCTTGTATACTAAGTGTAGGATAAATATAAGGCGTCCAGTTAACCTAATGGCAACCTCTTTATTTTCAGAAATTTTAAAAAATTATAGGGTATAGCCAACGTTTTTTCCAGATTATGAAAGGAGTGAGCAAGTGCGGATCGGTACTTTTGCCAAAAAACTCGGGGTTACCATCGATACGGTTCGTTATTACATTGAACTTGGTCTTGTCATCCCAGTTAAAAAAGATGCTCAGTTTGTATTTGATCAAACATGTATGGATGACATGACCTTGATTACAGAATTAAAGCAATACCAATTCACCTTGAACGAAATTCTCAAAGTCCTGTCATTCAAACGAATTACCCTATTTACTGACAATGAGGATATCGACTTTTACATCCAGACACTTCTTGAAAAAAAGCAGCAACTATTGCAAGAAAAACAGCAGATCGTCCAATCGGTCCGTTTGATCGAGGAGAAAGTGGAAAGTTTATGCAAGATGTCTGTAATCGAGAACGCAACCGGTGTTCCGTTATCATTCGTTTCCCGCTTTCATTGCCCTGAATGTCAAGTAACACTAAGGGTTAAAGAGGCGCAAATACAAGGAGAATATCTGTTTTCCGGCAGGATGGAGTGCGGATGCGGATATATGGCGGAAATCGAGGATGGAATTATGATAACCCCCGTTAACAATCAAGCTCCTAAAAACGAATACTATATTTATGACCGAGAGATGTTCCATGAAATGACGCCGGGACTTATCAGTGTACTGGAAAAGGGAAACTTGTGGATTTACAAGAGAATGGCAGAGGAAGATCTAACGAATCGAGTCGTCATTCAGACCAACATAGAGACTTTTGTCTTTTCACCGAAATTCGTTGCGGCACTGCAGCCGGATGTTTTCTATATATTTACGGGAAACAGCCTCGAGATGCTGCACAAATTAAAGGCAAAGATCCAACACATCAACTCTCAGCTTCCCGTGCTGTACATAGTAAACAATGACATGAGGATCCCGATAAAACATCAATCTATCGATTGTGTCATCGACAGCTTATCGTTCAATGAATATTCGATGTTCAACAATTCGTTTGCATTGGAAAAATTGCTTCCATATTTGAAGAAAAACAGTTTTATTGTTGGGTTCACCTCCTATTACGGGACACATGCCAAATCGCTTGCAAACATGGTTCGTTTCTTTCCCCACTCCTTCCCTAAGAATCTGCATCAAGGGTTTGTAGAGGGAAATCTAAGCGAGTACGGATTCAAAGTAACTGAGAAAGAGTATCTCGGTTTCGTAACCAATCCCGGAGAGTATATCGAGTTTCACGTAGAGAAAGAGAAAATACATTTTTCCGCCTATCTCGCAATGCTCCAACCCGTGCATTAGTCATAAGAGATAAAGAGAAATAATTATTTTCTATGTACTGGGTGTTAGTAGGACGAAAAACGACAAAATAGATTACGGTTTTCCAAGGACAATCTGTCCAATAGTTAACTATTCAGATGGAATTCGTTTGTAAGAAAACCTTTATTTCATATTAGAACCCTAATACCAAAAGTTTAGGGTTCTTTTTTATTGAATATATTAAGGACTCAGATTGTAGATAAAAAGCATAGGAATGGGCTCATTCCTATGCTTTTTGTCGGCAACTTTATTAAAATATAGTTGGTATTTTATTAATCAAAGACTTAAATAAATTCCTTTATTTCGCTTCAATACTTTCTTTTCCCTTTTCAACATAACTCATGTCATTTACAGATTTTATTGTATACTTACCGTTTCTGTATTCTATTTTCGTTACACTTGCATTCTCAATTCCAACGATTGATTGATTTAGATCAATCGTTGCAAGGATAGCATTAATAGTCAAACCACCGTTTTCTCAGATGTCTTTGACTGATCCCAGGCACTAAGCGAGAAAACAAGAACTAAAGCACAAAGTCCAGCAATAAATTTTTTCATTTTTACCTACATCCTTTTAAAAAAATTTGTTTTATTAAAGCTTCTATTTTGTTTCAGTTTCCTCTTCCCCTCGGTATTCCCCTACTGTTTTCAGATTAAAATCCCCCCTTAACACAAATTGAAAGCGATTTCATATATATTATAAAAAAAGCAACCTATCGCCTGACAGGTTCTGTCTTACTGGCTTTTATAGTCAAATTTAATTTATTTTCAAAATATTTTTAAAATAAATTAAAAAGAGGATTAAATATTTACCCTTCTTTTTAATATACAGGAAGTAACTCCATGCTGTTCTATGATTAGAGGGTTTTCATTAATCCTGTTTCAAATGGAGAAATATACTAAAGGCTCGTTGAGAAAATCTTTCCCAATGAGCTGGATATTTATATACAAAAACAGATATTTCTAAACAATAACAAATAGTGCTGCTCTTTCATGTCATATAGACAAAAGAGCAACACTTTTTTACCTTAGATCATTCACTATTTGTTTCTTCTTAGTCCGCCGATGTTAAGTCGCTGGTTTGTTCTTGTTCTTTTTCCCATGTTGTAAAGGCTATTCTGTAATTACCTTAACAACGTTAGAAATACCCGCGTTCAAACCGCCCACTACTTTTACTCTAAACTGGTAGGAAGTATTTTCTAGCAATCCTGTCACTACCG
>Ga0213823_1002181_pt1 | contig 10725 bp, 13 predicted proteins | sample MC6MC0907MG_FD_179887 | JGI IMG/M metagenome (GOLD analysis project Ga0213823, IMG submission 179887) | Enriched soil aggregate microbial communities from Iowa State University, Ames, United States - MC6-MC0907-MG | ecosystem: Environmental > Terrestrial > Soil > Unclassified | place: USA: Iowa...
GGCCAACACGAGGTTGGTCACGAAGGCGTTGTCACAGGACGTGACGCACTTAGCCTTCGTTCCTCCAGCGCAGGAAGCGGCTCGTCGCTCGCCCACAGGAAGCTTTGCTCTGTGCGAAAGCGAAGCGACAGCAACAAAGCGAGTAGCCTGGAACGGAAATCACCTTCATTTTGACTAAATATTCACAAAGAATCCCTTGACCATTTAGTTTTTCAACACTATGACTAGTGATAACACTAGTAAGCTATTTTCTATCATTAATGAGAAATGTTATTTACCACGTCCTTTAATATTATTATCCCAGTATTCCATCCACTCGGCTTCTTTCTCCGACATAAGCTGCCAATCAATATCAAAAGTTTTTAAATCTAGCTCTTGGAACCATTCAGGCATTGTTGCTTTATCGATATCAGAACGTGTAGGAATCTGATAATAATCATTAGCTAGTTGCGTGACCATACCCTTTTCAAATAGGAATTCAACGAACAGCTTTGCATTTTCTAAGTTTTTCGCATTGTTGACAACAGCTACACCATCTACTAAAATTGGTGCACCGCTTTTTGGATAAATGTAGTCAAAAGGATAATCTGTCGTGTATTTTTTTAATAAAATATCTTGCAGATTCCATAACGAAACACTGCCCTCCTGACGAGTAAGCTTTAAATAAAGTGCATTTGGATCTTGTGTATATTCTTTTGTATTGGCATCTAATTGTAATAGCCAATCATAGCCCTTTTCAGGGGAATTATCACCTTGACGTACAATCATCGAGGAATAAATAGTCCGCATAGTTCCAGATGCTAAAACACCACGAATTAAAATTTTATCCTTCCATTTAGGATCTAATAAGTCATCCCAATCCTGTGGTCCAGATTCTTTCGTTAATACATCACTGTTAATCATAATTACTTCGGGTAGAAGCATTTCACCAAACCAACGTCCTTCTGCATCTTTATGCGCAGTATTGATGGAATCGATAAAACTTGGCTTCCATGCATGAAGTAAATCCTCATTGGCCCCAACAATAAGCGCTGATTGTGTACCACCCCACCAGAAATCAGCCTGTGGATTTGCCTTCTCACCACGTAGGCGCTCTAAAATTTGCTGAGCCCCCATTGTCAAAAACTCTACCTCAATGTCTGGATACTTTTCATTAAATTGATCGATTACCTTCTGTACCATCTCCTCATCGCGGCCAGTATAAATAACTAACTTGCCTGATGGTGATGTTTCAACATCAGCTTTTTCAGGATTTGGTGTTTTGTCATCATTTGTAGAATTCTTGTTGTTATCACTACTACATGCAGCTAGGACAATGAGCATTAGCACAAGGAAAAAACCGAAAATATGCGATTTTTTCATCATCTTCTCCTTTCTCCAATTGAGTAACTTGCATATAGCAGTATAATACGGAGGTAACACAATAATGTTAGAATTATTAAAAAATTCTAATTGCCCTCATCATAAACTAAGTAAATATCGGTTATCAACGCCATCATTACAAAATTCGAAAAAACTCCTTAAAAAGGGCTAAACCATTTTTAAGGAGCTTCATTTAAATTATGCGTTTTTATTGTTAACTGGTTCTAAAAAAGTGTCTTTTTGTCGACGTTGGGTAAGAATTGTAGGAAGCATCATCCCGACAATGACAAGAATTATACCGAATATTTGTATAGCAGTTAATGGTTCATGTAGAACAATAACGGAAACTGTAACTGCTACAGGAAGTTCAATGGCACTTAATATGGAGGCAAGGGCCCCACCAATTTTCGGAATGGCTATTGAAAATAAATAAATTGGCAAAATAATGCCCAAAAGCCCTAAAGCTAATCCATACTTCCATAAGCCTTGAACGAATAATTTTCCATTCCATATAATTTCAGGGTTCAGGAAGATACTAATTAAAATAAGTGCAACGAAGGATACAATTAATACACGGGCAGTAGTAGTAATACCTTCCACAGGTCGTGAGTTAAATTGAATAAAGCAAGCAAAGCTAAATGCAGCAGCAAAGCCAAACAGCCACCCTTTTATTGGGATGCCACTTAGATCCACATTTAACACACCAGCAGCTAAAATGGTTCCTGCAAATAAAATAATAAGAGAAATCACTTCAGGACGACTTGGTAACCGTTTATGTAATGCACAATCCAACAGTAGACCTATCCAGGTAAATTGAAAGAGCATCACAACTGCTAAAGAAGCAGGTAGATATCTTAATGATTCCCCATAAACAATACCTGTTGTTCCAGTAAGCAGTCCTGCACAAACCAAAATAGCTAGCCCGCTTTTCGATGGCTTGGGTAATTGTCTTTGTGTTATTAAAAAAATAGTGAGGACCAGTATGAAGCCAATAATATATTGACTTGATACAGCCTCTGCTGATGTAAAGCCATGTTGCATCGCTACTTTGACAATTGTCGACAGTACTCCATAGCTACTAGAGGCAATAACAATCAGTAGAGGATATAGTAAATTAGTTTTCATATTTTTGCGTTCACTTCCTAAATTTGCTTCACCATATGATGAAAAGGTTCATCAATAATTGACCATGGTTCTGTAATGACGAAGCCTAAACGTTCATACAAACGACGTGCATTTTCTTTTTGAGTTTCAACATTTAACGATAGTTTTTTAAAGCCTCGCTGCTTTGTTAGTTCCTCTGCATATTGAAGCAGCAATGTACCAATTCCTTTACCACGAGCCTCAGATGTAACACATACTGTATCAATATAGTACTCGTCCTCGTGAGCCTCTTGATCAATGATAATAGAAGGCGCATTTTTAGCTTTCAGCCATTTTACAAGGTTAGCATCCATCTCAATAGCCTGCTCGCCATTGTAATAAACAAGAATTCCTAATACGTGTTCATCCTCAATGGCTACATAAGTATTTAAATAAGAATGTCGATTATCTTCACGCTTGAAAAGGTTTGTTAATTCTCGTTTAACAGCTTCCTCTGTCTGTTCACCAGTTAAACGATTGGCAATATCACCAATAGCATCCATTATTAATGGAACAACGGCATGGGCATCCTGTGGTTGCGCTTGTCGAATTGTTATACTCATTGTCAAAATCCCTACCTTTCTATAGGCAAGTATAACAAAGATAGAAGATGACTCAAGTTTTAAGTCAAGGATGCTCGCATTCCTATTTTTCAGAAAACTTTAACTTCCTTCAGCGTTATGTCGAGGCATAATTGATACATAAGCCCATCACTATGGAGGATTAAGGAAAGGCATCCTCATGAAGTTTCACTTTATGCGACAACTATTTTCATGTTAATCTATAATGAATAGACTTTTGGGAGGACAACAATGACAAAGGATGAGAAGGATTTTATATTAGTCTATGGAGATGCTTTTATTGACTATATTGCTGATGATGTAACAAATACATCTTTTACTAAATATATGGGTGGGGCGACTGTAAATGTGGCAGCGGGTATTAGCCGTATTGGTGCGCCATCTGCATTAATTACCATTACTGGGGATGACGAGGGCTCACAATTTGTGAGAGATGGACTTGCACAAGAAGGGGTGACTCTGGATTATGCAGTTTTTAACCCTGCAAAACGTGTAAGTGGTGTCTATGTACATTTAACTGAAGCATGTGAGCGAATTTTTAAAGATTATGTCGATGAGACGCCAGATTTACAAGTAGAAGCGTCTCAATTGAATGAAGAAGCTTTTAAACATGCCTCCGCGTTAACTGTTTGCTCAGGTACGATGTTCCATCCCACAGCACTTGAAACAACACGTGCTGCAGTTGATATGGCTAAAGAAAAAGGGGCCATTATCGCGATGGATGCGAATATAAGACCTCTACGCTGGAGCAGTGAGGAAATCTGCCGTGAAACAGTCACATCTTTTTTTGAACAGGTAGATATTTTAAAGGTCACAGATGATGAACTTTTCTTCCTTACAGAGACAACAAGTTTAGCACAGGGAATTGAGTATTTAAACAGCTACCTAGTGCCAATTATTTTAGTAACTGTTGGTGAAAACGGCACATATGCGGTATTAAATGGTGAGACGATTCATGTACCAACAGAGAAGGTAGTACCAGTGGATACTACAGGTGCTGGGGATGCCTTTATGGCTGGTGTATTACGTGATGTTCATTACAATGGCTTACCTACAACAGAAGAGGAACTAATTCGTTGTGTAAGCTTTGGCAATAAGCTAGGTGCTTTAGCGGCAACAAAAGCGGGGGCTTTAACAGCTCTTCCTTATTATGATGATATTAAGCATTTGCTTAAATAATCATGTGGAGGGTCTATAAATGGAGAAGAACTATGATGTGTTAGTGAAGGATCGATTATTTTTCGGTGGGGCAAAGGATGCTGAAGCGGCTTTTGAGCATGAGTCCGTTGATATTGTAATAGATGTTCGGGTAAATGGCCTTACCCCAGAAGAACAGAATGAGTCTGCATATCTGTACAAGCATTTACCGATAGCTGATGATGATTTAGAGGTAGCGCCATCTATAAAAAAGGTAGCCGATGAAATCATTTCTTCCTATGAGAATGGCCAGAAGGTATACTTTCATTGTGGAAGTGGCGGTGGACGAGCAGGTGTTGCAGCCACAGCAGTATTGATGGAGCTTGGATTTGCAAGCTCTCTAGAGGAGGCTGAAGCCGCTGTAAAGGAAGCACGTCCACAAGTAACAATCCGTCCAAAAATGGCGGATGCTTTGCGGAAACTATATAAATAATGATCAGGGGAGTACCATAAAGTATTTTGGTACTTCTTTTTTATTTCTATAAAGCGGTCCTTTTTAGCAAAAACATAACTAAATAGATTTGCATTTTCTTATAATGGTGTTTCCTTAATTTTGTTCTATACATATTAGAACAAAATTTGTTATAGTAGTGGTATAACAACAAATTGAGGTGATCAGTATGATAGAGCAGTTAGGGAATATTCCATGGGCAATCATAGCACCACTAATCATCGTACAATTAATTTTAATGATTGTAGCTCTATTTGACTTACGAAAAATTCACGCAACGAATGGTCCTAAGATTTTATGGGTTTTTATAATTGTTTTTGTTAATCTACTTGGACCCATTGCATACTTTATTGTTGGGAGAAAACAAACATGACAATATTGCTTAAAGTAACAGGTCTGACTAAGCAATTTGCAGAAAAAGTTGTAGTGGATGATATTGATTTCACACTAGAAGAAAATACATCAACAGCTTTGATTGGACCGAATGGTGCAGGGAAAACAACAACTTTATCAATGTTAACCGGCCTATTAAAGCCAACTTTTGGAAGTGTAAAGTTGCAGAATGGTGAGGTAAGAGACAACATTGGTTTTTTACCACAATATCCACAATTTCATCCTTGGCTAAGTGCGATAGAGTTTACAGAAATGGCTGCAAAATTAAATGGAGTCCCCGCTAAAAGCGCTAAAAAAGATGCACAAAAAACGCTTGAATTTGTAGGGTTGGGTAATGACTTAAATAAGAAAATTGCTACATTCTCAGGTGGTATGAAGCAACGTCTTGGCATTTCTCAGGCAATTGTGCATAAGCCTAAATTACTGTTATTAGATGAGCCTGTTTCTGCTTTAGATCCAGTAGGACGAAGGGAAGTTCTTGATTTATTAAAGGGCTTACAGCAAGAAACGACTATTTTATATTCCACACATATTTTAAATGATGCAGAGGAAATGACAGATCAGCTATTATTTTTACGTGATGGCAAATTAGTAGAGCAAGGAACATTGCGAGAGGTACGCCAGCGCTTTGATGAGCTCCATTATGTCATAGAATTTAGCTCCGAAGAAGAGGCAAAACATTTTACTGAGCAATATGAGCTGAAAGGCAAAATCAAGGGATGTTTTGTATATATAGAAATTATTGATGAGAAGCCAAGTATGCAGCAGTTACTGCAATATTTAAGTAATGCCCCTTATAAAATCAGAAAAGTGGAAAGACAAACGGCATCACTTGAAGAAATTTTTATGAAGGTGGCGAAAAGAATATGAGAGGATTTAACGTACTTCTGCAAAAGGAATTTAGAGAAGCCTGGCGAAGCAGGAAGTTTTTATGGATACCTCTTGTATTCGCATTACTAGGTATGAGTGATCCACTGACAAACTATTATATGATGGATATTTTAAATGCTGTTGGAAATGTACCAGAAGGATTTGAAATGTTACTGCCAGAGTTAATGCCTGCCGATTTACTACAAGCTTCTATTGGACAGTTTCAAACAATAGGGTTACTAGTGATAATGGCTACTTTTGTTGGAGCAATTAGTAAGGAGCGCGCAAATGGAATGGCGACGCTCTTATATGTACGTCCAATTTCATTTGCTGCATATTTTCTAAGCAAGCTTACGGTTTTAAGTGTTATAGGTTTGGTTAGTATTATAGCAGGCTTTACAGGTAGTGTTTATTACACAGTAATTTTATATGGATCATTTGATATAGCAACACTTCTAGCAAGCTTTTGTACTTATTATGTTTGGCTGGTATTTGTACTAGCGGTCACACTTCTAATGAGTGCAGCCTTTAAAACAACTATTGCCACAGCATTTACGTTCATTGTGATTTTTGTTGGACAGATTATAGATGCATTGGTGGGCTCATTTTGGACCATATCACCGTGGAAAATTCCGGGATATGGTGTACAGCTTATCCGTGGTACGATGGAAATGTCGGATTATTGGTGGAGTATATTAATTACGGTTATACTACTTATAGCTTGTATCGTTTTAGGAATATGGACCATGAAGAAAAATGCTGCAATGACAAAGATTTAGAGCAATTTAAAAAAGGGTGACATGGCTAGCAAAATAAAGTGCTAGTCCTTTTCTGTTGTATAGTATATAGTTTTTTAATGGATTTAAAAATACATATTGATACACAGCTTGAATGAAAGGGAGGTGTGAGATGGCATCCATTATCTATTATATAGTACAGCTGGGGAACAGCTATTATCACGGGTCAGATGCAGATTCTATGCTTACTACAGATGAAGAGCAGGCATTTGCTTTTACGTATAGTGAGGCCGCGGAGCAATTTGCCACCAAGGTTAATGGAACTGTTCTGACAAGAGAAGTCAGCTATGAAGAACTAGAGGAACTCTCAGCAGATCATTGGACAGAATATGATGCACTGCCAAAAGATGAACGAGACATCATTGAATCCTTTTGCAGCAACCTTCAGCTAGGCATAGATGAATAAATCTCAAAGAATCCAGCTTATTTTATCCCTTCAAATAAAGTAAATTCACAAACTGTTCAATGAAAGCGTTTTGAATGTGAACAGTTTGTGAAACCCCTCACATAACACTTTTCTTTTAAAAAAATCAGAGTAGAATAGGAATCAAGTTAGAAGTTGTTATAAAACAGTTAGATAAAAATATTACCAATAGCTTAATTGTTATAATACAAAAACAAATTGATGGGGGATTTTACTATGTGGGTTATTACAGTATTTGAGCAAAAAGATGTTCGTATTTTTGAATATACAAACAAGAAGGAAGCTACACAAGCACTTCAGCATTTTAAGAAAAACGCAGTATTGTCTTATACAAAATAATCTTAACCCTTAGCTATCTCAAAACGTAGCTAAGGGTTTTGTTCTTTTATACAAACAACAACAGGAACTATTCATTTCTATCTTCTTTCATCACTTCACCTGTACCTTTTCTTGGAATCTTAGTCATTTAGGCATATAATGTAGCTATAACTCGAAATTTGTCAAATAACTCGGAAAATATGAAAACTAACATGTGAAAGAAGGTTAGTAAATTGACAATACAAAATTCCGATCGTTTTCTTACAGCATTTAATCGAATAGATCATAGGTTAAGAGATATTGTAGGTGCCAAAGATTTCATGCCCTTTTACCGACTAATTGATCAGGCAAAGAAGAAGGATGTACTAGTGCGGAAATACGAAGATGATTTGAGGTCCTATGCAGACCTGAGAAATGCCATTGTACATCATCGAACGTCGATGGAATTTGTGATAGCTGAGCCTCATCTTGATGTAGTTGAAAGAATTGAGCATATTGATTCAACCATCGCCAAGCCTACATTGGTCGGACAAATGTTTCGAAAAAAAGTGCTCGCTTTTCAGGAAAGAGATTCCTTAAGGCATGTGTTGAAGGTTATTCGTCAACGTAAATTCACACAGTTTCCTGTATACCATAAAGATCAATTTAAAGGATTAGTGACGACAGTTGGCATTACTAATTGGCTAGCTACGATGATGGGAGGCAATCAAATTCCAAAGCAGATTCCAACCCTACATGATATTTTAATGCATGAAAAAAACCGAGTGAATTACAAATTTGTGAGTAGATACATAACGATTTATGAGGCTGAAGATATTTTTAAGCAAGGTGTGGAACGTGGTCGACGATTTGAGGCATTGTTAATAACTGAGCATGGGAAGCCGCAGCAAAAGCTAATTGGCATTATTACACCTTTAGATATTGTAAAAATTGATTAAGCAAGACGATTCAAGCTGTTAAGGGCTTGATCGTCTTGCTTTATCCTTCAGACTAATATATAACGAACCATTTGCTTGAACTTGAGCAAAATAGACATCTTCAACGGATTGGACATTCTGCTTTTTCAGCTTTTTCATTAGCCAGTCTTCTGTTAATTCAAGTTCAACTAGGTTTTCATAAATAAGCTGTCCATCTGAAACCACTTCTGTTGGAATATAACTTGGCGGGGTAACATCGGCCTTCACATCCTGCTTAGTTGCTGGTTGTTCGGCTGGCTTTGGAAGCACACTCAATTTACCAGTAGTTTCAAGCAACGCATATTGAACATCTTGAACGGAGAAAACAGCCTGTTCTCGAAGCATCATTGTTAGCTCATCCATATGCAATCGATTTTTCTTTAAGGCAGATTCTAAAATAAGACCGTTTTGAATAACAATGGTTGGTTTGTCATCTATCAATACTCGAGCCTTTTTAGATTTAATAGTAATAATCGTCATTAAATAGGTTAACACACTCCACCAAATTAATGCGATAAGACCATCTGTAAAGGGCGTCTCTGCCTGTGCTGCTATTTCAGAGGCAATCGAACCAAATGTAATACCTGTTGTATAATGGAAGAATGTGAGCTGTCCAAGCTGCTTCTTCCCAAGAATACGAGCTAAAATGAGTAATGCAAAAAAGGAAAGTGTAGCTCTTAGAATCATTTCCCAAAAATTAACTTCAAAAAAATCGTCCATATTCATCAACTCCTTACACTGCTATCGGTAATTAGCTTGTGCAAAAAGGCCAAGAGTATGCGATAATCATTTATTATCGTAATTTGAGAAAATTTAGAAAGTGGGTGTGCAGCATGAACAATTCAGTAGAAAAAATAAATAATCCAATCTATCCAATTATGATTGCAATAGCTGTTGCCCATCTTATTAATGACACGATGCAGGCGGTTATACCAGCAATGTTCCCAATATTCAAGAGTGATTTAGGTTTAACCTTTACACAAATTGGACTTATTTCATTTGTTTTAAATATATTCGCCTCCGCCTTACAGCCCGTGGTAGGTTTTGTTAGTGATAAAAAGCCAATGCCCTATGCTTTGCCAATTGGTATGATAAGTTCATTCATAGGTATTGCTATCATTGCGTTTACAACCCAATATTGGGTAATTCTTATAGCTGTATTATTTTTAGGCTTCGGCTCTGCTATATTTCACCCAGAAGGCTCTCGTGTTTCATTTATGGCAGCAGGCTCTAAAAGAGGGCTAGCACAATCGATTTATCAAGTGGGTGGGAACTCAGGTCAAGCGTTGGCACCATTAATTAGTGCCTATATTTTTAGTGTTTTTGGTCAACGTGGTGCCGCAATGGTATTAGTTGTAGCAGCTATTGGTATCGTTGTATTAAGTAAAATTGCTACATGGTATAAAAAGAGGTTAGAGCAGGAACGTTTAGCAAAGAAAAAGCGTGTATTAGTATCCTCCTTACCACCATTAACAAAAAATCAAGTAGTTATTGCACTGACTTTATTATTTACTATTATTTTTGCACGATCATTTTATACAACCAATATTACAAGTTTTTATGTATTTTATTTGATGGATCATTATGATGTTAGCCTTCGACTCGGGCAAATTCTTATTTTCAGCTTTATGGCATTTGGTGTTGTAGGAACATTTTTCGGTGGTTCATTATCCGATCGAATTGGTAGAAAGAATGTGATACTGTTATCTGTTGTTGTACCGATGCCGTTTTGTCTGGCACTTCCATATGTTCCATTATGGGCAGCTATGATATTCCTAGTGATTATTGGTACACTCATTATGATTAGCTTTTCGGTGACAGTTGTATACGCACAAGAGCTAGTCCCATCAAAAATTGGTACAATGGCTGGCTTAACAACGGGCTTTGCTTTCGGTATGGGAGCAATCGGAGCGATGGTCATTGGTGTTTTAATGGATCATAAGGGAATAGATTTTACGATGATGGTCGTTTCCCTTTTACCATTATTGTTATTAGTAGCCTTTTTCTTACCAAAGGATAAACCTTCATCAGCAGTATAAAAAATTAAACGCGTCTCAAAATTTTAAAAGAACCTGCGAAGGACATTTAAAATTTGAGAACGCGTTTTTTATTGACGTAATGGTGATAAAAACTCTGCTGGTAGATTTTCTTTATCTATAACGTAGCCCTCTGATATATGAACTTCATGCATTTTATCGTTATAGGTAAATTTAAAAATGCCATTGTCAAAGTC